>Ga0126381_100006396_pt1 | contig 13026 bp, 8 predicted proteins | sample PanSoiMetPlot_28_FD_96465 | JGI IMG/M metagenome (GOLD analysis project Ga0126381, IMG submission 96465) | Tropical forest soil microbial communities from Panama - MetaG Plot_28 | ecosystem: Environmental > Terrestrial > Soil > Tropical forest > Bulk soil | place: Panama | collected 2016-02-17
TCCGTCGGTGAGTGACTTAGATCGACCCTAAAGTGAACCCATTGGCGTCGCTGGCGCGGAGAGCCAGCGCGGCGGCCAAGAAGTGTTACCTTTGTTTTCATCAGCGCGCTATTGGGAATGACCATGGTATCCCAGTTCCGCGTCTCCACGGAAGTTTGCCGCCACCGAATTTGCTTCACCTTGCCTTCAAGATCATCGACGCGAATCCAATCCCCTACCCTGATGTGGTGTTCCATCTGCAAGGCCATTCCACCCATGATATTGCCCAGCGTATCCTGCAATGAAAAACCAATGATCGCCGTAATGACAGCTGACGTCGCGACGATTCCATGGATATCGATCCCGCTGCGCGACAAAATCAGAATCGCAATCGCGATGTAGGCGAAACCAATGAGCAAGTCTTGGGCGATTGGTGGTGGTTCTAGTCGCACCCGGCGGAGTGCGACCGGGAAGATAATGATGCGGATAAGGTTGATGATCGCCACAGCGGCAAGGAAAAGCGAAACGCGACTCAGGCAGACATAGGAAATGCTGGTTAGGCTGCCGCCAGCGTAACGTATTCCCGCGGCGGCCAGCATGCCCGCGAAAGCCAGTAGGAACAGGGCCAATGCCGTACGGATCCGCGGCCGCTCATCGCGAACAAGGAAGTAGAGCCCTAAGGTTCCTCCGACGACTCCGATCATTACGTCGAGAAGGTTTTTGGGCATCCCATCGATGTGCTCTATGGTTTCCCAAAAGCTCATGTGTTCTGGAGGTCTTCCTTCTTCTTCCCGCTTGTCTGCTGTGTGGGGCTTGCGGGGATCCGGAAGAGACGAAGAACCCTAGCGGGGGAAGTGTCCTCCGCCTGATTCAGATCCGTTTGGTAGCCACACCTTTTGAACAAATCTCCTCAAATTGTCAATAACTATTTTGCTTAGGATGATTTGCCTAGGGCAATGTATCTCTTTGTTTCTGCTAGCGTTTACGGGCGATCGGACCGGGCCGGTTACCGGCGTGTCAGGCAAATCCCTGCACGACGACTAGGCGGCATTTGTGTAGACAGGTCCCGGGCAGTTTAGGTAAAAGGATTTCCATAAAGCGGGTCTGAATCGGGCGCAGGACTTTCCCCGTTAGGTTTTTCGTCTCTTCCAAATCCGCGACTTCAACACCGAGCTCAGCGGGGAAGAAAGAAGAAGAACTTATGAATCCATTTATTCAGCTCAAAAAAACAACTCCCATTTCTGTAGCCTCATTTGTGTTCGCCTGTTTTGCGTTTTTATCCACAGCGCAAGCAGTGAACCCCACGCCGGATGGGCTATATCCCGCCGCAAACGTGGCTGAGGGAGGAAGTGGTGCTCTACACAGCCTGACTACCGGCAGCAACAACACCGCTGTTGGTGCGCAGACTCTCTTTAGCCTTACAACGGGTGTGCAGAACACCGCTGTTGGGGCTCAAGCGCTCAAGGCCGCCGACCAGGCCGACAAGAACACGGCCATCGGTTTTCAAGCGCTCGTTAGAAATACAAGCGACAGCAACACGGCCGTCGGCTGGCGCGCCTTGTTTACAAATACTGCCGGTGAGTCCAATACGGCCGTCGGTATTGCAGCGCTCTACAGCAACGATGGCGCCTTCAACAATGCTGTCGGTGCTTTTGCGTTGTTTAACAACATCAATGCAAATAACAACACTGCCATTGGTAATAATGCGCTTCAGAATAATGACTCGACCGGAAACGGCTTTGCGACTCTCAACACAGCAGTTGGGTCTTTCGCGCTGCAAAATAACGTTGATGGAGCGTCAAACACCGCGGTCGGTGCCAACGCGCTTAGCCAGAACCGGGCGGGCGGCCTCACCGCGGTCGGTCTTAATGCGCTGGCTTCAAACACCAACGCCACCTCCAACACAGCAGTTGGCTTTCAAGCGCTCGTGTTTAATGACTCGACCGAAAACGGTGTTGCGACCAGCAACACGGCAGTCGGCAATTCGGCGCTTCAAAGCAATGTTGATGCGAACGATAACACGGCACTGGGCGATTCGGCGCTCACCAATAATGACTCGGCCGGCCACGCCGTCGCGAGCGGGAACACCGCAGTTGGCTCTTTCGCGCTCCAAAATAACGTTGATGGCGCGTCAAACACCGCGGTGGGTTCCGCCGCGCTCTCAAGCAACACCGATAACGATGGCAACACCGCTGTCGGTTTTCACGCGCTCCTTAACGCCACTGGCGCCAGTAACACGGCAATTGGCGCTGGTGCGCTTTCTAACAACAGCAGCGGCAACGGCAATATCGTTTTGGGGAGTGCTGCAGGAAACGTCCTACACACGGGCAGCGGCAACATAGAGATTGGCAATTCCGGTGCTACCAATGACGAGCACGATACGATTCGCATCGGTTTTCTCCAAACACGCGCCTTTATTCAGGGTATTCGTGACGTAACAACTGGGCAGTCCAACGCCGTTCCAGTTGTGATCGACTCGGTCGGCCAGCTCGGCACGATGAGTTCCTCGTTGCGTTTTAAGAGGGAAATCAAACCGATGGACGTCGCCAGCGAATCCATTCTGGCGCTTAAGCCTGTGACGTTTCATTACAAGAGCGATAACACCAACACAGCGCAATTTGGCTTGATCGCCGAAGACGTAGCCAGAGTGAATCCTGATTTGATAGTGCGGGATAAGGACGGCGAAATTTACACAGTTCGTTACGACGCGGTGAACGCGATGCTGCTGAACGAGTTCCTGAAGGAGCATCGCAAAGTCGAGCAACAGGAAGCGAGCATTGTTCTATTAGAAAAGCAAGTTGAAGCTCTTACCGCGGGTCTGCAAAAAGTGAACGCTCAGCTCGAACTGAGCAAGGCCGCACCGAAAACCGTGCTGAACAATCAGTAGCGCACCTGAGCACGTGAAGTACTGGGAAATCACTGCCGATAACCTCAGCAAAGTCGGTTGAAGTTGGGGCCGTGTAGCAGGGTGAATTCGGAAGATGCGAAAAATCTCGATTGCTGACGCATCGCGACGCAAAGCGTTTCCTTGTTCGCGCCAACCGAAAAGCTGACTGAGTTTTTGGAATTCGAATCGGCGCCTTGCAAAAATAGTATTGACACTTTCTGTCGCCTTTTGGCAGAGTCGCGCTCGCGTTAAGTGCCGTTAGGCGTCTCCCCCAAGAGGTCCACCTGACCCTCTTCCCGCTGGGTTAACCGTGAGCGAAAGGCTCGTTCACACAAACAACACTAACAGATGAAATCAATAACGAACATCAGAAAGAAGCCGGTTATGAATTCAGCAACCGAACTCAAAAGAATAACACGAACGCTTCTCATCGCCGTCGTGCCACTCATCCATCTCACAGCGCTCGCCACGCCCAACAATAACACGAGTTTCGGCGTACAGTCTGGTCCGGCCGGTGGCACGGGTGAGTTTAATACCGCAATTGGCTATAATGCGCTCAGCAGATCCATCAACAACAACGAGAACACGGCCGTCGGCGCGTTGGCACTGTTCAACAGCGGCAACGCCAACCTGGGCAACAGCAACAGGAACACAGCCATCGGTACGCAGGCGCTTGAGCAGCTAGGCTTCATTCCGACGGTGGCCAGCGCCGGGAACATCGCAGTAGGTTATAAGGCTGGGTACAATCTGACTTTTGGCAACAACAACATATGCATCGGTAACCAGGGTGTGGCGAACGACTCAAATACAATCCGGATCGGCGACATCCATACCAAGACGTTTATCGCGGGTATTAATGGCGTAGCTATTTCAGGTGCCGGAGTTCTTGTTAATGCCAACGGCCAACTTGGGGTCGCGGGTTCCTCGGCGCGTTTTAAGGATGAAATCAAACCGATGGACACGGCCAGCGAAGCAATTCTGCGGCTGAAACCAGTCAGTTTCCACTACAAGAAGGACATTGATCCAGCCAGGACATCGCAGTTCGGACTCGTAGCGGAAGAGGTAGAAAAAGTGAACCCTGAATTGGTGGCGCACGATAAAGAGGGAAAACCGTACACCGTCCGCTACGATGCGGTAAACGCGATGTTGCTAAACGAATTTCTCAAAGAGCACCGCAAGGTAGAGCAATTGGAGGCGACGGTCGCTCAGCAGCGTAAGGATTTCGAGGCGGCGGTTTGTGAATTAAAAGGACAGATTCAGAAAGTGGGCGCTCAGCTCGAACTAAACAAACCCACAAAGCAAACGGTTCTGAACAGTCGGTAACCACCGCAGGCGTTGAGCCATTGGGAGATGTCGCTGCATGCTTCGAATTCTACGAATGGATCATTGGCAACGTCTGGCAAGATTTCGGCGCGGACTCTGAGCCTGATTATCTAGGCCAAACTGTTGTCTTAACTCGAGAGTTTACACAACAGTTCTTACCATATTACTCTCGACACCACATTGAGAGGCTCTAAGTATGTTTTCCGCGCCAAAACGAGAAGAAATTGATCACCTTACGATCAAGTTCGTCGTAGGTCTTATCGCTGTGAGCCTGGCTCCCCTGACAGACTTCTTCGCCAAGTCTCGTCTTAGGTCTATTAGCGCGTCGTACTACGAGGGAGGATGGTCACAGACCATATTCATTGGTTTCTTATTTGCCATAGCGGCCTTTCTCCTTGCTTACAACGGTTTCTCGAGACCCGACATGCTGCTGAGTAAGTTAACCTCCGCAGCAGCCCTCGGGGTGGCGATGTTTCCGTGCCAGTGCGGCAGCCATAACGAAGCGGTCCCATACGTGCATTGGATCTCGGCGACAACGATGTTCATTATACTTGTGTACTTTTGCTATTCGTTTTATCGGCGCGCCCGGAGCAAGGCACATAAAGAGGCCAACAGGCGGGCTCGTGTTTATGTCGCATGCGGCATCGCAATAGTAATTTCAATCTTAACGATCGCGTTTGACCAGCTTTCTGGCGAAATCCTAAGCTCAAAGCTACCCAGGCTTACTTTCTACGGAGAATCGACTGGTTTAGTGGCGTTTGGTGTGTCGTGGTTTACGGCAAGCCGCGTCCTTCCTGGGCTTACACGGAAAGACGAACGGTTCTGGCCGTTTACATGAACTGCAGATGAATTATTCATCCCACAATAATCCTGCATTAGCCATCCGGTCCGCTCGCGGATGACGCCTAACAGATCCAGAAAGCGGACCCGCGACGCCGGTTATTTTGATTAGATGATAGGTTTAACGGTTGTTCTGGACAGTTTGTGACCCTGCCCTGCTAAGCTTAACTCCGCCGTCGGACGGACTGGCTGCCGCGAACTGTGCGCTCACTTTCTGTACAGCGGCAGTAAGCGCATCGATTTGCTTTTGCAGTTGGGCAATTGTCGCCTCTTGTTTTGTGTCATTCGCTCTCAGTGCGGTGATTGTCGCTTCCTGCTCCGCGTTCTTGTGATGCTCCTTCAAAAACTCGTTAAGCAACATCACGTTCACTGCTTCATAGCGGACAGTGGAGAGTTTGCCGGTGGCATCATGCGTCACCAGATCAGGATTCACCTCCGCGACTTCCTCGGCGATCAAACCAAATTGCGGAGCGTTGGTGGCTTTCAACTCCGGTTTGTAGCGGAACGTGACCGGTCGTAAGTGCAGGACCGCCTCACTCGCAGAGTTCATATCGGCGATGTCAGTCTTAAATCTACGCGCAGAGAGGAATACGCCGAGCTTGCCATCGTTGTCCACAACACAGGTAGTGCCGCCCGCGCCGACCGTCCGACCAGCGATGCCAGCCAGGTACGTCGAGGTTTGGAAACCGCTCCCAATGCGGATGGTGCCGTCCTCGTCCTCGGCGTGGACGTCGGTGCCGATAATGATATTGTCACTACCCGTCGTCAGGAGAAAGCCGGCGCTATCTCCCACTGCGATATTTTCATGGCCGGAGGTGTTGGAAGAGAGCGCATCACCGCCGATAGCCACGTTGCCGGAGCCGGTCTGGTTGTGCAACAGCGCCTGAGCACCAACGGCGGTGTTCAGACTGCCACCAGTGTTGCTGAGAAGAGCGAATGCGCCGTTGGCCGTGTTGGATTGACCATTTGTATTGCTTAAAAGAGCCAAAGCACCAGTGGCCGTGATTTGGTCTGCGGTATTCGCAAGTAGCGTCGCAGCGCCAACTGCCGTGTTGAAGCTGCCACCCGTGGCGCTTCCGAGTGCGGCAAAACCAACCGCTGTGTTGTACCCGCCCGTCGTGAGGCTAAGCAAAGCGTTTTGTCCTTCTGCGGTGTTACCGTTGGGATACCCGCCGTCGGGCGCCGGAACAACCGCATGTGTTGCTGGTGAACGCGCGAAGCAGATGAGCGTGAATGCAACGAATAATCTTAAGATTTTCATGATTTACTCCTTTGTTTTGAATGATGCTTGTTTGCGAGTGAACCCTTCGCAGTTTTCCCTGAGCGGGAAGAATGTCAGGGGGGCGGTTTATCGCTGCTGGCAGACTTGACGCAATGGCATCGTGCCGCTCAGTACAGGAAAACGTCAAGCCCTTTTGCAGGTCCACAAACGCCGTCATCTTTTCATTTAGGCGTATCAACAGCGATTTCTGCACGCTTTACGGCGCACGGCGTTTTGTGATTAAATGCCCAGCGCCGGTAACGACAGTTTTCTTGCTATGAAAAACTCGATCATTTTCATTTCGATCTTCTTTCTAGTGGCGATGACGCTGGCTTCATGCGGAAGCATTCCGGATGCATTTAACCCTTTTGCACCCGCGACGACAACAACATCGACTTCGGACCCACCCACAACGAGTCAAACTAACCGGCCAACATACGAGATGCCCCTTGGGCGAGAGCCCGAGAATTATGTCCCCACCGATTACTAAAAGGATTTGTCATGGAGACGGTTTTCCTAGGCGCGATCTGATTTTCGATGCGCTACCGTTTGCTCGCCCGTGGTACACGCCAGATAATGCAATGGTGTACGAGATGCACAGCAGCCGTTCACATAATGCAGTCAGCCGCGTTCACAATGCCGCTGGCAACGTGATCGAAACCCACGAGCACAAGGGCGATTGCAAGGAGTGGTGAACGGGCTTGCCATCCTGCCACTTTTTACGGCACGCTTCCCTCTACTAAAACCATGAAAAAACTTATTTGGCTTTTGCCGCTTTTGGCAATCCTAGGGGCGATGTTTGTGGCCGTGGAAATCAAGGGCTCATCGCCCACCCACGAAATCACAATTAACTATAACATGGGCAATCTGATTGATACTAGTGGTCGTTATCATTCGGTGCAGCTCGTGTTGCGCGCTGATGGTTCGGTAACTTGGCGCGATTTAACGCATCATATTCGATAAAGCCGGCTCACGTACGCGTAGGATTACAGTCGCTCACACGATGCTGTAATTCGCGTTTACGATGCCGCTGGCAACGTCATCGACACGCACCTGCTGCCTGAGGACTTGCGGTGAGAGCTTTGTATTTCGCTGCTATTGCCTGTTGGTCGCTACCTCCCATTTACGTCGACGTTGGAGACGAGCGGCTTCATCCGCAGCCCACCTCCGTGCACGGGTAAAAGGGCGTACCGTCGAAGAGATTTTGCGGCTCCAGTTCAAACCCAGTCCAGATCACGGGGACCGTGTTAAAGTCTTCGTCCCGTGAATTATTCTCATGGTGCTCTGAGCCAGTATACCAAATCACTAGATCCTTATTGATCGTTGGTTGTCCAGTAATGTAGTCGGGCAGCGACTGTGTTGGGGAGTTGACCGCCAGGATTTGTGAGGGTTGATACCCGGTGACCCAAAAGTCTGCCTTTGTCCAGGGCTCGCTGTGACGCGCGGTTCCGGTGCGCATTGGTACCAAGTCATAAGCTGTGTCATGGCCCTTGCCGTTTTTTAGCCCAGCGGCGCGGATCTCCAGTGCATTGAAATGCTCTGGGTCCCACACGAAGCTTGCTTCGACCGGGATCAGCTCCTTGTTGTCCGTGGCAGTCGAACGCGGAACCATAAGATTTTCCAAATGGCTGGTGAAGTAGGCCGAATTGGCGTTAGCCCCATTGAGATCAATATCGAGCCGCCAGGTGAAGTTATGCATGTGGCCTAGGCTAGACTCTGGATTTCCGGCGTCGAACTTGGGTCCGGTCGAGCCTGCGCGGACCCCAATGGTTCCGTCGTCACGGAACGTCCATTCCATGATATAGGCATAGTTGGCGGCGCGGAGCACCGAAAAATAGACAACTTCCTGGCCGTAGCGCACCAAGGGGATGTCTCTACCTTGTCCGTTCATCCACGCCAGATAGTCGCGCACCTGCTTGCATATCTTCTTGTCAACACCGATGACTTCACGTGTCGGCTTACCGTTCGCGTCGTTCAGCGGCGGGAAGTCCACGGGGTCTAGCGTAAATGTCGGAAAATTATAGAACGAGATGTCCCTAAAACGGTTCACACCGTCGTGATAAGGAACAAAGATTTCCGCGAGGCGCCCGTCGAATAAGACATAGAGATACGGTGAAGTCGGTGATTTCTGGTAACTGGCATCCGTGATAACCAAGCCGAATTTGTCCAATGCGTTAACGGTGAGGTGCCACTTGGATCCCGACGGAAAGGCCACCGTTTCGGTTACGTGATCTCCGCCGCCAAGCAGTGGGTGTGCAGCCCTTTTGGCAGCGGAGGATGGCGGGAGCAGTGGCTCGAGTGGAATCTGGGCAGAGGCGATCGAACCGCATGCGAGTGCAAGCATCGGCAATCCAAAAATAAATTTCGTTATTGTTCTCATTGTGGTCGTTTCAGTTGTGTGAACGAGCCCTTCGTTCGCGGGTTACCCTGCGCAAAGATGGTCAGGGTCCAGCGGAGATAGACACCTGAACGGACTTAACGCGAACGCGATCTTGGCGAACCCCGACAGGGAGCGTCAATATTTTTTTTGCGAACCTCCGATTTCAACTCCGAACATGCGCGTCCGCACCCACATTTCTGCACGGCGTACGAGACGAAACGCACCTGCAGTCCTATACGACCTTGGTCTGTCAGGCATCCTCCTATGTGCCTTGCGGTTTTTCAGGGTGTTTATGTCGGGGGAGCTACAAACCTTCCGAAGCTTGCAGATATTGCCGTCGAACCACCAAGACATTACCAATCGGTAAGCCAAAGGGCTCCATAAATGTCGCTGCTATACGACCAACTTCGCGCCGGTATTCGAAACGACGATTGAGGTAATCCCCCTAGCCAGACGCCTGAAACTGTCTCATTCAAGGACTTTTCCGAAGGAGGTGAAATCAATGAAGCGAAAAATCGCAGGCGCAATTCTAATTTCCCTGGGTTTGGGTCTTTTTTGGCAGGCACTAGCACAAGGCTTGGACTGCCAAACCCGATGCCGAGAAAGCTATGTCAAATGTAGTGACTTAGCTCACAAGTCTGTCAACCCAATCCGCAGCTTAAAAATATGCAACGACGTATTCCACAGCTGTTTGGGCAATTGCGTTAATTGATAAGTCGCTACCCCGCTGCAAACACACGCGCATCTTGTGATGCGTATCCGAAACCGTAATGACGCATGAAAACGATTGACAGGTCGATTGACTTTTTTGATCGGCTTGCTACTCCGCGAATGACCGAGACGCAGATCGAAATCATTGAGCAGAAGCTCCTTAATTTGGCAGAGGTCGATGGGGAAGCTGCTCGACACTATGCTGATTTGTATCGCTCTCGCCTAAACTGGGAGCGAACCCGATCCGCAGAACGGCGGCTGAACTTCGTTGATCAAGTGCGGAATGCGCAGGCTTGGCTCGCGGGTAATTCCCTCTGATATTCCGCCTTGCCTTGCCTCGCTTGACCGCGCCACAGCTCGCTTTTTGATTGACGGATGGCGAATGGTTCGGCCACGCTCAAAGGAGCGCACAAATGAAAACAATACTGATGTTCACCGTTGGACTGATGCTCGCAGGCTGCGGATCAATGGAAAACGATGTTCGAAACCAAAGCGCTCCCTCAACCTCCGCGGGACCCCTTGCAGGTCCCGGTGATCGTATTGCGGTGGACACGATATGCGCTTGCCCTTAACGCCGGGCGCGCTGTGACTGAATCCCGCCATGAGTGCTGGCGAACGTGACAAGAAGATGAACGACATAGCGCGACCAAACACGTTTACGAAGTCCGCTCGCGCAAAGATCATCGCGGCGTCGATCTGATCAGTGATGTGCTCCCATTTGGTCGGCTGCGGTTATGGTCAACGTCATGCCGTTGCCAAAAGAGATGTTGACGGCAAATGGAAATTCGGGCTCGATTCAGCCACATGAAAAGAAAAACGACCGGACTGATTCTTGCGCTTTGCTTTTTCGGGACTGCGGTGTGCTTCGCCGACGATCCACAGATGGGCACTTGGAAACTGAACGAGACCAAATCGAAATTCGCCCCAGGGGTGCCGAAAAACCAGACGATTGTTTTTGAAACCTCGGGCGACAACGTGAAAATCACCGTGGACGGCGTCGATAAGGACGGTAAGTCGACGCACAATGAGTGGACGGGCAAGTTCGACGGGAAAGATTATCCCGTCACGGGTGACCCGACTTCAGACATGCGGTCGTACACGAACGTTGCTAACCGCGTGTTGAAAATGAAGATCAAGAAAGATGGAAAGGTGATTGTCACCGGACGGATTGTGCTATCGGCCGATGGCAAGTCCCGCATCGTCACCACGAGCGAAGCGGGTGCGGAAAGCAAGAGCTTGAGAAACAGGTCGGTATACGAAAAGCAGTGAAAGGGAAGGACGGGAAGTTCTACAGCCGTTCACATGACACTGTGCTCGCGTTTTCGATGCGGGCGGCAACGTGATCGAGACGCAGGAGCACAAGGGCGACTTCAAGCGGTGATGAAGTTTTCACTCGTATCGCACCGCACTTCTCACTAAAACGGGTGTTCGGAAGTGGAACCTATGCCTAATTATTCCCTGCAGATTCCGCTGCTTCTACGGTTTGCCGGTCTCATGTTGCTCCTTGGATCAATTGCGTCGGCATCTGCTCAAACGGTGGCAGAGCGTGTGAAGAAAGACCCTGACTTTCGGATTTATGTGGTGACTTTCGCGGTCACAGCCACGACACCACCAATGATTCGAGAGCAGAAGGTGGGGCCCATTCGAGACGAACCGACCAAGGGTGGGCGCCCGCCGAAGATTGATATTCCGGACGCATGGTTTGAAGCAGTGAAGAAGAAAATTGAGGCACAGCCTCCAAAGCCTCAGATGAAAGATGGGAAACCGGTCGAGGTCTTCACATATTTCTTTTACGTTCCGGAGCGTCCCAATATCGTCGTGACTGACTTGGACAAGCCGCTCGACAAGCAACCATGACATCTAAGGCGTAGAGCAAACTCAGCGGCTACATGTCTGACACTGGCGAAGAAGGCTGCCCGACTTACGATGCGAGCGGCGACGTGATCGAGACGCACGAGCACAAGGACGACTTCAAAGAGTGGTGAGCGTTACGGCATGAAACAACAAGCCGCCGTGCGGTGAAGCACGACGGCGTATTGCTTCGGTTGATTGACCAGCTCTAGTGATTATTCAAGACAGTTTGCGGTGCAGACTTGTTCAGTTCGACCTGTGCGCTCACTTTCTGCAGACTTGCAGTAAGCGCTTCAATTTGCTTTTGCTGCTGTGCAGCGTTCGCTTCCAATTCTTGCACCTTGCGCTGTTCCGCGACAAACGCCTTGTGTTCTTTCAGGAATTCGTTTAGCAACCTCATGTTGATGTCATCGTAGCGGACGGACAAGGGTTTTCCTTCCTGGTCCAGCACTACCAAGGAAGGATCAACTTTTGCTACTTCTTCAGCAACCAAACCAAATTGGAGCGTGTTGGTCTTGTCCTCCTTGTAGTGGAAGGTCACTGGTTTGAGTAGCAGGATCGGTTCGCTGGCATTGTTCATCGGTTTAATGTCCTTCTTGAACCGTGCCGAGGATGGCACCACGGTACCAAGCTGGCCGGTGAGCGTGTTAATCCGTACGATGTCGTTGGAGGCGCCAACGCCCCTACCGGCGATACCGCCGATGAAACACGCCGCGTACGAGAATCCGGTGGGAGGCCGGTCGCCGATGGCGATAACGTGGCTTTCGCCCTGAGCACCTGCATCGCCGATGTAGATATTGCTGCTGCCAGTGGTCTGGTTTAGACCTGCTTGTCTACCGAGAGCAGTGTTCTGACTGCCGGTGGCGACAAGGAGCGCGTCCTCACCCACAGCCGTGTTGTCGGCGCCATCAACGTTATCTATGAGCGCGGAAGAACCAACCGCCGTGTTGGCGTTCGCAGTGCCGTTTCCGCTCGAGTCATTATTCAGGAGCGCGTCCGCACCGAGAGCAGTGTTCAAGCCGCCGTTAACGTTATCTTTGAGCGCGGAAGAACCAACCGCCGTGTTGGTGTTCGCAGTGGCGTTTCCGCTCGAGTCATTATTTAGGAGCGCGTCCGCGCCGACGGCGGTATTGAATCCGCTATCGATGTTATCCTCAAGCGCGGACGCGCCAACGGCAGTGTTGCTGGCAGCAAAGCCGTGTCGGGTCGAATCATTAGCGCCAAGCGCCTCAAAACCGACCGCCGTGTTGCTCTCGGCGGTAGCGTTATTCCTGAGCGCATCGGCACCGACTGCCGTGTTGCCATCGACGGTGTTGCTTGAAAGCGCGCTGAAGCCGACGGCCGTGTTGCCGGTGCCGCCGATGTTTCCGAAGAGTGCGCCGAGACCGTCGGCCGTGTTGTTCAAACCCGTGGTGTTGAGAAAGAGCGCGATAGCACCGCTGGCCGTGTTGCTGCTGCCACTGGTGTTATTCAAGAGCGCGGTAGCGCCGATAGCCGTGTTGTTGTTGCCATTGGCGTTGCTATTAAGGGCATGGTAACCGTCAGCCGTGTTGTTGACGCCGTTGGCGTTGCTATAGAGCGCACCCGAACCGTTGGCCGTATTGTTGAGGCCATTCGTGTTTTTAAACAAGGCTCGCCACCCGGTGGCGGTGTTGTCGTCGCTGGTATTGCTAACGAGCGCTTGAAAACCGATAGCCGTGTTCCTGTCGGCCTGGTCGGCAGCCTTGAGCGCTTGAGCCCCAACAGCCGTGTTCTGGACACCGCTTGTAAGGCTAAAGAGAGCTTGACTGCCAA
>Ga0126381_100006397_pt1 | contig 13025 bp, 14 predicted proteins | sample PanSoiMetPlot_28_FD_96465 | JGI IMG/M metagenome (GOLD analysis project Ga0126381, IMG submission 96465) | Tropical forest soil microbial communities from Panama - MetaG Plot_28 | ecosystem: Environmental > Terrestrial > Soil > Tropical forest > Bulk soil | place: Panama | collected 2016-02-17
ACTTTCTAACGTACACACCCCAAAACAAAAGGGGGCGCTCTTAGGAGCTCCCCCTTTTTGGTTTTTATCTGAGGTCGGGCCAGAATTCAGGACAACGATTTACGGTTTATTGCGGTTTTCGCCGGCCATTGTTTTCAAGTTGTTCCCAACTTTTAGGAGACCGGCGCGGCGAAGCAAATCCTGGAAGTGCTGTTCCGAACGAATTGAATCGAAGAGTGGATCGACTGCGAGATACGACATCCAGACGGCACGATCACGATAGGCTGACTGGTGAGCTTTGCGGATCATGACCCGGTCTACCAACGTCGACTTAGAGTCGCCTGCTTATGCGACCTGCCGGGGCATGCAGGCCATCAACAGGTTCCGCTGGGCTTCCGGGCGCTGCCGGCCTCTTGCGTTGGCGGCGCCTGCGGATTTGGCAGGTCGTAAGGCACCGTGCCCGCAAGGTTCGCCGCGCACTGTTGAATGACCTGGGGAATCGCTGGGAGCGTTACCGGTAAATTCGGGACCGATGTATCCGGTGCTCCAAAATCGAAAGCTGTCGTCAGATCTCCCACGGCGGCACGCCGCCAGGCGCTCAGATTTGGAACTTCAGCACCAAAAAGGGTCTCCAAGAAGCGCAGTATTGAGGTGTGGTCAAAGAGATCCGATGATACGAATCCGCCGCGCGCGAACGGAGAAACGATCAGCATGGGAACTCGAAACCCCAATCCGATTGGCCCGTTGATAGGTGGGCTCCCCAGCACCGTGGGATCTGGCACTGGCGGAGCGGTCAGGTATTCGCCGGGAGTGCCGCCTGGTGCGGTTGGCGGAGGAACGTGATCAAAAAAGCCGCCGTTCTCGTCAAATGTGACGAAAAGACATGTGTGGGCCCACAGCTCCGGTTTCCCTGTCAGAGCAGCCACGATTAGAGACAGTATGTTTTCACCGAAAACGGACGGTGAAGGGGGATGATCCGACGTAACCACTGAACCAACGATCCACGACACCTGTGGAAGAGTACCGGCCGCGATGTCCGCCAGAAAATCCAGGGGGAATTGCGGCCCGAAGGCGTTCTGGTGCAGTACAGATCCGGGATCTTGGAAGTTCTTGAAATAAGACAGGACATTGTCGGACAAAATGCCGTTCAACACATTTTCGTCCGGTGAGGAATAGACCTTCCAAGAAATGCCACGCGTTTGAAGCTGTTCTGGCATGGTGGTGTACGTCAGCCGGCCAGACATCGCCGAGCGGTTTGTCACAATCGTTTGCAAGATCGGTCCGCCCGCCTTTCCGTCTGGATCAATCGATGCCGCCATACTGTAGAGTCGGTTCGGATCGGTGGGGCCAAGCACGGAGCAAAAATAGTTATCGCAAATAGTAAAGGCGTCCGCGAGGGCGTAGTAGTAAGGCAGATCGCCGCGATTGTAATAACCCATCGTCAAGACCGCGTCATTTGGATTGGCTGCCAGCTGAGAATTAACGAACCCGTCCATTGCACCGTTATTCCAGCTTTGATGTTGCGGCACCCAAGCGTGCGTGATGTCATGTGTGCACGCCGCATCGGTCGTCTTCGTGTTCAGATGGAATGGCAGCAGCTTGCCGATAGGCGGGTTGTTGGCGTTGTTGGTATCGGGCTGTTCGAAAGCGGCACTGTGCTCTGAGAAGCCGCGAACTCCCCGATAGCTCCCAAAATAATGATCGAACGAACGATTCTCTTGGATGAAGATGACGACATGCTGGATATCCGTCAGTTGACTGCAGCCGGAAGGAGTGGGGGAATGGCCTGGCGAGGATCCTCCTCCACATCCCTGCAACAGCCCAGGAATCAACTCCGCGGCAGCGGCCGTTCCCCAGAGCTTAAGAAACTTCCGCCTAGTCCAGCCCAGCGAGACCATAAGTAAATTAGATGCATTGAATTCGCCCGGAGATTGGAGGCTGCTCGGGAGCGCCCTGCGGGTGCCGAGGACCAGAGTCGCTCTTTGCAGCCCACGACTCCGTTGATTGCGAAACTGGCGGCCGCATAATGTTCGATGTCCTCCTTACAAAGGCCAGGTATTGGTGAATGGTGGATTGCCACAATCTGCAGTTCGCAGCTGCGATGTGTACGTTCCCGTCCGAATCACATGGAGACCGTGAAAAGAGCGCAAATAGCGGCGTGATGACAGTTCGAGACAACGGGGAGCAAGCGACGCCGTGGGTGAACGGGAGGTGGTGGGCGAGGAGGTCCGCTGCAGGATTTATCCATGCCCCAGAGGCGGTTCAATTCTGCCGCGCTCACCTCAATTCGCCTATTCCGGATAGGTGAGATCTGATTCGGCAGCAAAAGTGTTTCGATCAAGCCTCTGGAAAAATTCCTTCTGCGTCATGTTTCTCTCGGAGGCTTCGAGAAGATGCTTCATTTCCACAGAAACCTCCCGTCCCCGAGCTCTTCATCGTCAGATGTGACTGGTGGCATGGTCCAACAGAATGGGAGCTCGCCCCCGTTCTCGTATGCCGTGAGGGCTACTTCGCACCGCTTAATCTAGTTCCATGGCACCCCACGGAAAGGGTCTTCCCAGAACTGGCACTGGGAGTTCCAAACTCACCAATGATTTCGGTTGGCATCGGCCGTTCCTTCGCACGCATCGGACTGTGTGTCGCCTACGGCGGTGGTAGTTAACGTAATTCCACACAAAAGGGAAGGGCTATAGGAAGCCGCCGTATCAAAAGGCTTCTTTCAGAGGTAGCTTAACCTCAGGCAAGTCAATCGTGGGAATGCATATCGCACGGCGTTCCAAAGGATTTCCTTTGGCACACATGCTGCTCGTTTAGTCTCGCCGATTCGATTCGGTACGAAACCTAAAAAAAACCTTGCAACTGTGCGATTTGCTTTTTTAGACTCATACACCGAAGCGCGGAAGCAGCTCCCGCTAGTGGCCGGTGAAGGCTAGGGCCGTGACGAACGCCACTTCATGGCAATGCATCCCATGCGAACTGTGTTAAAGAAGGAGATCTGCCTTCATTTCTAGCCGTAGGGTCCCCTCGCTGCGGGTGTAAGTTAATGCGATTGCAAGTGTAGCTCCGCCGCCAATCGAGTCGAGCCTCAGAGAATCTAGGAGGCGCCATGAGATCGCAATCATTACTTCAAAATCTTCGGGTCTTTATCGCAGCCTCTTGCGGAATGCTTTTAGCGGCCGGAAACCCAGGCTGGACGAATCAAGAGGCAGCGCAGCAGGAGCAGGCCGCTCCCAAGATTCCGAACGATCAATTGGATGCGCTGGTGGCGCCTGTTGCGCTTTACCCAGACCCGCTACTGGCCCAAGTCCTTGCCGCGTCAACCTACCCTTTGGAAATCATCCAGCTCCAACAGTGGTTGGCCGAACACAAGGACCTGAAAGATAAGGCCCTGCAGGATGCCGTACAGAAACAGGACTGGGATCCCAGCGTTCAGGCTCTCGCGTCACTTCCGGATGCCCTCAAACAACTTGCCGATAACATCAAATGGACCACGGATCTGGGCAACGCCTTCCTCGCGCAACAGAGCGACGTGATGGATGCGGTGCAGCGCATGCGCAAAAAGGCGCAGGATGCCGGCAACTTGAAATCGAACCAGCAGCAGAAGGTGGAAACGAAGACGGTGGAGAACAAAACGGTGGTCGTGGTTGAGCAGGCTGACCCACAGGTGGTCTACGTCCCCGCCTATGACCCGGTGGTGGTTTATGGCCCGCCGGTCTATCCCTACCCCCCGATTGCGTATCCGCCGCCAGGAGCTTATGTGGCAGGCATGGCCGTTTCATTCGGCGTTGGCGTGGCCGTCGGGGCGGCATTCAGTGGAGGTTGGGGCTGGGGCTGCGGCTGGGGTCATAACGATGTGAACATCAACGTAAACAACAATTATGTAAGAAACTCGAACATCAACAACACAAACTTGAACCGCACAGGCAACAACACTTGGCAGCACAACCCGCAGCACCGCGGCAACACCCCGTATTCGAATCAGGCCTTAGCCAACAAATATGGCGGAACCACTCGCGGAGCTTCTCAGGCTTCGCGTCAGAACATGGCACGGCAAAACGTGGGTCGACAAGAAGCAGCCGGGCAAAGGTTCGGCAGCCCGAATCGAACCGGCGGCCAGGGCAGCAATCTCGGCGGTAGTGGAGACCGGGTGGGCAACCGACAGACCGCAGGGAGTCGTGGCGGTGCCGGCGGCGGTGGCGGCGCGTTTGGTGGTGGAAGTGGTGGGTTTCATGGAGGGGAGGCCCGGTCCAGCAGCGCTCGTGGGGGGGCCAGCCTTGGCGGCATGCGCGGCGGTGGCGGGCGGAGGAGGTAACAAGCCATGGAAAAGGAAATGCAAAGCGGCAACGACATGAGAGCCAAAAAAGCCAGTGCCACGGCGATGAACATCCTTCTGGCACTCGTTTTGATCGGCCTGTTGGTGGCTCCGTCTCTTCCAGCGGCATCCGAGGACGGCCAAGAGGGGACCACGACTCCGGCCCCAGGAGGAAAGGGTTTTGCTACGCCGAAAGCTGCAGCCGACACGTTTATCGCGGCGGCAGCGGATTACGATCGGTCGAAACTGGAAGAGATTCTAGGTCCCAAGAGCGCAGCGATCTTGACCATTGCTGATCCCGTGGAGGCCAAGAACCGCGCTGCGGAGTTTGCCGCCGCGGCAAAGGAGAAAAATTCACTGAAGACGGATCCAAAGAACTCGAACCGCACCATTCTCTTGATCGGCAACGACGATTGGCCCTTTCCGATACCGATTGTAAAGCGCGGCACGGAATGGTATTTCGATACCGGGGTAGGCCTCAACGAAATTCTGGCGCGACGGATTGGCGCGGACGAATTGGACGCCATCACCGTTTGCCGCGGCTACGTCGAGGCGCAGTTGGAGTACGCCACCCAGATTCATGACGACTCCGGGTTGAAGCAGTACGCACAGAAAATCATCAGCACACCTGGAAAACAAGACGGATTGGCCTGGAAGAAAGCGGATGGAACCTGGGGAGGGCCGGTCGGCGAGGCCGTTGCAAATGCGATCGAGCAAGGCTATTCGGGTTCTGGGCGGCAGGAGCCGTATCACGGCTACTACTTCAAAGTCCTCAAGGGACAGGGTCCGGCCGCACCTCTGGGCCGGTTGGACTATGTGATTCAGGGCGTAATGATCGGAGGATTCGCGATGGTTGCGGCACCTGCGGAGTATGGTGCGACTGGCGTCCAAACGTTTATCGTCAGCTCTAACGGGATCGTCTATCAAAAGGATCTTGGGCCGGACACGCTCAAGATCGTGAAAGACATGGATCGCTACGACCCGGACAAGACTTGGAAGCGCACTGACGACGATTGGTGAATCGACCAGCATCCATGCTGCTCCCTGCGCGTCTCTAGCCTTCGTGGATAGTCAATTTAAGTTCGAGAAAACGCGTTCGCTTCCCGGAGCGATCGATTAGTCGGCATCGCGTCGGGCGCGATTTCTATTTTTTCCCATTGCAGAGGAGGAGCTGATGGAAGGTACAGAGTCTCAAGACCCACGATCGCCGCTCGCTCAAGAGCGTACCCAATTTGCGAAATACCGAACGCAACTGGCTCTCGATCGCACCACGCTAGCGTGGCTGCGGACGGCTCTTACGTTTGCAACGTTCGGATTCGGAATGGTTGGATTCTTTCGCGCAGTCCTACAGAGTACGAATACATCCGAATCTGCCAAGTTGCATCAAGCTGCCATCCACATGGGTGTGGCGTTGATCCTTATCGGCGTCGTCGGGTTGTTGTCGGCCGCCGGCGCTCATTTGCTTGCCCTTGGGAGACTGCGGCGTGGGGAAGCGCTTCCTTTGTCGATTTGGCCTCTGAGCGTCACCATCTCCGTACTCGTCTCAATCCTGGGTCTCTACGCCTTGTGGTCCGTGCTCCACGGATGAGTGGCAGACCGCGGACCTAACCGACTAGGGTTCCTCGCGACCAAGCTGCGTTTGAGCGGTGCACCCAATTAGTCCTTAGACGTCTGCGTGAGTTTTTGCATCACCTCATCCAGATTGAATTTTGCGGGTCTCTGCCTCGGCGGGTAGTCCTTGAACGTCTGAAGCCACTGGCCAACCAAGGCCTGCGCTGGCACGAGCACGTAGACCCGGTGAAACATCCAGTCGGTGTAGAGAAAAGACTGAGGGCCACGCTCGAAAGGGTCTGAGCGAAGGTTATAAATCATCGGCACCCGAAGGTGGGTGTACTCCTTTGCCCAGATCTCGAAGCCTTCGTGATATTGCTCGATAAACGCAACCTTCCAATTTTCGTACCGAAGCGCGAACAGGTCTCCATCATCGCTCCAATACAGGAACTCCTTGCGCGGCGAGTCTTTGGTCTCACCTTTGAAGTAGGGGATCAAGTTGTAACCATCGAAGTGTACATGGTAGGACTGGCTGCCGAGTTGGCAGCTCTTCAGGCAATCCTCCACGAGAGTGGTGTTGCCGGCTGCGGCCGCCAGAGTAGGCAGAAAATCCTCGTGCGCGAAGAAGTCACTAGAGACAGTGCCGGGTTTCACCACACCGGGCCAACGAATTAATGTGGGGACTCGGTAAGCGCCTTCAAAGTTGGTGGCCTTCTCGCCCCGAAAAGGCGTGCTGCCGCCATCGGGCCAGGTCATCATTTCCGCGCCGTTGTCCGATGTATAGACGACGATAGTGTTGTCCGCGATACCAAGATCATCCAATTTCTTTAGTAACTGACCAACGTGTCCGTCGTGCTCGACCATGCCATCGGCTTCGATTCCCAGGCCGGTTTTACCTTCAGACTCCGGTTTGAGGTGAGTGTAGACGTGCATCCGAGTCGAGTTGTACCAGCAGAAAAAAGGCTTGCCGGCCTTGACCTGTTTATCGATCCAGCCCAGCGCCGCGTCCGTGAACTCGTCGTCGATGGTTCCCATGCGCTTCACCGTGAGTGGACCGGTATTCTCAATTTTCTGTCGGCCGACCTTCCCAAACTGCGGATCGTCGGTCGAATCATCGGCGGTGGTGGCCCAGCAATGGAGTACTCCGCGTGGGCCGAATTTCTTGTGAAACTCAGGGTTCTTGGGATAGTCGACATTCTCGGGCTCTTCTTCAGCGTTAAGGTGATAGAGATTGCCGAAGAATTCGTCGAAGCCGTGGACGCAAGGAAGAAATTCATTTCGGTCGCCAAGATGGTTCTTGCCAAACTGCCCCGTGGCGTAACCCAAGGGTTTCAATACTTCTGCTATAGTCGGATCCTTCTCGCTCAGTCCTTGCTTGGCACCCGGCAACCCGACTTTGGTTAGCCCTGTGCGGATCGGCGATTGACCGGTGATAAAGGCGGCACGCCCGGCGGTACAGCTCTGCTGGGCGTACCAACTGAGAAACAGCCCGCCTTCCTTCCCAATCCGGTCGATGTTGGGCGTTTGGTAACCCATGTCGCCACGATTATAGATGCTTGGGTTGTACCACCCGATGTCGTCTCCCATGACGATAAGAATGTTTGGTTTCTTGGTCTGCGCCGAGACTGGGAAGGTAAGAGCAATGACAAACGCAATAAGGGGCACGCCAACAGTGATCAGTCGTTTCGGAGTCATTAACCCTCCTGAGATTGAATAGCCGATCGGACGGCCATGGCTGCTTTAACTGTCAGATTTGAGCAGGAACAACTAAAGGGCGGGTGTTCGGTCGTTGAATCTATCACAACTCTCAAAGACCGTATTCGGTTATTTGGTGGTTTCATCGGCCACGCGTGTCAAAGCCTTAGCTGCCGATGATGTTGATGGCGCGTGCCGCGACGACGATGACCGTCACAAGCGAAACCATGCTTTCCAGCATCATCAACAATTTCGCGCGCGAGGTTATCGGCAGAGCATCGGTTGGGCTGAACGCTGTCGCAGTCCAATAGGCTAGAAACAGGTAGTCGACAAACGTTGGATTCACCGCCGGTAGAGAAGTGTCGTCAGTGTGTGGAAACACCCAATCGGGTTTCGTGTGCGCTTGATTCAAGCGGGCTTCCGGGCCGCCACGGTCAATTCGCCAATACGCCAAAGAGAACAGAAGGACGTTTGAGACCCACACCGCCACGCTCGAGGCCAGAAGTTGCAGTCCGTCAACGTGAGCCGACCGGCGAACGAGCGTGACCAGCAGGTACTTCAGCTCATCTGCGAGAATGAAACCCAAGCTGACGAAAAAGACCAACAGAACGACACGCTCGATGCCTAACCATCGCCGTTTGTCCGAAGCCAGTGCGAGGGCCGCCATCGGAACGTTCAACATCATGATGACGAGATACGGCACCCAACCGGGAAACGCCCGTATTCGGACCGGCAAAAACACCACTAGGGCAAGTACAGCAATGCTCGTCAACATAACCGGCCATCGCTGTTCGACGCGTGCCACCGCCTGTGTCGATTCTGACATCCAATTGTCCCGCAAACGTCCCGAATCTTACTCGAAGGTACGTGCGAATGGCCAGCACAGGTATTACTGTTGATCAGTCGCAAAATTGCGCGAAAGAAACCACTTTTGCCATCCTATCTTCAAAGCAGTTAGTATTGAGACCGGTACCCCTCGCCCTCCTTAGGCCGCACTGTATGACTCTACTGTCACACTGGCAGTTTCGCATAGTCACCGTTCTCCTGTTCGAGTTCGTAATACGTTGCGTTCCCGCGAGCGGACAGACCTTTGAGTTTCTTCCTGAAGTGGATGCCTATTACAAAATTCAGCCGAACATTAGATTCACATTCCAAGCGAAGGAGACCAGAGAAGCCGGCGATCCGACACAAGCCGAAATCGGGCCTGGTCTCGACTTCTTCGTGAAGCCCCTTGTCCAGCTGAAGAACATCTCGAGTTTCGATCCGGATGAAGCGAAGTCGCGGCTGTTGCAGGTATCCGTTAGCTACCGTTATCTTCCCTCACCAGATAAGCCGACCGTGGAGCGTCTGGAGTCGACGTTTACCTCGAATGTGCCGCTCGTATACAAACTTTTGCTTTCCGACCGAAATCGTGTGGATTTGGATTGGTCTCAGAATCCATTCACCTGGCGCTATCGCAACCGAGTTAAACTGCAGCGCACATTCAGCATCCGCTCCTATCACCTCACGCCGTATGTCAGCGGAGAGGCCTTCTATCTGAGTCAGTACCAAAAATGGACTACCACGGCGTTGTATGCGGGTTGCCTATTGCCGCTCGGTAAGCATGTCGGACTCGACCCTTACTACGAGCACCAGAACGTCACAAGTAAGAGTCCAAATCAGCAATTCAACCAGTTCGGGTTAATTCTCAACGTTTACTTTTAGCCCTGAAGTCGATGTCGGGCCGCTTCGCCACCGGATTCATTCACTTTGCATTCCACGTGGCGCCGAGAATCAGGCCGGACATGGTCATGTCATAAAGAAATGTACCCTGTGGACGGTAGTTAACCGACGTATACCGGTAGCCCGTATGGAGAATCAATTTCTGGCTTACGCGGAATCCAAGCAGACCATAAACCTGGTAGTCAGACCTTGCGGTGCCTCCTCCCGCGTCCCCACCGATTGTGACGATCGCTTTCCTAGAAACAAGTGCAGTGATCTTCCCGCCGGACACGCCATCCACCCAATCGACTGAATCCGCAAAACTCTTGCCAGGCGTGGATGGATGCAAAGCAAGTGAACTATGCAGGTGCCAATAGCGAATGCCCATTCGCCAGTCGACTTTTATTTTGTCCGCGTCGACGATTCTGTATCCGATGCCGGGCGTAAAAATGGCTTCCTTGAATTCTGCCTTTACCGAGGTGGCGCCCTCGTCAAACGGAAGCGCGTTGTTGTCGGTCAATTTGATCCACATGAAATCGGTGGGGAAAAGAAGACGGTTGTACCGCGGTTCGACGACGCCCATAAATCCGATGTTGAAGTTGGAAAGTACATCGGCTGCGTCGGCGTGGACGCTGGCCTCGTGTCCAAGAACCTCCGCAGTTCCGTGCACGCCTGCGAACCAGAGATACGGGATCACGTCGACGTGCCAACCTTCATCCAAAGGCCCTGGGCTCTCAGGCTTGGCGGTTACGTTTGGTGTGCCTTGAGCCATTAGTGCCGTGGCGAAGACGCCGAAGCTCAGAAGGATGCCGACGCACATGGAACAGCAGATTTTCTGAGACGCGTTCAACCGGTGTTGGAAAAGCGGCATGATGGCCTCCGGTCGGTGCATCAATCCTGGTTCCAGCCACGTGAGCGTCGAACATTTAGGACCATTGCGAACCTATTTGAACTTCTCGGATGGGCGGATGCGCGTACTCCCAAAGAGTAGCCGACCGAGAGTGAGCCAGCCCAGGGGTACAAGCAGTGAGACCATACTATATGGATTGCCACAGTTGAAGATGCGTGCGGAAGAATCTCAGCATGAAGGACAAGCTGGATGTGTCCGACAGTAATTGTTATGAAATCAAGCGGGTAGCATGAGGGGCTTCCGGCACTCGCAAATGTTTCCGTCATTTATGGCGTGGGACCTCATAGACAAGAACCGGCTTCATGGTGTCAATTTCCTCGACGGGTTGTGGCGGGCGCCACGTGAACATTGTAAAGGTCAGCTTGTCAGGAATGACATCGATGATGCTGAAACCGTTTTTCTCTGTTGGAGTCAGTGCTTGGTCCATTCCAATCAGTTGCGAGGGAGTGGAAGCGATATTCCGAAAAGCTGACGGATACACAAGATCACCTGTACCCAGCGTTCCCGCAGTAACAACGTGAACGGGTTGGGCCATTTTAAGTTCGCCTGACCGATGAATCTCGCCAGCCGTAGACGCGTGAAAGTCTCCTTGAACAATAACGGAAGAGCGGTTCGTTTGATTGGAGATGGCCTCAATTAGGCGTTGGTGCTGAGCGAACCACCCTCGCTGCCAGCCCGGCTTTTCCTCGAAAACCACGAGACGTTTCAACTGCACATCGACGAAGTCAGGATACCAGTCGCCCAGTTTGCCGGACGAGAAGGCAAAGGGCAACGAAGGTGCGTGCATAAAGTGCGTGGTGTCTTGAGCGGCGGTGCGCGCAATGAGCCAAGCTTCGGTCCATTGCGGAAGGATTTTTGCGTGTTCGCCTTTATAGTCAGCGTAGCGCCGACAATCGTAGAGGACCACTTCCATGAGTTTGCCGTAGCGCAGTGTTCCATATGTGATGTTCGTTCCCGTAGGTGCCCAGGCCTTATCCCCACCGGAAAGCCATTCGGGCCGGTTACGGTCTGGAAGAAATTCCGGATAATAAAGCCGCTGCGTTTGTTCAGCACCGACCGTGCCGTAGTTGTCCGGCGGCATCGTAGCAACTTTGGCATCGAACTCGTCATTCTCGAAATTGTCGTGGTCGTCGGTGAGAAAGAAGGATGGCGTCGACCTCAACGCGGTGCCATAGAGTCCCGGAATCTGATAATCGCAGATGGCTGTAAACGTGGCCAAGTTGCGCGGGTGCAGCATGGGAACGCTAGTGTCTAGCGGTTGACCAAATTTCGGCCACAGGACTCCCTGCGTGAATTTTGCAAACGGCTTGTTTTGAGACGTTTCGATGTCCCAATAAATATGGTCGCCATTGGCGATGAGCACGTCGGGCTGAAACGACAAAGCACGGGCGAGCAATTTTCTGCGTGCGGTCATGTCGAGGAAAAACGATTTGCCGTTAAGGGGCGGTCCGTCGTAGCCGCCCGCACAAGTGTAAGCGAGGATGCGTAGATGTTCTGGAATGCTATCTGGCGCAGGCATAGTCTTGAGCGGCCATGCATCGCAGAGGGGAGAGCCGCCTGAATCTGTGAGACGAAGTTCGTATTGGGTTCCGGGCTCGAGTGAAGCAACGTCGAATCGCCAAAATCGACCTCGCGGGTCAGTTTGAAAACCGGAGACAGGTTTTCCGCTCACGGTGAGTATGGGCGGAGCGGTTTGAGGGGACTTGAAAGAAGCCTTGATAAGGAAGCGTTCGTGGTTGGAGGTAGGAATGATGTGCACGATCTGGCCTTGGTTCCAATTACTTTCGGAATCCACGGCCGACGGTAAGCCAATTACACTGGCGGCGAGCGTCCCAGCAGACACCTCCAGAAATTCGCGGCGATTGAGAGAGTTAACCTGTTTTGTTTTCACGATACCTCCGGACATGGGCGGCGAGTGAAATACATCCCGACAGCAGGGTCCCACCTGGAGGAACGACCCATCGAGGCGCGACGATACTATACCAACTAGAGAAAATTGGCTGAATGCTTGAATTGCAAGTTCCGATCCAGGTACGCGTTTCGCGACTCATCCGCGGAGTACGGACCAAGGGTTGGCTTGGCAAACTCGGAGCACTATAGAGAATGTTCCAAGAAATACTGCTGGCCGCCCTTTTTCTGCAACCCAGGTGACAGACCTGCTGCTATATTAGGTTACTTAAGGTCTCGCCGTGAGCCGCCATCGGAATGACAGTAAAAAAACCTCTGTTCCGGTTGCAATCGTCCTGACTATCGCTCTCGTTGTGTGCGTGGCATATCTCGGCCATCAAGGATACTCTTCCCATTCCGCTCAAACGGCCCCTACCAAATCCCAATTCGGACCAAGCGTGCGTTCCACTGCCACGGGTTTTCAGTCAACGATTGAGAATACCGAGCCCGCTCCCCGAACTTCTCCAAACGGAATGGTCTGGATCCCCGGTGGAGAATTCTCGATGGGAGCAAACGATCCTCCCGATATGGCCGACGTAGGCATGAAAGCCACTCTTGACGCTCGACCCATTCACCGTGTCTATGTGGATGGTTTCTACATGGACCAGACGGATGTAACCAACGCACAATTCTAACAGCTGGTCCGCCACGCTTTCTTTGCTGCTTTGCGGTCAAGATAGAAGAACCGGACGTCAGCCCATTCGACGGACACGACGTAGAACGCGACGACGATTTCCACCCAGGCCGCGGCGCCGTCCCTGGTGTCGCTCGGTTGGGTGGCTTACCTTGAGTAGAGGGCTAATCGGCGGCAGTGGCGGTTTTTGCCATGCCGGAAAAGTGGATGGTGATCAGGAAACCGTTCGTGCCGTCATAGGAAAACTTGTGGCCATCGCCCTCGAAAGCCTCGTTCTTGCTCTTCCACATGCGAAA
>Ga0126381_100006398_pt1 | contig 13024 bp, 15 predicted proteins | sample PanSoiMetPlot_28_FD_96465 | JGI IMG/M metagenome (GOLD analysis project Ga0126381, IMG submission 96465) | Tropical forest soil microbial communities from Panama - MetaG Plot_28 | ecosystem: Environmental > Terrestrial > Soil > Tropical forest > Bulk soil | place: Panama | collected 2016-02-17
AGTGCCTATGGGGACGCTGGCTCTGGACGATCAAACCGGAGAAACGATTGCGGACTTAGCCGCGTCGGGACAGCGCGTGCTTGTGGCACATGGGGGACGCGGCGGGCGCGGGAATCAACATTTCGCGAAGCCGTGGCATCAGGCGCCGCGGGAACACGAAGATGGTTTCCCCGGCGAAGAACGGCATCTCCGTCTGGAATTGAAGCTTCTGGCCGACGTTGGGCTTGTGGGATTTCCCAATGCGGGCAAATCCACACTGATTTCCGTGATTTCCGCGGCGAGGCCGAAGATTGCGAATTATCCCTTTACCACGCTGGAGCCGAATCTAGGTGTTGTGAACGCGGACGGCGGCACGGGAAAAGAAGGGCGCGAGATGGGGCGAACATTTGTAGTTGCGGATTTGCCTGGCTTGATTGAAGGCGCGCATCAGGGCGCGGGACTGGGGATTCGCTTCTTGCGGCATGTGGAGCGCACGCGGCTGCTGGTGCATTTGATTGATACAAGCGACGCGAATGCCGATGATCCTGTGCATGCGTTTGAAGTCATCAACGGCGAACTGGCGGCTTTCAGCGAATCGCTGACGCAAAAGCCGATGCTTGTCGTGGCTACGAAGCTGGATGCGACCACGGACCGAACGCGCCTGGAAGCGCTCGGCGCTTTTTGCAAAAAGCACGGCCTGGAGTTTCACTCTATTTCCGCCGCAGCCGGCGAAGGCGTAAAAGAATTGGTCTGCTCCATTGCGGACGCGCTCGACAAGATTCCTCGTGCGAACATTGATGCCGCCTCAGGCGACGAGGGAGTGGCCGCCGCGATCGAAGTTGACCATTCCACGCAACACGCTGCCGAAGACCGCAATTCATGAGAAAATCGGGAAGAGAGATTCCTTGGGAGGCGCATTGACGATAGCGCAGGCGCACCGCACCGCCGCGAAACATCATCCTCGCCGCATCGCCTTGTTTGGCGGCTCCTTCGACCCCATCCATAGCGGACATCTCAGTGTGGCGCGCGCCGCCGACCGGCGCTTCAATTTTGACGAAATTCACTTCATTCCGGCGAGCCGCCCGCCGCATAAGCTCAAACAGCACCTTGCCCCGTTTCCGCATCGCTTTGCCATGGTGGCGCTGGCGTGCACGGAGCATCCGCATTTTGTGCCTTCGCTGGCGGAGGCGGGCGAGGACTTCAGCGGAACGCAGCTTCATTATTCCGTGGACACGGTGCGTTATTTTCGCCACACCTACCATGGCGACGGCGACCGGCTTTTTTTCATCATTGGAGCGGACGCGTTTCTCGACATCCCCATGTGGAAGGAATACGAAACCCTGCTGGGGCTTTGCGATTTCATCATTGCCAATCGTCCGGGAATTCGTGCGGAAGCGCTGCGCCTGGTGATTCCACCCGAGATGACGGCGCGGCCAGGAAGCAAGAAGGAAAGGGAGGAGCATCCGTCACAGATGGTGGCGGATCTTCACCGCACGACGGTCTATCTGCTGGAAAACGTTTCGACTGACGTTTCGGCGACGGACATCCGTCGTCGCGCGCAAAAGGGGCAGTCCATTCACGGACTTGTTTCCGCGCGCGTCGAGGAATACATTCTGAAACAGGGCCTATACCGTTGACCTTGACCTTTGAATCCTTGCCGCAAGGTGTGCGCGTGGCCATTCAGGCGGCGCAAGAAAAGAAAGCTGCGGCTATCACCGTGCTGGATCTGAGCGGCGCGAGCGCTTTCACCGACTACTTTGTGATTTGCACGGGCTTCAGTACGCCGCAAGTGCAGGCGATTTGCACGGAAATCGAAGAGCAGCTCCACAAACAAATGGAGCGGTCGGTGCGGCACCGCGAGGGCTACCGGTCGGCTGATTGGGCGTTGCTGGATTTCGGGGGCTTCATCGTGCACGTCTTCAGCGAGGAAGCCCGGCGGTATTACGATCTCGAGCGGCTGTGGCGCGCATCGCCGAAACTTGAAATCCCCGATGCAGTGGAAGGGTTCGCCGCCGCGGAAGATGCGGCCGGTTCAGCCTTTCCGCGCGATGCTTATTCTGAAGAGCACCTTTCCAACCGCGAGCAGGACCGCCGTTCTGGGACATGACCGCCGAGCGATTGCCGTGGATTGGGGAAGACCCGGCGTCGCAGCGCCTGCTGGAACTTGCAAAAAAAGTGGCCCCTGCGCCTACCACGCTTCTCATCACCGGAGAGAGCGGCACCGGCAAGGACCATCTGGCGCGGCTGGTTCATGAGTTGGGCCCGCGACGAGATGCACCTTACCTCAAAATCGATTGCGCAAGTTTGCCGCCGCAGCTTGTAGAGAGCGAACTGTTTGGTCACGAGCGGGGTGCGTTCACCGGGGCGGTAGAGCGCAAGCACGGCCGCTTCGAATTGGGCGGAAATGGAACGATTGTTCTGGATGAAGTGGCGGCGCTTTCGCCGAATGCGCAAAGCAAGCTGCTGCGAGTGCTGCAGGAACGAGCGTTCGAACGGCTGGGGGGCACTGAAACACTGAAGATCGAAGCACGCATTATTGCGCTAACCAACGTAGACCTTCCCGCCGCTGTGAAAGCTGGTGTTTTTCGCGAAGATTTGTATTTCCGGTTGAATGTGCTCACGCTGACGGTTCCGCCGTTGCGCGAACGGCGCGCCGATATTTTGCTCTTGGCTGAACACTTGCTTGTGCGGTTGCGCACTGCTCATGGACGTCCTAAGGCGCAATTAGGTGACTCCTCGCGACGCATGCTTGCGGCTTATTCCTGGCCGGGAAACGTGCGCGAATTGAAGAATGCTCTCGAACGCGCCGTCGTTTTTTCTGGCGTTGGCCGTGGCGCGACGAGCGGTGAAAACGACGTCTTGGAGCCGGACAATTTTCCGGAGATGGTTCGAGCAGCAGCTCCAGGGGCGGCTAGCCCGATTGCAAGGTTGCGTTCGCTGGAAGACGTGGAGCGCGAGGTCATCGCCGCAACGCTCGAGGCGACGCATTATCAAATCAGCCGCTCGGCGGAGATTCTTGGCATCAGCCGCAAAACCCTTTTAGAAAAACGCAAGAAATACGGATTGAAATGACTTCGGCAAAGCCCCGCGAAAGAGGAGCGATTATCGTCACAGGCGGCGGCCGGGGAATCGGCGCCGCCGTCGCAAGGCTTGCTGGAGTTCAAGGCTTCCGGGTCACCGTGAATTTCGAGTGCAATGAGGCTGCCGCAGCGAAGACAGCCAGAGATATCATTGCTGCGGGCGGTCAGGCGCTCGCAATCCGGGGAAACGTGGGCCGCGAGGAGGATATTGTGCGGCTCTTTCAGGAAACGGTCCGGGAGTTCGGGCCCATCGAAGCGGTCGTCAACAATGCTGGGATCACTGGGGGATTCTCGCGCGTGGATCACGCAGAGTCTGCGACGGTCCTGGAAATGCTGCGCGTCAACGTGCTCGGCACGATTCTTTGTTGCCGGGAAGCGGTCCGGCATATGTCGACGGTCCGAGGCGGGCGTGGAGGGGCGATTGTGAATATCTCTTCGTTAGCGGCCAGAACCGGCGGCGCGGGAGAGTGGGTGCACTACGCTGCGTCCAAAGGCGCAATCAACAGCTTCACTATTGGGCTAGCGCGCGAAGTAGCTGCTGAAGGTATTCGCGTCAATGCCGTGGCGCCCGGCCTGATTGCCACGGAACTTCATTCTGCCAATGGGGCGCCGCACCGCCTGGAGCACTTGAAAGGCACGATCCCGATGAAGCGAGCTGGAACCGCCGAAGAAGTTGCCGCCGGAGTGCTTTGGCTGTTGTCACCGGCTGCATCTTATACAACCGGAGTGATTCTCGAGATCGGCGGAGGTCGATGAGGAACACGCTGCGCCAATGAAGATCCGAGTACTCATGTTGGGAAAAACGCGCCGCCCGGAAATGTGCTCCATTATTGAGGACTACGTGAAACGCATACGCCGGTCTTGTCCCATTGAAATTCTCGAGGTTCGCGATGGGGAAGCGGCGCTGAAAAAATTGGACGCTGACCGCGCTTCCACGGCCATTATGCTCGATGCAGGCGGGAAGATAATTGATTCGAATGCTCTTGCTAAATGGCTTGGCGAATTGAGAGACCGCGGCACACGGCAGATCATTTTTGTTTGTGGAGACGCTGATGGCTTCCCCGAATCGCTGCGCGATCGCGTTAAGCAAAAGCTTTCTCTCAGCCCTATGACGCTTTCGCACGAACTGGCGCGCGTAGTGCTTGCCGAGCAGCTTTATCGCGCCTTCGCCATTCTCTCGGGCAGCCCCTACCCGAAATAGCCCGGCTGGTGTACAACCTTAGCTGTCATGCCCATGCGCATTGTTCCGGACGAGAACCAGCCCTCGGTGGCTATCGAAATCCCGCTCGAAAAACCGCTGCCGGATTACGACCTAGAGGAACTCGAGCAACCCACGCCACGAGATGTGGACGGAATTCTGGTTACACAAGGCTTCCGCGACCTGGTGGACGATGCGCGCGGCATCTTGACCGAGTTGATTGCCGCTCCGCCCACGGAACATCATAAAAGCGAGAAAGTTCTCGAAATGGACCTGGAGGCGCGTCCACACCCTCTCGAGATAACGCAACTTACCGGCGCCATCTGCCCCACGGACGATGAGGTCTATCGCCCGGGTTTGTGGATTGTTTTGTTGGATCCAGCGGCGCGGCCGAAGTCGACGCTGCCTGAGCCCACGCTGCGCCGGATCTCCGCAATTGCCTCGGAACTAGTCAAGCGCCTGCAGCTGGCTTGACGTTTCACGCGAGGCTGCTCACACTTTCTCTCCGTCACTCACTACGGGAAACCATGCCGGAAGAAAAGGGATTGCTGATTGTTTACACCGGACCGGGCAAGGGGAAGACGACTTGCGCGCTCGGCACGTCGTTTCGCGCGGTGGGCCAGGGCCTGCGCGTGATAATGGTGCAGTTCATCAAAGGATCCTGGCATTATGGCGAACTTGATGCGGCCAAAATGCTGGGCGGCGACAGGTTCGAGATTCGCCCCATGGGGCGGGGCTTTGTGAAAATTGGCGGCGCGGAGACCGACCCCGAGGACATCAAGCTCGCGCAGGAGTGTTGGCAGGCGGGGCGCGAAGCCATTTACTGCGGCAAGTACGACCTGGTGGTTCTCGACGAGATTAATTACACCATCAGCTACAAAATGCTGGATGCAGACGAAGTTGTGGAAGCTCTAAAGAACCGGCCTGAGCGTGTTCACGTGATTTGCACCGGCCGGAATGCGCATCCGAAGCTGGTGGAAGTGGCGGACCTGGTCACGGAGATGCGCGAGGTGAAACACCCTTACACCAAGGGTATACTGGCTCAGCGAGGAATTGATTACTAGAGTTTCTAGCTCAGAAGTCAGAAAAGCAGTGTGAGTTCCGCATTCCCTAATTTCAGAAGCTGCGGGTTGGACTGAAAACTAAGGACTAAACACCGCCCTTATGGCTTGGTTCAAGCGCGAGAAAAAACCGATTGAGCAACCGACACCGCCCGAGGAGCGCCGCGTGCGCACCGAAGGGCTGTGGATGAAGTGCGAGTCATGCCGCACCATCGTCTTCCGCAAAGACCTGGAAGCCAATCTTTACGTCTGCCCGAAGTGCCAGTTCCATTTCAAGATGGGTGCGCGGCCGCGTCTGGAGATGCTGCTCGACGGCCGCTGGACCGAACACGACGCAGGAATGACCTCGACGGACCCGCTGAAGTTCGTGGACACCAAGCCTTACTCGCAGCGATTGAAGGAGGCCCGGAAAAAACTGGGAATGAACGACGCCATCATCACCGCAGAAGGCCAGCTGAATGGAAGGCCGGTGGTGATGTGCGCGATGGAATTTGGATTTATCGGCGGTTCGATGGGCGCGGTGGTGGGAGAAAAGGTCACAAGGGGGATCGAGCTGTCTATCGAAACGCGCCAGCCGTTTATAGCGGTTTCCTGCTCGGGCGGCGCGCGCATGATGGAAGGCACAGTGAGCCTGATGCAACTCGCGAAGGTTTCCGCAGCGCTGGCCCGGCTCGATGACGAAAAACTGCCGTACATTTCTGTTTTGACCGATCCCACGACCGGCGGCGTTACGGCGAGCTTCGCGATGCTGGGCGACCTTAACATTGCGGAACCCGGCGCGCTCATTGGGTTCGCCGGGCCGCGCGTAATCGAGCAAACCATCCGCCAGAAACTCCCCGAGGGTTTCCAACGTTCGGAATTTCTGGTCGAGCACGGCTTTCTTGATGCCGTCGTCCACCGCAAAGAGTTGAAAGCCTACCTCGCCAACGCCCTCGAACTGCTCATGAACTGAGATGAATTACGACGCGGCGGTTCGTTATCTTTTGACTCTGGGCAGGGAGCTGGCGGCGCCCACGCAAGCTGCGGCAGCAAAGTTTGATTTGGAAAATATTACCGTCCTTGCAGAACGGCTCGGCCGCCCGGACCGCGCTTACCCCAGCGCACACATTGCCGGGACAAACGGCAAAGGCTCGACGGCGGCGTTCCTAGAAACCATCCTGCGGTATGCCGGCTTTCGCACCGGGCTCTACACCTCGCCGCATCTGGAAAGAATCAACGAACGTATGCGGATCAATGGCGAGGAAATTGCGGATGAATCCTTTGCGGCAACTTTTACACGTTTGCAAGCTCTCATCGAGGAGCTTCTGGCTGCGCATAAACTGCGCGCACATCCCACCTATTTTGAATGTGTGACGGCCATGGCGTTCGAATACTTCGCGCGGGAACGCGTTGAGTTTGGCGTTTTCGAAGTCGGCCTCGGCGGACGGATGGACGCCACCAACATTCTTTCTCCTGCTGTTGCGGTTATCACGCGCATTGATTTCGATCACGAGAATTTCCTCGGGCACTCGTTGAAGGAAATCGCCAGCGAAAAGGCGGGAGTCCTGAAGCCCAACGTGCCCGTAATCCTTGCCGAGCAGCGGCCTGAAGCTCGTGAAGTGATTCTGTCTCGGGCGGGTCAAATACACTGCCCCGTGATTGAAACAGTACGAGCATTTCAAATTAGCGAGGAATCCTCGCAAAACGGTCTCTTCCGCGCCCGCGTTACGGAAATCTCCTCTGGTGAGACATTTGATGTTGCGCCTAGCCTACCCGGCCACTTTCAGCTGCAGAATGCTTTGAACGCTTTGGCTGCCACCCGGTACTTAACCAGACGCGGCTTCCGCATTTCAGCGGATGCCATCATCGAGGGTATTTCCAAGACGGCCTGGCCGGGCCGCCTTGAGAGGCTCCAATCGAACCCCGACGTTTATCTCGATGGAGCGCACAACCCAGGTTCCGCGCGCGAACTCGCGCAATTTATCGAGGACAACTTCACCGGCCGCAAAATCTGGATGATTTACGGAGCGCTTCGCGACAAAGCGGTGGACGAAGTCGCCGGCCAGTTATTCCCTCATGCCGCCGGAGTCATCTTCACCGAGGCGCGTACTTCCCGCGCTATTTCCGCTCCACGACTCGCGCAAGTCGCTTCGCACCATGCTGCTACCTTTACTGTCATTTCCTCCGCTGAGCAGGCCCTCGACCAGGCTCTGGCGCAGGCTGCCCCAGCCGATGCGATTTTCATAACCGGCTCGCTCTATCTTGTGGGGCAGCTTCGTCATTATTGGAAGCAGCGCGAGCGGGTCGCAGCGCGCTAAAAAAAGCCGTAAAATATCCCTTTCCATGAATAACCAACTCGACCGCAAGGACGCCAATCCTCTCGTCGGCATCATCATGGGTTCCACATCGGATTGGGAGACCATGGAGCATGCCTCGAACATCCTCACGAGTCTTGGTGTTCCGCATGAGACCCGCGTCGTCTCGGCCCACCGGACCCCCGACTTGCTTTTTGAATATGCGTCGTCCGCCGAGCAGCGCGGGCTGGAAGTCATCATTGCTGGGGCGGGTGGCGCCGCGCATTTGCCCGGCATGACCGCGTCGAAAACGGTGCTCCCGGTGCTCGGCGTGCCTGTGGAGTCAAAAGTTCTCAAGGGCCTGGATTCCCTGCTCTCCATCGCTCAGATGCCGGGAGGGATTCCCGTCGGGACGCTGGCCATCGGAAAGGCTGGTGCTGTCAATGCAGCTCTGCTTGCTGCGGCGATCCTCGGCAATAAACATGTAGCTATCCGCGAGGCCTTGCGAAGATTCCGCGTCGAGCAAACGGACCGAGTTATGGCGCAGCCCGACCCTTCTGTTTCCGCCGTGGCAATACCCTTCAAAGACGAGAAGAAAGGGAAACACCGGTGACCATCGGCATCCTAGGCGGTGGACAACTCGGCTACATGCTCGCGCTAGCGGGCTATCCGCTCGGCCTGCATTTCCGGTTTCTCGATCCTTCCCCGGAAGCTCCCGTCGGCCGCATTGCCCAGCGCGTCACTGCGGACTACACAGACCACGCCTCGCTAGAAAGATTCTCCAATGGGCTGGAACTCGTGACCTACGAGTTTGAAAATGTCCCCGTCGAGGCTGCGAAATTCCTTGCGGAACGCGTTCCTGTGTATCCCCCGCCCGCTGCCCTCGAAGCCGCACAGGATCGCCTTGCCGAAAAGACGCTTTTTCGACGTCTTAGCATCGGGACAACGGATTTTGTGCCCATTGCGAAGCCTGAGGAGTTTGAGGCGGCCGTTAAACAGCTTGGTCTCCCGGCGGTGCTTAAGACTTGCCGCATGGGTTATGACGGCAAAGGTCAATGGATTCTTCGAACGGCTGAAGACGTTTCCAGGGCCAAGGCCGAAATTCCCAAAGTTGACATCATCCTTGAGCGCTTCGTGCCCTTTCGGCGCGAACTTTCGATTCTCGCGGTCCGCTCGCGCAATGGAGAAACCGCTTTTTACCCGCTCGTGGAAAATCATCATCGCGGTGGTATTCTCCGCCTCTCTCTCGCGCCTGCTCCGGGGCTTGAGCCGTCCGTGCAACGTGCAGCCGAAGGTATTGCCGGCCGCGTGCTCGAATCGCTGAAGTATGTCGGCGTCCTGGCGATCGAATTCTTCGAACGCGAAAACCGCTTGCTGGCCAACGAGATGGCGCCCCGCGTCCACAATTCCGGCCACTGGACCATCGAGGGAGCTGTCACCAGCCAGTTCGAAAACCATCTGCGCGCCGTTCTTGGCCTGCCGCTGGGGTCAACGGGCGCGGCGGGCTATTGCGCGATGCTTAATCTGATTGGAGACCTTCCCGAGCCGTCTGAAGTCCTGGCCCTGCCTGACGCGCATCTGCATTTTTACGGAAAGGCTCCACGGCCCGGGCGGAAACTCGGCCACGTCACCCTCCGCGCGGCTTCTCCTGAGCGCCTGGCGCTTCGTCTCTCCGAGCTCCCGGCCTTCTTCCACCGTCCGGAGTTCTGTCTCAACTCGGCCCTTGTCCAGTCCGCGTCTCAGCAAGTGTGAATTCTTCTGAATTCTTTCACCAATTCTGTCTTTGCCGTGAACCTCTTTCACGGTCGTCCCGCGCGGGTGTTGCACGGAAGGGAAGATTGGGGCAAGCTACGCGCGTTGTGAGGAGGGTGTGATGAGAATTGCGAGTCTACGCATGGCCATCCTGATTCTGTGCGCAGGAATATTGGGATTGGCCGCTAAAGATTTGTCGCTGGCCCAGAGCAATCCGCAGGCGACTGCGGCCATGACGGTTATTCGCGCGGGAACGCTGATCGATGGAGCGAGCGAAACCCCGCGGAAGAATCAACTGATTTTTGTGCATGGCCAAAAGATTGTGAGAGTCAGCGGAGCGGGGGAATCCATTCCCCCAGGCTCGAACGTAATTGATCTTTCCAATGCCACGGTTTTGCCGGGGCTGATTGATTCGCATACGCACATTTTTTTGTGGGGCGAGGATCCAGCGAAAGGCGGTTACGACGCGAACATTCTGAATGCGGGGATTGCCCTGCGAGCGGCCCGCGCGACTTTTGCTGCGCGCCGGGCCCTCGAGCAAGGATTCACCACGTTGCGCGACCTGGAAACCGAAGGCGCAGGCTACGGGGACGTGGAGATCAAGCAGGCAATTGAAGAAGCAACCATTCCAGGGCCGCGGCTGTTTTGCGCGACGCGGGCCATCTCCACAACCGGCGGGTACAACCTGGAAGGCTATGCGCCGGAGCTCGACATGCCCAAAGGTGCGCAGCTGGTGGACGGCCCCGTGGAAGCGCGCAAAGCGGCGCGGCAACAGTTGGAGCACGGAGCCGATTGGATCAAGGTGTACATGACCCACAGATCGTGGGTGGATAAAGAGGGGAGGCTCGTCTCGCAGCCGACGCTGACAGTGGAAGAACTGAAAGCCGTTGTGGATGAAACCCATGGCTGGACCAAGAAAGTGGCGTGTCATGCATACAACGGGATTGGCCTGCAACGCGCGCTCGATGGCGGATGCGACTCGATCGAACACGGGCTGGAGATGACCGACGCGCAAATCGAGCAGATGAAGCGGCAAGGTACGTGGTATTGCCCGACGCTTTCGCCCTACTACGGTGATTGGGCGCAGGCGGATACTCCTGCAGGAAAGCGCGACCGCGCGCGAGCCGCGGTACATGAAGATACTTTCAAAAGGGCGCTCAAAGCCCATTTGAAGATCGTATTCGGCACGGACATGGGCGGGATTCCGTGGACGGAGCCAATCGCGCAAGAGTTCCTGCGGATGGTCGAAATGGGCATGGCGCCGATGGAAGCGATTCAGTCGGCGACTTCCCGAGCCGCTGAAATGCTGGAGATGAAGGGAGAAATTGGCGTGATCGCTACCGGCGCGTATGCGGAAGTCATCGCGGTTTCCGGCGATCCGCTGAAGTCCATTGGCGAACTGGAGCATGTGAAATTCGTGATGCACAATGGGTTGGTATTCAAGAATGAGCTAACGAAATAGAGACAAGATGGAGGAAGCGATGAGCGACCAGAACTTAAAGAATCATGGAAAATATGTGCCTTCGTACCATTTCTTCGCGTTGCCCGTATTTCGGATTAATTTCGTGTGGTCGCTGCTCAGGTTGAGGTCTCTAGGATTTTCATTCGCCGGAATTTTCGGAGTTTTCTTGGCAGCCGCCCTAGTTGTTCTAGCGCTTCAGGCGCGATTCTTCGCCTTGGCCGCGCAGGACCGTTTGATCCGCCTGGAAGAACGACTGCGCTACGAGCGCGTGCTGCCAGAAGAGTTGCGCTGGAGGGCCGAGGAGCTGACGGTGGACCAATTTGTTTCTTTGCGGTTTGCGAGCGACGATGAATTGCCCGCGCTAATGAAAAAAGTGCTGGATGAAAAGGTGACGAGCCGCAAATCCATCAAGCAAATGATCAAGAGTTGGCGGCCGGATTATCTCCGGGCCTGAGAACTCTTCGACCGTGGGCTCCAGGCCTTTTTCTATCGAGAAGCAGCAGCGACGGCCGCGCCTTCGATCTCGGCGATCTCCTCCGGGGTGAGCGTTAACTCTCCGGCGCGCATGATGTCTTCGACCTGTTTGGCGTTGCGCGCGCCGACGATTGCTCCGGTAATCGCCCGATGGTTCAGCACCCAGGCGATGGCTACTTCGCCGGGCCCGCGGCCGTGGCGCGCGCCGACATCGCGAAGGCGTTCCACGAGCTCAAGGTTCTTCGATAGCCGCGGCTCGCGGAACTCCGGATTGCGGCTGCGAAAGTCGTCGGGCGGAAGCGCCGCCGCCCGTTCGCGCGTCATCGCTCCAGTAAGCAGGCCGGAAGTCATGGGAGCATAGGAGATCACTCCGACGCCCTGTTTCTGGCAATACGGGAGAATCTCGTTTTCAATCTTGCGGCGAAGCAGAGAATACGGTGGTTGAAGTGAAGTGGCCGGGGCGACTTTTTCGGCGCGCTGGATTTGTGCCGCGTCAAAATTGGAAACGCCAATCCAGCGGGCTTTGCCCTCCTTTTGAGCGCGGCCAGAGTTTGCCAGGCTTCCTCCAGCCCGGGACCATTGTCTTCCGGCGGCCAGTGCATCTGGTAAAGATCAATCGTGTTCACTTGCAGGCGCTGAAGGCTATCTTCGCATTCATCGCGAATGGACGCGGCGCTATGTTCCTTTCCGATTTTTCCTTGCTCATTCCAACGCATTGAGCACTTCGTGAAAATGTAGGGCCGCGAGCCGCGCCATTCCTTGAGCGCTCGCGCTACCACATTTTCGGAATGACCGAGGCCGTAGACAGCAGCGGTATCGATCCAATTCACGCCCATTTCCAGCGCCTTATGGATTGCCGCGATGGAGTCTTTATCGTCCTGCGGACCCCAGGCAAATTCCCAGCCAGGGCCGCCAACGGCCCAAGCGCCGAAGCCAACTGGCGTAATTTTTAAATCGGAGTTGCCAAGCTTTCGTGTTTTCATTTCAACCTCATACTTGCTCGTACGCGGACGGCCGGCGGTCCCGCGCCGCGGATTCCCTTCTCCCTGTCTCCCACAAAATTGGATGAACAAAAAGGAAAAAAGTTAAAGGAAGACGTAAATGGCGAAAACCTAGTTTGCTGTGATTGCGGCGTCGACGGAAACGCTTTCGCCTTCAGGTAGTAATGGTGGTTCATCGGCTCGCGTCTTTGCGCCACGCTTCTTTCAGACCTCACCTTGCGGTTCGGTCCTTGCGTTTCGCTATCACTTCACGTCCATCACGTTGTGAAGGGGACTCGCACCTCCTGGCTGTCGACCCTGCTCGGCACACAAAACAAGAGAGCGCCCCGGGTTCGCCGGGGCGCTCTCTAGAAGGGATTGAATGCTGATAAAAACTAAATCGTCTTGGCGGCCGTCGCGGGCGCGGGCGCTGAAGTGCTTCTTGCAAACGCCTGGCTGTTGCCGGATTCCTTCTGCTCGCTCTTGTCGATCTCGATCGAGCCCTTGAAGTAGGCCCCGTCTTCGATCATGATGCGCGCGGTGGTCAGGTCGCCGTTGACCGAACCATCTTTCTTGATTTCAATTCGGTCCTTGGCGCGAAGGTTGCCCTTCACCGTGCCATACACCACCACCTCGCGGGCAATGATGTCGGCCGTGACTTTCGCCGTGGCTCCGACGGTGAGTTTCCGCTCATCCAGTTGGACCAGTCCTTCGACTGAGCCATCGATCAGCAGATCTTCGTTGCCGGAGATCTCTCCTTTCACA
>Ga0126381_100006399_pt1 | contig 13023 bp, 8 predicted proteins | sample PanSoiMetPlot_28_FD_96465 | JGI IMG/M metagenome (GOLD analysis project Ga0126381, IMG submission 96465) | Tropical forest soil microbial communities from Panama - MetaG Plot_28 | ecosystem: Environmental > Terrestrial > Soil > Tropical forest > Bulk soil | place: Panama | collected 2016-02-17
GCCAATTTCTACATGGGCATCGGGCTTTGCCCTTTGCTGCACGACCTCGAGCTGCATCGTTACGGATTTTCCTACATCGAACCACCCGTGCAGCAGGCGGCGGTCTTTCGCGACGGCACGGGAATCGTCATCTACAAGGACCTCGAACGGACATGCGCCTCGCTTGCGCGTTTTTCCAGGCAGGATGCCGAGACTTTTCGCACGCTTTGGCACACCTATTGTGAGGAAATGCGGCCGCTGCTGGTGTCGTTGTTGTACAACGCGCCGATGCCGCGCGAGCAACTCATTGAACGGTTGAGCGGTCCGAAAGCCAAAGAACTTCTCTCGCATGCGCAACACGATCTCTTCAGCGTGGTGCGCAAGCATTTCGTGGACGAGCGCATCCGCACGCTGTTCACATCCTATATGCATGTGATTACGACGGAGAACGTGCCCGGCGCCGGCATCGTTTTCCCGGCAATCTTCGCCAATATCGCCAGTTTTACCCTGCCGGTCGGCGGGGCGGCCTCGCTGCCGCTTGCACTGGCGCGCGTCGTGGAGGCCGGTGGCGGCGAGATCATCAGCGATGCGGACGTCAAAGAGATCATCGTCAAGAATGGTCGCGCCATCGGCGTCAAGCTTGGCGATGGCCGCGCGATCAATGGCGATAAATTCGTCGCCAGCGCGATCGATTTTCCGACCACGGTGCAAATGGCCGGCGAGGAGCTGTTCCCCGAACCGGTGCGCGAGAAGGCGAAGTGCTGGCATTGGGGCAACCACAGCCTGGTGACCTTGCATCTCGCTCTGAAAGACCCGCCGGCCTACCGGGCTGCTGCTTTCGATCCCGATGTCTCGCGCGCGTACAATATCTTCTTCGGCATGGACCATATCGAGGATGTCGCGAGCTGCTTCGATGATTGTGCGGCTAAGAAATTTCCCAGGGTCCTGATGGGCAATGGCGCCTGCAACAGCCAGTTCGATCCGAGCTACGCACCATCCGGCAAACACGTCGCATTCTGGTGGCCTTTTGCGCCATATTCGGTCGACGGTGGGCCACAAGAATGGGAGCGAAACCGTGCGGGCTATACCCAGCGCGTCCTTGATTACTGGCGCGTCTACGCGTCGAATCTCGAGGGAGATAACCTGCTCGGGACCTACCTGTTTACGCCGCTCGACGTGGAAAAGCTCAACGCCAACATGCGCCAGGGTGCCGTCCGAGTCGGCGCCTACGTTCCGGACCAGCTCGGTATCAACCGGCCGCACGCGCTGATGCCAGGGTCGCGCACGCCGGTCGAGGGGCTCTATCTCTGCGGCTCGTCGTCGGGCAACGGCGGGGGCATAAACGGGGCGGCCGGCTATATCGCCGCGAATGCCATCGTTGACGATCTGAAGCTCACGCGTTTCTGGAGGCCGGTCGCCGCGCCGGAATGGAACCACTGACAGGTATCCACCTGTCATCAATGACTTGACCCAAATCAAGGCCGGTCCTGCCGCTTCGTGGTGTTTTCTCGAAGCATCGGAGGAGCATCATGAAAGGCAGGTCGACTCCGGCCAATGGGAGCTGATTGTTGACCTTTATCGCGACGATGCGCGCGTGTTCCGGTCGCGCAGTCGTGTCACACTCAGGTGATCTGATGGCTGATGCGCTCGATCTCTCGGTCTACGCCAAGCCGGCCGGCAAAGGTACGCTGGGCATGGAGCTTGCTGTTGACGGTATCGCCTGTGGGGCGTGCATTGGGCGTATAGAAAATGCGGTGAAGAGCGTGCCGGGCGTGGCGGAGGCGCGCCTCAATTTTACCAATCGTCGCCTCCACGTGATTTGGGCCGATGGTTCCTTGCAGCCTGCCCAAATCTTGCAAGCGCTCGAGGCCAATGGCTATCGCGGCCATCCTTTCGTCCCTCTGCGTGCTGAACAGGAGGAGCTTGCGGAAGCACGTCGCCTGACGCGCTGTCTCGCGGTCGCCGGCTTTGCGGCCATGAATATCATGCTGCTTTCGGTTTCAATCTGGTCGGGCAGTGTTACCGACATCACGCCGGAAACACGTGACTTCTTTCATTGGGTTTCAGCGCTGATCGCGCTGCCGGCAGCAGCCTATGCAGGGCGGCCGTTCTTTGCCAGCGCCTGGAGGGCGCTGCGCGCTCGCTCGCTCAATATGGATGTGCCCATTTCATTGGGCGTCATTCTTGCGCTTGCCATGTCGTTGGTAGAAACCGCCAATCATGCCGAGCACGCCTATTTCGATTCCGCTGTCATGCTGCTGTTCTTTTTGCTGATCGGGCGCACGCTCGACCACGCCATGCGCCGAAAAACGCGTGCCGTCGCTGGCAATCTCGCGGCATAGAAGGCGGACACTGCCCACCGCATCGTCGGTGACGAGTTGGTGAGTGTGCCAGTGGCGGCACTCAAGGCCGGCGATCGTCTGCTGGTGAAGCCGGGCGAGCGTGTGCCGGCAGACGGCGTGGTGCTCAACGGCGCTTCTGAGGTTGATGAAAGCCTGATCACCGGTGAAACGAGCCGCCGGAAGATTGGTGCCGGTGCGACCATATATGCCGGCAGCGTGAATTATTCCGGCGCGCTCACGCTCAAGGTGACAGTGTCGAACGGCGCTGCGCTCATCGACGAGATCGAAAAATTGCTCGAGAAGGCGGCAAGTGCCAAGTCGCGTGCAATGCGGCTGGCAGATCGTGCCTCCCGCATCTATGCGCCCGTCGTGCATGTAACTGCCGGGCTGACTCTGGTGGGCTGGCTGATCGCAGGGGCGGGCATTCATCAAGCGGTCGTCACGGCAATCGCGGTGCTGATTATTACTTGCCCATGCGCTTTGGCATTGGCGATACCGGCGGTGCAGGTGGTTGCCTCGGGAACACTGTTCCGGACGGGCATTATCCTCAACGCCGGCGATGCCATCGAGCGCTTGGCAAGAATCGATACCGTCGTTTTTGACAAGACCGGCACATTGACCTTGCCTGAGCCGAGCGTCGTTAACGGCTCTTCGCTTCAGCCTCTCCTACTGCAAAAGGCCGCACGGCTTGCATTGTCGAGCCGTCACCCGCTCGCGGTTGCATTGTCGCGCGAGGCGGCCGTTCGCACGCCGGTGGCTGGCGCAATGGAAGAACCCGGACGCGGTGTGCGCGCGATCATCGAAGGCGTTGAGGCGCGTCTCGGCAGTGCCGATTTCTGCGACGTGTCCACCGTCAGCACGTCGAACGCATCGACCATCTGTTTCCGTCATGGTGAGGACTTTGGCGTCATCGAAATTGCACAGAGCTTGCGTCCAGACGCGATCAACGTCGTCACGTCACTACGTGAACGCGGTCTGGATCTTCGGATTCTCTCCGGCGACCACGTCGATGCGGTAGCGTCCGTCGCTCACGCTCTTGGCATCAGGCATTGGGAGGCTGGCCTCAAGCCGGCAGAAAAGATCGCTCGTATTGAAGGATGGAAAGCCAACGGCCACTGTGTGTTGATGGTCGGCGACGGTCTCAATGATGCACCGTCGCTCGCGGCTGCGCACGTGTCGCTGTCGCCGATTTCGGCCACCGCTGTGACGCAAGCGCAGGCCGACGCGGTCTTTATGGGCGACAACCTCAAGCCGGTGCTTGACGCCATTGTGGTCGCTAGCCGCGCACGCATGCTGATGACCGAGAATTTATGGTTGGCGGCGCTTTATAATGCGGTTGCGGTGCCGATTGCGATCGCCGGTGCGGTAACTCCGCTGATTGCCGCTCTCGCCATGTCTGGGTCCTCGCTGCTTGTCACGCTAAATGCGTTGCGCGCGAAAGGTCGAAGAACATGAACGTGCTGATTTATCTGGTTCCGATGGCCCTCGGACTCGGCCTTGCAGGTCTGTTGCATTTCTCTGGGCTCTGAAAGAGCGGGCAATACAGTGACATCGACGGCGCTGCTCTTCGTGTGCTGTCGGACGATGACGTGGAGAGTTAGTCTTTTCGGCCGGCCGCCGCGACCACGGCGCACGTGGTGACAATGTCCTCAACGCTGGCGCCGCGCGACAGATCGCTGATCGGTTTGGCGAAACCCTGCAGAAAGGGCCCGATCGCCTGCGCGCCGCCCAGCCATTGTGTCAGCTTGTAGGCGATATTGCCGGAATCGAGATCGGGAAAGATCAGCACGTTCGCCTGTCCGGCAACCGCGCTGTTCTCTTTTACTTTTTTCTGTGCGACGTCCGGGACAAGCGCGGCATCCGCTTGAAACTCACCGTCGACGGCAAGCGATGGCTCGCGCTGACGCACGAGCTGCAATGCCTCGCGCACCTTGTCGACGCGCGCATGCTGCGCGCTGCTTTTGGTGGAGAATGAGAGCATGGCGACACGCGGCGTCTCGTCGAGAAGCGCCTGGGCGCTCCTCGCTGATGCGATGGCGATGTCCGCCAGTTCGCTCGGGGACGGATCGGCATTGACAGCGCAATCGGCGAAAATGAAAGGCTTCGGCCCTTGCCGCAGGAAATCCGGGACGACCATCAGGAAATAGCTCGACGGCAGCGCGATTCCATCCGCCAGTCCCGCCGTCATCAGGCCCGCCTCGATGACGCGGCGGGTCGGATTGGCGCAGCCTGCAACCATCACATCGGCATCGCCCTGCTGCACCATCATGCCGCCGAAGTAGAGGGGCTTGGCAACGAGGCGCGTCGCCATCGCGGGTGTCATCGACTCGCGAATCTTGGCTACTGCCGCGCCGTAATTTTCCACTCGCGCATCGCTGCGCGCATCGATGATCTCGATACCGTCCAGGGAGACATTGTTGTCCGTCGCAATCGCTCTGAGCGTGCCGGGATCGCCAAGCAAAACTGGCCGCGCCAGATATTGATCCCTTAGGCGAGCTGCCGCCGCAACGATGCGCGGGTCGTCGCCTTCCGGCAAAACAATTTTACGATTGCGCCGTCGTGCGATATCAAACAGTCGATCAAGAAATTCCATGCTTCTCACCGCGTGAGATTAAGCGTCATGCGTAACGGAAGAGTGCATCAATGACCGAAACAACCGAGGCGATCAAGATTCAGCGTGGCCTCAGGGGCGTGTACTTCGATCGATCGCCCTGCACCTTCATCGACGGCAGGGCGGGAGAATTGCGCTACCGCGGCTATTCGATTCACGATCTTGCCGAACATTCGAGCTTCGAGGAAACCGCGTGGCTGCTGCTCAACGGTGCGTTGCCGAACAAGCAGCAGCTGGCCGCCTTCGATGCCGAACTCAAAGCCTCGCGGACATTGCCGGGGTCGGTCGTCGGCATTATTCGCGCTATCAAGTCTGCGCACCCGATGGATGTCCTGCGCACGGCCGTCTCGGCGCTGTCGGCCTTCGATCCGGAAACGGCCGATAACGCGAGCGAGGCAACCCTGCGCAAAGCCGTTCGGCTGACATCGCAAGTGCCGATGATCGTTGCGGCGCATTCGCGCATCCGCACGGGTGAAGAGCCGATTGCTCCCGATCAGGCTCTGAACCACGCCGCCAACCTGCTGTGGATGCTGACCGGAAAAAAGCCCAGTGCCGATGCCGCGCAGCTGATCGACCGCGATCTCATATTGCACGCCGAGCACGGCTCCAATGCCTCGTCCTTCGCAGCCCGCGTTGTGATCGGCACCGAAGCCAATCTGCATGCCGCGATTGTGGCGGCGATTGCCGCCCTGTCCGGTCCGGCGCATGGCGGCGCCGCCGAGGACGTGATGAAGATGGCGGAAGAAATCGGCGATCCCTCGCGCGCTGCAGATTATGTGAAGGACAAACGCAAGGCGGGGATCGCGGTCACCGGTTTCGGGCACCGCGTCTACCGTGCGGAGGATCCACGCGCGCGTCACATGCGCGCTGGTGTCGAACGGCTATCGAAAGAAATGGGTGAGCCGAAGTGGTTCGAGATTCTGCAAGCGGTGGTCACCGCGATGGCACCCTATGCGCGCCACGGTGTGAACGTGAATGTCGATTTCTATTCCGGCGTCGTCTACCACCTGCTCGGTATCAAGCGTGATCTGTTCGTCCCGATCTTCGCCATCGGTCGCGTGCCGGGTTGGGTGGTACAGGTGCTGGAGCAGCTCGAGAACAATATCCTGCTGCGTCCGCTCACGCTTTATAACGGACCCGACGCACGGCCTTATGTGCCGCTCCCGGAGCGTTAGCGGAGAGGCGCAGATCATCAACGTTATGGCCGGATCGAGTCCGGCCGGCCATCCACGCCTTGCCCCAATCAAAGTCTCAAAGCACGAGACAACGCGGCTCAAAATGGCCATTGCCGCGCGGCAACCTTCTGTTATCGTATTGAGAACTCCAGTCTCAAAAAATGAGACTATGTCGAGGTCGGCGGACGCCCCCTCGGCGATCAGCCGGCAGCCATAAGCCGGATATGCGTTCCTGGCCGGACACGGCCGCGACCGGAACGAACATGCAAGCGGCCGATGGCAGGGAGGAAGTCCATGCGTTCGACGCGAAGCCTCGCAATGCTCATGTTCGCGGCGGTGAGCGCCGCGCTGCTCGGTGGCAAAGCCGTTGCCGCCGGCTATCCGGAGCGCCCGATCGAATTGATCGTGCCGTGGGGTCCGGGCGGCGGCGCTGATCAGCTCGCCCGCCTCATGAGCAAGCTAATGGAGCCGATGCTCGGCCAGGGCATCCCGGTCGTAAACGTTCCCGGCGGCACCGGCGCCACCGGCATGGCGAAGCTTCTGGCCGCGCCCGCCGACGGATACTCGATGGCGATCTACATCGCCGACAGCCACGCGCTGCTCGCCGGCAAAAGTCCGCGCTGGACGATGAACGACATCACGCCCGTTGCCGTGATGATCAAAGGGCCGTCCTTCATTTTCGTGAAAGAAGACAGCGAATTCAAAACGTGGGCGGATTTCGAGAAAGCCGCGAAGGCTAACCCCGGCAAATTGAAAGTTGCGACGCTCGGCTTCGGCAGCGTCGATGATTTCTCGCTCTCTGTGCTTGAGCGCGCCGGTATCAAGGTCGTGCAGGTACCCTTCTCCAAGCCGAGCGAACGTTACGTTTCGATTCTCGGCGGCCATGCCGATGCGCTCTATGAGCAGGCCGGTGACGTCGCGCAGTTCCTCAACGGCAAGCAGATGCGCCCGATTTTGCTGTTCGGCGAAAAGCGCCTGGCGGCCTTCAAGGATGTGCCTGCGTCATTCGAGCTCGGCTACAAGGTCGCGCTGCCCCAGTTCCGGGCAATCGTCGTGCGTGCCGGCACGCCGCCGGACATCGTGAAGAAGCTGTCGGACGCGATGGCCAAGGTTTACGCCTCGCCGGAGTACAAGAAATTTCTTGAGGAACAGTACGCCGATCCGAACAGCTTCGAAGACGCCTCGAAAGCTCCGGCCTTCGTGAACCAGCAGCTCGAGGACATGAAGAAGACCATGGTGACGAACTAGGGATTCTTCTTCCGCTGTCGCGGGAGATGTCGGTCGGGAACGCGGACAATGGACAAGGCGCTTTTTCGCTCGGTCGCGCCCTACGCGGTGGGCCTAGTTATTGCGATCGCGCTCTACATTTACGCCGGTACATTTGAATACACGCCGCGGCCCGGACAGCTTGGGCCCGACGCCTGGCCGCGCCTCGCCATCCTGCTGATGGGCGCTTCATGCGCCTGGGAAATCTCCCGCCGCCTCATCGCCGGCAATCAGGATGCGACAGGTTTTCTAGAAGCCTTCGACCGGGAAACGGATAGCGAAGACAAACAGCCTGTTTATCCGCGCCTTTTGATCGGCGGCATCGTGCTGATGGCGATCTACGCGGTGCTGGTGCCGGTGCTCGGCTTCATCCTCGGCACGTTCCTGTTCCTGGCCGCCTTCATGTATGTGGGAGGCTATCGTGTGCACGGCGCCATCTGGGGCGCCAGCGCGATCGTGACGATTTTCTGCGGCATTCTGTTCCTGCGCATCGCCTATGTTTCGTTGCCGCGCGGCATTCCGCCGTTCGACCGCGCCACCGACATTTTCTTCGCAATCCCGAGTCTGTGGTGACGGCATGATCGATATCCTCATCCAGCTCGCCAACGGCTTCGTCCACTGCCTGACGCCTCTCAACATGGCGATGCTTCTGGTCGGGATCGTCATCGGCCTGCTCATCGGCGTGCTGCCAGGCCTGACCCTGGTGATGGGCGTCGCGCTGGCGCTGCCTTTCACCTACAAGATGGACGTTACCGCCTCGATCGTGCTGCTCACCGCGATGTACGTATCGGGCACCTATGGCGGCGCCTTCACGGCGATCCTATTCCGGATTCCCGGCGAGCCGATCGATGTTCCCATGCTGTGGGATGGTTACACCATGGGACGCAAGGGCAAGCCGGCCAAGGCGCTCGGCTGGACGCTGGTCGCGGCGCTCGGCGGCGGCCTTCTGTCCGCGATCGTCATGGTCGCGCTCACCGAGCCGCTTGCCAAATTCGCGCTGCGATTTTCGTCACCCGAGTATTTCGTGATCGTCATGTTCGGCTTGCTAAGCGTCGTGGCGATCGGCAAGGGGTCGATTGCCAACGCCTTCATCAGCATGAGCGTCGGCATCCTGATTTCGACCGTCGGCACCGACCCGATCTATGGTGCCTATCGTTTCACGTTCGGCTCGCCGATCCTTGCCGACGGCATCGAATTTCTTGTCGTGATGGTCGGCGCCTACGGCGTCGGCGAAGTGCTTACCCGTCTCGAAACCGGGTTTGCCACCAAACCGATCGACAAGATCTCGAACGCCCGCACCGAATTGCCGACGCTGAAGGAGCTTAACGAAATCAAGGGAATGTTTTTCCGCTCATCGGTGGTCGGCGATCTCATCGGGCTGCTGCCCGGCGCGGGTGCCACCATCGCTTCGTTCGTGAGCTACGGCATTGAGGCGCGCTTCGGAAAACGCAAGGACCACATGGGCACCGGCATTGCGGAAGGCATCGTTGCACCACAGGCAGCGGCCACCGCTTCGGTCGGCGGCGCCATGGTGCATCTGCTGGCGCTTGGCATCCCCGGCAGCGGCGCGACCGCGGTCATTCTCGGCGCCTTCATGCTGCATGGCATCCAGCCTGGGCCACAGGTGCTCGTGAGCTCCGCACCGCTGGTCTACACCGTATTTGCATCGCTCTTTCTCGGCCTCGCACTGATGTGCGCCATCGGATATTTCGCCATCCGTCCGCTGGTGAAGATCCTCGATTTTCCCGAGGCGGTCGTGTCCGCCTATGTGCTGATCCTGTGCTTTATCGGTGCCCTGTCGATCCGTAACAACATCACGGATCTGTGGCTGATCATCGGCTTCGGCGTCCTTGGCTACGGCTTCGAGCGTCTGAAATTCCCGGTCGCGCCATTGGTGCTGGGTGTGATCCTTGGCCCGATCGCGGAGGAGGCTTTCATGAACACGATGATCAGTTTCTCCAACGATTGGACCGTTTTCTTCACGCGCCCGATTTCAGGGACGATCGTCGTGCTGACCACCATTGTGCTGCTGCTGCCATTCCTGCAGCGGCTACTCAGAAGCCGCCTGCTGACGGCTCAAACCGGGGTTAGGTGACCCATGCCTACCAATCTTGGACTTGATGAAAGACCTGCTGGCACAACGACTTCTGCTGCGCGGCGGAATATGGCCGAGGTCAAGCCGCAGTCGTATGCCACGAAAACCAAGGATGTCCGCGAGCACAAGCTCGGCGCCACCGCGCGCTCCTTCGCGATCCTCGAGCACGTGGCGAGCTCGCGCACGCCCGTCGATGTGCTGGACATCATCTCCTCGGTCAAACTGCCGAAGGCGACCGCCTACCGCCTTGTCGACTGGTTCATCTCGCAGGGCTATCTCTCGCGCGAACCCGGTCGGCGCAGGCTGATCGTCGGGCCCAAGCTCACGAAGCTCGCCTTCGGTGCATTATCGTCTTCGATGCGCCACGACACGCCGCATGTCGTGCTGCAGAGGCTAGTCCACACGCTCAACGAAACCTGCAATATCGGCACACTTCTCAACGGCGAGGTCATCTATCTCGATCGCGTCGAAGCCGAGCATTGGCCGCTGCGGCTCCATTACGCGATCGGCTCACGCGTGCCGCTGCATTGCAGTGCCATCGGCAAGCTGTATCTCGCGCTGTCGTCATCGGCGCGTCGCCGCCGGCTGGTACAGAGTCTGGAGTTGCGGCGCTTCACGGACCACACCATCACCGACGGCGGGCGGCTTGACACTGAATTGCGGCAGATCCGGAAGGAACAGGTCTCCTTCGACCGCCAGGAGTATCTTGTTGGCGTTGTCTGCATGGCGGTGCCGATCACCGGCAAGAACGGCGAGATGCTTGCCGCGCTGGCGATCCAAGCGCCGGAAGCGCGCATGAATGTGCAGACGGCGCGGCGCCATCTGCCGGCGCTTCGCAATGCTGCAAGCGAGCTCGCTGAAATCTTTCAGGACAAAATCAGTAAGGCCGAGATTGCAAAGGACTAGTACGATGAAGATGACGACCGAAGAGGCGTTCGTGAAGGTCTTGCAGATGCATGGCATCGAGCATGCCTTCGGCATCATAGGATCGGCGTTCATGCCGATCTCCGATTTGTTTCCGAAAGCGGGCATTACGTTCTGGGACGTCGCGCATGAAGGCAATGGTGCCTTGATCTGCGACGGCTACACGCGCTCGACTGGCAAGATTGCGATGGTGATCGCGCAGAATGGTCCCGGCATCACCAACTTCGTCACGCCGATCAAGACGGCCTACTGGAATCACACGCCAATGCTGCTGGTGACGCCGCAGGCGGCGAACAAGACGATCGGGCAGGGCGGCTTCCAGGAAGTGGAACAGATGGCGTTGTTCCGCGACATGGTCTGCTACCAGGAAGAGGTGCGGGACCCCTCGCGCACGGCAGAGGTGCTCAACCGCGTAATCACCAAGGCCAAACGCCTGTCCGCGCCGGCACAAATCAACATTCCCCGCGATTTCTGGACGCAGGTCATCGATGTCAACCTGCCTGCGATCGTCGAGTTCGAGCGGCCGGCGGGGGGCGCGCGGGCCGTCGCCGAGGCGGCGAGTCTGCTGTCGGGTGCAAAATTCCCCGTCATCCTGTCGGGGGCGGGTGTCGTTCTCGGCCATGCGATCCCCGAATGCGTCGCGCTAGCGGAGAAGCTCGATGCGCCGGTCTGCAACAACTACCAGCACAATGACAGTTTCCCCGGGAGCCATCGTCTCGCAGTCGGTCCCCTCGGCTATAACGGTTCGAAGGCAGCGATGGAGCTTGTTGCCAAGGCCGACGTGGTGCTCGCGCTTGGCACCCGCCTCAACCCGTTCTCGACCCTGCCAGGCTACGGCATCGATTATTGGCCGAAGACCGCCAAGATCATCCAAGTCGATATCAATGCCGATCGCATCGGCCTGACCAAGCCGGTGACGGTGGGCATCTGTGGAGATGCCAAGCTCGTCGCCCAGGCCATTTTGGCGCAGCTTGCGCCTTCTGCCGGTAACGCCGGTCGCGAAGAGCGGAAAGCGCTCATTCACACGACCAAATCGAAATGGCTGCAGACGCTTTCAAGCATGGATCACGAGGACGATGATCCGGGGACCTCGTGGAACGAAGATGCGCGTAAACGCGATGCCGACCGCATGTCGCCGCGCCAGGCGTGGCGCGCGATCCAGGCTGGTTTGCCGAAGGACGCGATCATCTCCAGCGATATCGGCAACAACTGCGCCATCGGCAACGCCTATCCGACCTTCGACAAAGGCCGGAAATATCTGGCGCCCGGTCTGTTCGGCCCGTGCGGCTACGGCTTCCCTTCGATCATCGGCGCAAAGATTGGCAATCCGGATTCGCCGTGTGTGGGCTTTGCCGGCGACGGCGCCTTCGGGATTTCGATGAACGAGATGAGTTCGATCGGCCGCGAGGAGTGGCCGGGGATCACCATGATCGTGTTCCGCAATTACCAATGGGGTGCGGAAAAGCGTAATTCGATTCTCTGGTACGACAACAATTTCGTCGGTACCGAACTTGATCCGCATCTCAGCTATGCAAAGGTGGCCGAAGCCTGCGGCCTCAAAGGCGTAGTAGTGAAGACGCAAACGGAGCTGACAGAGGCGCTGCGTGCAGCCTGCGAAGCCCAGAAAAAGCGCGTCACCACCTTTATCGAGGTCGTTCTCAATCAGGAGCTGGGCGAGCCGTTCCGCCGCGACGCTATGAAGAAGCCGGTGGTCGTGGCTGGCATCAAACGCGAGGACATGCGCGCGCAGCAGGTGGCCTGAGGCGCGCGGGAGCAAATAAAATGACTGTCGCAGTGAAACCGGCGGCCGATCCGAAGACGGTGTCCGTCGTGGACGAACTGGTGCGGCGCGGCCGTGCGGCAATGGCTGCGTTCGCGGATGCCGATCAGGCGCGCGTCGATGAAGCGGTCACCGCGCTTGCCTGGTCGCTTTACAATCCGGTGCACGCCAGGGAGCTGGCCGAACTGGCGGTGAAGGACACGCAGCTCGGCAACGTGCCGGACAAAATCATCAAGAAACAACGCAAAACCTTCGGTACACTTCGCGATCTATTGCGGGTCAAGTCGGTCGGCATCATCGAGGAAGACAAAGCCCGCGGCATCGTGAAATACGCCAAGCCCGTCGGCCTTGTCTGCGCCATTACGCCCTCGACCAATCCAGGGGCGACACCGGTCAACAAGGCGATGATGGCGATCAAGGGTCGCAATGCGGTCATCATCGCGGCTTCGCCCGCCGGTCTGAAGACGACGGCCAAGACGGTCGGCTACATGCGCGCCGAGCTGCGGAAGATCGGCCTGCCCGAAGACCTTGTGCAGATCCTGCCGCCACCAGCCTCCAAAGATATGACGCAGGCGCTGATGCAGGCGGCTGATCTCGTCGTGGCAACGGGCTCACAGGATAATGTCCGCCGCGCCTACTCAAGCGGCACTCCGGCGATCGGTGTCGGCACGGGCAATGTGCCGGTGATCATCGATGAAACCGCTGATCTCGACGATGCCGCCCAAAAAATCTGCGCGTCCAAGATCTTTGACAACGCGACATCCTGCTCTTCGGAAAACTCGGTGATCCTGATCGATTCAATCTATGACAAGGCTATTGCCGCGCTCGAACGCGCCGGCGGCTACATGGCA
>Ga0126381_100006401_pt1 | contig 13021 bp, 4 predicted proteins | sample PanSoiMetPlot_28_FD_96465 | JGI IMG/M metagenome (GOLD analysis project Ga0126381, IMG submission 96465) | Tropical forest soil microbial communities from Panama - MetaG Plot_28 | ecosystem: Environmental > Terrestrial > Soil > Tropical forest > Bulk soil | place: Panama | collected 2016-02-17
GTTGAGATCGACCGGCGGCTTCTGGTCGTTCGGAAGAAGCGGACGGTAGGTGACGCCGCCAAGCTCCTCCTTGAAGGTGCGCTTGGCTTCCTCGACGATCGCGGGATCCTTCAGGCATTGCACGAGCGAGGCCGCCAGCACCTTGGCGCCGGCGAGCGCGCCCTTGTGGGCAATGGAGGTGGCCAGCGCCACGCCGGCAGCCCAGTGATGCGAATTGGTGTTGGGAATGTTGCCCGGATAGTAGAACTTCACCATCGGCACCTTCCAGGAAATGTCGCCGGCGTCGTTGGCGGCGGGCTTCTGCACGGCGGCCCCCTTGAGCGGATCGATCGTGCGCTTGAGGCCGACGACCGGCGCCTTGGCGCGGGCCTGAACGGCGCGCGCGAGATCGTCTTCCTCCTCCGTCCAGTCCGGCAGGCCGACGCGTTCGATCTCGCGCTGGACAAGCTCGGCGAGCGTGCGGTTGCCGCGCACCGGCCAGACCGCGCTCATCACATCGACCTCGACCTCGGTGTTGGTCATCAGCGCCGCGCCCTCGGCAATTTTTCTGGCCTGCTCGAACAGCCCAAGCGCGCCCTCGGCGGTCGAATCGCGGAACATCCACCAGACCGAGGCGAGGCGCGGCAGCACATTGGGCTGATGGCCGCCATTGGTGATGACACGCTGCGCCCGCATGCTGGGCAGCATGTGCTCGCGATACTGAGCAAGCCCCATGTCCATCAGCACGACGCCGTCGAGCGCGTCGCGGCCCTTCCAGGGCGAGACGCCGGCATGCGCGGTCTCGCCGTGAAACGTGAAGGTCGCGGAGATGAGCGCGGACTGGATCAACCCGTAGCCGACCGAATAGGCGGTCGCGATGTGATCCGCGAACGCAACATCGACGTCGTCGAACCAGCCGTCACGCACGTAGTAGGGCCGACTGATCAGCTGCTCCTCGGCGGGCGCGCCGAAAATCTTCAAGGTGCCGGGAAGCGCGAACCGGTCCATCGCGGCCTTGGCGGCAAGCGCGGAGGCGACCAGGACCGCCGCGTTGGTGTTGTGCCCTTCGCAATGGCCGGGCGCGCCCTCGATGATGTGCCTCGGCTCGGCAACGCCCGAAGCCTGCGAGTTGTCCGGATTGGCGTCATATTCGGTATGAACGGCGATCACCGGACCGCCGGAGCCCGCGGTGGCGCAGAAGCCGCTCGCAAAGCCCGAAATGCCGCGCTCGACCCGAAAGCCGCCTGCTTCGAGGAGCTCGCACATGAGCTTAGAGGTTTCGAGCTCCTGCATGCCGAGCTCGGCGAAATAAAAGACGCTGTCATTGAGCGCCGCGATCGCCTTGGCATTGCGGTCGAGATACTCGAAGCAGAACGTCTTTTCGGGGCCGGTATTGTCGAGGGGCTTGCTCATGCCCCCGCCTTTCCGGCGTTTTTGGCAAACAGTCAAGCGCCCTGCGCGGGGCGGGCGCGGGCCGCAGGCCGGCTTCAGGCGAGAGTCTTGCCCCTCGGCCTGATCTCGCCACCGTCCAAAAATACCCGCTGCAGCATCTGCCGCTCGATGGGCTTTTGCAGGACCGGTATCCTGGCAAACCGAGCGTCGATGCCTTCGGCCCCATAGCCGGTCACGAACACGAACGGCACGCCGCGAGCGGCCACCGCGTCGGCGACCGGATAAACCATTTCGCCATCGAGGTTGACGTCGAGGACTGCCCCATGAATGTCCTCGTTCCCGACCGCCGCGATGGCATCCGCCACCCGGCCGAACGGGCCGATCACGTGAAAGCCGAGCTCGGTCAGCATGTCGCTCATCATCATGCCGGTGAGCGCCTCGTCCTCGACCAGCAGAAGCCGATTGCCGGCCACCACCTTCTTTGCGGCCGAAGGTTTGTCGACTTCGCCCACCCCGTGTCCGTTGGGCGCGCTCTTGGCGGTCTTGGTCTTCTCGCCGAGCGGAATCGACATGGCGAAGCACAGGCCCTCGGGGCGCCAGTCGAAAACGACACGGCCGTCGAGATGGCGCTCGATGCTCGCGCTGATCACCCGGGTGCCATAGCCGTCCGAGCGGGTCGGCGGGACCGGCGGCCCGCCGGTCTCGATCCACTGCAGGTCGAGACTGCCCGGGCGCATCTGCCAGGCGAGTTTCACGGATCCGGAGGCCGCCGACAGCGCTCCGTACTTGGCGGCATTGGTCGCCAATTCGTGCAGCGCCAGCGCCAGGATCTGCGCGGTCGCCGGATCGAGGAAGACCGCCGGTCCCCGGGTCACGATCCGCTCGAGCTCGCTGCGACGGTAGGGAGCAAGCTCCTCTTCGAGCAGCCGCACGAGATTGGCGCCTTGCCAGCGGGATTCCGACAAGAGCACATGGGCGCGCGCCAGCGCGGTAATCCGCCCCTCGACCGCCGAAATATAGGCGTCCTTGGTGGGCGCGCGGGTGAGCCGCACGATCGATTGCACGACCGCGAGCGCGTTTCGCGCGCGGTGATCGACCTCCCTGACCAGGAGGGCCTGCCGCTCCTCGGCGTTCTTGCGGTCGGTAATGTCGACGGTGACGCCGCCGAGCCGCACCACCCGGCCGTTCCCGTCGATGTTGGCAGCGGCGGCGCCGATGCACCAGCGCTGTTCGCCGTTGGGTCGCCGCACGCGAAATTCGCTCTGGTAGGTCTGTCCGTCCTGGATGAGCCCCCGCACGGCTCCCTGCATCTTGTCCCAATCCTGCGGCTCGATCAGCGCCCGCACGCTCTCCCGCGTCGGCTTGAATGTTTCCGGATCGACGCCGAATATCTGGTGCTGCCCCTCGTCCCAGAAGAGCTCGCCGGCGACAACGTCCCAATCCCATGATCCCATCTGACCGGCGGCGAGCGCCACGCTGCGCAGCTGCTCGCTCTGCAGGAGCCTGGTGGTCGAGGCCTTGAGCTCGGCGGTGCGATCCGCCACCCGCCGCTCGAGCTCGCGATTCAACTGCTCGAGCTGCCGGGTCTTGCGGTACAGCTCGGCAAAGACCCTGACCTTGGCGCGCAGGACCTCCGGCACGACCGGGACCGGAACGTAATCCACCGCCCCCATCTCGTAGCCGCGCAGGCGGTCGACGTCGGTCAGGTGAATCGCCGAAATGAAAATGATGGCAGTCTTCTGGAAACGGGGATGATCGCGGATCATCGCCGCCAGCTGGAAGCCGTCCAGCTCCGGCATGCACACGTCGACCAGAACGACCGCCACGTCGTTCTTGAGGAGATATTCGAACGCCTCCCGGGCCGAGGAGGTCTTGACCAGATTCTCACCGAGTTCCCGCAGGATCACCTCGTAAGAGAGGAGCTTCGACGGCTGATCGTCGACGAGAAGAACGTTGACCTTGTCGTTCGCGCTCATGACCCGTCCCGGGCTCAGCGATGCAGCCACATCCGCAGCGAGGAGAGAAGCTGCTCGGTGTTGACCGGTTTGGCAAGGTAGTCCGACGCGCCCGCTTCCAGGCATTTCTCGCGGTCGCCCTTCATCGCCTTGGCGGTCAGCGCAATGATCGGCAGCCGGCGATAGGTCGGGTTCTTCCGGATCCTCTCGATGGTCTGGTAGCCGTCCATCTCCGGCATCATGATGTCCATCAGCACGATGGCGAGGTCGGGCGTCGATTCGACGAGATCGATCGCCTCGCTGCCGGTGGTCGAGGTCAGGACCTGCATGCCGCGGCGCTCGAGCACGCTGCTCAAGGCGAAGATGTTGCGGGAATCGTCGTCGACCAGCAGGACCTTGCGGCCGACCAGATCCTCGTCCGAGCTGTTGAGGCGCTCGAGCATATGCTGCTTGTCGGAGGGCAGATCCGTAATGACGCGATGCAGGAACAGGGCGGTCTCGTCGAGCAGCCGTTCGGGCGATTCGACGCCCTTGACCACGATGCTGCGGGCCATGGTGTGGAGCTGGGCATCTTCCTCGGCCGACAGCTCGCGGCCGGTGAAGACCACCACCGGAACGTCGGCCAGCGTGGCATCCGCGCGCATGTGCTCCAGCACCTCGAACCCGGTCATGTCGGGGAGCCGCAGGTCGAGCACCACGCAGTCGCAGGGTCGCTCGCGCATCGTCGTGAGTGCCTGGGCGCCGGTCGAGGCGTTGACGATCTCGATGTCGTCGTGGCCGAGCAGCTCGCCGATGCTCATCTGCTCCGCCCGATTGTCCTCCACCACCATCAGGCGCTTGCGCCGGGGCTTGGCGAATTCCTTGATCCGCCCCAGGGCCTCGGCGATGCCGCCGGGCGTCGTCGGCTTGACGATGAACGAGAAGGCGCCGCGCGCAAGTCCGTGCTGGCGATCCTCGTCGAGCGTGATGATCTGCACCGGGATGTGCCGTGTCAGCGGATTCTTCTTGAGCTGGCTCAGCACGTTCCAGCCCAGCATGTCGGGCAGGAAGACGTCGAGCGACACCGCGGTCGGCTGGTATTGCTTGGCGAGATCGAGCGCGTCGTCGCCGCGCATCGCCAGCAGGGCCTTGAAGCCCTTGTCGCGCGCAAGGTCGATCATGATCCGCGCATAATGCGGGTCGTCCTCCACGATCAGCAGGATCGCGTCGCCCGGATGGATGTCGCGGCGGTCGTCGGGAATCTGCTCGATCGGGCGCTCCGGGGCGGTGATATGGAAGCGCGTGGTCTGCGCGGCCGCGGCAGGCGGCGTCGCGGAGGCCGGACGGGCGGCCGAGGTTGCGCCGACGTAGCGCAGCGGCAGATAGAGCGTGAACGTGCTGCCGACGCCGGGCGAGCTGCGCAGGTGAATTTCGCCGCCCAGGAGGTTGGACAGCTCGCGACTGATGGCGAGCCCGAGGCCCGTCCCGCCGTACCGGCGGCTCGTGCTGGCGTCCGCCTGCTGGAAGGCCTCGAAGATGATCTTCTGCTTTTCCGCCGGGATGCCGATGCCGGTGTCCGACACCTCGAACGCGACTACCGCCGGCGCCTGGTTCAGCACCGGATGCTCCGCGCTCCAGCCTCCCAATGCAGCCGAGATGTCGAGGCGCACGCCGCCCTGGGCGGTGAACTTGAAGGCGTTCGAGAGCAGGTTCTTCAGCACCTGCTGCAGGCGCTTGGAATCGGTCACGATGCTGCGACCCAGATTCGTATCGACATGCACGTCGAACGAAAGTTGCCGGTTCTCGGCCTCGTGGCGGAACGGACGCGCAACCATGTCCACGAGATTGGAGAAGAATATCTCCTCGGCCTCGACCGTGACGGTGCCGGACTCGATCTTGGAGAGGTCGAGAATGTCGCTGATCAGGTTCAAGAGATCGGTTCCGGCGCCGTGAATGGTGCGGGCGAACTCGACCTGCTTGGGGGTCAGATTGCCTTCCGGATTCTCGGTGAGCTGGTGGCCGAGGATCAGGATCGAGTTGAGCGGCGTGCGCAGCTCGTGCGACATGTTCGCCAGGAACTCGGATTTGTACTTCGACGTCAGCGCGAGCTCGGTCGCCTTCTCCTCGACGGCGCGGCGGGCCTGCTCGATTTCCTGGTTCTTGCGCTCCACCTCGACGTTGCGCTCGGCGAGCTGCTGGGCCTTCTGCTCCAGCTGCTCGTTGGTCTGCTGCAGCTCCCGCTGCTGGGTCTGCAGCTCGCCGGCGAGCTGCTGCGACTGCTTGAGCAGGCCCTCGGTCTGCATGGTCGCTTCAATCGAGTTGAGCACGATGCCGATCGAGGCGGTGAGCTGCTCCAGGAAGGTCGTCTGCAGCGTGGTGAAGGCGCTGATCGAGGCAAGCTCGATCACCGCCTTGACCTGGTTCTCGAACAGGACCGGCAGCACGATGACGTTGCGCGGCAAGACCTTGAACAGCGCCGACCCGATCGGGGTCGCGCTTTCCTGCATCCCGGTGATCAGCATGCGCCGCCTGTCGGCAGCGCACTGGCCGATCATGCCTTCGCCGAGCCGCAGGCTCGTGGGATGGCCGTTCATCCCGTCGTCCGCATAGGCCGAGAGAAGCTTCAAGGCCGTCGTTTCCTCGCCTTCCATCTGGTAGATCACGCCCTGCTGGGCGTTGACCAGCGGCGTGAGCTCGGTCAGCAGCAGCCGGCCGACCGTGGTGAGGTCGCGCTGGCCCTGCAGCATGTTGGTGAATCGCGCGAGATTGGTCTTGAGCCAGTCCTGCTCGGTGTTGCGGTCGGTGGTGAGCCGCAGGTTGCCGATCATGGTGTTGATGTTGTCCTTGAGCTCGGCCACCTCTCCGCGGGCATCGACCTGGATCGAGCGGGTCAGGTCGCCCTTGGTCACCGCGGTCGCCACCTCGGCGATCGCGCGCACCTGGGTGGTGAGGTTGGCGGCCAGGAGGTTGACGTTGCCGACGAGGTCCTTCCAGGTGCCGGCCGCGCCCGGCACGTTGGCCTGACCGCCCAGGCGGCCTTCCACACCCACCTCGCGCGCCACGCTGGTGACCTGGTCGGCGAAGATCGCGAGCGTCTCGGTCATGTTGTTGATGGTCTCGGCCAGCGCCGCGACCTCGCCCTTGGATTTGACCGCCAGGTCCTGCTTGAGGTCGCCGTTGGCGACCGCGGTCACCACCTTCACGATGCCGCGCACCTGCTCGGTCAGGTTGGCGGCCATGACGTTCACGGTATCGGTCAAATCCTTCCAGGTGCCGGCGACGCCGGGCACCTGCGCCTGGCCGCCGAGCAGGCCTTCGGTGCCGACCTCACGCGCCACGCGGGTCACCTCCGACGCAAACCCGTTGAGCTGATCGACCATCGTGTTGATGGTGTTCTTGAGCTCGAGCACCTCGCCCTTCACGTCGACCGTGATCTTGCGCGACAGGTCGCCGCGCGCGACCGCGGTCGTCACCTCGGCGATGTTGCGGACCTGCGTGGTCAGGTTCGCGGCCAAAAGGTTCACGTTGTCGGTCAGGTCCTTCCAGGTGCCGCCGACGCCGGGCACCACCGCCTGCCCGCCGAGCCGCCCGTCGGTGCCCACCTCGCGGGCGACGCGCGTCACCTCGGCGGCGAACGAGCGCAGCTGCTCGACCATGGTGTTCAACGTCTCCTTCAGGAGCAGAATTTCGCCGCGCACGTCGACCGTGATCTTCTTCGACAGGTCGCCGGACGCGATCGCGGTCGCGACCTCGGCGATGTTGCGCACCTGCGCGGTCAGGTTCGACGCCATGAAGTTCACGTTGTCGGTCAGGTCCTTCCAGGTGCCGGCGACGCCCGGGACCTGGGCCTGGCCGCCGAGCTTGCCTTCGGTGCCCACCTCGCGCGCCACGCGTGTCACTTCCGAGGCGAATGAGTTGAGCTGGTCCACCATCGTGTTGATGGTGTTCTTGAGCTCGAGAATCTCGCCTTTAACGTCGACCGTGATCTTGCGCGAGAGGTCGCCGCGCGCCACCGCGGTGGTCACCTCGGCGATATTGCGCACCTGCGCGGTCAGGTTGCCGGCCATCGAGTTGACGCTGTCGGTCAAATCCTTCCAGGTGCCGGCGACGCCCGGCACGTTGGCCTGGCCGGCGAGCCGTCCTTCGGTGCCCACCTCGCGCGCCACTCGGGTCACCTCGCCGGCGAAGCGGTTGAGCTGGTCCACCATCGTGTTCAGCGTTTCCTTGAGCTGCAGAATCTCGCCGCGCACGTCGACCGTGATCTTGCGCGAGAGGTCGCCGCCCGCGATGGCGGTCGCGACCTCGGCGATGTTGCGGACCTGCCCGGTCAGGTTGCCGGCCATGGAGTTCACGCTGTCGGTGAGGTCCTTCCAGGTGCCGGCGACGCCGGGCACCTCGGCCTGGCCGCCGAGTTTGCCTTCGGTGCCGACCTCGCGGGCAACGCGGGTCACCTCGGCCGCGAAGGCGTTGAGCTGGTCGACCATCGTGTTCAAGGTTTCCTTGAGCTGCAGGATTTCGCCGCTCACGTTCACGGTGATCTTCTTCGACAGGTCGCCGCGCGCGACCGCGGTCGCCACCTCGGCGATGTTGCGGACCTGCCCGGTCAGGTTCGAGGCCATCGAGTTGACCGAGTCGGTCAAATCCTTCCAGGTGCCGGCGACGCCGCGCACCTGCGCCTGGCCGCCGAGCCGGCCTTCGGTGCCGACCTCGCGCGCCACGCGCGTCACCTCGGACGCGAAGGCGTTGAGCTGGTCCACCATCGTGTTGATGGTGTCCTTGAGCTCCAGGATTTCGCCGCGCACGTCGACCGTGATCTTGCGCGACAGGTCGCCGCCGGCGATGGCGGTCGCCACCTCGGCGATGTTGCGGACTTGGCCAGTCAGGTTGGACGCCATCGAGTTGACCGAGTCGGTCAGGTCCTTCCAGGTGCCGGCAACGCCGGTCACGTTCGCCTGGCCGCCGAGCCGGCCGTCGGTGCCGACCTCGCGGGCGACGCGGGTCACCTCGCCCGCGAACGCATTGAGCTGGTCCACCATCGTGTTGATGGTTTCCTTGAGCTGCAGGATCTCGCCGCTCACGTTGACGGTGATCTTCTTCGACAGGTCGCCCGACGCAATCGCGGTCGCCACGTCGGCGATGTTGCGCACTTGCGCGGTCAGGTTCGACGCCATGAAGTTCACGTTGTCGGTGAGGTCCTTCCAGGTGCCGGCGACGCCCGACACCTGCGCCTGGACGCCGAGCTTGCCTTCGGTGCCGACCTCGCGCGCCACGCGCGTGACCTCGGAGGCGAAGCCGTTGAGCTGGTCCACCATCGTGTTGATGGTGTCCTTGAGCTCCAGAATCTCGCCGCCCACGTCCACCGTGATCTTGCGTGAGAGGTCACCGCGCGCGACTGCGGTCGTGACCTGGGCGATGTTGCGCACCTGGTCGGTGAGGTTGCCGCACATGGCGTTCACCGAGTCGGTCAAGTCCTTCCAGGTGCCGGCGACACCCGGCACGATCGCCTGGCCGCCGAGCTTGCCGTCGGTGCCGACCTCGCGCGCGACGCGCGTCACTTCCGAGGCGAACGAGCGCAGCTGGTCCACCATCGCGTTGATGGCTTCCTTGAGCTGGAGAATCTCGCCGCGCACGTCCACCGTGATCTTCTTCGACAAGTCGCCATTGGCGACCGCGATGGTGACCTCGGCAATGTTGCGGACCTGGGCGGTCAGGTTCGACGCCATCGAGTTGACGCTCTCGGTCAATTCCTTCCAGACGCCACCCACCTCGATCACCTGCGCCTGGCCGCCGAGCTTGCCTTCGGTGCCGACCTCGCGCGCCACGCGGGTGACTTCCGAGGTGAAGACGCTGAGCTGCTTGATCATCGTGTTGACGATCTCGGCCGAGCGCAGGAACTCGCCCATGAGCGGCCGGCCGTCGACATCGAGCCGCACCGTCTGCAGGAGGTCACCCTGGGCGACCGCCGCGATCGCGCGGGTGACTTCCGTGGTCGGCCACAAGAGGTCGTCGATCAGCGCGTTGACGGAGCTTTCCATCTCGCCCCAGGCGCCGTTGCCGATGCCGAGCCGCACGCGCTGGCGGGTCTTGCCCTGGCGGCCGACGGTCTCGCCCACCCGCTCGAGCTGCTGGGCCATGCGCTCGTTGGCGGCGACGATCTCGTTGAAGGTGTCGGCAATCTTGCCGGCGATCCCGACCTTGTCGCCCGCCATCCGCACCGAGAAGTTGCCCACCCGCACGGCCTGAAGCGCGTGCAACAGCTCATGCATCTCGCTGGAGGCATCGCCATTGACGAGGGGAGCCGCGGCGCCGTCCGGCAAGGCATCAGCGGGCGACCCGTTCGGCTTGGCTTCCCCAACCGGTTGGCTAGTCGGCTGCATGGCTTTGCTCCAGGCAATAGGGCAAACGAGGAGTTAATCCTGCCGCTTGGACGCAGGCCCGGGACCAATCCTGGCTGGACCGCGACCGCAGCACCGTGGCGCGCCGGCGGCGCGGCGCATGGGGCCGCGGCCGCTGCCCGCCACGGTCCGGCGCGGTTCGCGCGGCCAAGCGATCTCGCAGGATCATCCCGGTATTCTCAAACAATTGGGGAAATAGAGCGTTAGAAGCCTTTTCTCCCTGCCGGCCCCCCAGAAAGGCCGTTGGACGCTATCAGCCGTAACGTCAACGCATTGCGCGGGTTCCCGTGCGGCAGCACTTTATTTTACGGCCGGCCCGAGCCGCCAAGCCTGCGACTAACCATCTGTTCTGCTTGGTAAATTTTCAGGAAATCCACGATCGAGTCATGGGTTTCAAATTTACAGCGAGCCTTGGTCATTCAGCCGACTCAAGGCTTGCGCCCGCCCACCGGCTCATCGACCGCGCCTGCAGGCGCGCCGCTAAGGGGCCGCGTCCGCCGCCCACTTGCTCACGGCGCTCGGCAGGACATCGAGATAGGGCCCCATGAAGAACGCTTCGCCTGTGCCATCGCCGAAGTAGCGGTCGTAGCCGTCGATCATCGCCCGCACCGGCGCAACGCAGCCGGGGATCGAGTCGACGATCAGGTCGCCCAGATCGCGTGCGCCCGTGCCGGAGCGCGGATCGGCCGCAACTGCTCGGGCGATGCACTCGGTGGCCGACTTGATCAGCGGCTCGACTGCGGCGGTCTTCTGTCGCGCGGTCATCGAAAGCGAGTCCTGCGGCTCGACAACGACCGAGCCGGTCGCCACCCCAACGACGAGCATGACGCCGGCCAGCGGTACCATCAACATTTCGGATTTCCCCTGCCCCTGGTGTGAAATGAGCGACACCCCTGCGCTCACCCTAGCAGCCGCCCGCGGCGCGACGCAATTTCTGCGCCAAGCGCGGAGCGGCTTTGTCTGCTCCCGCACGGCATCGCCGGAACGATCGATGTCACAGGACGTTATCGTAGATTGCCGCACGGGGATGGCGCCTTTGCAATCGTCTCGAGCCGTCAACGAACGCATCGCCCAAACCGACGGGCCACGACCGGACGCGCCAGCAGGCGCGATCGCCTCACCCCGCGCCACCGCTGAGATCATCACGACCGATGTTCCGGCGCGCCTCGACAGCCTGCCCTTTGGACGATTCCATGTTCTGGTCATCGTCGCGCTCGGGGTTACCTGGATTCTGGACGGGCTCGAGGTCACGATGGCGGGCGCGCTGTCGGGCGTGCTCAAGGAGAGCTCCGCTCTGGGCCTGACCAATACCGAGGTCGGGCTTGCGGGCAGCGCTTACCTGGCGGGCGCGGTCGCGGGCGCGCTTTTCTTCGGATGGCTCACCGATCGGCTCGGGCGGCGGCGGCTGTTCTTCATGACGCTGTCGGTCTATCTCGTGGCCACCGCCGCCACCGCCCTGTCATGGAATTTCTGGAGCTTTGCGGTTTTTCGGATGCTGACCGGCGCCGGCATCGGGGGTGAGTATACGGCCATCAATTCGGCCATCCAGGAGCTCATACCGGCCCGCATGCGCGGCTGGAGTGACCTTGCGATCAACGGCAGCTTCTGGATCGGCGCGGTCATGAGCGCGGGCGCCACGATCGTGCTGCTCGACCCCGCCATCGTCGATCCTGCCATCGGCTGGCGGTTGGCATTCTTCATCGGCGCAGCGCTCGGCGCCGTCATCTTCCTGATGCGGCTGTGGATTCCGGAAAGCCCGCGATGGCTGATGACCCACGGCCATCCGCAGCAGGCGGAGGCGGTCGTGGCCGCTATCGAGGATCGACTCCTGCCCGAGGGCCGCAACCGTGCGCAAGGCTTCCCGCGCGTCAGGCTCCGCGGGCGCACCCACACCCCGCTCGTTGAGGTTGCGCGCACGCTGATTGCCGCCTATCCGCAGCGGACATTCGTGGGCTTGAGCCTGATGGCGGCGCAGGCCTTCTTCTACAACGCCATCTTCTTCACCTATGCGCTGATCCTGACGGATTTCTACGGCGTGCCGGCCGACCAGATCGGCTGGTACATTTTGCCATTCTCTGCGGGCAATTTCCTCGGTCCGCTCCTGCTCGGCCGGCTGTTCGACGTGCTCGGCCGCAGGGCCATGATCAGCCTGACCTATGCGATATCCGGGGTCCTGCTCACCATCACCGGATATCTCTTCCAGCAAGGCCTGCTGACGGCGCAGACCCAGACCATCGCCTGGATGATCGTCTTCTTCTTCGCCTCGGCGGCAGCAAGCTCCGCCTACCTGACGGTCAGCGAAACCTTTCCGCTGGAAATCCGTGCATTGGCGATCGCGATCTTCTATGCAGTCGGCACCGGGGTCGGCGGGGTGGCGGGGCCGTGGCTGCTTGGCGCGCTGATCGAAACGGGATCGCGTTCCAGCGTCGCCCTGGGGTATCTATTGGGCTCGGTCCTGATGATCGGCGCCGCGGCGATCGAGTGGCGCTGGGGCATTGCGGCCGAGCGCAGGCCCCTCGAATCCGTCGCCCGACCGCTCGGCCAGCTGGAATAAAGCTCCAACGACCCGATCAAATGATCGAAATCCCGCCGGGGAGAAACCATGGATATTGCGGCACCTTCGCTTGTTCCAAATCTGCTTGAATGCGCCTTGCTGCTCGACGTCGACGGCACGCTCCTCGACCTCGCGCCGACGCCGCGCGAGGTCTGGGTACCCCCTTCGCTTCGACATGTGGTCACCCGGCTCGCCGAGATGAGCGGCGGGGCGGTTGCGCTGGTGAGCGGGCGCTCGCTCGCCGATCTCGATCTCCTGTTTGCGCCGCTCGAACTGCCCGCGGTCGGCGGGCATGGCGCCGAGTTGCGGCTCTTTGCCGGAGCCAAGCCGCAGGTGCGCCGGCGAATGCCGCTCGACTCCGCCCTCAAGCGCGAGCTTGCCGGGATCGCCGAGATCGGCCCCGGCGTTCTCATCGAGGACAAGGGCTATTCGATCGCCCTGCACTATCGTCTCGCGCCGGAGCTCGAAGACGTGGTCCGCAAGGCGGTCACCGGGATATGCGGGCAGCACCCTTCGGCGCCGATCGAGCTCCTGCCCGGCAAGTTCGTCGTCGAGATCAAGCGCAAAGGCTTCAGCAAGGCATCCGGCGTCCGCGAGCTGATGCGTTCGCCCCCGTTCCGCGGCCGCCGCCCGATCTTCATCGGCGACGACGTGACGGACGAGTCGGTGTTCGGCATCATTCCCGAGTTCGACGGTCTGGCCTTCTCGGTCGGCCGCGCCGTCGCGGGCGTGAACGGCCATTTCGACACGCCGGACGCGGTGCGCGA
>Ga0126381_100006402_pt1 | contig 13021 bp, 13 predicted proteins | sample PanSoiMetPlot_28_FD_96465 | JGI IMG/M metagenome (GOLD analysis project Ga0126381, IMG submission 96465) | Tropical forest soil microbial communities from Panama - MetaG Plot_28 | ecosystem: Environmental > Terrestrial > Soil > Tropical forest > Bulk soil | place: Panama | collected 2016-02-17
CCTATCTGCGCGAGCGCCTGCACGACCTCGACGACCTCGCCAACCGGTTGATGCACCAGCTGCTTGGCCAGGATTATGCGCCCGCGCGCGACCGGCTGCCCGAGAACGCCGTGCTGGTTGCGCGCTCCATGGGACCGGCGGCGCTCCTCGAATATGATCGCAAACGGCTGCGCGGCCTCGTGCTCGAAGAGGGCGGGCCCAACTCGCATGTGGCGATCGTGGCGCGCGCGCTCGGCATCGCGGCGGTCGGCGAGATTGCCAACGCCACCGGCATTGCCGATCCGGGCGATCCGATCATCGTCGACGGCTCGGCCAGTGACGTGCATGTGCGGCCCTCGCCCGACATGGAAGCCGCCTATGTGGAGCGGGTGAAGCTTCGCGCCCGCCGGCAGCAGCAGTATCTGGCGCTGCGCGACCGGCAGAGCCGCACCAAGGACGGCGCGCCGATCACGCTCATGATCAATGCCGGTCTGCCGGTCGACCTGCCGCATCTGGAAGAGACAGGCGCCGCCGGCATCGGCCTGTTCCGCACCGAGCTGCAGTTCATGGTGGCGGCAACGTTTCCGCGCGCAGCCGAGCAGTTCTCGCTCTATCGCACCGTGCTTGACGCCGCCGGCGGCCGACAGGTGACCTTCCGCACCCTGGACATCGGCGGCGACAAGATTCTGCCCTATATGCGCAACGTGGTGGAGGAGAACCCGGCGCTCGGCTGGCGCGCGATCAGGCTGGGGCTCGATCGCCCGGCATTGCTGCGCAGTCAGATCCGCGCGCTCCTGCGCGCCGCGGCCGGGCGGGGGTTGCACCTGATGTTTCCGATGATCGCCACGGTGGAGGAGTTCGACGAGGCAAAGGCCTTGGTCGAGCGCGAGCTCACCCACCTGCGCCGTCACGGCCACAAGCTGCCCGAGCGCGTCGATGTCGGCAGCATGGTGGAGGTGCCCTCGCTGCTCTATCAGCTGGACGAGCTCCTGACCCGGGTCGATTTCCTCTCGGTCGGCACCAACGACCTGGTGCAGTTCTTCTATGCGGCGGATCGCGGCAATGCCCGGGTGGCGGACCGGTTCGATCCGATCTCGGTCCCGATCCTGCGCGCCTTCAAGGAGATTGCCGTCAAGGCGAGCGCCCATGGCAAGCCGGTCGCGGTCTGCGGCGAGCTTGCCTCGCGCCCGATCGGAGCGCTTGCGCTGGTGGCGCTGGGCTACCGCTCGCTGTCGCTCGCGCCCTCCGCGGTCGGGCCGGTCAAGGCCCTTCTCCTCGATCTCGATGCCCGCAAGGCGGCCGCGCTGGTCGAGCCCTTGCTCAAAGGCGGCGCCGGCGACACATCGGTCCGGGAGCGGCTCAAGGAATTTGCCGCCGCCGAGGGACTGCAGCTTTAAGCGAAGCGACCACGATGCTGCCCGAACAGAAGCTCGATGCGCTCATCGCCCGCCACCACGCAGTGGAGAGCGAGCTTGCGACCCAAGTGCCGCCCGCGACCTATGTGCGGCTGTCGCGCGAGTTCGCCGAGCTCGGCCCGGTGGTGGAGGCGATCAAGGCATACCGGGCGGCCGTGGACGAGATCGCGGGCCTCTCCGCGCTGCTTGACGATCCGGCGACCGATGCCGAGATGCGCGAGCTTGCGGCGGGCGAGAAGGCCGCGCTTGAAACACGGCGGACGGCGCTGGAGCAGGAGCTTCGTCTCGCGCTCCTGCCCAAGGACGCGATGGACGAGCGCAACGTCATTCTCGAAATCCGCGCCGGCACTGGCGGCGACGAGGCCGCGCTGTTCGCCGGCAATCTGTTTCGCATGTACGAGCGCTATGCCGCCAAGCAGGGCTGGAAGGTCGAGGTGATCTCGGCGAGCGAGGGCGCGGTCGGCGGCTACAAGGAGATCATCGCGGAGATCCGCGGGCGCGGCGCCTTCGCCAAGCTCAAGTTCGAATCGGGCGTGCATCGGGTCCAGCGCGTGCCCGACACCGAGGCGTCCGGCCGCATCCACACCTCGGCCGCGACGGTCGCGGTCCTGCCGGAGGCGCAGGACATCGATCTTGCCATCAACGAATCCGACCTGCGCATCGACACGATGCGCTCGAGCGGCGCCGGCGGCCAGCACGTCAACAAGACCGAGTCGGCGATCCGCATCACCCACATCCCGAGCGGCATCGTGGTGTCGATGCAGGAGGATCGTTCCCAGCACCGCAACCGCGCCAAGGCCATGGCGGTGTTGCGCAGCAAGCTTTACGACCACGAGCGCCAGCGGCAGGACGCCGCGCGCGCCGCCGAGCGGCGCGGCCAGATCGGGTCGGGCGACCGCTCCGAGCGCATCCGCACCTACAATTTCCCGCAAGGCCGGGTGAGCGACCACCGGATCAATCTCACCCTCTACAAGCTGCCGCAGATCATCGAAGGCGAGGCGCTGGGCGAGATCATCGATGCGCTGATCACCGAGCACCAGGCCGAGCTCTTGGCGGCGGAAGGATCGCTGCATTGACGGCGGCCGTCCGCATCGCGCCGGAGCTTTCCGTAGCCGGCGCGCGCCAGGCGCTCGCCCGATCGTTCCGCGAGGGCGGCCTTGAGACACCCGAGCTCGATGCGCGGCTTCTGGTGGCGCATGCGCTCGGCCTCGATCATGCGGCACTCGCCGCCCAATCGCCCCGCAGCCTCAGCACGGCAGAGGCCGAGCTGATTGCCCGATCGGCGGCGCGCCGGCTTGCAGGCGAGCCGGTCGCCCGCATTCTCGGCGTCAAGGAATTCTGGGGACTGAGCCTCAGGCTCAAGCGCGCGACGCTGGTGCCGCGGCCCGAGACCGAGACCGTGGTGGAGGCCGCGCTGGCGGCGCTTGGCGGCGGGCGAACCACGGCCGCTCTCAAAATTGCCGACTTCGGCACCGGCTGCGGAGCGCTGCTGCTGGCGCTCCTCTCCGAGCTCGCTTGCGCGCGCGGGGTCGGCACCGATGTGAGCGAACCGGCACTCGCCTGCGCGCGGGAGAATGCCGCAGCGCTCGCCCTTGCGGCACGCGCGGCTTTCGTGGCCTGCGATTTCGGGGCGGCGCTCAAAGGCCCGTTCGATCTGATCGTATCCAATCCGCCCTATGTGGCGCGCGATGCGATCGCCTCGCTCGCGCCCGAGGTGCGCGATTTCGATCCGCGCCGCGCGCTCGACGGCGGCCCCGACGGCCTCGATGCGTATCGCTCGATCGCCGCCATGGCGCCACTCCTGCTGGCGCCGGACGCGCTCTTGGTGGTCGAACTTGGGATCGGACAACTTGACGCGGTCGGGCGCATCCTTGCCGACGCGGGTCTTGCCGTCGATCATGCGCGGCCCGATCTTAGCGGCATTCCCCGGGCACTGGTCGCACGGCCGCGGCCATGAGCCCCGCTCAATCCGGAGGCGCAAAAAAGCGCTTGGATTGTGTCCCGAGACCGACTAGGTTCAGGACATGGAATCGACCCGAAACGGTTGAGCGCGCCGTTGATCGAGGCCCCAGTTAAGCTGGAAGAGCCGGAAGCTCGGAGAGCCAGAGGCGCGTGAGGAGAACAAATCGGGCCGGATGATCCGGCGGAGGAGTTCGCCTCTTCGGGACGAGATGCTTCATCGGTTCAGCGCCTGTCGCGATCGCTTGTGGACGCGACGGTGCACATCACCGGAGGCGGGCAACGCCGCGGCAGCGCCGCGGGACCTGGGGTTGCGGCTTCGCGATTACGGAACCTGACGACGCGGCGAAAGACCCGCATGATAAGTTTTGTGCCGCTTCAGCCGGGGGCGCGCCGTGGCGCGTCTTCGCGGGTGGTTTGATTGGACGAGAACAGCTTAGCGAGAAGGCCGGGCGCCAAGACCGGAAGAGTTGAGACCGAAAGAGTTAAGACCGAAAGAGTCAACACTGGCAGACTGGGTGAGACGAAGAGCTTGAAGCAAGGCGGCGGTGAGGCCGTCATAACGAAGGGTGGCAACAGACGAGTCATGAGAAACGGTCAGAACAAGCGCATGCGCGGCCGCAACCGCAAGAGTCAAAATCCGATGACCCGGGTCTTCGAGTCGAACGGTCCGGATGTCAAAATTCGCGGCACTCCCTCCCACATCGCCGAAAAATATCTCCAGCTCGCGCGCGACGCGCAGGCCTCGGGCGATCCGGTCGCGGCGGAAAATTATTATCAGCATGCGGAGCATTATTTCCGCCTGATCGCGGCCGCGCAGGAGCAGTTTCGGCAGTCCAATCCGCAGTTCTACCGGCCGGAAACCGAGATGCGCGACGAGGAGGGCGACGACGGCGAGGATATGGGTGGCCCGCAGCCTTATTCCGGGGCCGGGGGTGGCGGCGAACCGCCGTTCGGCACCCGCGAGCCGCAGCCGTTTCTGCCCCGTGACGCGCAGCCCTATCCGCCGCGCGAGCAGCCGGCCTATGCGCCGCGTCCCCAGCAATCCGCACAGCAGCAGGGCGAAGGCGCTCCCGACATCGACCGGCTCCCGTCCTTCATCACCGGCGGCAACCAGCCGCAGCCCACGCCAAGCCATCAAGGCTACGCATCGAATGGGCACGACAATCAAGGTGATCGCTTCCCGCTGCATCGGCGCCGCCGGCGGCATCGCGGCCCGCGCCATGACAACCAGGGCGCGCCACAAGGCGGTGACAGCGACGATTGAGCTGGCCGTGTCTCAGCGCCCCGGCGAGGGCGCGAGCGCCGGCTTCAGGGCGGGCACCAGCCGGCGGCGTTCCTGGCGCACCGGAATGGCGCGGTAGACCTGCTTGCTTGCCTCCACGATATGGACGCCGGCGAACGGCGCCGAGATGGTCGAGCCGGCGCGCTCCCAGGCGACCGCCGAGCGCAGGAACCAGGCGCGAGCGACCGGCGGCACATAGAGCGCCTCGCCCCAACCGGTTGGCGTGAACCAGGTCTCGCGCAGGAGCTGAGTGATCTGCGAGCGAGAATAAGGCCGGCCATGGCCGAACGGCGTCGTATCGATCCGCGCCCAGAGCCCGCGCCGGTTTGGCACCACCGCGAGCAGCCGCCCGCCGGCCGCGAGCACGCGCCACACTTCCCGCAACAGCGCCCCGGCCTCATGCGACATTTCAAGCGAATGCACCAGCAGCACCCGGTCGACGGCTGAGTCCGCCAGCGGGAGGGCGAATTCATCGGCCAGCGCCGCCAAGCCCGGGCGTTCGGAGGGCCATTTCATCACGCCCTGCGCGGCCGGCATGAAGGCGAGACAGCGTTCCGCCTCCTCGCGGAACAGGCCGAGATAGGGCGTCGGGTAGCCGACGCCGAGCACCCGCATGCCACGGGTATCGGCAAAGCGCGCCCGAATGCCGCGCCCCACGAAGCGGCGCGCCACCTGCCCGAGCCGCTGGGCGTAGAAATTGCGAAGGTCGACGACGTCGAGCGACATGACATTAGAGATAACACGAACGGAAGCGCCATGCTTGCGCCGATCGCCGTAAAGATCGAAGATCGGTCCAAACCGGGAACTTCCAAACCCGGAACCTCAAGGCAATCGCCCATGGCCGCCCAAGCCCAGCTCTTTCTCTGCCTCAAGGATAATTTCGGAGTGCTGGTGCACGATCCCTCAACCGGCGCGACCGCCGCCATCGATGCCCCCGAAGCACGCCCAGTCGAGGCCGCCCTCGATGCCGCCGGCTGGAGGCTGACGGACATTCTGGTCACCCATCACCATCACGATCACACCGGCGGCATCGAGGAGCTCAAGGCGCGTCATCGGTGCCGCGTGGTGGCGCCCGACGCCGAGGCCGACGGCATTCCGGAGGTGGACGAGACCGTGCGCGAGGACGATCGGGTGACAGTGGGCGCGCTCGAGGCGCACGTCATCGAAACTCCGGGCCATACCGCCGGCCATATCAGCTACGTGTTCCCCTCCGAGAAGCTCGCCTTCGTGGGCGATACCCTGTTCTCGATCGGCTGCGGCCGCGTGATCGAGGGAACGCCGGAAATGCTGTGGCGGTCGCTGTTGAAGCTGCGCGCGCTGCCGGACGACACCCGCGTCTACTGCGGCCACGAATACACGGCCGCCAACATCCGCTTCGCCAAGACGATCGAGCCCGGCAATGCGGCGCTCATTGCGCGCGAGGCGGAGGTCAAGCGCCTCGCCGCCGCCCGCACGCCGACCGTTCCCTCGATCATGGGCGAAGAGAAGGCCGCCAATCCGTTCCTGCGCGCGGACCTCCCCGAGGTCGCGGCCGCGGTGGGGCTCGCCGGCAGCCCGGCCTGGAAGGTCTTTGCGGAAATTCGCGAACGGAAGAACCGGTTTTGAGCGGCCTTCGCGCCGCGGACGTGGTTCGCCTCCTGGCGCTCGCCCCGCACCCGGAGGGCGGCCATTTCCGCGAGACGTATCGCGATCCGTCGCGGGTGGAAGGCGGGCGCGCCGCTTCGACCGCGGCCTACTTTCTGCTGGCGCGCGGCGAGCGGTCCCATTGGCATCGCATCGATGCCGCCGAGGCCTGGCACTTCTATGCCGGCGCGCCGCTCGTCCTGGAGATCGCCGCAGGCGGAGAGGTCCCCGCACGGCGTCTCACGCTTGGAACCGATCTCGCCGCGGGCGAACGCCCGCAGGCGTTCGTGCCGGCGGGCGCCTGGCAGGCGGCGGAGAGCCTCGGCGACTGGACGCTTGTCGGCTGCACGGTTGCGCCGGCTTTCGACTTCGCAGGCTTCGAGCTTGCCCCGAACGGCTGGCGGCCCCCGCCCTGACGGTCCTACACCATCAGCTGGCCGCCATTGGCGGTGAGCGTGGAGCCTGTGATCAGGCCAGAATCGTCAGAGGCGAGGAAGACGACGCAGCGCGCCACCTCCTCGGGCTCGCCCAGGCGGCCGAGCGGGATGTGTGGCAAAATGTTCTTCTCCATCACGTCCTGCGGCACCGCCTTCACCATCTCGGTCGCGATATAGCCGGGACAGATGGCATTGACGGTGATGCCGCTCCTGGCGCTTTCGAGCGCCAGCGCCTTGGTGAAGCCGAGCTCGCCCGCCTTAGCGGCCGAATAGTTGGTCTGGCCGAGCTGGCCCTTCTGGCCGTTGATCGACGAAATGTTGATGATGCGCCCGAACTTGCGCGTGCGCATGCCCTCGATCACGGGCCGGCACATGTTGAACAGCGAATTGAGATTGGTGTTGATGACCCCCGCCCATTGCTCGGGCTTCATGCGGTGGAACATGCTGTCGCGCGCGATCCCGGCATTGTTGACCAGGATGTCGACCGGCCCGACCTGCGCCTCGACCTGCTTGATGCCCTCGGCGCAAGCGTCATACGAGGAGACATCCCATTTGTAGACCGGTATGCCGGTCTCCGCCTTGAACTTCGCCGCCGCCTCGTCGTTCCCGCCATAATTGGCCGCGACCGAATAACCGGCTCCCCGCAAGGCCTTGCATATCGCCTCCCCGATCCCGCGGGTCCCTCCGGTCACCAGCGCAACGCGAGCCATCGCCTCTCCTCCCGGGCCGGGGGCAGGAATCGGCAATCAGATTTCTCTGATCCTTTTTCCGAGACCTGATCTCCAGCCTCTGATTTCTGGTTTTTTGATCTCTGATTCCTGATCGCTGATCGCTGATCACCGTTCCACGCACATCGCGATTCCCATGCCGCCGCCGATGCAGAGCGTGGCGAGGCCTTTCTTGGCGTTACGCTTCTGCATTTCGTGCAGCAGCGTCACCAGCACCCGGGCGCCGGAGGCGCCGATCGGATGGCCGAGCGCGATCGCGCCGCCGTTGACGTTGACCTTGCCGGTGTCCCAGCCGAGGTCTTTGTTGACCGCGCAGGCCTGCGCCGCGAAGGCCTCGTTGGCCTCGATGAGATCCAGATCCTCAATCTTCCAGCCGGCCTTCTTGAGCGCCGCGCGCGAGGCCGGGATCGGGCCGGTGCCCATGATCGCCGGATCGACCCCCGCGTGCGCCCAGGACACGATCCGGGCAAGCGGGGTGCGGCCGCGCTTGGCGGCTTCGCTCGCGCGCATCAATACGACAGCTGCCGCGCCGTCATTGATACCGGACGCATTGGCGGCAGTGACCGTGCCTTCCTTGTCGAAAGCGGGCCGCAGCTTTGAGATCGACTCCATCGTCACGCCGGCCTTCGGATATTCGTCGGTATCGACCACGATGTCGCCCTTGCGCGACTTGATCGTCACCGGGGCGATCTCGTCCTTGAACCTGCCGGATTTCATCGCGGCCTCGGCCTTGTTCTGCGATTTGACGGCGAACTCGTCCTGCTGCGCCCGGGTGATCTGCCATTGCTTGGCGACGTTCTCGGCGGTCGTACCCATATGGTAGCCGTTGAACGCATCCCAGAGGCCGTCCTTGATCATGGTGTCGATGAGCTCGACGCTACCCATTTTCACGCCCTGACGCAGATGCTGGCAGTGGGGTGCCATGCTCATGGATTCCTGGCCGCCCGCCACCACGATGTCCGAATCCCCGTTGAGGATCGCCTGGTAGCCGAGCGCAACCGTGCGCAGTCCAGAACCACATAGCTGGTTCACGCCCCAGGCCGGACTCTCGACCGGGATGCCGGCCGCGATCGAGGCTTGGCGGGCCGGGTTTTGGCCCTCGCCTGCGGTCAATATCTGCCCGAGAATGACCTCGGAGACCTCGGCCCCTTCGACAGCGGCACGTTCGAGCGCGGCCTTGATGGCGACCTTGCCGAGCTCGTGCGCCGGCAGGCTTGCGAACGCCCCATTGAACGCCCCAACCGGCGTGCGCGCCGCGCCGACGATGACGATATCGTCCTTCATTGTTCTGGCTCCCTGTTGATCCCGGCTAAGTGGCGACCGTCACGGATGGCAGCAACGGCGGCGGCGCCCTGCGGGGCACCGCTCCTGCGTCTCCTTAACGTACCCTCGATATCGCCCATATGACCATGGCGGGCCGCGTTTTAAAGCCGCCCCCGGGGGACTGGCTCGATTTTCGGCCGCCTCCGGGCGAGGCGACAAAACGGTGGCTTGCGGCCGGAAAAGGGCTATGCTGTCCACCTGATTCAGCTGATGCTACCGCGGCCGACATGGCACAGTCCGACGAACCCGTCACAATCAAGAAATACGCCAACCGACGGCTCTACAATACCGGCACGAGCACCTATGTGACGCTCGAGGACCTCGCCTCGATGGTGAAGGCGGGGGAGAATTTCGTCGTCTATGACGCCAAGACCGGCGAGGACATTACCCGCTCGGTGCTGGCCCAGATCATCTTCGAGCAGGAGAACAAGGAAGGGCAGAGCCTGCTGCCCATCACCTTTTTACGCCAGCTGATCCGCTTCTACGGCGACAGCATGCAGAAGCTGGTGCCGCACTATCTCGAAGTCTCGATCGATACCCTGGTGCGCGAGCAGGAAAAGTTCCGCGCCCAGATGGCCCAAGCCTTCGGGGTCGCGGGCTTCGGCCCGCTGGAGGAGCAGGTCCGCCGCAACATGGAACTGTTCGAGCGCACCTTCGCGATGTTTGCCCCGTTTGCCCGCCGCGACGGCCAATCCGCGGACGCCGACAAGAGCAGCCCAAAGACGTCCGGCGGTACCGACGAGATCGACGATCTCAAGCGGCAGATGGAAGAGATGCAGAAGCGTCTCGACCGATTGGGGAATAAGGAATAGCCCACACTCGTCATTGCGAGGCCCGCAGGGCCGAAGCAATCCAGGGTTCCGGGTGTGGCTCTGGATTGCTTCGTCGCTTCGCTCCTCGCAATGACGAGCGCCTTCGTCAGGCTGATGCGGCGACAACCTCTGTCGGCGGCTCCGCCGTGGCCCGCCCGATCAGGTGGCCCTGCAGATAATCGCAGCCCCATCCGGCAAGCATCTCGGCCGAAGCCTCGTCCTGCACCCATTCGGCAACGGTCTTGAGCTCGAGCCGCTGCGCGAGCTCGATCAGGGTGCGCACGAACGCCCGGTCGTCCTGCGAATGCGGAAGGTTCTGCACGAAGGCGCCGTCGATCTTGAGGAGATCGACCCCCAGCTTGCGGAGATTGCGGAACGAGGTCGCGCCCGCGCCAAAGTCGTCGATGGCGATGCGGCAGCCCAGATCCTTCACGCGCGCCACAAAGCCGCGCATGTCGTCGATGTCCTGGACGGCGGCCGTCTCGGTGATCTCGACCGTGAGCCGCTCGGCTACGCCTGCATGCACGCGCAAAGTCGCCGCAAGGCCGGTCCACCAGTCCGGATCGATGGTGGAGTCAGTGGAGACATTCACGCTCGCCTTCAGGCCGGGCGAGCCGATCAAAGCCGCCATCACCAGTTCGAGCACCCGGTGATCGAGCAGGCGGACGAGGCCAAGCCGCTCCGCCCAGGGAATGAACTCGTTCACCGCCAGCAGGCTGCCGTCCGGCCGCTTGATCCGCATCAGGCATTCATGGAAGGCGGGCCGGCGCGAGGCGGTTTCGACGATCGGCTCGTAGGCGATGAAGATGCGCCGCTCGTTGAGCGCTGAGATGATCTCGTCGGTCGCCCGCACATTGTCGCGGCGGCGTTCCTCGCGCTCGGGATTGGGGCGGTAGGCCTGGAAGGAGCCGTGGCGCCGCGTCCGTGCACTATAGAGCGCATCCTGGGCGCGTTGCAGCGCCTCGTTCACGCTGCGGGCATGGCGCGGGACCGTGATTCCCCCGATGGTCACCGTGGCGGCGACCGGGCCGGCGCTTGTCTGCACCACCTCGTTGCGAACGCCCACGAGCAGCCGATCCGACGCAATCATCAGGTCGTCCGGCGTGCAGTTATTGAGGATGACGCCGATCTTGTTGCCCGACAGGCGCCCGAGATGGTCCTTCCCGCGCAGCTGCGACTGCATGCGCCTGGCCACCGCCGCGATCACCTCGTCGGCCACATCGAAGCCGTAGGCCTCGTTGATGCGGCCGAGATGGTCGATGGCAGCGAGCAGGAAGCCGCAGGAGGAGCGTAGCTTCACGGTCTCCGCAATGGTGGCCGCAAGGACCGCCAGCATCTGGCTGCGGTCGACCGACCCGACCGCGGCCGCGAGGTCGAAGCCGGCAGGCCCCGCGCCCACCGGGTCCGCGGACGCCGGCTCCCGCTTGCTCTCGATTGCAGGCGCGCTCGCCCTGTCGCGGCTGACCACGATGGTCTCCTATCGTTCGGAGCTCGAGGCTTAGGCCAAATCCCTAAACGTTTCGGAAAGCATCACGGCGGCTGGCAGGTGGGCCGTCGGGTTGAGCGTGCCGGATTTCGGCATGCCCCTTGCCATGAACATGATGGACAGGATTTTTCTGTCCCAACCTGGCACAGCCGAGGATGCCTCAAATGGGAACTCCCGGAGACGCTGAGCCCGCCCCGGCTGGCAACCGCGCTCTCATTGCACTCGAAGCGCGCAACGAGCCTGCTGGCAGGGCCGGCTCGCGCCCCAGCGGCCTCTTTCTGGCGCAGCTCATCGCCGTGGCGCAGCGCTCGCCACAGACCTGCCGCCATCGCCGCGCCACCCCGGAGGAGGCACGCCTGGCCTACGCGGCGTCTTGCGCGCCGCCTGCCTGGCTTGGACGCGCGCTCTACCGCTCCACGTGACCGCACAGGCGGCGGCCGCGCGCGCTATCGCCGCGGCGCAAGCGAAAGGCCGCCGATCACGTCAATAAAGCTGAACGCGAGCAGGGTCAGAAACGTCGAGGTCGCGGCCTTCGGCACCGCCAGAAGCTCGAACGCCATGCCGCCGAACAGGAGCAACGACAGGAGATGATCCATCAGCGGCCGGTAGCGTAGCCGCATCACCTTCAGGAACTCGAGATAGAGGAACAGGACCCCAAGCAGCACGATGGCATCGCCGGTGCTGACAGGCAGGCTTCGCCCTGCCAGCAGCGGGATAGTGAACACCACGTCGCCGAACGAGAGGTTCAGCAGGAATGCGACCATGTTGTAGAGCGCAAACGGCACCAGCAGCAGCGGGAAGGCGATCAGGTACATCGGCGGCACTCATGGCGCTGGCACGCCATCCACCCCAAATGCCGAGCTTGGGACGATTCCGGGTCTACCGCCATAGCGCGTCGAAGACATGCGTCAGCGCGCTTAATGGCGGTGCGCTTCGCCCGGGAACGCCGTCAGGCTTCGGTCCGAACCTTGAGCACCTGCCGGCCTTTGTACATGCCGGTCTTGAGATCGATGTGATGGGGCCGGCGGCGCTCGCCGGAATCCTTGTCCTCGATATAGGTCGGTCGCTTGAGCGCATCCGCCGAACGGCGCATCCCGCGCCTGGAGGGCGATGTTTTTCGTTTCGGGACAGCCATGACGTTCTCCTCTGCGCCAGTGCGGCGCTGGCAATCTTGGTCCGGGGAAGCCGGGCTTATAGAGGATCGCTCCGGCCTTCGCCAGTGGCCTGTTTTTTGCCATGGCCCCAGCCGCCGCGACCCTGCCGATCGCCGGCAAGGCGTGCTGTAGCCTCGATTGAGCGCTTGCTTTATCCTTTCGGCGGGTCGTCACGCTTTGGCAGCCCGTAAGATAGAGGGAGGACAACATGATCAAAATGACAGGGTCACTTTGTGCAGCCGCCGCGGGCGGAGCGCTCCTGCTCGCAGGGCTCGGATCGCCGTCGGTTGCCGACGTGATTTCCGACTGGAGCACGGCGGTCATTCCGCCCCCGCCCGAGCTCAAGGAGGTCACGGTCGAGCCCGCTACAACGGCGCTCCTGTTTCTCGACATCATGAAGCAGGGGTGCACCGCGCGGCCGCGCTGCGTGGCGGCGGTGCCAAACATGAAGCGGCTGCACGACGCGGCGCGCGCCCACAACATGGTGGTCTGGTACAGCCTGGTCGGCTCCAACGGCAAGGCGACGCCCGACGACATCATGGATCCGGCGATCAAGCCGCGCGCCGGCGAATGGTACCGGCAGGGCGGGCCGGACAAGTTCATGGGCTCCACGCTCGAGCCGATCCTCAAGCAGGCCGGCATCAAGACCGTGATCACGTGCGGCAACTCGTTCCAGGGCGCGACCGTCGGCACCGCCTCGGGCGCAGCGCAGCGCGGCTACAAGGTCATCGTTCCGGTCGACTGCTCGGCCGGCGAGGACGAATATCACGAGCAATACGCGGCGTTTCATCTCGCCAAGGGCGGCCCGGTGGCGGTGACC
>Ga0126381_100006404_pt1 | contig 13018 bp, 9 predicted proteins | sample PanSoiMetPlot_28_FD_96465 | JGI IMG/M metagenome (GOLD analysis project Ga0126381, IMG submission 96465) | Tropical forest soil microbial communities from Panama - MetaG Plot_28 | ecosystem: Environmental > Terrestrial > Soil > Tropical forest > Bulk soil | place: Panama | collected 2016-02-17
AAAGCTTCATCTGCCTGAGAGCAAGATTCGTAGTCAGGCCCGACAGGACGCGCTGTATGCGTATCCCAAGGCGAAGTCGATCAGCCGTTTCATGGACCAAGTCCGGCAACGAACCAAACGGACGCGACCTCTGACAACTGAGCAGCTGATTATGGAACTGAATCCCTTGGTGCGGGGGTGGGGTGAGTATTACAAACGCGCTCACGTCCGCAAGCTCTTCCAACGTCTTGACGGCTGGATCCGGCGACGAATCTGGTCGCATCGCTACAAGCACTGGCGCAATGCGGGCTGGAAACGGCTACCTGCGCCTAGGCTGTACGGTGAGTACAAGCTTGTGCGGCTAATCGATTTAATTCCTTCTTTTGCATCTCGACCTCGTTGAGTCTTTGCAAGAGCTGCATGCGGGAAAACTGCACGTGCAGTTCGAGAGGCGGACGGAGGCCAGCGCGAGAGAATCTCGTGCGCCTCCTCCGACCCGACTGAAACTCCGCACCCCCACGCCCGAGAGGGCACTATCCGTATCTCAAGCGGCCTGCTGTCGACGAATCTGCCACTGCTTCCGCGCCGCCTCTAATTTCCGATCACACCCCGTATAGATCTCCTGCGGCCTCCCAGCCAGCGTGTTCTTCAGCGTGATGTAGCCCGTAGCGCCATGCCACCACCGACTATTCGCTTAACCCTGGTAAGGAGCTTGACAGGCGTCTCGTGCAACTTGGTAAGCCGCATCGCTTGAAAATCTACACGCCAATCGGCCGCACGCCCGAGGACGGGCACAATTCTCCGCTGCTCGGAGTGAGCATGTGGGAACCGGACGTGTTCGACTTCCTGGATGAATACATGCAGAAGTAAAGCTGTGACGTATCGTAGCCTACGGTGAGAAGTAGCCTCCCCGGATTACTCCCTGCTGGTCGCCCAGAGGCGAGCGATCCCTGCTGGAGGGCGTTGGTCGCCATTTCGCCGTTAGGGAGGATCCACGGTCGGTTGAGGACAGTACGCCGGCCCATCGCCGAAAGCTTCGGGAAAACGGTTGGTACGCGCGCTCGCCAGCGAATCGATCAAACCTCCGACAAACCGACTTCGGCTGGGTGGTGGCCCATCGGTGGGTCGGGCGTTTTTCGGCTCAATTGAACGGCGTACCCTTGAGCTGTTCCGCGGCCGACACCTCCCCGCTCAACACGGTGTCCCACGCGGGAAGTGCATCAATTCGCGGTCGGTTTCTGATGTTCCAACGCGTCTACGCGACGCTTGAAGTTGAGCACGACCGGGCTCTTCGAATCACCCGCGATCAGAGTATCGCGGATATCTGCCGCCTTTCTCACTGCCGGACGAGCCAGGTCCGGTTGCCCGGTCGCGAGATAATGCTCGGCCAGACGCGCGTAGTCGCGGCCGAGAGTGAGATTCAGTGGAAAGCTGCGCGGGTCTTCGTGGAGGTCCTGGATAAGCTGGTTGATCCGCGACAGGATGGATTGCAGGCCTTCGTCTGAGAGCGCACCGGGCATAACCGGGAAAAGAGGGTCGCGGTCAGTGAATGCCATCAGCGGTTCGGCACAGAACTGGGCCATTCGCAAGTCGGCGACCTGCCACTCGATGGCGACGCCGCACCAGTGCCGTGCGTCATTCAGGCGGTTGAGTCTGCGGAACGACCATACCAGGTTCGTGACGGCGAGGTCCCGGGTCTGCGTCAACTTTCGGGAATAGCTGTTCCAAACGACTTCGGTCAGCAGGGCAGGCACAAGTTCCGGGCGATTCTGGTCAATGAGTTCACGGGCGATGGAGAGGCGAGCGTTCTCGAGCCAAACCGTGCCGTTGAGCTCCGTCTGCATGACGGCCGGCAACCGGCGGAAATCCGCCAAGGCCTCACGCGCGAGCCGATACGCCGTTTGCGTCATACCCCTCTGACGCGCAAAGCGGAGCTGGCACAGCTTAACTATAAGCGCATTCAGTTGCGACGCGGGCGTAGGTTGCGCGCGGAACCACTGGGTGGCCGCATACTGCGCCTTTTCCAAAGGTGCTTCGGCAGCTGTAAATTCTCCTCTGTGCGCAAGAAGCATTGCCAAACGTCTCCACAAGATGCTGAGCTCGCGCCAACGCCTGGGGCCGGATAGCGTTTCGAGAGATGCGGCCGCGCGCCGAAGGGACCTTTCGGCGACTTCGTTTGGTTGGCCGACAATGTTGGGATCGGCACCTTCATCATTGATGAGATCATCGACGAGCGCGTCCAGCCGCGCGGCATTCAGGGCCGCTTCCCGGGCGCTCGAGGCGGCAAGGGCTTCATTCTCCAATGCCCGGCGTTCGTGAGCGAGCGCGGACTGGTGTTGACGCAACGCCTCGGACGCCGCAACCGACGCTCTGCGCGAAGCCCGCTCCGCTCGCCACCACCCGCCGGCCAACGACATTACGAGCAGCGTCGTAAGCAGCGCCACGGCCCAGTTTCTGCGCAGGAACCGCCGCAACACGTACGCGGCCGTGGCTGGCCGGGCGCGCAATGGGAGCCCCTCCTGTAAGCGGCGCAGGTCTTCGAGGAGGTCGGATACGCTTAAGTATCGCTCTGCGGAGCGCTCTGCCATCGCACGTTCGAGAATGTAACGCACGTCCGAGCGTTTGGGGGCGGAAGATAAGATCTCTTCCAAGAGCCGCCCAAGCGAATAGATGTCCCCGGGGATTGAAGGCCCTTCGCCGCGCATCTGCTCCGGACTGGCATACTGGGGAGTCAGCATCAGCTGCGTCAGTTCGCCGCGTACCATTGTGTTGGCGGCAAGCAGACTCGAGGCGCCGAAATCCACCAGCTTGGGAATACCCGCAGGGGTGACCAGCACATTCGCAGGCTTGATGTCGCCATGAATAATCAGGCGCGAGTGCAGGTAACTAACGGCCTCGCAGACAAATCTGAAAAGTTCGAGTCGCTGCGGGACGACGGGATTCACCCGTTTCAGGTACGTGTTCAGCGGCTCACCCCGAATGTATTCCATGATCATGAACGAACGGCCATAGGAATCGGCGCCGCAGTCCATGAGGCGTACGATGCCGGGATGATCGAGGCCGGCCAGGATCTGCCGCTCCTTGACAAACTTTTCGCGGAACTTCCCGGTATCTAGTCCGGGTCGTAGAATCTTCACGGCAGCTTCGAGCTTGACATCGTCTTCCATGCACTCGGCGCGATAGACCACGCCGAGGCCACCTTCGCCCACACATTCCAGCAGCTTCCAACGCGCCACGCTGCCGCGCGGCAGCTCGGATTCGAGGACTTCCGGGAGTGGGATTTCGAGGAACGCGCCGGCTCGCTGATTGGCGGCGAGCATCCGCTCCAATTCGCGCTGCAGATCGGGTTCGTCCGGGCACTCGACAGAAAGCAGCTTCTCGCGCTCGCCGGGAGCTATATTGACGGCCGCCCAGAAGAGCGCTTCCAGTCTCTCGATCCGTGAAACAACCGAGGCGTCTGAGTCAGGAAGTGAGGGAGTCATACAACCAGGCCCGCGAAAACTGCCAATCCCGCTTAGCGGTGACGACAGATATGTTGAGCGCCTCGGCGATCTCGTCGAAGTCCATGCCAGCGAAGAAACGCATTTCCACAACGCGCGCCTTACGCGCATCCAGTTGCGTGAGCCGTTGGAGCGCTTCGTGGACGTCCAGCACCTGCGCGAGGTTGAAGGTCATGCCTTCCGGTCCCCTGCCTCCATCTATGCTGACGCGGGTCCATTCCCCTCCGCGCTTTGCGGCGAGGCGTGAGCGCACGTAGTCCACCAGCACGTTGCGCATTGCAGTCGAAGCCATTGCCAGGAAATGGGAGCGACTCTTCCAGGGGTGCTGCGCGAGCCGGAGCCAGGCCTCGTTGACCAGCGCAGTGGGTTGCAGGCTCGCCTTCGGAGCGCGCCGGCTGAGGTGAATAGCTGCAAGCTTGCGCAGCTCCGCGTATATATTCTCCACATCGGCCTGCGGGATCGGTTGGCTGGACATAGAACCGATCCATCCATGATACTCGGCCCGTGTGTCTTGCGCGTTTTCATTGGAGGGAATTGTGAAGCAGAGAACCGTAGCACTGGTTCGCTATTGCTGAGACGAGCGCCCAGACTCGTGGGTACGCCGGCGCCACGCGAACACTCCCGCGAGTCCTGCGAACAGGAGCAGGCCGGTGCTCGCTTCCGGCACGTTGTCAGAGGTGACGGGAGTGATGGTGGCGGTCAGGTTGTCGCTGATCACGTCCCCGCCGAAGGGGTCGCCCAGGAAGGCGAAGTAGCCCCGTTCGAAGCCGTGCGTGGTGCCGAATGCTGACAGTTCATAAACGTAAGACAAGATGTCGCCTGTGTGGAGGGAACCAAGATCGATATCGGTTGAGAAGGACTCAGCGGTATAGACCGGGTCGAAATCGTCGCCATTGAATGTCACCGGGTTTATCAACTGTATCCCGCTCTGCCCGAGGAATTCCAGGTCCGCCAGATTCAGGAGGTCGCTGCCGGAGGGAATTTGAATCTCTCCCAGACTTAAGCCGAATTCGAAGCTGCCTCCCTTGGACATGGTCCCGTCCGGATGCGTGATCACTGTATCCAGAGTGGCAACTGCTACTGCCGTTTCGGTGTCGCTAAGAACGGTTTGTCTTGGCGGCACGCCGAACAGCCCCACCTGCAGCTCCGGAATGTGCAGATGCAGTGAGAGGTCTATCGGGAAAGTGCCGGTGTAGGTGAAGGTCTGCGTCCACAAGGAATCCGCGGACAACTGCCTGGCGGCTTCTGAGCCTGAGTCGCCTGGGCTGCCGAAGATCAACTGGCTAACGCCCACGCCGCCATTGCCGTTTGCCGCCACCAGTGATGATGCGAATGCACCGGAAATGTTGGTCGAGCGGCCAGAGGCGTTGACGCCCGTTGAGGAGAAGTGCAGAAGACTGGCGTTTTCCGGTTCCACCGTATCAAACAACGGAGCCGAGTCCTGAAATAATACCGTGCCGCTCGGCAGCAGCGTCTCCTTCACGTTGGCGGACATGTCCACCGGGAAGCCGAAGACGCCGAACGTACTGGCGTACATGGTCCCAGTGGAAAATGCTGAAATGAGGACTGCTGTGACAGCAGCAAGCCCGGTGCGTTTGGTGTTCATATCAGTCACCTGCCGACGTAAGCGAAATCTTCTGAGATGCATTTGATTGGCGCGTTTGTGCCGCCTCAGAGGCGGCCAACAGTAGACTCGTAATCCATCGCGAGAACGGATCATCATTTGCACCAGGAAGGTATGGTCCCGCACGGACTCTGTTTTCAAAGTGAGTGGGTTCTGCGGGACCGATTATGTTCCGCTGAGAGAGGTCTCATTGGAGTTGCAAGTTGTGACCGAGTTGTCGACGACGCGCAGCGTTCCGCCGCTCTTGCAGCTTCCTCCTACGTATGTAGATCGGTCGTGCCATCGCCTCCGATGCAGTCCTCCTGTGATTGAGATTCTATTGCAGCGTCATGGCAGGCTCACGAGGTATCCCGATAGAGTGAGTGACCCGCCACCAAGGCCAAAATTACTAGTTGCCACGACGTAGATCAAAGGAGTCTCCCCCGGCTCAAAGAAAGCATTGAACTGGGCGTTGACTCCGACGATGTTGAAGCTCGAAAATGTGCCGGCTTCGATAAATGTCGGGACGGCTATCCCGCTTCCGACCTGCTGTCCGTTTTTGAAGAGATTCAGGATAGGAACAATTCCTGGGCTCGCGGGATACAAGTTCCCCGTGATACTGGTCACGACGAGCCGCTTTCCGGACGGGACAGGTGCAAAATCTTGAACGCAAGTAGAAGCGTTGGTGCATTGCAGTCCTATCGTCGAAAGGTATGGGTTGCGCCCGGGCTCGTCAATGTTTTGGACCAGCGCAGCTTTAATTTGCGCCAGCAAAGGCTTGGCAGTGTAGCTTCCGATTCCGGCCAGGGCTGCTAATCCCGCAGCCATCCAGAACCAACTCCTGGCTCGATTCACTTTTGTGCTCCTTTCTAAAGCTGATGGATTCCACCTGGATGTGAATGTGCCGCTAACACCTGCGGCCTGGATCAGTAGCTAGCGTCACGGTTGTAATTTGATTAGCCCTAACATATGCGTTGCTTGGTCCGGGCACGCCCTGTGGACCCGCAGGTCCGGCTGGTCCCTGACGCCCTACGAGACCCACAGGACCCTGCGGCCCGATCGTGCCAGGCGGTCCCCGCCGGCCACATGGTATTCCAGGTCAGAGACGTCTCGTGGGCGCCGCAACCCATCACTGCGGATGGTTCCACCGCTGTTGTTGTAACAGGCGTGGATGACTCCCTTCGCATACGTTATGGTGCTGCGAGTCAGCACTACACCGACAGCCAGAAGCACGATCGCCGTTGAGCACGCCTTCAGGAAACGTCTCTGGTTCACAGTCTCTTCCCCCCGCTGGCGGAACTATACAGCGGATCGGGAAGCGTGTCGCCACCTGTTCAGGTAGGGACAGAGCGGTATTAGCGGATCAGATGATTCCGCAGGGCCTTCGAAACCGCTTCCGATTTCGAATGCACTTGGAGCTTCTCATATATATGGCGCATGTGGAACGACACGGTGTTCACCGAAACGCCCAACTCCAGCGCAGTGGTCTTGTAGTTGTATCCGTCCACAAGGAGCTTGAGAATCCTTACTTCATGCGGGGTAAGATCGTTTTGCGAGGGATCGGGCGGACGAACCTTCTGAAAGAGAGTGAACACACGCCGTGCGATCTCGGGCGAAACGGGCGATCCGCCATTGGCCACCTCACGAATGCCATCCATGAGCCGCGCGGGCGGAGTGTTCTTCAGCAGGTATCCATAGGCGCCGGCGCACAGGGCCTGGAAGATGCGGTCGTCATCGTCATACACGGTCAGGATGATGACCTGAAGGCCGGGGAATCGCTCGCGGAGAATACGCGTGCCTTCGAGGCCCGAGATGCCTGGCAGGCCGATATCCACCAGCGCCACCTGTGGCGGGACACGGGCGAACTCCACTAGCGCCTGTTCGACAGATGCGCACGCAGCAATACACCGGCAATCGGCGGCTTGGTTGATCAGGACACAGAGGCCTTCGCGGATGTGGTCTTGGTCCTCGATCACTGCAACGTTTAACATGCGTGGGATTCAAGTATATGCCGCCGGCGGGTAGCATCGCCCCACCTGTTCAGGTGGTGGCCGCCACGCGCCGGCCGGTACGCATAGACACGCGCAGCGTCACCCTCAGCCCGCCGACATCGCCTCGATCGAAGTCGATCCGGCCCCCGATGCGCGACGCGCGTTCGCGCATACTCCGTAGCCCGTGGCCGTCCTCCCGGCATAGCTCGCCGAGGCCATTGCCGTTATCCTCCACACGCAACTCCAGCCGCCCGTCTTCAATCGATATGGTGATAACGGCGCGCGTCGATCCGGAGTGCCGTGCCAGGTTGTTCACCGCTTCCTTAAAGATCAGGTAAACCTCACGGCGGATTTCAGTGGGAATCCGAACCTTATCCTCCCGCGCCGAGACGCGGAAGGTGAAATCGATGTTGCTGCCCGAGAGAACATCACTGGCAAAACGGCGCATCCGCTGTAACAGATCGCCAGACCGGTCGCGGCGCGGGTTAACGCTCCACACGATATCGCTCATCGACTCAACCAGCTCCCGCGCCACCGAGCTGATATCGCTCAGAGCAGCGTTCAGATCAGCCGTGTAGCCATCCGCGCGGGCGCGGGCCACTTCGGTGAGAACAGCGATCTGCGAAAGGCCGGACCCGATATCGTCGTGCAGGTCCGTGGCAATGCGGGTACGGACCCGCTCCAACTCCAGGAGCCTGAGAGTCCGGTAGCGGTGCAGCCAGAAGAACAGGACCAGCACGGCACACGCAGCCAGGGCGCGGAACCACCAGCGCGCCCAGATGGGCGCCAGCACCTGGAACTCCAGAACCGCGGGTGCATTCGCGCCCTGGCTCTCATCACCCGCCAGCCGGGCGCGGAAGCGGTACGTTCCGGACGCCACATTGCTGTAGTTCACCGTCCGTTGGGCGGACGGCTCGCTCCACTCGCGGTCGGCGGGATCGAGCCTGTACTGATATCTCAAGACATTGCCTGGAGCGAACGCCATCGCCGAGAAATCGATCTGCAATTGGTTCTGGCTGGGTGCGAATAACAGCTTGGGAATATAAGTTTCGCCAAGATCGGAAAGCGGCCGCGGCACGCCCCGGACGCGCACCTGACGGATGTACACCACAGGTGGCGGGCGGGGAGCGTCGCGTTCCGGCTGGAATCGGGAAATCGTAAAGGCGGAGGCGCACCAGAGTACCCCATCGTTGTCGAAAAGAATGTCGCGCAAATCACCCCTCCCCAAGCCATCGGCCTGCGTATAGTGGCGCACCTTGCCAGACTCAATTTCGCCGGCGGCATTGGTGCGATCGAGGCCGCGGGCGGTGGCCAGGTACATGCGCCCCCAGCGGTCTTCCTCCAGGCAAAAGATGATGCTGCTGGACAGGCCCTGGTCAACACCGAACCGCTCGAAGCGCGGCCGGTCTCCGGCGGACACATCCACGCGGGTGACGCCGCCGGACGAGGCGATCCAAAGCCTTCCGGCGTGATCGATCCGCAGCGCCTGGATGCCGCCTCCGGCGAGCCCGTCGGAGGGTTGATAGAGAGATGGAACACCGCCACGATAGCGCACCAGAGTCCCGTCCCAATACCCGATCCAGATCGATCCTGCGCGATCCTCGGCGAAGGCGGTGACGGCGGTCTGGTCGTGCGCCGGATATGGTTCGAAGCGGCGGCGGGTGCGGTCCCAGCGGCTCAAGCCATTGATTCCCGCTGGGCCAATGGCGCCCACCCAGATCCCGCCACGGCCGTCTTCCCAGACGCGGAAGATGTCGTTCGTCTTCAGGCCGTCCCGGGTGGTGTAGACGGCTTTGGGGGGAGTCCGGCTAAGTGCTTCCACGGGAACACGAGGATATCGAAACAGCCCGAAGCTAGAGGGAATCCACCACTCGCCGTTGTGGTCCTGGAGGATGGTTTGATGCCAGCCCCACGCGTTGTTCGTGCGGTTGGGCATTCGCGGTTTCACCTGAAAGAAACGCTCGCCGCGCCGCACATAGACCAGCGACTGGAAAGCTACATGTGTTCGTCCATTAATGTCGCGAAACAGGGTAGGTTGTGAGCCTTTGTGCAAGTCCAGGCCATCGGCGGGGGTGTAGGTGACCAGGCCGTTGCGGGCGATTCGCATCGCCCCACCCCCGTTAGTCCCCAGCCACAGGCTGCCTTCGCAGTCGGCCGCGAGGGATGTCAGGTCGGTGAACGCGATTCCGTTCGCCTCACGATAAACCTGGGAGCCTGCACAACTTTCTCCGCCGTGCGGGCACTTGATCAACCCGTCGCTGGTGGCGAGCCACAGTTTGCCTTGCGGGTCTTCGAGCATGCTGGTAACAATCATCCGTTCTTTAGGCACCAAGACGGGAACGGGATAGTAGTCGCCGCGGCCGTCCGCATCCATCCGCCATAGACCGGTGCCGGTGGCGGCCCACAGCCGCCCGGCACGGTCCTCCAGCACTTGGTTCCACAACTCGTCCGCCAATTGCGATTTCAGGCGATATTCGGATGCCGGACCATCCGGCGCGACGCGATAGAGGGCGGCCATAGTGCCGATCCAGAGGTTTTGGCGTGAGTCCTCGAATAACGAAATGACACGCCGATCATTTGTAGAAGGTTTTCCCGAGCGGAGGACGAGGGAGACCGGCTCGAAATCCCAGTTGCGCCCGGCTGCATCCGTGGGCCGCAGACGGAACGCACCATATTCAGAGCCGCACAACACATTGCCCTGGCGGTCCTGATAGAGCACATTGATGCGGCGTGCTCGAGGGTCCTGCGGCGCAAACAGCTTGAATTTTCCGGATGCGGGCGCATTCGGATCGAACTTCGCTATCCCCACGGTGGTGGCCGCCCAATAAGTCCCCTCCCGCGTCGCCAGGAAGTCCAGGACCGCATTTCGCGGCAGACCGTTGGCGCGGCCGTAATTGACGAAGTCATAGCCGTCGAAACGCGAGAGCCCCTCACGCGTGGCAAACCACAGGTAACCTCGGCCATCGCGGGTGATGGACCCGATCGTGTTGCTGGGAAGTCCGTCGGCAACGGAATAGCTCCGCACCGGCAGTTGCGCCGCACCTAGCGCGAGTGCAGACAGGATGACGCAAATCCCCATGTACGACATTCTCCATATCGTACAAGCGGTGGGCTGTGGTGCGTAAGTGCGATCCAATACCTTCGGTTCGTGGCGGCCACCTGAGCAGGTGGTGAATCCACGCAGCGCTTCGCCTTACCATTGCACCCATGTCTACCAACCAACGCCACGCAGGATTTACGTTGATCGAGCTTCTGACGGTGATTGCCATTATCGGAGTACTGATCGGCCAACTGCTTCCAGCTGTCCAGGCGGTACGGGCGACGGCCGTGCGCCTGGCCGGGCGCGCCGATCTGCAAGCGATTTGCACCGGCGAGATCAATTACCGGCAGAAGAACCCGGTCTACGCCGGCACGTTGGCCATGTTGCAGGGATACATCCCAACGCGGCTGGTGGGAGGGACGGCCGACGATTGGGACTTTTTCATCATCTTCGCCGACGCGAACAGTTTCAAGGCGTTCGCGGCGCTGCAGCCGAATGTCGCGCTGTCGGAGCCGAAGCTCTTGATTGACCAGTCGTGCCAGATCACCGAGGATCTCAGCCAGGATACGCCGCCGGTAGTGACATACAACCAGATTCTGGTGGCGGGCGCCGGGCTAGTGGCCTCGCTGATGGAGGACGATCCCGGCGTGATCCCGCAGGTACGCTCGTTCGTGAACAGCCCGGCCGCGCTCTCCCAGGTGCTGGCCGCGCTCGCCCCCCCCACTGCGGGCGGTTCCGGCGGCGCCACCATCTCCGGGATCTTGAACTGGGGCAAACAGCAGCCGGCGCCCGTGGCCAATTATGTGCAGTTCCTCGCCCAGGAATTGGGGTGGAGCGCCGACGACCTGGCGCTGACTCCACCAATAACCGCGTCGCAGCTCGAATGGAATCAGACCATGAACCTGTTCTCATATGACGGCCTGCGGCACGTCACCCTGCTGATGGCGGGTTCATCAGGGCACGCCAACTCGCTCACCGCGAAGCTATCCGCCGCCGAGGAGGCAGAGAAACGCGGGAATGCGCACGCGCAGAACGGCTCGCTGGAGGCTTACCGCAATGAGCTCGCGGCGCAGGCCGGGAAATTCATCGCCCCGGCAGATGCGCGGACACTGGCAACGCTGTCGCTGGTCTTCGATGCTCCCGGAATGCCATGAAGTCCGGGGCGACGCCAACCCGCGTAGGCCGGGCAGGAATAGCCGGGAATTGCTGCACGGCGCGATATTACCGCTTGGATTGTATTGTGAAATGACATCGGGAAGGGCGAGTGATGAAAAAATGCATTTCCCTGGGAATTGCACTCCTCCCTGCGTCGATGCTTGCAACGACGGCTAACGGGGAGCCTAGTGCTCGACCTGAGATGGTAGTAGTTCATAGCGGCGCATTAACGCTGCACTCTTTGCTCTGGCGACCTCAGGGCCTAGAGGCCCCTTCCCCGCCGTCCTGCTCAACCACGGCAGCGGCCGCACTCGAGAAGAACTGCAACGGCTCGGACCATATGAACAGCCTCACTCTGAAGACGCGCCGCGGCACGGGATACTATAAAGTTTCGTCGCTGAAAGGCCTCAACCGCGTGATGTTCCCGCACGACGGGAGCTGCGCTACGCTCGAAGACTGGTTCGATCCGCGGAGGCTGAAGGATGACTACATCCCGACGGGGTTTGTTGGCCCACCTGGAGTGAAGGTTAGAGCCAGTGAAGGGCCACGAATTTGGGCTGAACCTTTCGGCTGAGGACAAGCGGGTCTTGATTGCGTTCCTGCGGACTCTATAAACGACCGTAATGGAGGTGTCTGGTAATGAAGCTCTTCACCAGCGTGACCCTTCTCTGCTCCACGATGCTGTGCTGCTGGATCGCACCTGCCGCTGATGAAAGAAAAACGTGGAAGCCCGAAATACCGAAGGTCTGGGATGATGCCGCGCTCGCCGATTGGATGACGCCCGTCGCTGGCCTGAACGTTCGTCCCACTCATATCCCGGCGAAGGAGTATTACGCAATGCCGGAATACAACCTGCGATCGTACCCGGTATATATGCCCGGGCGGGAGCCGGCAGGTTACTGGGAGATGCTGCAGCGCGTGGGGCCGCAGCCTCTGCTTGAAGTCGAAAAGCTGAAGACCGAGTCAGAATGGATTGCTGCCGGCGAACGCATCTTCGAAGAAGCGCCTACGCCGCAGTTGACTACGTTCGATGCTCAACTGATTGCGCAAATCCGAGACCGCGGGTTCATGGAACGGCACGATGCGAAGTCTCTCCCGGACGGGACGATTTTGCTACTGCGCTGGGTGCCCACATCGAGAGGCGTGGGCTTGGCGAGTGGGGGTGTGTGCGGTGGCTGCCACACGCTGCGCGGACTGGATGGCACGCATATCCCCGGCGTTCCCCGGTTAGCAAATGTGTCCCGCGAACGGTCATTCAACCTCGGCGGTGTGAATGCCAGCCTGGTCGAAGGGGCGAATCGCGCAATGCGCGGGTCCGCGCCGTTCATGATGGCTGACGGTGCCCTCGGCGACAGCCTGTATCAGGCATATGGCGTCCCTTGGCTGAAGAACGATCCGAACGAGCAACTGCGGAACATCACACCGGGCGTATATAATGCGTTCGTCACCGCGGAGCGAGCGGGTGGCGCAATCACGCGCTGGAACGGCAGTCTTCTGTTCCCCACCAAAATACCGGACCTGATCGGCGTCAAGGACCGCAAGTATTTCGACCACACAGCGACTCATCTCCACCGCGGGATCGGCGACCTGATGCGCTACGCGGCCCAAGTAACATTCGCGGAGGTCGCAGACTTCGGCACATATCACGTGCTTTCGGCCGGCACGAAGCGGACCCGGGGAAGGCTGTCCGACACTGTGCTCTACGCGCTCGCGCTTTATATATACTCGCTGCAACCTCCGCCCAATCCCA
>Ga0126381_100006405_pt1 | contig 13018 bp, 4 predicted proteins | sample PanSoiMetPlot_28_FD_96465 | JGI IMG/M metagenome (GOLD analysis project Ga0126381, IMG submission 96465) | Tropical forest soil microbial communities from Panama - MetaG Plot_28 | ecosystem: Environmental > Terrestrial > Soil > Tropical forest > Bulk soil | place: Panama | collected 2016-02-17
TGCAATATGATTGACTACCGGGACACTGAGAACGATTTGCAGATTCTTTTTCTGCCAGCCGCTCGGCAACCGCCGCGCCGCCTCCAGGAAATATTCCTGGTTGCTGATAAACTCTCCGGCGCCAATGGTGCCGTATTGCGTCAGGCCGGCGGCGATGATAACGGGCCGGTCCGTGGTGGTGTCTACCATCCGCGTCACGATCGCGTAATCGACAGGCACATCCCAGTTGGGCCAATAACTGGCGAGTTTCCACTGCGTGTTTTCAGGATGCTGGCTGTCATAGACCATTCCGGTATCGTGTTCGCTATCCTTGCGGAAGGTGTAGCGTAGCTGGTCGGCGGTGCGCAGCGTCCACCGGTTGTCGAATGCGCCGATCAGCACTGCGGGAGTATCGCGCAGATCCGCGAAGGACGTGGACCGTTCGGCTCGGATGCGGTATGTTTTCCCGTACTTTCCAAGAAGCGAGGTGAGCCGGACCAGGCAGAGAGCGTCATCCAAAGCCACGTACCGGTCAGGCAAGAGGATCAAATCCGCCTCACTAATCGGGCGGGTTGCGGACACTCCATTGGCCGGCGGCTGGACGATACCCTGAATCTCGTCCTGAGCTTCAGCCGACCGCAGGTTGTAGGCAGCCTGCAAGCCGACGCAGACCAGCACCATTCCAGGCGTTTTCAACACCGGTCCCCACAAATCGTCCAGGTCGGAGTGGCGCCAAATTACGGTTGTCAGGCCGGCGGCGAGGATCAGGATGCAGGCGATTCCCGCGGTCCAAGTCGCAGGCAGAGGCTTTTTGGGCGGCTTGGCAAGAGCAACCGGGGGTTGAGCAACCGGGGCGGGCGCGCTACGCGTCTCGCTGGGGAAATGGAATTCGGCGAGATAGGATCCGGACGGCAGTTCGATGCGGGGCTCCAGGGAGTGGCCGGCTTCCTGGTAATACTGCGCTAGCTTCTTGCGGATTTCGGCAGCACTGGCACGCACCACCGGGTCCTGGCTCGTATCGTAGTCCGCGGGGCGGCCAAAGACTTCGACTCCGAGGGCCCTCTCTTTCAGCGAATCGACCTCACCGGCAAGGGTTTGTTCGACGATGCGTCGTAACAGCGTCTGGCAGCGGCGGCTGCTGCGAAACAGAGGGCTCGCGAGCAAACGCTCCGATACCGACAGAATTTCTTCCGCTTTCTCCGGCGGCAGACGCGGCGTCGGAACTTGCAAGTCAGACTTACGAGACATTGCCCAGCGCGGGTTCTCTCGAAAGATCCTAACATAGAAAACCAAGTACTATACATATTTTTCGCGAGACTCTAAAATCGCTTTCAAGTTCTTGATTTCAAACCGAGATTAAATGTACCGTGCCGTAACGGCCTTCACACAATCGAAAAAGCCGGTTACTTTGTCGACAGTTAAACCAGCCGACAGTTCAGGTTGAAAACACGCGATTGGCTGGTGAAGGAGGGGTATGGTTACAAGCATTCGAGTTGCATTCATTTCAAGACTGTGCACTGGGTTTGTCGTGCTCGGCCTTGGTGCTTTAAGCAACGTAGGGTACTGTCAGGAAACCGCCAACATAGTTGGAACTGTCGTTGACCAGAGTGGTGCGTACGTGCCGCAGGCGAAGGTGACAATCACGAGCACGGAAACTGGACTTGTCCGCTCCACGGCAACCAATGAAACCGGCAACTACTCGGCTCCTCAACTAGGGATTGGACACTACACCGTTCGCGTGGAGGCGCCGGGGTTCAAGACGTATTCGCGGACCGGCATCACTTTAAATGTGGATGACACGGTTCGGGTTGACGCGCCCCTTCAAATTGGTGAGGCGAGCGAGACTGTCACGGTGGAGGCGAATGCCGTTCAGGTTCAGGCGGATACCAATGAAGTCAGCCAGACGATTAGCGCGGCGATGGTTTCCGACCTTGCGACCAATGGCCGCAACGTTATCCAACTGGCGACTTTGGTGCCCGGAGCTTCAGCCTCCATTCCGGATTTCGATTCCCCAATGGCACAGAACCAGAACCGGACCATCTCTTTTAATGGTCAGCGACCGGACCACAATAACTGGTTAATCAATGGGGGAGAAGCCTATGACCGGGGTGGCGGTGGCATTCTGATCGTTTCACCCTCCCAGGATGCGCTTCAGGAGTTCAAGGTCATGACCAGCAACTATGCGGCCGATTTGGGCCAGTCATCGGGCGGCATGATCAGCATGGCCACGAAGAGCGGTACCAAGCAGTTTCATGGCGGAGCATGGGAATACGTCCGTAACGACGCTTTCGACGCCAATACGTTCTTCGCCAATCTGAATGGCCAGCCTAAACCAGAACTTCGCTACAACACTTTCGGCTTCAACCTGGGCGGTCCGATTCCCATCGGCCATGAGAAGAAAACCTTTTTCTTCTATAACCAGGAATGGCGCCGGCTGATACAGGGGGGCGAGATCAATGCGACTTCGGTTCCGGTTGCCGCAAGGTCTGGGGACTTCAGTTACCTTACCGCGCCGATACACGTACCGAACACGACCGACCCGGCCGCCATCGCCAAGTTCGCCCAGTACGGGCTCTCCCCCGGACAGAACTTTCCGAACAACAAAATTCCCACCGGCTTGCTCAACTCCAATGCTCTGTCGCTCTTAAGTGCCGGTCTCTTCCCCGCCGCCAACTCTGCCAATAACTTGTACTACGCGGTTGCTAATAACACGACCTTCTACCATGAGGAGGCCGCCCGCGTAGATCACCAGTTCGGAAGCAAGGTGAACCTTATGGGCTCTCTCATCTGGGATAGCGGTACACAATCCCAGGCACCCCCGTTGTGGGCCGGTGGCACCTATCCGACGGCCGGTTCGGTAATGTCCGTTCCCTCCTGGGCTGGCGTTTTGCACGCCACCTATACGATCAGCCCGACTTTGCTGAATGAAGCGTCGTTCAACGTCAACGGCAACAATATCGATATCAACGATGTCGGACTTTACCAGAAGCCGTCTGGGTATACCGTGAAGAACTTCTTCCAGGCGAACGTCGACAACAAGCTTCCTGGGATCAGCATTGGATCGCCGTACAACATCAGTTATACGCCTGGTTGGTGGCCTTGGCACAATACCTGGCGTAGCTACCAGGGGAAGGACGATTTTCTTTGGACTCACGGCAAGCACAACATGAAGTTCGGCGGGTCGTATATGTACACGCACAAGAACCAGCAGTTCCAGCTGAACTCCGGAGGTCAATTTAATTTCGACTCTTCAGCAAGCGGTAACGGGTTTGCGGATTTCCTTCTCGGATTTGCATCTTCCTACAGCGAACCTGCGAGCGTGTCTTTCGTGCACATCACCAACAACACCTATTCGCTCTATGCCTTGGACGACTGGCGTATCACCAACCGGCTGACGCTGAACCTGGGTATTCGCTGGGAAGGGCTTCCCCATGCCTACGATTCCGAAAATACGGCATCGAATTTCTATCCGAACTTATACGACCCCAAGCAAGCTGCAACGTTCCTGCCGAGCGGCGCTTTGGATCAGAATGGCCCGGGATTTACAACGGTTCCCGGCATTGCTCTCTCGAATGTCAGGTTCTACATGAATGGTGTCGGAATAGCCGGAAGGAACGGAATTCCGCAGGGCTTGGTCAATAACCACTGGGACACTTTCGCACCGCGCGTGGGGTTTGCGCTTGATTTGACCGGACACCAGAAGACCGTTATGCGCGGAGGGTTCGGTCTCTTCTATGAACGGATCGGCGGCAACGAAGAGTACAACATGGGCCAAAACAACGTTCCGTTCGCCTATCAGTCCAACCCTACACAGGTTTATTTGGACAGACCCTCAAAGAGCTATATCACTGGGCAATCCGCGGCAGTACCGTACTTTCCCGCCCGCATCACGACGGTGGATCAACAGTACAAGATACCTACCTCCGCTCAGTGGAGCTTCGGGATTCAGCATCAGTTGCAGCAAAACACTGTCGTGAGCGTGACCTACGTGGGCAACTCCAACTATCACCAGTCGGAAGGGATCAACATCAACAGCCTGGCGCAGAATGATCCACATCGACTGGGCGTTTGCGGCAGCACCTGTGGTTATACGGGAACCCAGCTAAACGCCAACCTCTACCGGCCATATCAGGGCTTTGCAGCCATCGCCCCCATGGTGTTGGGGGCCAACTCCAACTACCATTCGTTGCAGATCAGCCTGCGAGCCACGGCGTGGAGAGACTTGACACTTAACAGCACATACACCTGGTCCCACGCCTTCGACATTATCGACGGCGAGATCTTTTCCAACGTCAACAATCCCTTCAATGCCCGTTGGGACTATGGCCCGGCCGGTTTCGACAGGCGGCAGATTTCAATTACGAGCTTTATCTACCGGTTCCCGTTCTTCCGCGCGTCCGCGAGCCAGTTGACCAGGACGCTACTGGGCGGATGGGAGCTTTCCGGCATTGCGCTGTTCGAGTCCGGAACTCCGACCAGCATTGGTGCCGGACCGGATAACCTCGGGCTAGGCGGCACTACCGGCAACCGGTCGAACGTAGTGGCACCGATCACATATCCGGGGACCCGTTTCCAGTGGTTCAGCACATCATCGTTCCAAAAGCCGGGCCCGCTCCAGTGGGGTACCGCGTCCAGGAACGACGTCGTTACTCCGGGACGCAACAATTGGAATGTGGCGATGTACAAGGCGTTCCAAATTAAGGAGAGCATCCGGTTCGAATTCCGGGCGGAAACCTTCAACACCTTCAACCACACTCAGTTCAACGGCCTACAAACGTCGGTGACCTCGGGTAATTTCGGACAGCTAACGGGCACCAACAACCCGCGCACCTTCCAACTTGGCGCGAAGTTCCTGTTCTGATTGAACACAACTCCGGTGCCGGCTCGTTGACACCGGGCCGGTCTTTGTGGAAAATCGGCACAGAGCCAAATGGGATTGACGGCAGTCGTACGGTTCTTGAGCTTGGTAGTTCTGGCAGCGCAGCTCTGGGCTGCAGTTCCGGAAGCCGTTACCGAAGCGGCGAACGGCGCGGCATTGGCCCGAGAGGGTAAGTACCAGCTTGCAATCCAGCACTACCAAGCGGCCCTGAAGTTGGATTCCCACTTGCCCGGCCTGTATCTCAACCTCGGGCTGGCGTACTTCAAGTCGCAGCAGCTTCCTGAAGCGGCGAAGGCATTGGAAGAAGCGGTGCGGGCCGATGGGAGCAGCTTCCAGGCTCGGGCCCTGCTCGGTATGAGCTACTACGGTTGCGCGCGGTATGCGGACGCTGCCGCGCAATTGAAATTGGCCTCCGAGGCACAGCCCGCCAACCTGGAACTCCGATACACTCTGGCTCAGAGCTACTTATGGTCGCATCAATACCCGGAAGCGAAAGCCGAATTCCAGTTTTTGGTTTCGAAAAATCCCGATTCCGCGCCCGCTCACATTCTTCTAGGCGAGGTGCTCGATGCATCCAATCAGGCCGAGGCCGCTACCAAGGAGTTTGAGGCTGCGGTGAGGACCTCGCCGGTTCCGCCCGAGGCCCATTTCGGGTTGGGATATCTTTACTGGAAACAGCAGCGCTTCGAGGAGGCTTCCCACGAATTCGAAGCAGAGTTGGCGAGCCAGTCGCGGCACGCCCAGGCCTTGACCTACCTGGGCGATTCGGAAATCCATACCGACCGCGAAAAGGCGGCCGAGGCGCACCTTCAACGTGCTCTTTCGTTCGATGCGAACATCCGGCTCGCGAACTTGGATCTTGGGATACTCTTCGCGGCCAGAAATGATTCCGACAAAGCCATCCGTTATTTTCGCGAGGCAATCCGGATCGATCCTGCCAGCCCGGATGCGCATTACCGGTTGGGCCGGCTCTGGAGTTCATTGGGCCGCCAGCAGGAGGCACAGGCCGAGTTCGACAAGGTGAAGAAATTGGCAGCAGAGGAGCCCGCGCCGCCGCTTCTCCAACTGGCCGGACGGCCGCTTCCGTGAATCTTTCCTACCAACTCATTGCCTGCGCTCTAATGTTGACTCTGGCAGGCGCGTGGGTAATTGCGTCCGGAGAGAACCCAGCCGCGCCCATCCACTTCTCTTATCAGCCGATTGGATTCCGGCTGGAAAGCTGCGAAACCCCGCGCCGTCACGCACCCGAGACGATGGCCGGCGGCGTGGCCGTGTTCGACTATAACAACGACGGATACCTGGACATCTTCTTCGCCAACGGAGCTGAGATCGAAACGTTGAAGAAGACATCTTCGAAATACTCAAACCGCCTTTTCGAGAACGACGGGAAGGGCCACTTCAAAGATGTAACGACGAAAGCCGGCCTTGCCGGAACCGGGTTTGATAATGCGGTTGCAATCGGCGACTACGACAATGACGGCCGTGAGGATATCTTTGTCGGCGGCGTGCATGGGCGTCACCTTTATCACAATGATGGCGGCACATTCACCGACGTCACGGTCAAAGCTGGGCTCGCCGCACAAGATCCGCAGTACGGCCCCCTGTGGTCGGTTGGGGCCGCATGGGTGGACGTCAATAACGACGGACTTCTAGATCTGTTTATCGTCAATTATCTGGCATGGAACCCGAAAACAGAGCCATCCTGCGAAGTGTCGGCGGGCAAACTGGATTACTGCCATCCCAAATTCTATAAACCAACCCCCAACCAGTTGTTTCTGAACAATGGTGACGGCACCTTCCGTGACGTCTCCGCGGAATCGGGAATCCGTGCCCACCCCGGAAAGGGAATGGGTGTAGCGGTGGCGGACTACGACCAGGATGGCCTCATGGACTTGTTCGTCACCAACGACAAGATGTACAATTCGTTGTTTCACAACAAGGGTGGCGCCCATTTCGAAGAAGTTGCTTTCGACGCCGGCGCGGCCCTGGCAGAGGACGGGAAATTCATTTCCGGTATGGGCGTCGACTTTCGGGATATTGATAATGACGGCCTGCCGGATATCGCCTTCGCGGCGCTCGATAACGAGACATTTCCTTTATTCCGCAATCTCGGCAAGCGCGGCTTTGCCGATATCACCCGGAGCAGCGGATTGGCTCGCCTCACTTTACCGATGGCCGGGTATTCCCCCACGATTGCCGATTTCGATAACGACGGCTGGAAAGACATTTTTGTGACCCGCGGGCACGTGCAGGCGATCGGATCCGCATCGAATATCCAGATCGATCAGCCCAACACGGTGTTCCGCAATCTCGGCGGGACGAAGTTCCAGGAGCTGACCGAGCAGGCGGGCTTATCCGCGCAGCCGCCGTCCCGGCATCGTGGCTCCGCGGTCGGAGACTTCAATGGCGATGGCCGCCTGGATGTGGTGACGACCGCGCTCAGCGCACCCGCGGAGGTGTGGCTGAACGATAGCCCAACCAGCGCACATTGGTTGGATCTGAAACTCGAAGGGACTGTCAGCAACCGTGACGGGATCGGCGCAAGAATCAAGGTGACAACAAGCGGAGGCACGCAATACAACCATGTATCGTTCGCCGCAGGTTATGCTTCGTCGAGCGCCGCTCCTGTACACTTCGGGCTTGGCCAGGCGACAACGGCCAGCGCCGTGGAGATTCGCTGGCCTTCCGGGATTGTGCAAGAGTTGAAGAACATGGCGGTTGATCGAGTAATTCGGGTGAAGGAACCGGAGAAGCGGCCGTGATCCGGGGCAGGTCAGTTCGCAACACGTTGGCGATTGCCGGCGCGATCTGCTGTCTTGTATTACTTTTTCGGGTACGCGCGCAGAAACCCGTTCCCGACCCGCTGTGGCACTTCCGCAATCTGGGCAAAGCCTTCTACGAAAATCCTTCGACGCAGAAGCAATCGGTCGATCAATTTCGACAAGCCCTGGAATTGGCTCCGAACTCGGTGCGGGAGCAGGTGAACTACGGCTTGGCGCTGCTGCGCGCGGGCGAGACGGAAGCCGGCATTGAGCAGTTGCGCAAGGTGCAAAAGACCGCGCCCGAGTTGCCCCATACGTGGTTCAATCTGGGAATTGCACTAAAGAAGCAGGGGGATTTCGAGGGCGCGCTCACACAATTTCGCGGAATGGTGAAGCTTGTCCCAAATCTCGCGGTTGCGCACTACCAGATCGGGTCGATTCTGAAAGCGCAAGGCGATGCCGCTGGGGCCATCGCGGAATTTGAACGGGCGCGCGATCTGGATCCCAGGTTAGCCGCGCCGCACTTTCAACTATACGGGCTTTATCGTCAGGCGAATCGCCAGCAAGACGCCGCCGCCGAACTGAAGCTGTTTCAGCAGATCAAGAAAGAGAACGAAGACGCGGCGGTTCCAGAGGATATGGAATGGAGTTTCTACTCCGAAATCTACGATCCTGCCGATGCGCCTCCAGGGCCGCTTCCGCCGGCGCCTGTATATCGCACGGAGACGCTGGCGCGGGATGTCCGCGGCGTGACGGCGGCAAGCCTGACTGCCGGAGGCCGCGCCAGTTTGATTAGCTGGTCCGCGAGCGGCGTGACGGTTTGGGACGATCACCGGAAGCCGGTGGCAAGCACCGGGCTGGAAAACCTGCAAGGTGTTCTATATGTCGCACTGGGCGACTTCGATAACGATGGGCTGACCGATCTGGCAATTCTGACGGAGCGCGGGGCTTTGCTTTATCGCAATGAAAACGGCAAGTTCCGTAAACATGCCGATCTCGCCGCGGGTTCGTTCCGTCATGCGGTGTGGCTCGACTTCGACCATGACTATGATCTTGATCTGTTCCTGTTGGGCGACGAATCGAGGCTGTTGCGCAACAACGGCAGCGCGGGCTTCAGCGATGAATCTGCGCGATTCCCATTCGTCCGCGGGCGGGCGTTGACTGCGACGAGGTTTGATCTGGAGCCCGATACGCCGGGTTTCGACCTGGTGGTTTCCTATCAGGACCACACCGGTGTGTTGTATCGGGATCAATTGGGCGGCGTTTACAAAGCAGTCGAACTGGCGGATTTGCCGGCCGGGACATCCAGCCTGTTCGCGGGAGATTGGAATCATGACAGTCGGACGGATCTGGCGGGGCTTCCCAGCGTGCTGCTTTGGAATCGCCCACGCGGTTTCGACGTCGCTGATCCGTCCGGGCTAAATAGTTTCGTGATGGCTGACCTCGATGGGTTGGGACGGCTAAGCCGCGCGCACGCGGATAACGGCGCGCTGCTTGTCGATCGCGATGTGTCTCCGTCATACGGAAACTGGATTGAGGTTGCGCTGACGGGCGTGAAGAACCTGAAGTCGGCGATCGGTGCGAAGGTCGAGGTGAAGGCCGGGGCCAATTACACCAAGCAGCTCTATGAAGGAGTCCCGCTCGTCTTCCGCCTCGGTGCGGCTCCGGTGATTGAAACCGTTCGCATCACCTGGCCGAATGGGTTGATCCAGAACGAGACGAACCCAACGCTGAATAAGATCGCGACGATCAAGGAAGCCCCGCGGCTGGCTGGGTCGTGCCCGATGATTTTTACCTGGGACGGGTCGGGGTTCCAGTTCATCACCGATGTTCTGGGGGTTGCGCCGCTGGGGGCAAGTTCGAGCGACGGAAAATACTTCCCCGTCGATCACGATGAGTATGTTGCGATCAGTGGCAACCAATTGCGGCCTCGCAACGGTAATTACGAGGTGAGGATCACGGAGGAATTGCGCGAGGTCACGTATCTCGATCAGATGAAACTGCTGGCCGTGGATCACCCGGCGAACGTCGGGATCGTGAGCAATGAGAAGTTCAAATCGCCGCCGTTTCCGGAGTTCCGCCTGTTTGGCGTGGAAAACCCCGTGCATCCGATCGCCGCCCGCGATCAGAATGGGGCGGACGTACTCGCCAAGGTTTTACACCACGACAATGCCTATCCTGACTCCTTCCGGCGCGATCAGACGGGCGTCGCCGAAATGCACACACTCGATCTCGACTTCGGGCATGCCGCGGCATCTAATCGTGCGGTGCTGGTGCTCGACGGATGGGTCGACTGGGCGGATGGCAGCACGTTCCTGGCGACCGCCCAGGAGCATCGAGATCTGATGTTTCCTTCCTTGCAGGTCAAGGATGAAAAGGGGAAGTGGAAGACGGTGATCGAAGACATGGGCATGCCGTCGGGACGGCCGAAGCGCATTGCCGTGGACCTGACTGGTAAATTCTTGTCGCCATCCCGCGAGATTCGCATTGTGACGAATTTGTGCATTTACTGGGATGAGATTTTCCTGGTGGAATCCGCCGAGCCTCCGACTACTCGACTGACTGCGGTTCCAAATATTTCGGCGGATCTGCGCTTTCGTGGGTTTTCGCGGATCGAGGTCGATCCGGAACGCAAGCGACCGGAATCGTTCGACTACAACCATGTAAGCGGTATGGCGATGTGGAATCCGACGCCGGGTCGCTATACCCGCTACGGAAGTGTCCGGGATCTGCTGCAACAGGCTGACGATCGCATGGTCCTCATGGGATCCGGCGACGAGGTCGCGCTACGATTCGATGCGCGGACGTTGCCGGGGCTTCCTGCGGGTTGGACCCGCGATTTTCTGCTTTACGTCGATGGCTGGGCCAAGGACGCGGATGCCAATACCGCTTTTTCACAAACCGTCCTGCCCTTGCCCTTTCATGGCATGGACACGTATCCTTATCCTGCCGGCCAGCATTTTCCGAGCGATGCCGGGCACATGGAGTATCAGAAACGATACAACAACCGGCCCGCCCTCCGTCTGATTCGATCGTTACGGGAGGGAAATTAGCCATGCGGCGGTTCGCGTTTGCGACTCTCCTGTTGTTGCTGGTCAACAGCGCGTATCTGTTCTCTTTCGCTCACGCCAGCATATTTTATGAGGCCAATGTCGTCTTTCATTTGGCGGCTGGCTTGTTCCTGACCGGCGTGGCGATGTTCAATTTGCGGCGGCAGCCACTCGCGGCCGGTGTCTTTCTGGCCGCCGCCCTGCCTGCCCTTTATCTGGTGGCCGCCGGGAATACGTTGAATCATCGAGCAATTCTCTGGGTCCACATCGCACTCGCTCTGGTTGCGGTAATACTGATCGGAACGGTATTGCGACGACGATCGTACGCCGCGGCCGTTTGCCTGATGGCGGGAATTGTGGCGGGCGCGGCGCTATATGCCAAGTTCCGGCCAGATCCTAACAATGTCATCCGCAATCCTGAAATCGCCCCTGTTTCGATGGACCAGGAGGGCGCCGGCGCGCAATCGCCCTTCGCCCCTTCATCCGCCGATACCAACACCGGGAAAATAATTCCTTCGAACTTCTTTATGGATTCGGAGGGGTGCGGAGAATGTCACAAAGATATCTATCAGCAGTGGAAAAGCTCCGCACATCATTTTGCGTCGTTCAATAACCAGTTTTACCGAAAGTCGATCGAGTACATGCAGGAGGTGTCCGGTACGCGACCCAGCAAATGGTGCGCCGCCTGTCACGATCATGCGGTCTTCTTCAACGGGCGCTTCGACCGTCCCATTCGAGAGCAGATCGACACTCCGGAGGCGCAGAACGGTCTGGGCTGTATGTCCTGCCATTCGATCTCGCACGTCGGGAGCACGATGGGAAACAGCCACTTCACGGTGGAATATCCGCCGCTGCATGAACTGGCGTCGAGCCACAATCCTTATATCCGGGCGGTGGATCGCTTCCTGGTTTACCTGAATCCGAAGCCGCACCGGGCGACATTTCTAAAGCCGTTTCATCGCGAGCAGTCCGCCGAGTTTTGCGCCGCCTGCCATAAGGTTCACCTGGACGTGCCGGTAAATCACTATCGATGGCTGCGCGGTTTCAACGAGTACGATAACTGGCAAGCCAGCGGAATCTCGGGGCAGGGTGCCCGCTCTTTCTACTATCCGCCGAAATCGCAGGCCTGCAACGATTGCCATATGCCACAGGTTCCGTCGCAAGATCCAGGCAACCACGACGGAAAGGTCCATTCGCACCGTTTTCCCGCCGCGAACACGGCGCTAGCCTACGTGAACCAAGACAAGCAACAGATGGATGTCACGGAGAAGTTTCTGAAATCGGGTTTCATTACGGTCGATATCTTTTCCATTTCGCCTGTGGACGATGCCGGTAAGGGAACGGCGATGATCCGGCGGGCCGGAGCGGAATCGGCTTCAGCGAACACCAGCTTTGCCGTGGGCGAAGAAGCGGAAGCGTCCGCGCCCGCGGTCATTCGGGAGGTCGGCAAAATCGCGGCGCCGCTCGGGGTCGCGAAGCCTGCTCTGCAGCCGGGGAGCGATGCGCGCGTGGATGTAGTGGTCCGAACACGAAAGATCGGCCATTTCTTCCCAGCGGGAACGGTGGACGCATTCGACGTGTGGCTGGAGTTGCAGGGGCGTGACGCCGACGGCCGGATGATCTTCTGGAGCGGAAGCGTCGAGGACAAGGGCAAGGGACCGGTCGAACCTGGAGCGCATTTCTACCGCTCTTATCAACTGGACGGCGCAGGCAATCCGATCGACAAGCGCAATGCGTGGCAGACACGCAGCCTGCTGTACGTCCGACTGATTCCGCCGGGCGCGGCCGATGTGGCTCACTACCGCGTGCACATCCCCAAAGATGTCCACGGACCGATTCAATTCACGGCAAACCTCAATTACCGGAAGTTTTCCTGGTATTACACGCAGTTTTCCTATGGAGCGCATGCGCGCGAGGGCCAGGATCCGTCCTTGCTCGATCTCGCTCACAACAGCCTGTCCTACGATTTCGGACCGAAGTTTATTCCGGCGAATGTCTCGGGCAAGATTCGGGACCGCATCCCCGATCTTCCGATCACCACGATCGCCTGCTCGACAGCAAGCGTTCCGGTGGGCGAGGCGGCCTGGACGCCTGTGGTTCGCAAACAGGATCGCGAGCGCTGGAACGATTGGGGCATCGGGCTGCTGCTGCAAGGCGATCTGAAAGGCGCGGAGTATGCGTTCAAAAAGGTGACGGACGCGGAGCCTGGGTATCCCGACGGCTGGGTAAATGTAGCGAGGGCGCTCGTGCAGGAAGGCGAAACGGATGCCGCGAAGCCTTATCTGAAGCGGGCTCTCGAGCTTTCGCCACAATTGGCGCGAGCGTGGTTCTTTGAATCTGCGGTGCAA
>Ga0126381_100006407_pt1 | contig 13014 bp, 9 predicted proteins | sample PanSoiMetPlot_28_FD_96465 | JGI IMG/M metagenome (GOLD analysis project Ga0126381, IMG submission 96465) | Tropical forest soil microbial communities from Panama - MetaG Plot_28 | ecosystem: Environmental > Terrestrial > Soil > Tropical forest > Bulk soil | place: Panama | collected 2016-02-17
CCCTCGCGTGCTCCTCCAAAAGAGGGCAACAGTGCGTTGTTCCAAGCGCGTCCAGGGTCATACTCATCCGCGGGCTTTAAAGGCACCACTAAGGCTCGACGACCTCTTGCGGGACACGGCTAGGAGCAAGTCTATGCGGATGTCTTGCTCGTTTTCATCGGTCGTTGTGGCGTGCTAACGCCATGCCCCACTCATCCCATCTGAAAACTGGCGACAAATGGATTAAGTCTCTGGTAAGCACTTGGTAAGCATTTGACTGCAAATGAGGGCTTCTAGTGCGAATGAGGAGCTTGTAACGCTAACAAAATAAACGAAGATCGATCAGTGCGAACGGGTCAGAGTGAATTAGCAAACCGCCGCATTCAGCCACTCTGCCACCTCTCCGTAGCTAATCCGCTGAAACATTGTAGCTTATACCGACGTTTGGTGACAGTTCGTCTTTCGATTGCTGCATTTTGGTGCAAACTGTCACTACGCCCTTCGAGTCTCGCGACTGCGGTGTGCTTCGAATCGAGATTTGTGTGCGTATAGCGCATGGTTACGGTGACAGAGAAATGTCCGAGCAGCTGTTGCACTGTCACAATATCCACGCCTCGATTCACCAAGCGGGAAGCAAACGTGTGGCGCAATGTCTTCCACGTCACGCCAGTAATCCCCGCCTTTCGACATGCCTTGGCGAAACCCGCTTTGAGATCAACAAACGGCTTGCCGGTCTCGAGGTTGTAGAAAACGAATTCATTCTTTCTGCCCAACGCCCAAGCCTCCAAGACTCTTCGAGCGTCCGAGTTGATCGGGACGACCCTAGTCTTGAGCGTCTTAGGCGCGAAGACATTCAGAATGCTCCTTTCGAAGTCCACGTTAGACCAGCGTAGCGTGAAAACCTCTCCGATCCGCAAACCTGTATTCAGATCGAATCGAATCATGTCCTGAAGGTAGGGCGCAGCATTTAGGAGAAGTTTTTTTTCCTCTTCTGGGCTCACTACCCGCGTACCGGTGTTGAGTTCTCTGAAGAACCTCACCTTGCGCACGGGATTGTGGTCTCGGAAGAGTTTCCAGTCGATAGCGAGGTTGAACATACGCTTGAGCAAAGCCAACTCGCGGTTAACCGTCGAACCGGAGACTTCTTTCTTCCGATGGAGTTTGTATCCCTCGATATCGGCAGGGTTGAAGTCTGTTAGCTGGCGTTCGCTTCCGAAGAACTCTTTCAGGTTTCGGTACATCTGTTCATCTCGCAACCAGGACCGTTTGTTTGCCTTTGCATGATCCATGTAGCGTTTGCCGAATTCGTCGAAGGTGCGGAAAGAAAAATTCTCATCCAGGATGTTCCGGACTCCATCCCGAGCCTGAAAATCAACAGCCAAGGACATCTTGTCGAGAGTTTCTACTAGGAGACCGTAGGCAATCTCTGGCTTGAGAACATGCTGCAACTTTAGGTCTTTGTTCTTCTGCCGCCTTTGGAGGAATCCCGATTTCTTTCTGATCTGAATTTCAAACCGAAGAGTGCCGCGCGCTTGAGGAACAGCCTTCTTGTCATGCTCCAGAATTTCTTTGTATTTGTCGTAGACTCGAACTCTGCGGCCGTTATCATTCCACCATTCCACTCCGCCACTTTCGTCAGTTGTCCTTCGATGTTTGAGGAAGCTCACTTTGCTGAGCGTGTGAACGTAATCTGGCAGAGCCGAACCGACTTCGAAGTTGTGACAAAAATCTACGCGAAGATAGACCATTTGTTCGAGGTCTGGAATTTCCCCATCGACGTAGGCTAAGACGAAATCCTTAAGGCGCTGGAGCGCTTCGCTTGGATCAGTGACCGTCATTAGGTTGTTTCCGTGCAAGAGCTTGGGGAGAGAAGCCTCAACGTGCAAAATTGCACCGTCGCCAAAAATCCCAATGCGTGCTTCTGGCCGACTGAGAAGGTGAGCGACCGGAGTGCACCGAGAGCCCAGTTTCGAATCGAAGAAGTCGCGAGTGCGTGTCTCCCAAGAATTCAATGTGCCCGCCTTTCGCACGAAGGGCCCCCCTTCGAATTTACCTGTGACCGTGTCAAACATTGGATTCAAAAGCGTTCCATCCCTTGGCAGTCCCCTCTTACACGGGTCTCACGGAAAGGCGCTGGAATTGGTTTGAGCCCAGAAAGCTGGACCTCAGCGGCGCTTCGCGCCCTGGGCTAAAGACCAGGTCTACCGCCGCGTCGATTTTGGCGCCGATCACGGACGTGCCCTCCCGATTTATCTCCGGCTCATAAACAGCCGCGCGGTCCTTTCGCTACATAGGTGAAAGCAGTTGACTTCCGGTCTACGCGGTGGGATAGTGCGCCAAATCTTCGCAACAAAGCCAAAAGAGAAGCCTAAAGGAAGCTCCGCCATGAACCCGATCCCATTGCGCTCCGTGTACGTCGCCGCTGTGTGTCTGCTTGGCGCGGTAGTTGCGTCATCCAACTTTGCCCAATCCTCGAAGCCGAAGCCCGCTCCCGCAAAAAGCTCTGCACCCGCCGCGTCGGCCGCCCCGGCCTCTGTGGCAAAGACCGAGGCTCCCCTTGCCACCGTGGATGGCCAGCCGATCACGGACGACGACTTGGCGCCTTATGTTTCCGGCCAGCTCCGGCCGTTGCGCGAACAGGAGTACCAGATCAAGAAAAAGGCGCTGGAGAATTTGATCGGCCAGAAGGTGCTGGAAGGGGAAGCCAAGAAGAAAGGCGTGACGACCGACAAGCTGTTGGAGCAAGAAGTGGACGCGAAGGTCCCAGAACCAACCGACGCCGAGATTGCGGCAGTTTATGCGGTGCAGCGTGAGCAGCTGAATCGGCCACTCGAGGAGGTGAAGGCGCAGCTTACGCAAAATTTGAAACGCGCCAAGATTCAGCAGGCACGGCAAGAATATTCCGCTCACTTGCGGGACCAGGCGAAAGTCGCGGTTTTACTTAGCCCGCCGCGGATGCAAGTGGGCTTTGATCCAACACGTGTGCGCGGCAACGCCAAAGCCAAAGTAATGATCGTGGAGTTCTCCGACTTTCAATGTCCGTACTGCGGTCAGGTGGAAGGCACACTTAAGAGCGTGCTAGCGATGCATGAGGGCACCGTGGCGCTGGCGTTTCGCGACATGCCCATAACGCAGATTCATCCCATGGCGATGGGAGCGGCGGAGGCGTCGCGCTGCGCCCTGGAGCAAGGTAAGTTCTGGGAGTATCATGATCTGCTTTTTGGCGACCAAGCTGGCCTTGACCCGAACGGTCTCAAGAGCAAAGCTGCCAAGCTCCAATTGGACGAAAAACAGTTCGACGCCTGCCTCGCCAGCGAGAAATACAAGACTCAAATTCAGCAAGACACCCAGGAAGGGATGCGCGCCGGAGTCAGTGGCACGCCCGGCTTTTTCATCAATGGGATTTTCCTGAGCGGCGCACAGCAGGAAGCAACTTTCGAGAAAATTATTCAAGAACAACTCGCGGCCGCTCATCCGTAGCAAGTTCTACAAAATAATCGGTTTAGTACCCTCCTGCACTCGGTCCTGGCCATCTCCGAAATCCCTTAGTACTGGGACACGATAAAAACGCTGCCCTTTTTCTGTACCCCTGACCAGTCGAAGTACCGGTACGCCTCCTCTTACGCTTTATCCAGCCTGAGGGGGCACAATGAAAGAAGATTTTGCGGGGGGCCAAGGCGCAAGAGAATTCCTCCACCCAGTTCGGATTCTATTCGCCATCTTTGTTTTTAGCTTTGTTTCCAGTTTGTTTCTGGGCGCAGCAGTGGCTCAGGGAAATTCGTCGTTGCATGAAAGCGGGCGCGCCGCGCAAGTCCGCGCACTGAACAATAACGTATTGCAACTGCACGGTCAGCTGCAGGAGAACGCATCCGGCGCGGGCACGGTTCGTAGCCAAGCCGCCACCGTACTGGCTCAGCGCGCCGCAGCATTGCAAACCCTGATGCAGAGGGAGCCGCGCGCCGCGCTGACGTTCGCGTTTTCGCCGGACCTGCTGGCTGACCTGGCAGCCAAGTTTCCCGCGTCGGCCTCCGTGCTGGAGTCGCACGTAACTCTCAGCGGCACAGTCGAGCATTGGGTCGCCGACGCCGCCGACCTGAAATCGTCGAAGGAGTCGTGGTTCCTAAACGCCGGCGGCAGTCGCCTGGAGCTCCATTTCGGAACAGCGCACCTTGGCGCCAGCTCGGGTCCCGTGGTGACCATCGAGGGCGTCCAACTCGGCTCCCACGTCGCTGTCTCCAAAGTCACGTCGACACCGCTCTCCGGTTCTTTTGTTATTCCGAACGGAGTCTTCGGAGGGAGGAATCTCTCTTCTCTGTTGGCGCTGCTGCTAGTGGGAATCCTGTTGGCCGCCGCTCGCAAGCTGTCCGTGCGGGCTGCTCGCCAAGCCAGTGCGACGCTGCTTCGCCAACTTGCCGTCTGCGCCGTTGCGCTGGTTTTCTTTGTTTCGAGTCCGCTCGTGGCTTCAGCGCAAACATGTACCTCCACTGGCGTTCAGAACGTCGCGGTGCTGCTTGTCAGCTTCTCTGATAAAGCTGTCGCGGTTACGCCGCAGCAGGCTTCGTATGACTTCTTTGGCGGCAACGACGGTCCTTCGCTCGCTGGTTACTGGCAGGAAGTGTCCTACGGTCAAACGTCGGCTACAGGGAACGTCTTTGGCCCGCTCACGATTGGAGAGTCCAGTTCGTACTCCTGCTCGACCATAAGCCAAGTGTTCTACGATGCTGTCACCGCAGCACATGCGCAGGGAATTGATCTTACGTCCTATCACCGGATAAGCATCATTTTGCCCGACCTCAACTGCGGGTGGGCGGGTTTCACCACGGGCTTATCGGGATCGGCGGGATGTCTTACGTGGAGCACGGCCGAAGGAACTCTCACGGCGTCTCTTTCCTACGATTCGGACAAATACTTCACTACACAGGCTCAGGCTGTTGAACTGGTCGCTCACGAAAATGGCCATCAGCTAGGGCTGGAACATTCGGGAACCATCACCGACGAACCTACCGCAGTCCTCGGTCCTCTATCGGGCCCTGGCACAATAACCGAGTTCAACGATTTCTTTTCGATTATGGGCGCGTGGACTTTGGGGCACTATACGGCCCCCGACAAGGCCGAAATTTTGAACTGGATAACGCCCGCCGTTGGCTACGATGTGGTCAGCAGCAGCGGTACCTACACCCTGCAACCTGTTGAATCCAGCCCCGCAGGGCTGAAAGCGCTCAAGATTCAGCGCGGCACGGGAAACAACGGATACTACTTGTGGGTCGAATACCGTCAGCCGGTTGGCTACGATTCAAGCAAATACGCGTACCTCGGCTTCATGAATTACAACGGCGCGCTGATCCACTACGAAACGCCGAACCTCGCTTCATTTGGCTCGTACAATTATCACCAGCAAGTCCTGGACTTCACGCCGTCCGATATCGGGAGTTGGTACAAGACAGTTTTAGCTCCTGGTCAGACCTGGACCGATCCGGACACCGACCTCTCGCTGTCTGTGGTGAGCGCTACATCCGCAGGCCTCACCGTGAGTGTGAGCTACAGCGGTTCAACGTCTTCCTGCATCTCGTCGGCACCGAGCCTTAGTTTGTCGCCGTCAAACCCGAGCTTGTACGCCGGACAGAGCGCTAGCTACACCGTCTCCCTCACAGACAACGATTCAAGTTCGTGCTCGCCGAATACGTTCACATTTTCGCCCGCCCTCCCGTCGGGATGGTCTTCTTCCTTCTCTTCCTCCTTGCTCTCGTTGCGTCCAGGCCAGAGCGGAACAGTAACCCTGACGGTAAGCGCGCCCAGCAGCGCCGCTCCAGGGACATATCCGGTGAGCCTGACGACTTCAGATTCGACCAAGAGCGCGACGGGCACAGCGAACACCACAGTGATAACAGCACCCTCTCTGGCGATCAGCGTTTCCATCTCAGGAACCAGCTTTACACCACCCACCACAGTTCCAATCAGTGCGGCCGTTACCAGCGGCGGCTTGCCAGCCTCTGGCGCCAGCGTCACGTTCAAGCTAATGGCTCCCAACGGCACCACAGCCACGCAGTCCGCCACAACCGGAAGCAACGGTGTAGCCACGTGGAATTACAAGCTCAACTCGAAGTCTCCGGCAGGGAGCTACTCGGTGGTTGCCCAGGCCAGCTTGAGCTCCGGGGGTTCGGGCGGCAAAAAGACAGCCGCAGCCAGCAGCTTGGCTGTCTCGAGCAACACCGCAACGTTCAGCGTGCAGTAGAGTAGGGATAGCAAGGCACGCGCTTCTTCGCGGAAGGGCGTATACGGTACAAAAAAGGAAGGCGCTCCGAGCAACTCGGAGCGCCTTTTCCTCTTTTAGTGCACAGGGCGCGGCGCTTTCGCCGCAGCCCTCTGCCTTAAGGATTAGTTCGGAACGACAATCCCGCACTCGCCCGACGGACACAGCGGGCACGTCTGTCCAGAGCAGGCCAGATCTGTGCTGTTCGTGCAGCCACTTACTGGCGAGATTCCCGGCCCAATCGTCGATGTGGCCTTCGTTACGCTGATCGAGTCATCGAACAAGAACCGGCCATTCGACGTTCCGGTGCTAGCTGAATCGAATCCAGTCGGGATGTAGGTTCCTGACAGGTTCGCTGGAGCGGTGCAGAAGCCGCCGACGCATGTGTCACTGCCACTGCATTGCGCGTTGCTCGTGCACGCGGTTGTGCTGGTGGTGCCGGTGCATTCGCCAGCATTCAGTGTGAATGTGGGGAACGATCCGCCCGTCGGCGACAAGTTGTTGCCCGGGTTCGGGTAGTCGATCACCTGGATGCCAGTCAGCTGTGATGTCCCAGTGTTGCAGACCTGAGCGCTGTAGGGAACGACCACCACGCAGCCGCTGCTTGAACAGGATAGGTCGCTCAGTGTGGGAGCCGCACAGTGCTTGTTTATGGTTACTTTCGAAGCGGCACTGTTGTGGCATGTGGCTTGCGCCGAACAGTTGGGGCTGTTTGTAATGGAGCCGTCGCCGTTGATGCACTTGTTCGCATCCACTTCTGTGCTGCTGAAGAAGGCTTTCGCCTTGGCTGAATTCGTTACCGAAAGACTCGTGGTGTCGAAACTGACGTTATACGAAGCGCATGCATTGGCGGAGCCCTTCGGTCCGAGTGTGGTCGAGCTCAGCGCTGGGTTGATCACCGTGCCGTCTGGCAGCTTGTCGGTGACCTGCGCGTTGGTCAGGGTGCCGAATGAAGTGTTGCACACCTGGCCGCTCCAGGTGTCCGTGAACCCAGTGCCGGCCGCATTGGGAGCGCCACTGCTAGTGCACGATTTGCTCACAGAGATACTGCAGACGTTGAAGCTGCCGCCGATGAAGTCCTTGAGGACGGCGCTGGTGGTTTGCGAGGAGCGTGTCTCCTCGAGGAAGCTAGCAAAACAGAGCTGCTTCTTCGAGAGAAACGTGATGTCCGCCCCGCCGGTAAAGAGAGCCTGAGCCGGAACAATAGAAGGCACGCTGCTACTCGCCAGTGGGTAGGGCCAGTTCACGGTAGTACCGCTGCTGGCGTTCCCGTTCGACACGGCACAAGCGGCTGCCGTGCTTAGGGTTCCGCTGGCGCTGTAGGGGGAGGTGTTACTGTTGAGACCGGCCGTGCTGTCACAGGCGGCATTGCTAGTCAAGACGAGTTCCAGGTTGGTGTCAGCGCAGGAGTTTGGAGGGGTTCCGCCCGACAGACTCGGCGTTGGGGTTTTTACGCCGGAGAGGCACGCTGGGTTCCAGTCATAGACGGTAATCGTGGATGTGGTCCCACCGACGGTGAAAGCGGAAACGAGAAAAATGTCGCCGGGCGTGTGGGCGCCCGAGAACTTACCGGTGGCGGGGTTACAGACCACGGATTCCTGGAAGAACCAGATGCCGATGTTGGCGTCGCCATTGGTGGAGAACCGATCGGCGCCAAAGGTCGCAACTAAATCGCCGTTCGGAGCATTGTACGCAGCGGCGTACGCGTTGGTCAGAGTATCCTTATCGGGACTCGACTTGCTGGTACATGACCACGATGAAATGGGGTTCGGATCTTTCGACCCGCCACCGATGAAAACCTGGGTGCTGGCTTCACCGTTGATGAATACGCTAGTGCCGGCATGGGCGCCGGCAGCGGGTGTCGGATTCAGCAGATTCCAGTAATCGCAAGTGCCACCGTATACGCAGGCTGGATAGCTGGTATTTTGAGCTGCTCCTCCATCCAGCTGGAATTCGCCGGTTGGAGCTTGCTGCGCCGTAGCACCGATGGGGTACAGCCCGATCGCGAGCGCGATGATCGCGGCTACCCCGAGGAGCTTCAAACATCGAAAGAAAATCGAACTAGTTCGCATGGTTAATCTTTCTCCTTGAGTCAGTTCGTACTTTAGGAAAGGGGTGATGCAGCAGGGCCGAGCGGTTAGACTGCGCCGAATCGAAGATGAGCACCGTGGGCATCTCCGAACGGACGATCAGCCGGACCTGTGGCCGCAGACCCTGAGTTGTGGGTTTCAGCGTCTCAGAGTTTGTGCTACAACCCTGAGATAAATCAGTCGTACTTCAAACCTCCGAGTCGAAGGGTTGGGCGCAGCGGGTGGCAACACGAGCTGCGCGGTCGAGCGAGGACGAAAACGCCCCTAGAACGGACAAACTGCCAGTTTGCCTGCCGTGCTGGGGTTTGAGTGGCAAAACGACTTAAATTTTTCACTACAACTTCAGACTAGAATCAGCGCGCGGGTATCAGGAGCGCGAAAAACTCCCTTGTGAGTCTAGACTCTCCAGTTTCCGGGTGGGGACGAGCTACAACAAAGAATATCGACCCTGAGACCGGAAGACTAGGATTGTGGGGCAGTGTTGCGCACTTCAATGCCCTATTCGTTCCGTTGTGTGCTCCTTTTGTTTCACACAGATACGAACCGAAATGGAATTGAAATAATGGAAATGTGCAAAAGTTTTCCCAAACAAGAATTTCGTTAGAGTCCTGTTACTCTCGACGCCCACTAAGTTCGCCGCGACGTGCGACCGCAGTGCGGGACCTAGAGGCGTTGGACGTGCAGACGGCGTTCAGCCGAGCAAAGGCATTCCTGGAAGGGCGCGTTCAGCGGTGGGACTGGGATGAGGAAGTAGACCTGACTGGAGTCGCAAAGGCTGTCTTTCTCCCCGTGAAGACCTAGTCGTTCCGATTCTCCTGAGCGTGTGACACTCATGTGCCCGAGGGGCAAAAAATCTAGACTGTCACTAAAATTGTCACTAAACCTGGCGCAAAGCAGGCAAGAATCAAGAAACTCCAGAAACAGAAATCGACAGCTATCTTACGGCTGGCAAAGGGATTGAGTTGATTTTTCTAGCAGATAGCGAAGTGGCCCTTTCGCCTTAGCAAACCGCCGCATTCAGCCACTCTGCCACCTCTCCGCCGAGTGGTTTCAACAGCTTAGCACAGGTCGTCGATTCGGCTGGTAAGAATCTGGTAGGCATTCTCGTTGAACGAATGAAGTTTGCACGGTCGTTTAACGGCATAACGCTTTAGAATTCAACGGCCGATTATATCCATAAGATTTCTTAGAAAGTGCGGAAAACCGCTAGCATTTCTAGGAATGGCGCACGTTTCCTCCAAGGCACCTGTTTCTGTTTGCGCCCGCATTACGCCCTGAGTCCAGAACAGCTTTGACGCCCAACCGCACATTCGACTGCTGTACTATTCAGGCCCCGTGGAGCGAACTACGCAGTACACCGCACAGAGAAATCTGCGACAACGTTTATGAGAAGACCATTTTGCCGCCGAGGCTGCCCTGGTACACGAGCGCCAGAACAAGCAGCAGTGCAAGAAGAAAATACGAAACAGTAGGCGCCTGATCCTTCCGATGGATGCCAAAACGCCAGCCAGCGAGAATCATGAAAAGTAGAGCTAAAGATGTTCCGAGCCATTGATGCACGGTAATCGTTCCTGGCGGCAACATGGCTTCAACCGATCGTTTCCAGTACCACCCGGCCAGAACCGTAAATGGCGTTATGGCCGCCGCGTACACCAACATCCACCAAGCCGCATGGGTGAGCGACTGTTTGCGCAAGACTTTCCCCAGCATGTCGCTCAGGACCGATGCGGGAATCAGGGCTGCCGTGAAGTTGACCAGAATGGGATGAATGTCCTGCGCCGAGAAGGAACGCAAAGGCAGCGTCAAGATTGCCATTATTCCACCACCAATTTGCCTTTCATGTTTGGATGCAGGGTGCAGCTGTAGAAAAAGGCGCCTTTGTTGGACGCTTCATATTTCGAAGAGGCGCCTACCGCGATCGTACCCGTGTCGAATTCCTTCGTTTCCGAGGAAACCGCGTTATGCGGCACGATGTCCTGATTCTCCCATCTCACCGTATCTCCCGGTTTCACCGTAAGAATCGCCGGCTCAAATTTCATTCCATGAATTACGACGACGTAGGTCTGCGGCCCCTTGGCTGGGGCCGCACCCTGATTCGCGGACGTCTGATCGCCGGACGAGCACGAGACCAGAAGCATCGCGCTTAGCGCCGCAACCAGGAGCCACACCATCGGAATTGGTCTCGCACTCGAACGGAACCTAATCATTGTCTGTCCTTGACCCTTTCGAAGTTACTGCCCGTGGCTCGCCAATTTCGTAGCGGCTGAGGGATCGACGGTTGCTTGCACATTTCGGGCATGTTCCAGATGTCCGATGAGCACAGGCTGGGCGCCTTCGAGCGCGGATTTCAGCTGGGGATTCTGAGCACTCGGAATCAAGACTCCCGAGACTACATCGGTGACCAGCTTGTGGTAAGCGACTTCATTGTCGATGTAGAACTTGTCTAACGCCTTCCCCTTCAGGCTCTTCAATTTCGCGGTGGTCTCGACCGACTTGTCCTTCAGGCTTTTGCTGGTTTCGTTTTCGACCGGAGTCAAGTTGAGCTTGCCCGCCAGCTCAATCACCGACGTCTGCACCGCTTCATGGTCTGTGATCATCTGCTGGGCGAAGTCCCGCACTTCCTTGTTCTTGGACTTTGCCAGCGCGATTTTCGCGTAGTCGATGTCAATCTGGTTTGCGGCCAGAACGATCGCTCCAATGTTGGCATCGCTGGGCTGCTGCTGCGCCTTACTCTCAACCGCCAGTCCGAACGCTACAAGTAACGCCATCGCCGATAAACGCAACGTCTTTTCAATTCTCATCCGTCTCTCCTCATGTAAGTGCTCTTCGCAAACTTCATTCGCCGGCGTGGACGCCCGAACTGCAGAGCCTTGCGCCTTGACCTCAATGAGTTTCAAGGGCGCAATCGGTTACACAGCGCCGAATGCTTGACTGCGACGTAACCGTTTCGCCCGAACGTACTCTTCTTAGCGGAGCCGAAATGGAAAAGAGCTCGGTCCCGGTAATCCCTGGTTGGGAAGAACTAGGCGACGAGCAAATCGTCGATCGATGGGCTTGCGCATAAACAGGAAAAACAAAACCTGATCGAATATCTGAAATTTCTTCGATCCCACTTGACCGGACTCAGTTTGTCAGTCAGCCATAGGGGGAGCAGCCACAGGTGTTCGGGCCGCGGGAGCCCAGAGGCAGGGGTGTAACTAATCCCCAGCTGTACACTCTCATGTCCAGGTGACTCATGGGAACGGCAGCGCTTCTGGAAACAAGGCATTCCGAGGGCTTGACGGACGAAGAGATCGTGCAGCGCGTTCGCGCGGGGGACGCCAACCTCTACGAACTCCTCGTGCGCCGGCACAATCAGCGCCTCTACCGAGTGGCGCGGGCCATCGTGCGAAGCGAGGCAGAGGCGGAAGATGTCATACAGGATGCCTATGTGAGGGCATTCGTGTATCTCCATCAGTTCGAGGGGCGGGCTCGATTTGGAGCATGGCTCACAAGAATTGCCGTGAATGAGGCCCTGGCCCGGCTGCGAATGCAGCAGCGCGTGCAACCACTGAGCGACGATGGCGGTGAAGGAGAATACGCAATGCCCGCCCATTTCCATTCCATGAGTCCGGAAGAACACACATCCAACGCGGAGCTCGGTCGCATTCTCGAAGAAACGCTCCTCTCTCTTCCCGAACAATATCGGGCGGTCGTGATGCTACGGGACGTCGAGGAAATGAGTACGGCGGAGACCGCCGAAGCGCTGGGCCTTACAGAGGAAAACGTCAAAGTACGGCTTCACCGCGGGCGGGCGATTCTGCGAGAGAGCATATCCGATCAGGTAGGCACCACCGCAAGGGAAGCATTTCCCTTTATGGGGACAAGGTGCGAACGGATGACCGCTCTCGTCATGCGACGCGTTACGGCTTCCCGCAACACCGGTCTGGAGCTTGCACGGCCATCTATAGGCGATGCCCCCGGCGAATGACTGAAATGGGCTGTAACCGATCGCGCCCTCGAAACTCATTGAGGTGAAGGCGCAAGGCACCGCAGTTCGGGCACCGAAGCACACGCACCGAAGACTTCGCTCGGAAGAAAGGCCATGATCATGATGAAAAGGGAGAGCTCAGGAATGACTCGACGAGCTTTTATCGGTAGCAGTTCGATGGTAGTAGCTACCGCTGGAACGCCATACGCTTCAGGATCGCAAGCGAGGACTAGCGCAAGCGGCCCTGAAAAGAAGCACGCGCACATCGGCCGACCGCTGTTCGTCGCGTTTGTCGCTGGGCCAACCGGGCGTTGGAAGATCGATAGTGTCAAGCCTGTGATCGGCGAGACGCTGCCGCAAGCCGATCGCTTAGATATGGTGGAATCACCAGAGCTTCAATCCGGCCTCTTCGGAGGATGGGTGCTCCGTGGAGTAACAAGCAACACTAGGTATTCGAATAATTCTGAAGTCCAAGCCATGAAAGCCCGGCAAGAGGGCCTTGGAAGACCCCAAGCAACCCGAGCCGCCCTTATCCCAATCCGAAAGACACCTGCTTGGTGGGGTCTCGGTCAGGACGAACGGAGGGCTATCTTTGAAGAGCAATCACATCACATCTCCATGAGCATTGAATACCTCCCACGGATCTCACGACGGCTCCACCACAGTCGCGAGTTAGCGGAGCCTTTCGATTTCCTGACCTGGTTTGAGTATGCTCCCGAGCATGC
>Ga0126381_100006408_pt1 | contig 13013 bp, 15 predicted proteins | sample PanSoiMetPlot_28_FD_96465 | JGI IMG/M metagenome (GOLD analysis project Ga0126381, IMG submission 96465) | Tropical forest soil microbial communities from Panama - MetaG Plot_28 | ecosystem: Environmental > Terrestrial > Soil > Tropical forest > Bulk soil | place: Panama | collected 2016-02-17
AGTTGCGTCGTCAGCTCGTCACGCGTCCCGCCCGTGATGCCAAACAGGTCGGCATAGAACACCATGTTCTCTTCCACGGTCAGATCCTGGTATAGCCCGAACCGTTGCGCCATGTAGCCGATCTCGTCTTTCACGGTTTGTGCTTCGAGCCTCACATCGTGGCCGGCCACGCTCGCGCTGCCTTCGCTTGGATCCATCAGCCCGCATAGCATCCGTAGGGTGGTCGTCTTACCCGCGCCGTCGGGACCCACCAGCCCGAAGATTTCCCCGCGTTCCACCTTGAGGTCCAGATGGTCCACGGCTACCAGCGCGCCGAAGCGTTTGGTCAATCCGCGAGTCTCGATGATCGCCGGCATCCCTACTCCAGCACGATTTCCGCATCCGCCGGCATATTCGACTTCAGCTCGTGCCGCGGATTCTCCAGCTCGATCTTAATGCGGTAAACGAGCTTGACCCGCTCCTGCTGGGTCTGGATTTGCTTCGGCGTAAACTCCGCCTCGGACGCGATGAACGAAACCCGTCCGTTGTAAACCTTGCCCGGGTACGAGTCGGTGGTCACTTTCACCTTAGCCCCCAGCTTCACCTTTCCGAGGTCGGTTTCATTGATGTATCCGCGCAGCCAGGGGTGGTCGATATCGCCCACCGTCACTACCGTAGTTCCGGGCGCCAGGATTTCACCCACGTCCGCCGACTTCACCAGCACCACACCATCCACCGGGGAGATCGCCACGGTATCGGAAAGCTGCGAATCAATCAGCGTCAGATTCGCTTTCGACCGGGCAATCTCCGCGCGCCGGGTCGTCAGCTCCTGTTCGCGACGCTTCATTTCGAGTTGGTTGGCTTCGGCCGTTTTGACCGCGGCGCGCGCGCGGGCTACTTGCGCCTCCTGTGCGGCGATCTGCTCGGCGCGCGGTCCAGCCAGAACCAGCGCCTCCCGTTCCTTGAGTTGTTTCAGCAGCGCCTCGGCGCTTTCGAACCGGTTTCGGTATTGATCGAACTGGGCTGTGGAAATATCGTCGTTCTTGTAGAGAGTTTGCGCGCGGTCCCAGTCTTTTTTGGCGCGATCCAGTTCGGAAGCTGCCGAATCCACCGCCGCTTTAGCATCCAGTTTTTCCTGCGGCCGCGACCCATTCTTCAACTCGGCCAGCCTGGCTTCCGCGGCCGACAAATCAGCCCTCCGCGTTTCAATGTCGGCCGCCAGGGTCTGCTTCTGCCACTCGAGCGAGGTCACCGCCTGGGCCAGTTGCGACTCCGACGAAGCCAGCCCGGCCGCCTCGCGCTCCTTCTGCGCCACCAGTTGGTCGCGATCGAGCCGGGCGATGACTTGGCCCTTCTTCACCGCGTCGCCCTCATCCACCGTTCGCTCAATCAGCCGGCCGGCCGTTTTGAAACCGATATTGACCTCCGTCAGCTCGATATTCCCCGATACCACGATCCGGTTGTTCGGCTGCGGGCCCAAGCCTCGGAAGGCATAAACACCGGCGCCGGCGGCCGCCAGAACCAGAACGAGCACGATGATTCGTTTTCTCATGGCTATTGCACTATTCGCCTCACTGCCCCCATCGATTGAGCCAGGTCGATGCGGGCCAGGTTGTAGTTGTATAGCGCGGCCGTCTGGTTGTCCCGCGCCCGCTCCAGGCGTGTCTGCGCGTCGGTAACTTCCACGTTGATCGCCACACCGGCGTCGTAGCGGCGGCGCGCCTGGGTCAGTTCGTTCTCCGCCAGTTCCAGGCCCTCCTTCGCCACTTTCACCTGGTCGTCGGCCGATTGCAGCGCGTCCAGCGCCAGCCGCACATCCAGCTCGATCTGCTCCTTCAGGTCATTCGTTTTGACCTTCTCGGATCGGTATTGGGAGGCCGATTCCTCTCGCCGCGCGTCGCGCCGCCCGCCATCAAACAACGGTACCCGCACCTGGATCCCGACCGTTCGCGTGGGCAGCGAATTGGTGAAACCCGTTCCACTGGCGCCATAATCGCCAAAAGCCGCGACGGTGGGCAGCCGTTCCAGTTTGGTGGCGCTGGCCGACAACTTGGCATTGGCTTCCCGCTCCTGTTGTGCCTCGTAATCCGGACGCTCCTTCAGCGCCTGGGCGCGTGCCTGTTCCACGGTGACCGCGTCCACCGGCACGTACGACAGTTTGTCGGTCAACTCCAGGTCCGTATCCAGCCGAAGCCCAACCGCCCGGAGAAGCTGAAGTTGCGCGGCACGCCGCTGGTTTCGTGCCACTAGCAGGCGCTGCCGGTCATTGGCCAGTTGGACCCGGGCGCGCGTGATCTCGATTCCCGTGCCGGTTCCGGCCGCCTTCTGGTTCTCAGCCTGCTTCAGCACCGCTTCCGATAACGTGACGTTGGCCTGCGCCACCTCCACGTCGGTGTCTGCCTTCACTGCCGCCAGATAGGCGCGCGCCACGCGCGCCGCCACCTGCTCTTCAGTCCCCGATACATCCGATTTCGCTGCCGCGATCCCCACCTTCGACGCTTGATAGCGCCGGATGCTGCTGAAGTCGAACACACTCTGCGTCCCGCTGACGCGTGCATCCAGCACGGAGAACGGCCCGACGAATGTCGGGAACTGGAATCCGAGGACCGGTGCCTTTAGAGTGATCCCCACCGCAGTCAGGTTGCGTGTGACACTCTCGTCGGAAAACGTGCCCTCTACATCGGGAAGCAGCGCCGCCCGCGCTTCGGCGGACCGCATCTGCGCCTGCTTCAACGCCTCGCCCGAAAGCTGGATACTGGTGTTACCCTCTGGCGAGGTGGCAATCTCGACCGCGCGCTTCAAACTCAGTTCCAGGGGACTGGCCGCCTGCCCGAGCGTCGCCCCCGCTAAGAGAATCGTCCACCCCGCCTTCATCGCTTCTCCTCAACCTGCTCCGCGGGCGCCCGAAAGCCGCCGCTCAGGAACGTGATCAGCCGGCCGATCCGCATCCCCAAATCCGTGTTGTGCGCCATGGCTTCCGAAAAAACCGGCGGGCCGCACATCGTTTGCGCCATCGCGCCGATCATGAAGTGTACCCGCCAGATCAGTTCCTCCTCCGGCAAACCGGGCAACGCCCGGTGCAGCGCTTGCATAAACCGCAAGACGACCTCCCGGAAATGCTTCTGCGCGATGGACGACAATCTGCCTTCGGCATACAGCCGGCCCATCAGCTTCGGAAACTGGGGATGTGTGGCCGCAATATCCAGCATGGGTAGCAAAAAGGCGGCTAACACCTTCGCAACCTCTGGTCGGGTTCGCCCCGCCTCGCCCTCCAATTGGTCTAGCCGCGCCATCCTCTCAGCGTTAACCGGAACCACTCGGTTCGCCACCAACTGATCCAGCAGCTCCTCCTTGGAGCCGAAATGATAATGCACCGCCGCCAGGTTAACCTGCGCTTCCGCAATCACTTGCCTTAAGGACGTGGCATCATAGCCCCGCTCTGCAAAGAGCCGCTCAGCCGTATCCAGAAGCTTTTGTTTTGTGTCCTGAACCATTAAATCGACTGATTGAATCATATGATTTAATCGATCGACTGTCAAGCCGGGACAAACCGCTTTTACAAAGGAATGTAAATTGCGAGTAAAAAGTTAGCCGGTGCGCTTGAGTTTTACGCGTACCAATGCATAGGGGGTAATTGGAAATGTTGGATCGGATCGCCACCGCTTGGTGTCGCAAGATGCACACACGTGCGATGTGGCCGATACATGGCAAGTACACCTGCTCGCAGTGCTTACGCGAGTACCCGGTAGCTTGGGAGGGATTCCCCAAGACCCACGATTATGCAGACCCGTCACTGCGCGATGCCGGCGTGCCGATTCCAGTGGATGTATCCCTGGCCCATCGGGTTTGACGTCGCTTCTGCTAGTATGTGCTTTTGCGTCTCGGGATACACCTGTACACGTTTGGCTCGCTCGAAAAGGCTGCCCGCCGCGCCGCTGAAATCGGCGCTGAAACCTTCCAGATCTTCTCGGCAAGCCCGCGGATGTGGCGGGCGGGGACGCCGGATCCGGTTCAAGTCCGGCGTCTCCAATGTATCCGCGAGCGGCATGCGATTCACCCGCTCGTGATCCACGTCAATTACCTGATCAACCTGGCATCAGAGGATCCCGAAATCCACGCCAAATCAATCGCTGCATTCCATGGCGAATTGGAGCGCGCGGTAGCCATCGGGGCAGAATATCTCGTGGTCCACCCGGGCAGCTACCGCGGCAGTTCCCCGGACCGGGCCATCGCCAACTTCGTAAATGGTCTGTCCAAAGCCACAGTTGGGGTTCCTACCCGAACCGTCACGGTCCTGATCGAGAATACCGCCGGCGCGGGTTGCCATTTGGGCAGCCGCTTCGAAGAATTGCGCGACATTCGCCGCCTGGCTGCCGAGTCTACCGACTTGCCAATCGGCTATTGCCTCGATACCTGCCACCTCTTCGCGGCAGGCTTCGATATTACTACCCCGCTCGGCCTCCGCCGGACGATTCGCCAGGCCGACGAGTTGCTTGGCATCGCCAACGTGCACCTGATTCACGCCAACGATTCCAAAGCGCCGCTCGGTTCCAAGATAGACCGGCACGCCAGAATCGGCCACGGGCAAATCGGAGTTGAGCCCTTCCGCCGCATCCTGGCTCACCCGAAACTGCGCCGTAAGGTCTTCATCTCCGAAACACCCGTGGAAACCGATGGTGATGACCGGCGAAACCTGGAGACGTTGAAGGCCTTGGCGCCCCGCTCACGCCGAGTGCCTCCCGCCTGAAAAGCCGGATCGCAAGTTAAGCGTGGATGCGAGCCATCTCAGCCACTGGGATGCCTCGCACCAGCCGCAGCGGCTCATTGCACGTTGGCGGTGATGATGGAACCAATCTTCGAAAAGACGTTGTTGACCGTGGCGCTCAGCCCCGGCATGGCCGCTACCGCCGCGACGGCCACCATGCCCGCCGCCAGCGCATACTCGACCAGATCCTGCCCGTGAGTGTCGTGCCATACCTTGAGATGCAACAGACGATGATTTAACCAATTCATACTCGGACCTCTTTTCGTTATTCATTCCTTCGCCAGAACCTGGCGACTTTTTGGTTTTCTGCCTCGGCGAGGGGCCCGCAGGCAGCCAGCGATGAACCGCCTCGCGTCAGTTCACGCAGTTGGCAACGATCGACCCGATCTTGGAAAACACGTTATTGACCGTCGTGCTCAGCGCCGGCATCGCGGCAACTGCGGCCACGGCCACCATACCGGCGGCCAAAGCGTACTCCACCAGGTCCTGCCCGTGGATTTCGCTCCAGAGTTTCCACCAGCGGGCCGGCCTGGCCGTCCGCTTGGGGGTGCAGTGTGCTTGCATACTGCTCCTCATCGACGTCGAAACAGGCTGCTTGATGAGAGAGAAAACTGGGTTCTGCCGGTTTTTCTACTGAGTGCCGGCCGACACTCTTAGCTTTTGCGCCCCAGCATTCCGAAAAGAGAAGAATGCTTTCGCGGAGTCCTCTCTTTGCCCGCCAGCCGGTCGGCCAACTCTTGTACGCTGTGTCCGAAGTGCGACGACGGCGTTACCGGCTTCCCTTCCAGGACCGCCGTCTGCACCACCTGGTAGTCATTCTCTAGCAAAGCGTAGGGCGGCAGCTTTAAAGCGGTTTGGACGTCGTCGCGCTTCAGCCCCGTCGCCGGAGTGTAACGATTCACAATCAGTTTGATGCGATTCCGCCCGATCCCGATCTGCTCCAGGCATTCAATGGATCGCCGCGCGGCATGTAGCGCCGCCAATTCGTTTGTGGTCAGCACCAGCACTTCGTCAGAAGCGCGGGCGAATTCACTCCCGGCGGAGTGCACACCCGGAGCATCAATTACGATCGCCTCGTAGTGCTCGCGAGAAAAGGCGAGCAAGCCGCCGATGGCGGCGCGGTCGATCGGTATGGGAGTAGCGGGATTCTCGGGCCCCGGCAGCACCGCCACGCCATCACGCACCACCACCAGGCGGTTCCACAAGTCCAGGTCCATGCGTTTCCAGTCGCGCACGGCATCGCCCAAATGGAAGCCGGATTTCAGCTTTAACAAAAAGGCGATGCTGCTCTCCAGGGGGTCGGCATCCAGCAGCAGCACGCTCGCGGCGCCCCCGCGCCTGAGTTCCACCGCGAGCGAAACGGCCACGGTGGCTGGCGCCGCAGCCTGGCTTGCCGGGCAGGACGCAATAGACCCTCGAAGGTTTCTTCCGCGTGGCGGTGGGCCGCTGGTCGACCAGTCGTTCCAGGATCCCGATGACTTGCTCCGGGGTGGCTTGGGACAGGAATTCGCGTGCGCCGCGGCGCAGGCACCGCAGAATCAGATCCGCATCGTTCCGCGGGTTGAGCGCGACCACCGGCACCTCCGCCGCAGCCTCGGCGATCAGCAGAAGCGCCTGTTCCTGGTTGGTCGCCACGTCCACAAAACAGATGTTGCATCCAGGCTGGCTCAACCCTTCGTGCAGGCTGCCCGCTTGCGGGTATTGCTGCAAATACCGGATCTCCAACTCCATGCCGCTCAGAGCGGAGCGGACCTGGCGAGCCATCTCGTAGTCGGGACAGACCACCAGCGGCTTCCACTGGTCGCGTGCAGCGGCTTCGGCTGACTCGGGCATACCCGATTATCTACATCGGCATCCTGGCCGGAAAAGTTGAGAGTGGCTTTGTGGGCTAACTTCCTGGCCTGCCATCGCCCGCTCGCGGGGGGATTGGTACTAAGCCAATTTGCGGCCAAACCCCAGGCTCAATGCGGCCGGAAATCCGACAACCGCCCTGTTGGAACGGATCCGGACCGCCGATTAGTATCAGGGTGGAGTCGACAATCATGCGCCATGCACGCCTCCGAAGGTCCGGCCGCAAGCGCGGATTTGTGCTGGTCACCACCGCCATCAGCCTGGTGGGTCTGCTCGGTCTCATTGGCTTGGGTACCGATGTCGGACGGATTTATGTCGCACGCAACGAACTGCAGGTTTTCGCCGATGAGGCGGCGCTCGCGGCCGGGTTTGAGCTGGATGGGACTCTGAACGGAATTCAGCGGGCGCGTGATGTGGGCAAGGCGGGCCCGGGCAGTGGCACGGCTGTCAACCATTGGAATTTCGGGACTCAGACGGTCTCGAACGTAACTACCCAGTTCGCCACGGACCCGCACGGGATTTTCATTGATACGCCGGCTTCCGGAACCGGTTACCGGTTCATCAAGGTGCAGGCGACCGCCAGCGTCAAGCTGTATTTCCTGCCGGTAGTGCCCGGAATCTCCCGCACGCAGTTGGTAACGGCTTCCTCCATCGCGGGGCAGTGTCAGCAGGAGGCGCTCGGCGACGGCCTGGCGCCCTTTTCTCCCGATGCCCATGACCCGCTTTCCCCCAGTTTTGGCTTCACCTCCGGGCAGCTCTACACGTTACGCTGGGCGCCCCCAGGCCAACGGAACAAGGAATCCGGCAATTGTCCGGGGGACATCGGGTATGACCCCAACGGAACGGGCGATCGCGGCTACATCGACGTTGGACAGGGCAGTGGCAACGCCGGCTTGCGGGACGCCATTGTCAATAACACGTATAATCTGACGCCGCCGCTGGAGGTTGGAGACACGATCACGGAGGTCGACGGACAAAAGGCCGTCAACGCCGCGATGACCGAGCGGTTTGGCCAGGATAGCGATCTGCAGGCCGCCACTTTCAGCCAGTATCACGGCAACGGCCGCCGCCTTTTTACGGTGGCGGTCAACGATGCGGGCACTCCTTCCAAGATTGTTGGCTTTGCGCTCTTTTTTCTACAGCCTTCCCCGTGTGGCACCAAAAACACCAGCGCCTGTTGCGCCGAGTATGTTGGGTCGGCGGTCACGGGAAGCACCCGCAAAGGTGCAGCCGCGTCGGGTCTGTTCGCGGTGCAACTGGTTCAATGAATCCGGGCTGTCCATTCCGGCGGGAAGCCCGGCGGGGAACCTCGGCGGTTGAGTTTGCCCTGAGTTCGACCCTGCTCTGGCTGCTATTGAGCGGGGGGTTCCGCTACGGGTATTCGGTTTACGCATATGAGTCCCTCCTCAATGCCGTTGCTGGCGCTGCCCGTTATGCGGCACGCGTCGACTTTGACGAACCGGGCCACACGTTTATCACGGGTGTCAAGAACATGGCGGTATATGGTTCGCCGACTGGCGGCGGATCGCCTTTGGCCCCGGAGCTGTCGGCGGCGAATGTGCAAGTGACCTGGACTAGCGATGCCACGGGCCTGCCGCTCACCATCCGGGTTTCCATCATCAATTACACCGTGCACCCGGTGTTTCACAGCCTCAGTTGGTCCGGCAAACCCTCCGTGACCGTGCGCTTTTCCGGGAGGTACGTGACATGAGCCGGCGGCGCGCCCGGGCCGGCTCCACGCTGGTGGAGGCTTCGATTGTCCTGGTCCTGTTCCTGGTCCTGCTCATCGGCATTCTGGATGTCGGCCAGGTAATGTTCTTTCACCACGTTCTCACCCAACGGGTACGCGCCGGCGCGCGTTATGCCGCCTCCATACCTATGATCCGAGCGCCATCAAAAATGTCGTGAGCTACAACAGCGCTACCGCTCCGCCTGGCGGCGCGGCATTGTTCGGGCTGGATCCGTCCTTGGTACAGGTAACCTTGCATGACGGGGGTACGGCCAACGCCAGAATTGAAGTCAGCGTCAGCGCATTCACGATGCACTTTGTATCACCCTGGCTCATGCGCGACTTCACTCCCCATCCATTCCGGGCCGTGGCGCCGGTCGAAAGCGCCGGCAATGCCGAGTAGCCTATCTTACGGCCACGGCAATCAGGTTCCAGCCGACAACGAGCGCGAAGAGAACGTTCAGGCGCGCCATTAGCCCGCGCCGTCCGCTGCGCCAGGCATAAAGCGCCAGGCCAATTGCAAAAACTTTGGGCGCGGTCAGCGCCACTGCCGGATTGCCGCTCAGCGCGAGAGCTGCCCGAATCAGTGGATTGGCCTCAGCCACGCCGTTGCGCAGAAAGAACAGTGTAGTGAGCGCGTCCAGCAATTGCAAAACAACGAACCCGAGCAGGATCATACGAACACCTTAAAGACTCTGGACCGGCGCCGCCAATGGTACCAGTCCTGGTACAAGGCCGGCCGGTGGTTAAAGGAGAGCGTCGATCAGGCCGATCTGTAAATCCAGCGGCGATGACAAACGCGGTCCCAGACGGGGTCCGAGGTCACAAACGTACGGGTCTGATTCGGTTCGCGCCCTCGTTGGTGGATTGGTTTTTCCTGTTCCTGATGCTGGCTGCCTTCGGGCGGCCGCAGTCCTGGCAGTCCTTATTAGCGGACGGCGATACCGGATGGCACATCCGAACCGGCGAACTGATTCTCCAGACCGGGGTAGTACCACAGCACGATCCCTTCTCATTCTCGCGCGCCGGCGAGCCCTGGTTTGCCTGGGAATGGCTCTGCGATACCAGTTTTGCCTTCCTGTACCGTTGGCACGGGCTCGCCGCGGTTGTGGCGCTTTCTGGCGCCGTGCTGGCCCTGGCAGCCGCTGCTCTGCTCTGCTGGCTGCTGCGCCGCGGGACTGGCCTCGCCATCGCTGTAGCCGTAACTCTGGCCACAGTCAGTGCCTCCAGCGTGCACTACCTGGCTCGGCCTCACATTTTCACGATGCTGTTCCTGACCCTGGCCCTCTGGACCCTGGATGAGGATCGCCGAAAGCCCACGCGCATGGTCTGGAGCCTGATCCCTCTGTCGGCGCTGTGGGCCAACCTGCACGGCGGTTTCGTCGCCTGGCTCGCGGTCTTAGGATTGGCAGCCGGGGCGAGTGGCGTGGCGCGCGACAGACGCCTGCGTCGCCACGCCACCCTTTTCGTACTCTGTTCCGCCGCTACCCTTGCGAATCCGTACGGCTGGCATCTGCACCAGCACATCTCGCGATATTTGAGTTCGTCCTGGATTCTCGACAACGTGCAGGAGTTCCAGTCGCCGCGCATCCGTTCCGAAAACCTCGTAGTATTTGCCGTGCTGCTGCTGCTCGGAGTAGCGCTGGCCTCGCGGACCCTGGCGCGGCGCCGATGGTTTGAGGGGCTGCTCGTCCTGTTCTGGGCCTTTGCCGCGCTGCGCTCGGCCCGTCATGTGCCTCTGTTCGTCCTGGCCGCGGCGCCAGTGATCGCTTCCGAACTCGCGTTCTCCTGGGAGAGGGCGGCGCGCACGGCATCGCCTAAGGCTGCCGCCAGGGTACTGTGGGAGCTTTCGCAAGATCTCGGTAAATCGTGGCGGATCACCGCCTGGACGCCAGGATTCGCCTGCCTGGCCGTGTGGTTCACCTGGATGCCGGCTAGGCTGAACGACTTCCCGGAAGCGCGCTTTCCGGTGAGGGCGCTGGCCCGCAACCTCGACCGGCTGCAACCGGCCGGCACGATGCCTCGTATTCTGACCTCCGACCAGTGGGCCGATTACCTGATCTTCCACCTCTATCCACGACAACGGGTCTTTTTCGACGGCCGCAGTGACTTCTACGGCCCGGCCGTGGGTAACGATTATGCCGCGCTGCTCTCGGCCGGGCGCAACTGGCGGCCGATACTGCACCGCTACGGCTTTCAGATGGCCTTGCTGCCGCTCGATTGGCCTCTGGGAGCCATCCTCGAAACCGATCCGGGATGGCGTCTGGTCTATCGCGACAAAGTTTCGGTATTGCTGGTCCGAAACGCAAATGGACTAAAGGAAACGGGCCAAACCGTCGAAGGATCTTGTGCAGGTGAACACGCGGATGGACACACTGACCTGGATGGCGATCGTTCTCGGATGCGCGGCAGTAATTGACGACCTTCGCCGGCGCGCCATCTCCAACTGGATCAGTGTCACCGGCATTGCCGCCGGCCTGGTGGAGCACGCCATCCGCCGCGGGATTCACGGCCTCGGTGTGGCCGCGGCAGGAGCAGCAATCGGATTCTCGATCTTCCTGATTGTCTATCTCGTGGGTGGCATGGGCGCGGGAGATCTGAAACTCATGGCGGCGTTTGGCGGGCTCCTGGGGCCGGCCGGTATCGGGACGGCGGCCCTGCTGGTTGCGCTGATTGGCGGGCTAATCGCAGGCGGCAGTCTGCTGCTGAACCCGCGGAAACGCGCGATCCCGTATGCACCCGCCATTGTGGCCGGCTCCTGGCTGGCCATGTGGGGAGGCAGGTAAACCATGCATTTCGATCGGCGATTTGCCGCCGTAGTGGGGCTAAGCCTGGTTTGGGCTCTTCTGGTTTCCGGCGTATTTTACCGCTTGGCCGCCGGCGCCCGAGTATCGGGGTCGAGCGGCCCCGAAAAGCCTCTGATCGTGGCATCCCGGCCGTTGCCCCTGGGAGCGGTGATTGACAAGGAGTCGGTCAAAACGGTCAAGATTCCGGAGAAATGGTTTCCGAAAGGCGCTTTCTCCAATTTGGAAGACGTGCTGGACCGCGGCGTCATCGCCGCCATGGCGCCGGAGGAGCCGCTGCTGGAAGCGCGCCTGGCGGCCAAAGGCAGCGGAGTGGGGCTGGCCAGTATGATTCCGCCCGGAATGCGGGCCATCTCCGTGAGGGTGAACGATGTAGTCGGCGTTTCCGGTTTCGTGCTGCCGGGAATGCGGGTCGATGTATTGGTCACGGGACGGCCTCCGGGGCGGGACGACTCGGTCACCACAACCGTCTTGCAGAATATCCTGGTCATCTCCGCGGGGCAGACGATCCAGGCGGATGCCAAAAGCCAGCCGATCAATGTTCAGGTGGTAACCCTGCTGGTGAATCCGGCCCAGGCCGAGGCACTGACCCTGGCGCTTATCGAGGGCAAAATTCAACTGATTCTGCGAAACTCCACCGATCACGAATTGGCACGGACCGGGGGGCGCCAGACCCGTGAACTCTATGCCGTGGACCGGCCCGCCGCTCTTCCGGAGGCCGTGCCCAGGGCGGTTCCTACTCCAAAAAAGCCCGCGCCCGAACCGGTCCGTACGCCTGCGCCCGTGGCACCGGTGGCAGTCATCCTTACGAATCCTTCGGCGGATGACGTGGTCGTCATTCGCGGAAACGTGAAGACCGTAGAGCAAGCCGCTCCGCGGCCGGCGAGTTCGAAATGACGCTGCCTTGCCGCAAAATCGTATTGCAGGTGCTGGCCGCGGCTGTTGCCGTAGTGTCTGCAGCAGCATCGGAGACTCTGGAACTCAACCTGGTGCAGGGACGGGCTACGGTAATCGACTGCCCGGACGGGATCGCGCGGATTTCAACCAGCAACCCGGAGATTGTGGATGCGGTGACCGCCAGCAACCGCGAGGTCCTGTTCGATGCCAAGGCCTTGGGCCAGTCCACCCTGATCGTCTGGTCCAAATCAGGCCAGCGCACGACCTACAACGTTACCGTCGAACCCAACCTGGAGCCCATGAGAAAGCTGCTCCGAGAGTCATTTCCGGACGAGGAGATCGAGATCCGCGCGGCCCGGGAGTCCCTGGCGCTGGTGGGTCACGTAAGCACCCAGGCGGTGGCGGACCGGGCGTTAGCCTTGATTTCGGCTTCGGTGAAGGGAGCCGTGAGCAATCTCAAGCCTGCTCCGCTTGGTGTGGAAAGGCAGGTGATTCTGCACGTGAAATTCGCCGAGCTGAATCGCACGGCAGTTGCCGAATTTGGCATCAACATCTTGTCGACGGGCGCGCTGAATACCCTGGGACAAATCACCACTGGCCAATTTCGCTCCAATAACGGCCTGCAGCTCAACACAAGTATCCCGGGGCATACCTCTGGAACCACCAACCAGTTCTCGCTGAGTGACCTGCTGAATATTTTTGCTTTCCGGCCGGACCTGAACCTCGCGGTGCTGATTCGCGATTTGCAGACGCGGGGTCTGTTGCAGGTCCTGGCCGAACCCAACCTGGTGGCGACCAACGGCAAGGAAGCTTCTTTCCTGGCGGGCGGAGAATTTCCTATACCGATCGCGCAGGCCAGTTCCAGTTCCGGCGCCATCAGCATCATGTACAAGGAATTCGGCATCAAACTGACCTTCCTTCCCCAACTCACGCCCAACAATACCGTAAAGTTGCGCGTCAAGCCGGAGGTATCCACCATCGACTGGGG
>Ga0126381_100006409_pt1 | contig 13012 bp, 8 predicted proteins | sample PanSoiMetPlot_28_FD_96465 | JGI IMG/M metagenome (GOLD analysis project Ga0126381, IMG submission 96465) | Tropical forest soil microbial communities from Panama - MetaG Plot_28 | ecosystem: Environmental > Terrestrial > Soil > Tropical forest > Bulk soil | place: Panama | collected 2016-02-17
CGCAGGCAGCCCATACTTCACGCACGTAGCCGAGAACGACTTTGACATTATTCGTGAAAACCTGGACGGGGGCCATCGAAGCACGACGAACCGGCTGGTTCCGTACTGCGTCTTCATTGATCCCGAGCTGGCGCGGGTTGGCCTCAACGAGTCACAGGCGCGACGAAGGGGTATTGCCTACCGGGTGGCATCTGTGCCGGTCGACGCCGCCTGGCGGCCCTGGACCCTTTCGGAGAGGCGTGGATTCATGAAGACGCTAATTGAAGCACATGGTGACCGCATTCTCGGGTTCACGGCCTTTGGTCCTGAAGCAGGCGAACTCATGAGCACGGTTCAACTGGCGATGCTGGCGGACCTGCCGTACACAGTTTTGCGAGACGCCATGTTTGCTCACCCGACCATGACGGAAGGCCTGAAGGCCTTGTTTATGGCCGTGTCCGAACATCCGCAGAAGGATGCTGAGCAGCTTCAACGCGCGCGGGCGTTCGCGGATTAGTCGCAGTCTGACATGACAAGCAATGGTGCGCTGAGCGCCGCCGCCAGCCTGCATCTTCACTGGCCCGAATATTTGATGGAAGCCGGCGAAGCGGGACTTTACCTGTTCTCCGCGTGCAGTGTGGCCACTTTGTTATGGCACCCCGCTTCGCCAGTCCAGCGATACCTGCCGAGCGATGCCGTTCGCCGGATGCTGATGGGCCTGGCGATGGGCGCGGCCATCGTCGGGATCGTGCTCTCACCGTGGGGCAAGCAGTCGGGAGCTCACTTCAATCCCGCAGTCACATTTACCTTTCACCGGTTGGGGAAGGTAGCTTCGTGGGATACGCTGTTCTACTGCGTCGCACAATTTCTCGGCGCCGTCGCGGGGGTGGCACTCGCAACGCTTATACTGCGAGGCGCGCCGGCGCACTCAGCGGTTCATTACGCGACCACCATTCCTGGCCTCTACGGGGCCCCGGCCGCGTTGCTTGCCGAGCTGGCCATCTCATTTCTTTTGATGAGCGCGATTCTGTTCGTATCCAATCACGAAGTGCTGGCGCCCTTCACACATTACTTTGCAGCCATACTCGTGGCCATATATATCGCTTTCGAATCTCCAATATCCGGTATGAGCACGAATCCCGCCAGGACGTTCGGCCCGGCATTGAATGCCAACTATTGGCATGCCCTTTGGATTTATTTCATCGCGCCTCCGCTGGGGATGCTCGCGGCAGCCGAAGTCTTTCTTGTGGTTCGTGGACGCCGAGGTCCGTATTGCGCGAAGCTGCATCACCACAACGACAAACGCTGCATTTTCCGGCACTCCGGACCGGATCCGACGGCACCGGCGACAGAAGCAGAGGTATCGATGCGTAGTCGTGGGGCAGATCAATCATTCCTTGCGGACTAGCAGGGGGCGGTCCAGCGAAACACCCTCCGGCATACCGTCTTATCCGGCCAAGTAGCATCGTTTTACTCCCTGTTGCTTTCCCAATGGAAATATGTCATCCTTCCTGTTGGAAACCAAGTAGTAGTCATGAAAGAAAAAACAGACGTCCTGCAGGGCACGCTAGCCTTGATGGTGCTGAAAACTCTGGAGGTTCTCGGACCGTTACATGGCTACGGTATCGCCCGGCGTATTGAACAGATCAGCGGAGATCTTCTCACCGTAAATCAAGGCACGCTCTACCCTGTTCTACTGAGGTTGGAACAGGAGGGTTCGATCGCCTCCGAATGGGGCGCCTCCGAAAATAACCGCAAGGCGCGCTTCTACCGATTGACACGGAGTGGCCACAAACAATTGCAGGCCGAGACACAGGGTTGGGAAACGACGGCAGCCATCATCGCCCGATTCTTCGCTGTGAAAGCGCAAGACCTGAAATAGGGAGATCTGAAAATGAGAGCGATCCTGCGTTTCCTTAAACGGCTCGGATGTTCGGTGAGATGGCAGCAGGCGGAAGACCGCTTACGCACGGAAATGGAGGAACACCTCACTCTGCAAACGGAGGAAAACGTCCGGGCCGGCTTATTGCCCGCTGAGGCGCGACGCCAGGCCATTCTGAAGTTCGGAGCGGTGGAGGCAATCAGAGAAGACTATAGAGATCAACGAGGACTTCCGTTCCTAGAAGTCCTGATGCGAGATCTGCGTTTTGCTTTCCGAGGCTTACGAAAGGCCCCGGCGTTCACGAGCGCCACAGTTCTGACGCTCGCGCTGGGCATCGGCGCGACCACTTCTATTTTCACTTTGGTGCACGCAGTTTTGTTGAAGTCGCTGGCGGTAGCGAATCCCAGCGAGTTGTACCGGCTAGGGAAAGGGGCGTATTGCTGTAACTGGGGTGGATACAGTCAAGAAAACGAGTTTTCGATTTTCTCCTACGATCTGTATAAACATTTCAGCAAGAACACCAAGGGCTTCGCCGAATTAGCCGCTTTTTCGGGCGAGGTTCCGATGTTCGGTATTCGACGTTCAGGCCGTGCCGAGGCAGCCGAAAGCTATCGAGGCGAGTTCGTGTCGGGCAACTACTTCGTCATGTTTGGCCTTAATGCGTATGCTGGACGCGTACTGAGACCAGGCGATGACCGCCGCGATGCCTCGCCCGTTGCAGTGATGAGCTACCGGTTATGGCGGCAAAGATATGATTCGAGTCCGTCTGTCATCGGTAGCGTCTTCGACATAAACGAGAAACCATTTACCATCGTAGGAATTGCTCCGCCGGGTTTCTTCGGCGATACACTGCGCGTCGATCCACCTGATTTCTTTTTGCCGTTGAACACGGAGCCATTGTTGGAGTCCGATGCCGTTCTGTATACACCCGACAACCACTGGCTGCACTTGATCGGACGCGTCCAGCCCGAGGTAAAGCCGACAGCTATAGAGGCCGAAATGCGAGTGGAGTTGAAGCAGTGGCTTCGCTCCCACTGGGGCGATATGAGCGCCAACGATCGTGCGGTATTTCGTCGCCAAACGCTATACCTGGAACCGGGAGGCACCGGCATCGCGGGTATGCGGGGGGAATATGAGCACTGGCTTCAGATCTTGATGATGGTTTCAGGATTTGTGCTGCTCATCGTCTGTGCCAATATCGCGAATCTCATGCTAGTTCGCGGCCTTGAGCGGCGCCCGCAGATATCGTTGAGCATGGCGCTCGGTGCACAAGCGCCCCAACTTAGGAGGCAGTCCCTCACAGAAAGCATTTTGCTCTCTCTTCTGGGCGGTGCGGCGGGCCTCCTAATCGCATTTGCCGGCACGCGTCTGATTTTGCGTTTTGCATTTCCGCACGTTAGCGGCTGGGCGTACATACCTATTAGCGCATCGCCCTCAGTACCCGTGTTGTTATTTGCTTTCGGCCTTTCGCTGATTACTGGGATTGGATTCGGTGTTGCTCCGGCGTGGATGGCTACGCGAGTAGATCCGATTGAAGCGCTTCGCGGAGCCGCCCGCGCCACCGCTCGCACCGGATCGCTTCCAAGAAAATTTCTTGTGGTATTCCAGGCCTGCTTATCGCTCGTCTTGTTATCAGCGTCGGGGTTACTCACGGCCACCCTCCACAATCTGGAGAATCAAAATTTCGGCTTCGATCAAAATCACCGCATAGTGGCCAATATGAATCCAAAGCTTGCCGGTTATCGGCTGGAGCAACTTACGTCTCTGTATCGACGCATCCATGATTCTCTGTTGAGCATTCCTGGCGTTTCCGCGGTAGCTCTCTGTACGTACTCCCCGTTAAGCGACTACAATTGGGGCACTAGTGTCTGGGTGGAGGGGCATCCGGCGCCCGGTCCCAACGACGATAACTCTGCTTCTCGAGATCGAGTCACACCGGGATACTTCGACACCATAGGAAATCCGATCCTGAGAGGACGCAGCATCTCCGAGCGGGATACGGAGACTTCACGTCACGTGGTGGTTATCAATGAAGCGTTTGCCCGGAAATTTTTCAAGAATGACAATCCTATTGGAAAGCACTTCGGCCGGTTCGGCGTCGGATCGGCGAGCCAATACGAGATTGTCGGGATCGCCAAAGACGCGCGCTATCTGGCGGCCAGTTTCGGCAAGCCGGTCACTCCGTTCTTCTTTCAGCCTGTAACGCAGCACGATATCGACCCGAAAACCGGATTACCGGAAATCGATAGCGCACACTTTCTGCAGGACATCATCATTGTGACCAGGCCGGGAGTTGACCTTCCCGTCGCCCAAATTCGCCAAGCCATAGCGTCTGTCGATCCGAATCTGCCGATCATTTCGATTCATACTCTGAAGGAGCAGGTAGCTGGTCAGTTCACGCAACAGCGGCTGATTGCGCGGCTCACTTCATTTTTCGGAATTCTTTCGCTTGTTTTGGCTTCCATCGGAGTGTATGGAGTGACTGCCTATAATGCCGGTTGCCGCACGAACGAGGTCGGAGTGCGAATGGCGCTCGGAGCCGATCGTCGCCATGTTCTAGCGTTGATGCTGCGGAGTGCGTTCACGCTGATTCTCTTCGGGCTATTTATCGGGCTGCCGTTGAGCTTCGCCGCTGGTCGATTCATGGGCAATCAGCTTTACGGTACGAATCCCTACGATCCCATGGCGACGTTGGTAGCCGTCGTAACGCTCGGATCGTCAGCGTTGGTTGCTTCTCTGATTCCTGCACTACGGGCTAGCTCGATTTCCCCGCTCGAAGCGTTGCGCGCCGAGTGACGGCAGAGCTTAGCAGGCGACGAGTAGCCCAAACGACAAAAATGTCAAATGCGCGACGGGGTTCTGCGAAGGAAGCAGACCCGTCGTACTCTGGTAGCACTTTACATGGATCGCCGTACATTCTTTTCTATCGCCAGCATCGCCGCACTTGCGGCGCTGCGCAGAGGAGATGCGCAGCAAACCGAGAAGCCGCATCGCCCGTTTGAAACGACCAATCCTTCAGACTTGCAGCAGGCGCCCGGTGTCCATCCGCCCGTCTTCGCTCTGGATGAACTCACAATTTCCGATCTTCAAAGCAGGATGAAACAAGGCTCGTTGAATTCGGAGAGGATCACAGGGCTTTATCTGCAAAGAATCGAGGAGGTCGACCGGCGAGGGCCGGCGTTACGGTCCGTTATCGAAATTAATTCGGATGCACTCGCCATCGCGCGCTCGCTGGATATTGAGTACAAAACCAAAGGACCGCGAGGGCCATTACATGGTCTTCCCGTGCTCATCAAAGACAACATCGATACAGGCGACAAAATGCAGACAACTGCCGGATCTCTGGCACTCTATGGAAAACCCGCTTCGAAGGATGCTTGGGTCGCCGAGCGGTTACGGAGCGCGGGGGCGGTGATTCTGGGCAAGACCAACTTAAGCGAATGGGCGAATTTCCGCTCTACGCATTCCACCAGCGGATGGAGCGGGCGCGGTGGGCAGACAAAGAATCCGTACGCCCTGGATCGCAACCCTTGCGGTTCAAGTTCGGGAACGGGCGTGGGAATCTCGGCAAATCTTGCGGTGCTGGGCGTCGGAACGGAAACGGATGGATCGATTGTTTGTCCTTCGTCGGTGTGCGGCATTGTGGGTATTAAGCCCACGCTCGGGTTGATCAGCCGGACGGGAATTATCCCGATTGCACACAGCCAGGACACCGCCGGACCGATGGCGCGGACGGTTCGGGACGCTGCGATTCTGCTGGGCGCGCTTACCGGCTACGATCCTGCTGATACTGCTACACAAGCGAGCGGCGGTAAGAGCCTTACGGATTACACGCGATTTCTCGATCCGGACGGGCTCAGAGGAACGCGGATCGGTATCGCCAGGCAATATTTCAGTATCGGACCAGCCGTTACTGAGGTAATGGAGGAGTGCATTGAATTGATGAAACGGGCTGGCGCCGAAATTGTCGATCCCGCGGATCTCCCAAGCTTTCAAAAATGGGGCGACACAGAACTGGAGGTCATGCTCTATGAGTTCAAGGCCGACTTGAACAACTACCTTGCGGCACGTGGGGCAGAGATCAAATCACTAGCTGAATGCATAGACTTCAATCGGGCCCATCGTTCGGAAGAGATGCCTTACTTTCAGCAGGAACTGATGGAGCAGGCACAAGAGAAAGGTCCGCTCACCGAAAAATCATACAAGGATGCGCTTTCGACGAATCACAAGCTAACGCGGAAAGAGGGCATCGACGCCGTCTTCGGAAAGTTCAAGCTCGACGCAATAGCCGGTCCGACTTCCGGGGCCGCCTGGGTGAGCGATTGGGTCAACGGAAATCGCGCCGACAGTGGATGCGCTTCGCCCCCGGCCGTAGCCGGATATCCGCACATCACTGTTCCAGCGGGATACAAATTCGGTCTGCCTTTCGGAATCTCCTTCTTCGGCACGGCCTGGAGTGAGCCGAAACTAATCAGGATCGCTTATTCCTTTGAGCAAGCTCGAAAGGCCCGGCGCAAACCGGAATTTCTCCCGACAGTGAATTTCTATGCCTAATCCATGGGCTGTCGCGCATCCTAAAAGTAGGGGATTGCGATGGCAGAAAGGCATAGGGTTGTCATTCTCGGCGGCGGATTCGGCGGGTTATACGCTGCGAAGGCATTAAAAAGCGCGCCGGTTGAAGTCACAGTGATCGACCGGCGGAATTATCACTTGTTTCAGCCTTTGCTTTACCAAGTTGCGACCGGTTCGCTATCGCCCGGGGAGATTGCGTCTCCGATTCGCGGTGTCTTAAACCGGCAGAAGAATACACGCGTATTACTGGGCGAAGCGGTCGATATCGATCCCGTTGCCAAGCAGGTGCGGCTGAAAGATGGGGCGACCTGCCCCTACGATTCATTGATCGTTTCGACGGGATCGCAGAGCGCGTACTTCGGACACGAGGAATGGAGCAAGTGGGCACCAAGTCTGAAGAGCATTGAAGAGGCGACCACGATCCGGCAGAAAGTGCTGATGGCATTCGAGGCGGCCGAACGAAGCAGCGATCCGGTGGACCGGAACGCGTGGCTCACCTTTGTGATCGTCGGCGCCGGTGCAACAGGCGTGGAATTAGCCGGGGCACTGGGCGAAATTGCGCACAACACGTTGAGAAATGATTTCAGGTCCATCAATCCGTCAGACGCGAAGATTCTCGTCGTTGACGGTGGCGCACGGGTCTTGCCGACATTTCCGGAGGATCTGTCGCGCAAGGCCGTCAACTCTCTTGACCGGCTCGGGGCAACCGTTCGAACTGGCGTTTTGGTTACAGAAATCGATGGCGGCGGCGTGACAGTGAAAACCGCCGCTGGCGAGGAGCGCATTCCAACACATACGGTAATTTGGGCAGCCGGAGTGGCAATGTCCGACTTTGGGCGTCAGCTCGCAAAGCGCACGAATTCAGAGATTCTGAAGCCGGGCCGTATAAAGGTGAACCCGAACCTAACGATTCCGAACTATCCGGACATTTTCGTGATCGGAGACCTTCCTTATGCCACGAAACCGAACGGCACTCTTTTGCCGGGCGTCGCGCAAGTGGCCATGCAAGGCGGCGCGTACGCGGCGAAGACAATCCTGAAACGGCTGGAGGGCAAGCCTGATACGAAGCCCTTTCACTACTTTGATAAGGGCGACCTGGCCGTAATCGGACGTGGTAAAGCGGTAGCAAATATCTTTGGACTGCATCTTTCCGGTTTGCCGGCATGGCTGGTCTGGCTATTCGTCCACCTGCTCTACATTGTCGAATTTCAAAGCCGCCTGCTGGTGTTTGTGGAGTGGGGATTCCTGTATCTGACGTCAAATCGCGGAGCAATGCTCATCACGGGAAAGACAGATTCAGAGCCAGCCGTACTTTGAGAATCTTGTACTTCTGCGCTTGCCGGTTCATGAAAGTGTTATAGAATCCGATCGGCTGTGGGATCGTAACCTCAGATCACTAACAGCACCGATCCAGGAGCCGCAAGGTGAGCCTCGTCCACTTTCACCCGAAACGATTTCTTCCCCGTCGCAAATTCATCTTCTTCGGAATGTTCGCTCCCCTGACTACCGGGACAGCGGCGCCGCGGCAGGAAACGGAACACCCCCATGCTCATCCGGTGCAACCGGCTGCGCAGCCCCAAACGGTCAACCATCCGTCGCGACAGGTGTTTGATGCTCATCTGCATTGCCCCGATGAGGATGGGAATGTTTGGCAGTGGCACCCGGTCACGCCCACCTTCGACGAGTTCGACGCGTACCTGACAAAAACGGGCGTGCAACGCGGCATTATCAACTCAGTCCGTTCACAGCAAGCGAAGACCGCGAAAGCGTTTATCCAGGGCAACCGCGAAGTTGCACAACGGGTAGAGAAATCAAAAGGACGTTATCTCGGCGCATGCGTTGTCAATCCGCTGTTTATTGACGAGGCATTGCGAGAGATGGAAGACTGCAGGAAGCAACTCGGAATGATATGGGTCGGCGAGCTGTGCAATTACACCGTTCCTTACGAATATTCAATTCGCGAATTCGAGCAGCTTGTGAATCAAGCCGTAAAGCTCAACATGATCCTCGACGTCCACACTGAGCTCGATGAGATGAACTACATTATCGAGAAGTTCCCGCAGGCCACGATCGTATTTCCACACTTCGGTGACGGGAGGGAGTTCAACGATATCTTCAAACGAATCGATGCAGTGGCAAAGCATCCGAACACCTACCTAGACACCTCAGGCTCCGGCCACGATCGCGTTGGGATGCTCGAATACGCCCTAAACGCAATCGGCCCGGATCGAGTACTGTTCGGATCCGACTTCTCGATAAATGATCCATCCACTGTGATCGCGCGCATCGAGAACGCATTGATCACCGAAGAACAGCGCCAGAAGATTTTGTCAGGCAACCTCGAAACGCTGCTACGGAAATTTGGCTCGGGTGGACTCGCTGCGCAGTCCTCTGCCGAGCCAAAGTAATCTGTGCCGAACCGCTGGGTCCCCATCTTATTCCTGTTTGTTGGCGGAATGATCAACTACATGGATCGCTCGGCGCTGTCTGTAGCGGCACCGTTTGTCATGAAAGATCTTGGGCTCAATGCGGCTCAACTCGGAATTATCTTCAGCAGTTTCTTTGCGGGATACACGCTGTTTACGTTCATCGGCGGCTATTCTTCCGACCTGTTCGGCCCGAAGCGCGTCTTCGCAGTGTCGATGACTATATGGTCGATTTTCTGCGGTTTGACGGCGGCCGCCACAGGGTTCTTTTCTTTGCTCACGTTTCGGATCCTTTTCGGCTGTGGCGAGGGTCCCTTCGGAGCAGCGGCCAACAAGATGGTTCGGAACTGGTTTCCACCTCAGCGTGTCGCGACCGCCGTGGGTATAGCAAATGCCGGAACACCGATCGGGGGCGCTCTGGCCGGCACTGTGGCCGGATGGGGAGCCATGCACTATGGCTGGCGCACCTCCTTTGTTGTGCTTGCGGTGATCGGTCTTCTTTGGACCCTTTGCTGGGCTTTGGCCGTCTCCGATGTACCGAAGGTCCAACCGGAAAGCGCGCAAAGCGTAGAAGGCGGGCAGAACCCGCCTGCGAAGGGCGAAACTCTGCCTCCATTGTCTTTCTATCTCAGGCAGCCCACCGTGATCGCAACCGGAGTAGCATTTTTTTGCTACGCCTACGTGCTCTATTTTTTTCTGAGCTGGTTTCCAAGTTATCTGACGATGTCGCGGCACTTCGACATCGTCCGCATGAGCTTACTGAACGCAATTCCGTGGATTCTGGGGACATTTGGTCTGCTGCTCAGCGGGGTGTTCTGCGATCTTCTGGCTCGAATATGTCCCGATCTCCTAACGGCCCGCAAGCGCGTGCTGATCGTCTGTTTAGCCCTGGCTGCTGTTTGTGTAAGTCTGACAGGGCTCGTATCGAGCCCCTCGTGGTCAGTAGCACTCATGGCGCTGACAATCTTTTGCATCTATCTAACCGGTGCGACATATTGGGCAATCATCCAGGGCGAAGTGAGGAGCGAACACGTGGGGGCAGCCAGCGGCTTTGTACATTTGATCGCAAATAGCGCCGGCATTATCGGGCCCGCCGTAACCGGTGCGATCGTTCAGGCCACGGGAGCATTCACCAGCGCATTCCTTCTCGCCGGGGGCATCGCTCTCGTCGGAGCGGTGGCGGTGGCAGCTTTTGTGAAGCGTGCGTGAACTGACGGGGTCGCCTGGCCGCTGGGCCTTTAATGTCTGCCGGGATTTATCCAGAAATCAATGCCGGGAGCACCTGCCATATACGGCTTCGCGAGAATGTCCAACTTGCCATCGCCGGTGAGGTCTGCAAGCTGCGCTTCGTGGGTACCGTGTCCGCCCTCGGCGATCGTCACCTTCTCAAATTTGCCTTGTCCGTCCCCATAGAACACCCAAAGATGCGCCCGTGGGTAATCGACCGTCCTGGTCCAGTCGCACCACTTGGACATCTCGCCACAGAAAATGTCGCGGTTGCCATCTCCATCCACATCAGCAATGCGCAGTGAGTGACCGTGTACTACGTCCTCGCCGAGCAGGTCGTGGCCTTCCCAGGTTCCGTCCTCTCGCATCTTGTACCACTTCAAGGGGCCGCACCCATCGCCACTGTCGAAGGCCACTTGCGCACCATTTGCTTGCTTGATCAGCTTGCCTGCGGCTGCCCGGGAAAATTTCTGCGAATCGTCAATCACATGCGGCGTGAAATTCATGCCTCCCTCGTGCTTGAACCAGTGCCCGCCCCCGACTATCTCCAGAACGCCATCGCCGTCGATATCCGCCATCGCAAGTCCTTCCATTGGCGCGTCACCCTGAAACACCGTTTGCAGCGGCCAAGGTCCGGTCCGGCTCTTCGCATCGTTAGGAACCCTTGCCAGAAATAAAGCTTGCGCGCCCTGATTCCAAAACACGAGTTGCGCCGACCCCTCGTTCAGGACGTCGCCAAACATCAAATCGTGATGCTGCGTCCGGCCCGAGTCTTTCAGGAGGCGCCGCTTCCAAGGCGTGGCCGGATCAAAGTGTGGCGCGGGATTCTCCCACCACCACACCTGGTTCGTGGAACTATCGCCGCCAACCACTAGATCCAGATAGCCATCGCCATCCACGTCGAACAAGGCCCCGCCCGCTTCGAGATTCAATGGGCCAGGATCGACCAGATATTCCCGCCAACCTGCAAATGGGGCGTGCACATCGCCTGTGTTACGCATCCAGACAGCAGAATTGTACTTGCGCCGTCCCGTAAGAACAAAATCCGTTCGTCCGTCACCGTCCACGTCGCCCACGATTGTCCCAGTCTGATCAGTGCCCAACGAAGGTACTGGCAGGTCACCAGCAGCGCTCGACAGATGCTTCCATGGGGGTGACGCAAGCTTCTCGGGGCAAGGCGCAGCGTTCAGCAGGACCGGCGAGGTACTCAGGGCCATAAATTTGCGTCGATTCATGTTTTGGCTCTCCCTTGCCGCGTTAATCAACCATGAGCGGTCCGGCCGGCGCAAATTCCAGTGACTGGAAGTACATCAGGTTGTGGCCATATTCCGTGGCGGGCTTAATTTCCAATATTTGCGGACCGGCCTTCCGAATTCGAAGCGTTCCCATATCGAACGTCCGATATTGGTAGCCTTCTCCTGTTGCGACCACTGAGCCATTAAGGGTCTGTCCGGCAATTGTAATCAGAAATTGATTGCCTTTCGACTGTGCGGGAGCCGCATAGCGAATATGCACACGATAGTCGCCGGCCTGGCTGATTAGAAGATGCCAGCGCACGGTGTCCGCGGGACCGGTCCATTTCGCAATATGGAATTTGCCATCGCGGTTGAAGCGCTTCACCGCTTTGCCTGCGGTCACGGCCGGCAGATAGTCAAGTTCGAACGGGGCATCGCTTCCTTGCGTCACCATCGGCGGGTCCACGACCGGAGGTCCGTCCAGCCGCAGCACAAACACCGTGTCGTTCTCGTCCGTGGCGCGACCTGTGAGCGTGATGAGGTCCGTCCCGTTCTCACGAACCACTTCCAGTTTGCGCTCCGGCACCGCCAGCGCATATGCATCGAGAACAGCGTTCTTCAATCCCGGGACCCGCAGCTTGCCATCCGCAGGCCAACTGAAAACATGTAGGTAAACGCGGTTGCCCTTCACCGTAGTGCGGCCCCAAGGCTGGTCGCGCAGTGGGCTTGCGGTTGTGCCGTAGATGCTTTCCCCGTTGGCTTGCATCCACTCGCCTAGTTTGTGGAATGTGGTGACACTTATTCCGGGAATGGTGCCGTCTGCCATCGGGCCGATGTTGAGCAGATAGTTGCCGCCCTTTCCGACAATCTCCACAAGACGATGAATGACTTCTCCGGGCGTTTTCCATTGTTCATCAAACTTGCTGTAGCCCCAGGTAGTATTCAGCGTCTGGGGTGTCTCCCAGTATTCCTGCAAGCCGCCGGTGGGCATGCCATTGTCATTCATATCCTGGTAATCCCCTAATAAATCCTGGCCGTACCCTCCGACCCTGCCGTTGATCAGACAGCGTGGTTGTAAGGTGTGGACGAGTTCCACGAACTCATGTGCGTGTTCGTTGGTATCCATGCCGCGATCAAACCACACGAGCCCCACGGGTCCGTAGCTGGTCAGCAATTCGCGCAATTGCGGCTTCGACTTCTCTTCCAGGTAGCGGGAGAAGTTCTTCTTCGACCGATCGTAATCCCAGTTGTTGCCGTAGCCGTCGGGATGGTCCCAATCTTCACGATGAGAGTAATAGACGCAGAAGCGGATCCCCGCCTGGCGACAGGCCTCAGACAGTTCTTTTACGGGGTCGTGCTTGAAGGGTGTCCAGTCCACGATGTTGTACTTCGATACCTGCGAGTGATACATTGCGAACCCATCGTGATGTTTCGCAGTAATCACCAAATATTTCATCCCAGCGGACTTCGCGAGCGCCACCCATTCGGTGGCATTGAAATGCACCGGGTTCAAATGGTGGGCCATCTCGCGGTAATCGGCGACAGGGATGTTGAAGCGCTGCATGATCCATTCGGCTTCTGTGCCAACCGGAATGCGCTGGCCATTCCATTCGCCCGCCAGATAGGAGTACGGGCCCCAATGAATGAACATACCGAGCTTGTCGTGCTGGAACCACTCCATCTTCCCGGCG
>Ga0126381_100006410_pt1 | contig 13012 bp, 13 predicted proteins | sample PanSoiMetPlot_28_FD_96465 | JGI IMG/M metagenome (GOLD analysis project Ga0126381, IMG submission 96465) | Tropical forest soil microbial communities from Panama - MetaG Plot_28 | ecosystem: Environmental > Terrestrial > Soil > Tropical forest > Bulk soil | place: Panama | collected 2016-02-17
GCGACGGCCATTACACTCCCGGCTGACTCTGCCGGGAACACGACTGTGGTAACCTATGACAACGGCCAAATGGCATTTTTCATTATTTCTCAAATCAGTGCCATTAAGACCCGTACCAATCAGCTCGGTATCGGTCGGCGGTTTGTGGTCATCGGGCCGCAACGGACTTTGGGTGCAATGGAATACCAGAACATTGTGCAGCTCACCAGCTATCAGCGGGTGGGTGCCGGTTCGACTTCCACGGCCGGTGTGGTCAAGGATGTCTTAGAAATGAACGATGATGATATCACTTGGGGCTACGACGACACCCTTATTGGAAAGGGTGCCGGTGGCAACGATGCTGTTATTATTGTCATGCCAGAAGTGGAGCAGCCTGCGGGAGCCCGCATCAATACGAACGAGTTCGCCAAGCTGACTCCTTCGTTAGATGCCTGTACGCTGATGCTGGCTGATATGGCCGCGCCTCGAGAAATTCCGGTACCTCTTGCCGGTGGTGCGATCGACATCGTTGCCGAACAGCGCTGCACTTCCGGCTGGGCAGTTCGTCCAGAGGCAGTGACCATCGTCACGATGCAGTATCAGTAAGGGCTTCTCAGGGGATCCCAGCCCAGCACGAATTAACGTGCTTCAAACTGTTGGGGCGACTGTAAGCGTCCGGGCTGAGGATTTGAAGGAAACAGGTGATGTCTGAGGTACCCAGCAATCAGCCAGGAACACCTGTTCATACTTTCAATTATAAGGTCATTGAAATAGATCGTAGTTTAAGTATGGCTGATATAGAAGCACAATTTAATGAACTTGGTGCAGATGGCTGGCACTTGGATACTGTGGATTGGTTTTCAAATCAAACAAGGATCATTTGTGTCTTTGAACAGGAACTCTACTAAAGGAGACAGGGATGCCTGAATTGTACATTGGGAATATGTCGAAGCAGATTCAGCAGTTCTGCTATCGCATAAGGGAACGGCAGGGTGTGATTGTTCAAACTATTCAGATCGGTGGGCAAATTCGTGTTTCACCCAATGGCCGGGATACCGATTTGCCTGTAGAAATGATTGACCACATCCTCGAACAGCATCGAGGCTATGGTATTGTTTCTATTGACGATGTGCTTGAGGAGGGCCGTGCATTCGATAGCACGTGCTATTCTATCGGCCAACCTATTACGGGCGAAAAGTTGCATCGCGCTATGCAGACCAAGGAGCGAGCGGTTAGTGAGTTTGGCCGTAAGCTCCGGGAAGAGGCTGCGGTGGCCGTGAACTCTCAGATTGAGGAGACTATTGGTGGTCCCATTAGAGGCCTGGAAATGAGTTTTACTGAGGAAGAGCCAAAGGGCGGATACGCCGATAACATGGAGCATGTTGCCGAAGGTGTGCGTGTCAGTCGTGACAATGTGGCGCCAATGCGAGGCCGACGTTGAGCGATGTAGCTTTGGCTCCTAACCCTAGGACAATTCCTGCTTACGGGTTACCACCCGGTGACCCGACTTTTGCGGGATTTGAATGGTTTGTTGCCAATATTATGAACGTGCCATTTCCATCTATACCGCCCACGTCGTGGTTGAATGTGGCGTATACGATGGGCATCAATCTGGCTTATACGGGATTGCAGGGTGTTCCTTCTGATCCGACAGGGCCATCTATCTATGCCATGGCGGTCTATAATCTGGCTGGAGCATATCTGGTTGCGTTTGCTATAGATGACCCTAGTCTTCAGCCACCGAGCAATTACTGGAGCAATCTGCAAACCCAATACGGAATAAACTCGGCAGCATTTGGCATAATCACTAGCGCTGCTGATCAGGGCACGGCTGATAGCCTATATATCCCCGAATCAATTAAGAACATGACATTTAATGATTTGTGGCTCGCTAAGACCCCGTGGGGTCAGGCATATCTGCGAATAGCCGGTCAGTGGGGTTATATCTGGGGGATTAAGTTTTGAAGATCCACCTGGGCTTCGAGGAGTTTGCTTACGATGTGCGGCACACGGCTCAGTCGCCGTTGTCGACGCGCACTCGTGCGCGTTTGGCTAAGAAGCAGAGTGCTCAGCAGTTGGCTTATGGGGCTGGCGAAACCACAACTTCTGTGGCTGCAAGGCTGGAAGCGGATTATGAGGTTGTCGAAACCTTTTATGAGCAGCCCAACATCCAAGATTACATCGTTAACCTTCTTGAGGATGCTCTGTATGATATTACCGAAGTGGTAATGGATACAGACCAGCCCCCGATTGTGCCTATTCCAATTAAGAACATTAACAAGATTGAAGACAGATTTCGTCGGGCTTTAGCTAGGAAAGAAATCAAAGGCCCTGGAATCCCAACCGGGACAGCGGAGGCAGGAGTTTCTCATTTATATACGGACCCGTATAAGAAGAGAGCCCCACGCCCCAGCTTCATTGACACAGGGATGTATCAGCAAAGCTTCAGGGCGTGGGTAGAGGACTAGCCGACAGTGAGTGCCCTCCTGACAACCCCTGACCCGTGTGCCTCTAAGGCGATCCGCATGTGCCTTTGTGCAACATCGAGATTGTATGCACTCGCCATTGCTTCCCTGACAGGAATATCACCATTAGCTACATCTTCAGCCACACGAACCAAGTGGTTGACAATACCGCCCAAAGACTGTTCAATCTTATACCTTGCCGAAGCGTCCATAGATCTTTACCTTTCCTGTTTCTACTCGATTTCTGAAGAAGTTTTGGAATGTTGGTGTAAACTCCTCTGTTGGTGGTTCTATTCCCAAACCATTATAAGGATTAGGGTTGTATCGAAAACAATCAATTTCATGGATAAGGCATCGTATTTCAAAATGGACTGTGCATATCCCCATTTGAATATAGTCTACTTTCAGTCCTCTGTGTGATCCTTTATCTAATACAGATAATTTGTAAGGAACAGCGACAAATTTTCCAGGTTGTCCGCAATCGCAGCATGGGCTATTAGAACACCCTTTCCACCATGCCCAGTCATAGTTGTTTTTTAACCTCATACTAAATTATACCATTTAGGAATACGGAGTACAAGTAGGAGGTTATCATGGCAGCAGCAACAATCCTCGTGTACTTTGCTTTCGTATTCGCAGTTATCGCCGCCTTGTTTGTGGAGGTTCTGCCCCGTGCGCCACTCAATATCCATTTTGGCTGGCTTGCGGTAGCCCTCTATATCTTGGCTGCAATACTAGGAGGTCACGGATGAGCTGTGTCCCGTGTTCACCGGTAAACAAGCCGAATGGCCCGCAAGGCGCTGGGAAACCGCTTCCTAAGCCCCCGAAGCCAACTTCTCCTGGTGCGTGCTCCAATCCTTCGTGTAAGTAATGCCGACTAAACCACCCCTCGGTGCAACGCTTGAGTTGGGTGTCCGGCAGTTATCTGCTGACCAGACCCTCAACTTCTACTTGTATCGGCGGTACATATTCCCACTTGATGGAATGAACTACTGGATCAAGGTACCAGGGTCGGGCACCGTAACGACAGCCGGGATCTCACCGGGTCCGGGTCTTGTTTCACGTACTGCTGATGGTGGGGCTGCAATCCAGGTAGTCCCTGGTGGCATTGGAGCCTTAAATATCGCAGGAGGTACGATTGTTAATCCGCAGAGTGCTGCTGATCAAGGGCTCCCAACTGCTGAACCTCTCTTTGTTGATTTTACTGGCCCAGCATATTCGCATGTTACAGGCACAACTAAGGAACTTCAACCCGGACAGAGCATAACTTTCCCGGCTAGTCCGGCGAATGGTATCTGGGTTTGTTCATCTTCTGACCATCATAAATTCACCTGTGTTGTAGAACAGTCTGTGCCATCTGTCACAATGCCGGTAGTGGTTCAGGTTGTTGGCTCTTTTCATTATTCTGTTAGAATTGATCAAATGGAAGATGCTACGGTTGATTCTAACACTTGCATCTTTACATCATTAACCGAGATACAGCCATTCAATCAAATTGGCCCGGATTACCTGTACATCTGCCATTATGATGATATTGATCTGACATTTGCGTTCAGTAGCCGGGGTCGCTTGTATCAGCAGGCTGATCTCTACCATTATCAGGGTGTAGCACTTAAGAGCCGCCATCTAACGCAGATAATTGATGATTATACCACTTTCAACCCGACTTTGGCTATATCAAACTCTTTGCCGATTTGGCTTAACATGCCGAACTACGTACCACCGTATCCTGGATTCATTTGTGAATTCCCCCTATATCCGTCTTATCTTGTTGATGATAATCTGCCTCCTCCTTTTGGTGCTGTTCACATAGACGATACAGAAACTATGGAATTGGGTATTGATTGGGGTCCACGGTGGCAGCAATCTGATTTATGTAGGGAAAAGGTTACTATTCACCTTTATGGTGTTGACCATGCTATGGCGAGTGATTTTGTGTCTTTTGTCCAACAGTATTCACTTGATTGGATGAAGCTTGGTCTTGTTTCTACACCCGCGATTAAAGATATCAAGCTGCCGCAGGAAGAGTTTAAGATTCTGGCACAGCGCAAGCAGATAGTATTTGATATTAACTATCGCCAAAATATTGTCCGGGACGAGGCTCGCCAGTTCATCTTAGGTGCCAAAGTCCAATGGATTCCACAGTGGTTAACAGGAGATCCTTAAATGCCCCAGAATACAGTTTTGCCTGATTGGCGCGCAACGTACCCAATTGAGGCTCCAGCAATGAAGCCTCCTGGTGTCACGGTCTTGACTACTGCGACCGCGCCGCGGGTGCCAAACAAGCCGACCTATACCTCTGGCACCATCCAGTTGGCCGAGGTTGAATCTCAGGTTGAATCACAGCGGCCGCAAGCAGATGAGCATCCGGCGGCTAAAGAGGAAGAACCTCACGCGAAGGCTTCCAAAAAGCACCGCTAAGATCCTCTACTTTTGTAAGGAACCGTAACCATGGCAGTCCAAACTCAGTTTAGCACGGATCCTAATGCAATTGTTACGGTTAACGTTTCAATTGTGGAGGCTCCGACCCCGAACACTTACCAGCGAACCGGCGCCTTCGTATCGTTTGGTTCTACTACGATGGTTCCTGGTGATTCTGAGTATTTAACTCAGTATTCAGATATCAACCAATGGCTCATAAATCCTCAGGTGGTTACCTCTGCGGTGTGGGCCGGTGGAACTGTTACTGTCACCACAACCAACCCGATTGTTGGACCACCAACAGTTGGTGATACATTCCATGTTGTTATGGCCGGGTTCACTCCAGCGGCATACAATGGCTATTTCAACGCCACGGTTACTGGAGCTAATACGTTCACATATCCAATTGTTTCCAACCCTGGTACAACGACGGCAGTCGGCACGTATATTCCACACAAAACCATTGAACTGACCCAAATGGCCGCGACGTTCTTCGGCCAGGGCAACGAAATCGGCGTGTGGATTCTTGAACTCGGTTATCAATCTTCCATAAATAACCGAGTTACAGCACTTCAATCCTGGATCAACAATAACCCCAAGACGATTTATGGCTTTTTAATGCCGCGCGAATTTGGCGCTGATCCTTTGGCTCTACCGGCTTGGCCGGGGTTGCCGACTCCTGCTCCTTCGCCAACCACGTGGATGAACTTGCTCAAGCAGTACCAGAATCCAGAGGCGATGGAGTATTTCTGGGTTACGGTTCTGCCTACTACGATGCAGACGTTAGGGCCAACCTACAAAGATGTGATCCAGTTTGTTGAGGCTCCTGCGCTTACTGATCCTACCTTGGCCAATTTCACCTCTGTACAAGGTGAGTTTTCGTGTGCGGCGATGTTCTACAATGCGCTGGCATATCGGGCGTCGAACACCAATCGCATTTGTCCAATGGCTTTCAAGTACCTGTACGGGGTCACGCAGTATCCACAGAAGAACAATGGCCCATTGCTGATCCAATTCAAGCAATTCCATACGAATTATGTCACGACCGGCGCCGAAGGCGGTATCGCCTTCACAATGGTGTACGAAGGCGTAACGGCAGACGGCCATGACTATTTCAACTGGTGGTACACGATCGATTGGGTTCAGATTGAGATCAACCTGGATCTTAGCAACGCTATCATTAACGGATCTAACAATCCGTTGGCGCCGCTCTATTATAACCAGGACGGGATCAATTATCTGGAAACTGTTCTGTTTGGTACCATGCAGGATGCACAGACGTTTGGCATGGTACTGGGAAAGATTGTCATGACCCAACTGGATGGGCCGGACCTTACGGCTGCAATCCAAGGTGGTACATTTGCTGGCGAGTGCGACGTGAACGCAGTACCGTTCCTCAACTACACGCTGGCAAATCCAGGTGACTACAAGATCGGGGAGTACGATGGGCTATCGACCCTATTTATCCCCGCACGTGGTTTCATCCACATTCTGGTGAATGTGGTTGCATCTGACCTGATTTCGGTCTAAGGAGATAGCCCATGGCCTTTCAGTTCACACCTCCCGGAGTTCTGAACAGGCTCCGGGCTTCAGTCACATTCCAAAATTTTCCTGAGCTCAACGTCACGGCCGGATTTCTTACTACAGAGGGAATTCGGCTGGCGTTGGAAGGGAACGCAACCGACCTACTCCCGGCTATGGTGAGTCTGGTCAGTAGCCCAGCTCCGTATCTGTCGGCATCGCTTACCATGTCGATTGTGCGGAGCTCTTCGTTGGCCCAGCTCTACAAGCTCCAGATTGAGAACACCACGCTCGTAGGGCTGGTCACTATTTTCCCAGATACGGATGTGCTTAATCCGTTCATTCTTAACAACGTGGCATTGGAGACTGTGCGGGAAATGGCCTTTGCCGGGATGGAAGCTGCTATGGTCGTCACGGCGAGAGGCTACTACAACGTGAATACCGGGTTCTTCGGAACATAATAATGGAGTATTGGGATGACAGGGGTCAAGGTAAACAGGAAGCTCAACCTTGTTATGGTGGTTGAGACAGACAACGGTCCAGTCCATATCCACTCTACACCAATCAGTAGGGAGGTATTTGAAGACAACTTTCTTGTGATTTCGCGTGCCTTTACGGCTGTCTATACGAATGGATTGGGACCAGTGACAGGGCCGCGCGTAGCGGCTCTTTTGCTAAAACAAGAAGCCAAAACTCTCAATGTTTGGGAACGAACCCAGCAGTCCCTGATGGCGGAGATCTACCGGCTAACAAACGTGATTGCTCCTGGATCGAATGGCTGGGAGCAGATGCCGTTCGATGTTGCTCGCAAGCGTGGTATTTTGAATGATGATGATGCAGCCGAGGTGGAAAACTGCATCGTATATTTTACATGCGCCTCGTCAATCCATCTGAAAGCAGAAATGGAGGTGGCGAGGGACGGATTGAAAACACTCTGGGGCGCGCTAACTACATTATCGAATGTTACGGAATACATGCGTTCCTTGCCGACCTTGACGCCGGAAGAGACTACTGGCGAGAATCCGACGACGGCAATGAATCAATAATTCAAAGCTGTCTATCGTGGTTGGTTGATGAAGGGTTTAAGGAATTTTTCGACCAGTTTGAAATGTCCTGGCCGCATAATTCCCGCCTTGAGTGGCAACAGCGATATATGATCGCTTTGTGGAAGTCTTGAATGGCGACCCGTACTATCACCATACATCCTGATTTCTATGCTGCGTTAGGCCAATTTTCGCAGCGTATGAAGACGTTGTTGGCGAATACGGGTCAATTTCAAGCAGCTATGATTCAGTTCCAGCAGTCACAAGTCAAAGCGACTCAAATACCAGTGCCTCAAGTCAGTAATACAATGTCTACTCATTTCAAACGTTTGGGGCAGTGGGTTTCGAAACTTGAAACTACGCTTCAAGGCACTACAGAGCGTATGCTCCAGGTCTTACCTCGTCAATTTAGGGTAATGGTGAATTCTATCACTAAAACTAGAATAGACGCAATTTTGGGGGATATCAGTCCTATCCTGCGGTTTATTCGTCCAGGTATGGGTATGATTGGAGGAGCGTTGGGCGTCCCTGGACTCATTGGTGGTGGCGGTATTGCTATCTTTCTTATGGTTGTTAGATTCTTTTACAATATGACAATGCGGTTAGCAGAACAGCTACGGAGGGATTATGGTCCTTCTTTAGGGCTTGGTGTTTCGATATCTGGCTTAAGAGCATTTCGTGTAGGATTTATGAACCTGCCTGAAGACCCATTATTTATGCAGAGCATGGTTCAAGTTCGTGGTGATGCTGTTTCACGTAAGGCTGTTGTTCTTCATAACGTTTTGCATGTTCGAAATGTTGATAATCTACAGAATATGATTCAAGCAATGATTGCTGCTCAACGGTTTATGCAGGCTCAAGTTCCTGGCATGGAACTTCAGCGTGCTAGAACTATGGGGCTCACTACAATTTTTAGCGATGAAACGCTTATGCGTTTACAGCATATGACTAGGGAGGAGCTAGAACGGGAAGCTGGGTGGGCTTGGGCACATAGAGCTGATATGGCTCCTGCTCCGGAAGCCACACATGAATTGCTTTTGTTTCAAGATACTATGAAAAATTTTCAAGACAATATGTTCAATGCAGCAATTAAGATATTGTCAGATTGGGGTGTGATCGATAATATCACTAAATTCTATAAAGCTATAGACCATTGGGTTAGTGAGCCAAACAAATTCGGTCAAATTCAGCGTACTGTTGCACGTCAAGAGCATTTCAACCAGCGTATGCGAAGGGTTGTTAGTGATCTATTTGTGTTAATGAGTGAAGAGTTCGAAGCCCTTCTTCGTAAGATGCGACAATGGGCTTTTAAGCTTGAAAAATTAAATCGTGATCTTAAGTCATTTGATATGGATGCATATTTGGCTGGAGAATTGCCGACTGTTGAAGTGACTGCCGGTGGTCGTCGCGGCCTCGCCATTCGTGTTGGCATAGAACGGCGCCCTGGTGAATCAGCAGTTTATCCAGGGACCCCACGGCACCCTGGGAGGGTGCATTTTGGCGAACGTGTGGGCACTGGAGCTCCAGGGCGCGGGGCAGCCGGAACCTGGACAGGTGGGCAAGGTCGGCAAATTGTAGGAGCGGGAGGCATTACTGCCCCAACTCGCGGACCATTGCGTGCTGGAGCAGTCAACTCATCTGATCTGTACAACGAATATAAGAAGAAGTTTGCTGGTTCTAACCTAGATGGTTATGTTCCTAAAGACGGTGCTGCATGGGGGATCAAAACAGGTTCACCGGATGAGTGGGCGCGTTTAGCAGTCGCGGTTAGTAAGCAAGAATCTAATCTTAATTCATTTGAACATGGTGGTGGATTAAACCAGTTTGAAGCAAACGATCTTGCTCGCTATGGCGTGAGTGGGAATGTTAGTGACCCTAATGCTCAAGTCCAGGCTCTGGTAAACCAATGGACTGGGTCTATTAAGAAAGATGGCTATATTTCTGGTAATGATGGCCAAGGACACTGGTACGGAGCAAGCGCATATTTCGGCTCCATGCGCGCTCAGGGCTGGCACGGCAAATCAGTGCCAGATGTTGCCAAGTATCTTGGGCCATGGTCCGAGCGTATGCAACAGGCTGCGCTGGAAAAGACCCCTGCTGAAACTCCTCCTGTATCTATGGAAGGTGCTCGTGGTGCTGCAAGGCTATCGGTTCATGCAACAGGCTCAGATCCCCGCCTCGAAAATATAGCACGTGAAACATCCAAATATTTACCGGAAGGGTGGCACGCGTCTATAGAATCCGAGCGGCGCCCAGGTTCACCCGGCTACCACGGAAGTGGTCGGGCTATCGATGTCCAGCTTTGGGATGAGAAGGGCAGGAAGGTTAATTGGTATCAACATCCTGATGCCTTTCCAACCTACCAGTCTTTCGCACATAAGATGCGTGAAGTCCAGCACCAGATGTATCCTGATATGGATGGCACCTTCAGGTGGGGAGGTTATTTCGCTGGTGGTGCTGCGGTGGGTCCAGGTCGTTCTTTAAGTGGTGCTCCCTATGGTGCTATGGATTTAATGCACTTTGACGAGGGGCCATCAAGTCAGATGTTAGCCGGGAGTTGGCAGGGTGGTCTCAATCAGTATTGGGCACAGAGATGGGGATTGCGTCCTGGACTTCCTACTGTTCAGCTTACACCCCCAGCCCCTGTTGATCAGGTTTATGACAAGGTGCCAGAATGGGATATGAAGGATGAACAGAAACCTGTTCAGCCCGCAGCAATAACGAAGCGGGAGCGTGTCTATAATTTGCCTGATATTCCATCTGGTATGGGCGGCTATGTTGCTGACCAGTTGAAGGGTAGTGGAATCAAACTAACCGCAGAGGTGGAGGCGTCTATACGGGCAGGGAGGAAGCCGTCTACTGCTCAACTCGATGCTATGTCTGATGCTGATTTAGATAAGGCTGGTGGATTGCTTGGCAGTTCGATTTATTCATATAAGGAAACGAGGGTTCAGCCCAAACCTGAGACCAGGGAAGAGCCCCCGGCTAAAGCAGGAGTTGCCCCGGTTCCTCCTGGTGGTGGTACTTGGAACGATTATCTGGACTTACATCCTATTGAGACTATAAAGGTTCATAACAATTCTGATCAAGATATTAGGGTTGACCATAAGGATCAAGCGCATCAGGATGATCCTGAGCATTACCGTGATACATCCAACAATCCACATGACACCAAAGGCAAGATCCATAAGCGGCCACGTGGGAAGCACATTTCTGCGGGTGATCAAAATTGGCTTGCTGCACATGAAGGTTCACAGTTTGATGAGGCATTTTCATTAAAGTCTGATAAGACACCTGAGCAAGAAAAGCATGAGCTTCACGGGACTGCATTGTGAGATACTACAACATCGTAATCACTGGAGCTCCAGCAGCGTTCCCAGCCCGATATGATGGAGGTGGGCAATGGGGTACAGAAATCGGTGGTAAGTACGACAGCAATGCACAGGATATTGAGTTTTCGCTTGATGCGTTTACTGGATCATTAGGTGAGGCACCAGAGCCAGCGGCTAGTGAGCCGTCTACTCTAACTATCTTTGGCGTGAGTTGGGATCAGATTAAAGTAACCAATCAATTGGTCGGTAAGGAGATACTAATTTATGGGGGAATGCGTCCTGGGCTTCCGCTTGCAACATATCAGTCAGCGTATAAGGGGTTCTTATTAAGAGCCAATATCCTAAAAGCTTGGGGTAATTGGGTCGGTACGGATATGTCGATTGGCATGTCCCTCGTAGTGTCTGGCACGCAGCAATCGTCGTCTTCTGATAGTTCTAGTTCAGCACCGAGTGGAGACGCAGGTTCTTCTTCTAGTGCCCCTACTGCTACCCCTGGAGCAACACTGGATCGTACGGGCTTACGGTCTATAGATCAGAGGGGAGGGAATAATGTTCCAACCATTGCTCCACGGGATGTTGGTGGTAGTTTCACTAGCATGGGTGATATGTTTGGTGGGATGGGAGGTATTGGGTCACTTGCTGGTTCGCTGTTCGGAGGTGGCACGCCGGGTCTTATTCGCCCGTTAAATCTTATTCATAACTTATTGCCGAATATGCCTATGAGCGATGCTATTCAGCAGACACTTTCCAAAGCATTTCCAAAGGCCAATCTAAACATCAACATTTCACCGCAACTCAAATTGCCGTACCAAGACGCCGGTGCCTATCAGAATATACCGCAGTATGCTAGTTATCTTAAGAAGATTAGCCAATCAATAATGGGGTCATCTAATTACCATGGCATCCAAATTAGTTCACATGGTAATACGTTAGATGTTTGGGATCATCCTATTGGTGAAGGGCATATTCAGTTTGGTGATCTTATTGGGCAACCAACCTGGATTGATTTCCAACGTATTCATGTTAAGACTATACTGCGATCTGATATTAGGGTTGGGATGAACATTGATATCCCGCAAGGTATTCTAATGCAGATGGGTCCGGATAGTATCATGCCATTCAGTTCGACCCAAAGGTCCAACATTAGCATACCGGGAACTTTTATAGTTGAAAAGGTTCTACATATTGGTGCTTTCAGAAATCCTGATGGAAACTACTGGTGTACGAATATAGAGGCATCAGCATCTCAGGCCACACAGTTGCAAGATACTCCCACTCCTAATGCTCCGATAACTCCGATAACCCCTGCCGAGCAATTGTCACAAGGAGTCGCACCGTTGTCTGCTCCTACCACATTTAAGCGGAGTGTACGCCGGTATGGCTAAGAATCCGACTTTAACCATCAATGTCAATGCTGCTCAGTTTAACCAGTTCACCAAGGACTTTAATGATTTTACGAAGAAATTAGGAGCACTATCGGGCCAGTTTAAGCAGATTGCAAGTTCTGTCAGCCAGACTAACCAAAAGACTCAGCAAATGTCTGGGTTCTTTGGTAGTTTGTTAGACATGAGCAACAAGTTCCATAAGCGCGTGGATCTGATTACCACGCAATTCGGTAAGTGGACTACCCTTATCGGTAGTGTCGTAATGCTGGCGAGCGGAGGAGGTTTTTGGGGTCTTAATCGGTTATCCCAAACTATTGTCGATCGCCAGCGGCAAATGCTCACGCTTGGAGGTTCGTGGGGAGCAAATCAAGCCGCACTGCGCGCCGGGCAAATCACAGGCGCGAATACATTTTCGACCCTTGAGAATATCCAAAAGGGGCTAATGGGCGATATGGATATGCGTAATGCTTTGATGGCGTTGCGCCTGTACGATCGCAATAAAACCCCTGAGCAGATATATCAAGATCTCCTTCGCACATTGCCAGAAGACCTTGCTAAGCATCCCGGCAGAGAACTCTTGTGGGCACGATCTCGTGGACTTACGAAGATTATGCCTGAAGATGAAATTATGCGGTACGCAGGGCCGGAGGGCAAGTCTGTTCGAGACATGGTGCTCAAACAGATGCAAAACCGGCCTATGGATGTTTCCAAAAAGGCCAGAGATGAGTGGACTGAATTTCAACAAGCACTATCAAATCTTCGTACTAATATTGACAATTGGGTCGCTAATACTATTGGCGAATCTAGTCAATTTAAGACACTGCGTGAACACATTGAAAAACTGAACAAGTGGATTACAGAACACA
>Ga0126381_100006411_pt1 | contig 13010 bp, 16 predicted proteins | sample PanSoiMetPlot_28_FD_96465 | JGI IMG/M metagenome (GOLD analysis project Ga0126381, IMG submission 96465) | Tropical forest soil microbial communities from Panama - MetaG Plot_28 | ecosystem: Environmental > Terrestrial > Soil > Tropical forest > Bulk soil | place: Panama | collected 2016-02-17
CCGAGCCAAGCCCCGACGGAGGACTCCGGAGGGGAAGGTGTAGAGACTAGACGGGCAGCACCTGCCGGCCGAACGGCCATGGTGAAGGTATAGTCCAGACCACGAACCTGCCAGAGCGTCCGTAGGACGTAGTTCGGCAGGGCGACGAAAGTCGTCGTTGGTAAGAAAATCCGTTGGGGCGCAATCCCCGTGAGGGTTCAAGTCCCTCCGCCCGCACCAGTCTCCACTGCAAATTCTTAGTCGCAGATTTTTTCAGGCGAAGGCCTTCGTGCAAGACCCTGTCCTGTTTTCGGGATTTCTAACCTATTCTCAAAGCTTTGCTGTACAAGTGGGGACGAACCACAACCCATGCCAGAGAAACCTTTTTCTCTTTCGCGATGCCTTCGAGCATCTCGTAGAGACCAGGCGGAAAGCTGATTGAGGCTCTCACTGCCGGTACATTATGCGACTTCATTCTTTTCCCGCTCCCCTGCGTCATATTCATTGATAGACCTCGGAATTCGCCACATTACACCACTTCGGTGAATCTGAGAATAGTCAGGAGACGCAATGTTTTGGTCTACCCTCTTCAATATTTTGTATCAACCGAAAAATGCGTCCAAAGCCCAGTGCTTCTCCCGATGCGATCCGTTCAACGGCCCCGCAGAAATGCGTCGGCGCATTCGTAATGCCAGTTCGTTCTTGTACGAGTTTCAAATCGTTCGAGGGAACATCCGGGCAACATCGGCGGCCGATCGGAGTTGTAGAACACCCTTCGCTTGCCCCTTGCCTTCTCCGTCAGTGAATGGAAGAAGGGGAGATAGTCCTTGCCGCCGAAGAAGACAATTTCTTCATCACAGTTATCTGGCAGCATGCAGAGATCTTGGTATCTGTCGACCCGCCGCCGTCGCTTGTACGGTTCCGCGCTCGGGCTGAAAGTAATGTCGTAATAAGGCGTCAGAAAATCTCCCTTGATCAGGCCCCATCCGGCCGACAGGATGAAGACATTGTCGACACTAAACTTGCCCACAAACCTGCCATAAATCTTGTTTTGGTAAAGTTCATAGGCCTGACAAAGCCCGAGGGGGTTATCGTTTCGCTCATATTCCAGCAGCACATTCCGCCATGATTTCTTGTCGTCGCAAAGATCGTCCGGCCGGGCATACGCAACTCCACTTTACGACGGAGCGCTGACTGCATCGGCCACGAAGATGACAGGTCTACCATCAGGAGATTTCAGGTAGCCGGCGTCTGAGCGCTTTCTCGCCGCGCACTGAATGACCACGATCATGACGTCCACTCCATATTCTCTGCGAGCTGCTCCAAATCGTCGAGAAAAGCTGGATCATAGTTTTCGTCGACGTGATTCTGGTTCCAAAGACCAGAGGTTTTGACGCGATCCCGGTCGCAGTGAATGCCAAGCCATCGCGGTGACGGTGGATCGAGCGGGCTCTTGCCGAAGTTGCTCAGCAGCGCGATCGAGTTTCTCTCGATCCTGCCACGCATGCTGTCCGGCCCAGGCTCGTCTTCGATGGCAACATACAGGAACGGCATGCTGCGAATGACCTCGCTGACAGCCTGTTCGATCTGGAGTTCAAGAGCCCGAATTTCTTGCGCGACGGAGTTCCCGACATCCCATGTCGAACACTCTAGCCTGTCGCGACCAATGAGCGCGGTTCCGACGATCAGTCTAAAGATCGAGCCGCGGTGATTGCCGCCACCATTGCCTTGCCCTTTGTGGCACGATAATCGGCTCCACAATGTCGTTGCCCCGCCCTTCTTCAGGGCGTGAGTACCAACCCTGACGATGCGCGGCCCGTCCCCGCTATCGGAACGGTTTTCCCCTGCCTCGCGGAAGAAATAGACGCCCCGTTTCGGCCAGGCCATGCGGCCGTGGCAGTCCGCGAGCCCCGCCGATTGTTTTTTCGACTTGGTCCAGGACTGCGTAAAATCTGACCAGGTGTTGAAGACGTTCAGTGCCCTCGTCCAAGCAAATCTTTCCTAATTTTCGCTATTTTTTCTTGCCGCCGGGGAAGCTCATGAACGCTTTGGCACTGGCGGCAGAGGCTTTCCCGCCAGTCGTCCTTCCACCAGCTTCGCGAGAAAATCCGCGAACGGCCCAATCTCTTCGCCTGCGCTCGCTTTTTCCAGCGCGGCCATGTAGACATGGCGCTCGGCGACAGGAATCACCGTCCACGGATACCCCCCCGCCGCCATCATCAGGTTCATCAAAAACCGCCCTATGCGGCCGTTCCCGTCCATGTACGGGTGGATATACACGAATATGAAATGCCCTAGCACCACCCTCACCGCCGCGTGTGCTTCCGTGCTCAAAAGATCGAAAAATGCCGGCATTGCATCTCTCACCGCGTCACAGTTCAGTGGCACGTGCATGGACTGGCGGATATAGACCTGACCATTGCGGTAGCCAGCAAGGTCGGCAGGTTTCAGAATGCCGGCTGTGACGCTCGGCGCGAACAGCTCCCGGTACCATGCACGATGATCTTCCTCCGCCACTACGCCGGGGTCTTCCCCGTTCAGCACGCGCCCGATGCTCTTCTGGACGACCTGGAAAGTTTGCCAGTAGCCGCGCGCCGCCATGGCATCGCGCTCATGACGATCACGCTCCTCGGTTGCGGGATTCCAAGTGCCCTTGCGCACCCGCTCGATGAGTTCGGTCGAGACGCGATAACCTTCAATCGACAATGAGTGATAAGCATCGGTCACATACGCCTCTTCCACCCGCTTCATGTACGAAGCGGCGTTGCGCGGCAGTCCCGGCGGCTTGGGGAAGCGGTCAATGACGGGCTCCCGCATTTTCTGCCATAACAGCCTTATTCGATTCACATAAGGTGATGTCTCGCGCGCGGGAAGCGCCAGAGCCGGGCGATCATCGAAAGGATCGTTTTCGCGCACGACATAGCCCGCAGCAGACATCGTCTTGACGATCTCATCCGCGATGCGGTCGCGGCCGTTATTGCGAAAAGCCCCGGCCAGCCGTCCCGCGATCTTGCTGTGTCCACCCTCCAGAAGCCGTGCCAAAAGCCCGGAGCCATCGCGGACCATGGCCAGGGCCGCGCGCACATCCGTAGCACGACTCGAAAAATATCGCGGCGAGCACTCCATCAAAGCCGATTCGAGCGAGAAAATTCGCAAGCCCTCCTTCTCTTCCATATCCCCCTTCGCCGGCATCGCCGACCGCAAGTCGAACAGCGAGGTGCCATGCGGCAGGGCCGTCACCTTGTTTCGTGCGCGGGGGGAACGGACGACAAGCTGGCGGGGCACGGTCCAATTGGCTCCGTGAAGCGACAGGGATTGTTCCGGAGACAGCGACCAGTTCTTGCCAAAGCGCGCTTCAAGGTAGGCCGACGCGAACCGCCAGAACGAGGCATACCAGGCCGTGCTGTCGCCCATGGCCTCGTCCGGGCGGCTAGGTATGTACCAACCCTTGATGACCTCCCGCAGAAACCCGTTCGCGACAAGCCGTTCCCGGTGCGTTCGGGTTAGGTCCCTCGCCCGTATGGCGGCAGCGCCATTAGAGTTCTGAAGCCCATGCAGGATTTCGAGGGATTGCGCCAGCTTTTCCGAGGGCGTAGCCATTCCTTAATTCAGCCTTTCCTGTTGCACAAGTTTTAGCGTTTTCTGCCGTCCACGTATTAGCTTATTAAGCTGTACCATTATTAGCTTTAACTGTCGAACAAATTTTAGCTTTTATATGCCCTGCCGAAAGCTCGGCTTCATCGCCGCCGCCGACAACGACCGCGACATTGGCGACAGCGCCATAGTCGTCGTCGCCGTCAGCATGCTCACCACGACCACCATCGTCATCATCATCGCCATGCTGATCACCGGCCGCCCCTACATCGGCATTGAACTCGACCCTGCCCATCACCGCACTGCCCGTGATCGTATCCGGGTCGGGGGATTAAGGCCTTGGCTGTAGCCGTGTAAACCGCCGCGCATCGATCCTTTCATACGCATCCGCCCTGACCGGCCGCATCCATGGGATGCGGAGAACGTCCGGCCTCTGTGTTCTATCTCGTTCCTTTCCGCCTCTCGTAACTCACGCGGATCATGGCGCGGCGGCAGTCCCTGTCAACGGCGCTGCCCGCTCCTTTCGCTTCGCTCCCGTGTTGGCCGTTTCCCTCCGGTGACAGGTCCCGCTCTGTGCCGCGCTTGTTCATGCCCGCGTTACGAGAAACGCGGAAAGGAACAAGACAATGTCGAACACAGAAGAAAAGCAAGACGTTTAGACACGCATCACCAACAAGATCATCGCGGCCCTGGAAAAAGGCGTCAGGCCCTGGATGAAGCCCTGGAACGCCGAACACGCTGCCGGCAAGATCACGCGGCCGCTGCGCCACAATAGCCAGCCCTACTCCGGCATCAACATCCTGATGCTCTGGGCCAGCGCGATGGAGCAAGGCTTCGCGGCGCCGATCTGGATGACCTTCAAGCAGGCCCTCGAACTCAACGCGCATGTCCGCAAGGGCGAACGCGGCTCGCTCGTGGTCTACGCCAACGCCATCAAGCGCATGGAACATGACGACGCCACCGGCGAGGATGTCGAGCATGAGATTCCGTTCCTCAAGGGCTACACAGTGTTCAACGTCGAGCAAATCGACGGACTGCCGGAAATCTACTACGCGAAAGCTGAAAGCAAACCAACGTCGGTCGAGCGCATCGCGCGCGCCGAGGAATTCTTCTCGCACATCCCAGTGACGCTAAAGCATGGCGGCAACCGTGCCTATTACGAGCAGGAGCTTGACTACGTGCAGTTGCCGGTTATCGAAGCCTTCCGCGATGCCGAAAGCTACTACGCCACTTTAGGGCATGAATTCATCCACGCGACCAAGCATCCAACGCGCCTGGCCCGCGATTTCGGCCGGAAGACTTGGGGCGACGAAGGCTACGCCCGCGAGGAACTGGTCGCCGAACTTGGCAGCGCGTTCCTGTCGCGCCTGGCATGAGACATGCCAGCGCCAGAATTAGTTTTGTGAACGTCATAAAATGCCCCTTTCGTTTGAGCGGCGCCATTCCATGCGTTGTGTTTATTGGTCGGTACATGCCGTTACGCCTAGTGCATGCGAGTTCCTGTTCCGCGCAATTAATCCCTCGATGTCGACGCCATCCTCAGTCCGCTCGTCCGGTGCAGGCGAGTTTGACGAGCGGTGTACCTTCCATACCCCACTCGCCAGTGGTCTCGGCGGTGGCGATATCAGCTAGCTTTCCGCTGACCCTCTTTCTCCTTGTTCTCCACTGCGACGCCTTTTGGTTGGGGCGCGCTCGGAATTTGTGCGGCGGGCTGAGTCAGCCACGCTTCGAAACGGGTCTCGCCGAGTCGTGCGTTATCACCCGGAACGAGTGTTCTCTCGCTGAGTTTCGCTCCGGAGTAACGTGCATTTGGCTCAGGGATGACTTCACGGGGATCATTAAGTGTGGTCAAGCGCCGTCGGACTAGATCATCGATGCGAAACTGTTCCGGGCCTCCTATTTCGACTGTGCCATTTGCCGGCGTGCCCACCGCGACCCCGCCTACGGCAGTTGCTACATCGTCGGCAGCCAGCGGTTGGAAAAGCACATGAAGCAAATGTACCTTGTCGCCAACCATGGAAATGTCCGCCAGGCCCTGAGGAACTCGAAGAACTGCGTTGCCTGCACGATGGAATAGGGGATGGAAGATTCGTTGATCAGTTTCTCCTGAGCGATTTTAGCCCGGAAGTAGCCGCTTTCAGCCAGCCGTTGCGTCCCCACAACCGATAACGCAACGAAATAAAAGGGCAGGCGAAGACACGCTCCTGAACAAAAGGAGGTATCCGCATTGTATATATAGTGATATCCAAGATGCTTAGCGGAGCCATCTTCCTCCCCGCCCTTTAATGCTGCCGCGCGATGGTACTCCTCGTTTTCCCAGGGATCGGAGCAGACCACAATGCTGCCTTCTGGATCCAGCACGATGCGCCTGCAGGCGGAAGACATTCTGCTCAACAGCAATGAGCAAATCCGCCTGATACTCGATTCGGCCTCAGAAGCCATCTGTGGGTGCGATTCAGAAGGTACCTGTCTTTTCGCCAATCCTGCGGCGGCGCGCATTCTCGGATACGATGATCCGGCGGAATTACTCGGGAAAAACATGCATGCGCTGGAGCACCACACCCGAAAAGATGGCACACCCTATCCAATTGAGGAATGTCCCATCTATGTTGGCTTCCAAAAAAACGAGAACGTACACAGAGACGACGAGGTTTATTGGAGAAAGGATGGCACGAGTTTTCCCGTAGAGTATTGGTCTCATCCTGTCGTTCGGGAAGGTAGAACCCTGGGAGCGGTGATTACTTTCATCGATATCACAGGGCGGAAACAGGCAGAAGCGGCGCTCCGCAGAAGTGAAGAGCACAACCGCGGCCTGCTTCAGATCAACAATGCCATCGTTACGAACCTGACCCAGCTGGCGCTCCTGCACTCCATTTCCGAGGCGTTGCATCGTGTCGTCTCCTTCGACCGGTGTGCCATCACGCTCTATCAGCCGGAGAGAGATACTTTCCGCTTCCTCGCGGTGGAGGGAGACCTACACTCGGACTACTTCCGAGCGGGGCTGGAGGATTGCCGCGGCGAGACCTGCGTTGGCTGGGTGTTTGAGCATCAGCAGCCTCTCGTGCGCCGCGATCTTCAAAAAGAATGGGAGTATGCAAATGAGCGCCGCCTCGCTGCAGAGGGCATCCAGTCGATGTGCGCCTTGCCCCTGGCTTTCCAAGGAAAGTGTATCGGCACGCTCAGTCTAGTAAGCCTGGAGAAAGCCAGGTATTCGGATGATGACGCCGTGTTCTTGCAGGAAGTGGCGAACCAGGTCGCATTGGCGATTCAGAATATGCAGGCCTACGAGGAGATTGACAGCCTGAAGGCAAGGTTGGAGAGGGAAAACGTCTATCTCCGGGAGGAGCTGCGCACCGAGCACAACTTCGAGGAGATCGTGGGCAATAGTCCAGCACTGCTCAAGGCGCTCCACGCTGTCGATCAGGTCGCTCCTACCGATACAACCGTGCTCATTTACGGAGAAACGGGAACAGGGAAGGAACTCGTCGCGCGCGCGATCCACAGTCGCAGCGCCCGCAATGGTCGTGCTCTGGTGAACGTGAACTGCAGCGCCATCTCGGCTGGTTTGGTCGAGAGCGAACTCTTTGGCCATATGAAGGGGGCCTTCACGGGGGCACTCGAGCGGCGCATCGGCCGCTTCGAGCTGGCCAACGGTGGCACAATCTTCCTGGACGAGATCGGGGAGCTCTGCCTGGAGACGCAAGTGAAGCTGCTCCGCGTTCTGCAGGAACACGAGTTTGAGCCGGTAGGGAGCAGCCGCCCCTTGCATGTAGACGTGCGTGTGATTGCCGCTACGAACCGAAACCTCCGTGAAGCAGTAGACGCGGGCCGCTTCCGGCCAGACCTTTTCTATCGCCTAAACGTTTTTCCCCTCGAGCTTCCCCCTTTGCGAGAACGCCGTTCCGACATTCCCCAGCTAGTGACTTTCTGCGTGTCCCGCTTCTCCAAGCGGATCGGGAAGAAGATCGACGGTGTTTCACGTGAATCGATGGATAATCTAATGAACTATCCATGGCCCGGAAACATTCGTGAGTTACAGAACGTAATTGAGCGCGCGATCATCTTATCGGTGGACCCGATTCTCCGGCTCGATCGGGACCTTATACCGGTCGCCGCCTTTGCAAAAAACGTGGAGACTCCTGAGATGGGTGCTCCAGAGCACTGGCAGGCTGACATCAAGTCTCCAAATCCACTCCTAACGCTGGATGAGGTAGACCGAAACTACATCCTCGCGGCCCTTCGACATGCCGGTGGAGTGGTGGATGGTCCAAAGGGCGCAGCGAAGATTTTGAACCTTCATCCAAACACGCTTCGCCACCGAATGGATAAACTCGGAATCAAGGGATCTCGTCACCGCCCGTCGTAGTTCCTCTTAGTCAATTCCCCATAATCACCGCATATGGTGGCTCAGTCGCCAAACCCAGCACCCTGAAGCGAAGGTCTACTTATTGCGTCTCGGAGTCGGCGCGCGACAATCCGTCCGCAAACTTCGGATTCTAAATAACAATTAGCTCTGGGTTGGTCGCCGTGGTTCTAGGAGATCTCTTCCGACCTGCCTGATTGTGAAGGGCACCTCGATTGCTTTATCCAGAGTCTAGAGGAGACCAGGCTGAACCGCGATGATGAGGATCACGGTTGTCGAATCGTCAGGGAGCGCCGTCACCCTTCGGGTAGAAGGCCAGATAACCGGTTCCTGGGTTGAAGAGCTCCGCAAAACATGCGACGCGCATACTTCACCCAATGAGATTCAGTTGTTCCTCGAGCTGGCCGATGTTTCATTCGCCGATGCCGCGGGGATCGTACTTCTCAAAAAACTGCGGGCCCGCGGCGTCGGTCTGATCCGCACCACCCCTTTCATGGTTGAACAGCTCAAAGATGTGGCGTCCGCTGACGAAATCTAGGAGTCATCGCCGATGCAAGCCGATACCGGAGCCGGAGAAGGCGCTCCTCTTTCGAGCTTCGGCCATCGCGGATGGGAGAGTTTTTCAATGGTGAAGCAAGCAGGATGTAGGGAGCGTCTGTTACCGGCTGGGGATTTGCGGAGCATACAGAGAAGTTTTTCGATTCGGGAGCCATTTTCCGCCGTAAGCAGAATGGTCGCCCTGATTTGTCACGATCTTCGCCTTCCCCTGACCGCCATCCTGGCAAATGCGGAATTTCTCACCCAGTCAGATATCAGCGAGAACGAAAGAGCTGAATTTTACCAGGAAATTCGCTGGTCAATCGACCGGATGAATGACCTGATCTCCTCATTGTCGGAGTACAGCAAGGGTCCTGACACTCTTCGGCTCGCCGTCAGAAACATCGTTGATACAGTCGACCGTGCAGTCCGGATGACAGGTGTGAGACAGGAGTTCAGACGCATTACCATCGAACATCGTCATAAAGGTTTAGCCGTGGGATGGTTCGATTCACACCGCCTCGAACGAGTGGTCGGAAACCTCGTCCTGAATGCTTGCGAGGCCGTCTCTGCAGACTCTGGACAGATCGTGATAACTACGACCGGAAATCGAGCCAGCTTGCAAGTTGGCGTCTGGGATAACGGACCCGGCATCCCCCCAATGATTCAGGACTCCGTTTTTCAACCCTTCGTGAGTTACGGGAAGGTCGAGGGTAGCGGACTCGGCCTCGCGATCGCGAAGAAGATCGTCGAGGATCATGGCGGGGAGATCTACCTTGATGGGAGTTGTGAGACCGGAGCTTTGTTCAGAATCAATATTCCCTTTGCCATCCCGGAAGGAGCCATCCCGCTCAGGTCTGTGGATCCGATCGCCTCCACGCGAGTGTGGACACTCCCTTTGGAATCGGTGGCTTCACCTCGAGTATTGGCAAGCGCCCGCTCTGACGAAAGATGACCGAATGTCGATGTCGAACACCCCGAGAGCGGCTCGATATTCGTCTTTGTCCCTGAAGGAAGTAGTCTGTCTCTGCGCCGAACCTTGTGATGATGAAGCGTGGGAGGAATTCCTTTCCCGGGTCGGAAAGCCGATCCGTCTCATTGTTATGCACACAGCCTCTCTGTGGGGCGAGCGTTCCCGCTCCGTGGTGGAGGACCTGAACCAGGTAATCTACCTGAAACTTTGGGAAGGAGGCCGCCACCTCCTACAAGACTTTGCCGTCGAGCGTCCCAAAGCAATTCTTGGATATCTAAAGAGAACTGCTGCCAACGCCACTCACGACTATTTCAAGCATGGCCGCACTCAATTATCCGGCGGCGATAGACTCCATGTTTCCACCAGTGATGTAGACCCCGAAGCAGGGGAAGAAGCTCATGGGAGCGAGGAAAAAATCGCCTGGGGCGTCTTTTTAAATGAGGTCGATGAACATCTGAAGCACTGCCTGAGCGGACTCGACCAGGAGCGCGACCGCACGATCTTCTGGCTTTACTTCCGGCAAGGGATGAGCACTAAAGAAATTGCCTCCCTGCCGTCGATTGCGCTGAGCGCGAATAGGGTCGGGAGCGTCATTGAACGGCTGAAGCATCTGATTCGGGATGAGATCCTCGGGATCCATGCCGATTCCGAGGATGAAGAAGGATAAAGTCGAGAAGCAAATTTCCTCGGGAAGGCGTATTCGCTATATAGGAGTGTTGGGATTTGGGGTGTCCATTCGATAAACATATCGATAACGATGAGCTGAACGCTCTCGTGCCCTCGTCCTCCGAGGCGACGCACAAGCTGCAGCGCCTTTCTCCGGACTCCGTTCGTGAGGCCGAATGTCACGTGCTTTCCTGCGCCGACTGCAGCAGGAAGGTGTCGAAGTACCAGCGACTGGTGTACCGAGTTCCGAATACGATCGTCCGGGAAGCAGCACCGCGGAACGCCGGCTGTTCCAGGGATGAAGATGTTGACTGGTATGAAGTGGCCACCGGACTGTGGCCAGAGCTGAAGGCCAGGGAGTTGATCATGCATGCCGCCCTCTGCGACCACTGCGGCCCGCTGCTTCACCGCGCCACGTCTGCGAACGATAAGGCGGAATTGAAGATGCCGGCGCCACCCGATCGCATGGCTCCGCACGTGTGGCCTTCGCGCCGTTGGCAGCTCATGAGGTGGTTGGCTCCCGCAATGGTGCTCCTTTTGATCGTCGGAGTGTCATATAGGATTCCGTCGTCATCTCGGACGCCCATCTCTGGGCCGAAGTTTGCCGAATTCGCTGTGAATACCCACAGGCAGCACAAACGGGGCTCCTGGCTTTGGATGTACTCTCGGGCTCGCAGCAGACGCTGAATGAATGGTTTCAATCGAAGCTGCAGTTTTCCCTGGCATTGCCGGCGTCGCCCGCGGTCCCGGGCGAGCAGCGGCCTTACCGTCTGGAGGGCGCGCGGCTGGTGCAGGTAGGTAGCAAGACCGCTGTCTACATCGCTTATCAAGGGCAGCAGAGCGCCGCAAGCCTGATGGTGACTCCCGATTCGGTCACTGTCGCTTCTGGGGGCGTCGAGCTCGATTTCAAGAAGGTGAGTTTTCACTACGCCATGGTCGAAGGCTACAAGGTTGTTATCTGGTCGGTGCACGGTCTGACTTATGCCTTGGTTTCTGAGGAAGGAAATAGCACGCAGCAATCCTGCATGGTTTGCCATTCCGCGATGAGAGACCGCGATCTGAGTCAAACTCCCATTCCTTTACGGGCTCAGGGAAATACGGTTGAACCCGTCGTGCAATAACTGCTTCTACGCATAAACAATCCCCGAGCCAGCGTGACGGCAGAGAGAACCGCATACCCGAGCTTTGAGCCAGAGTTCGGAATCGCACTGAATTGAGGGGCCCTCAACGAATTGGAAATGGAGTAAATCAATGAAGATTCTAAGTTCCTTTGTGCTTTTGCTATTGATGTTGTCTTTTGCCGCGACGGCCGTAGGCGTAGACAATCGATCTGCTGCGGAACGGGCGAGTTTCGTCACTCTAAAGCAGAGCGACGGAACCGAATTCCGTGCCTTTGTCGCTGGCCCCGCAAACGCCAAGGCCGCTGTCTTAATCGTTCACGATTATTTCGGCATCTCAGATGCCACGAAACAATCCGTGGAACGCCTCGGCACTCTTGGATACCGCTCGGTCGCCGTCGATCTTTATGGAGGAAAATCCGCGACCAGCCAGGAGGAGGCCGTGCAGCTGATGCAGGCTTTAGACCGAAAGGCAACAGACAAGATTCTGCAGGCTGGACTCGACTATCTGAAGCAAACCGGTAGGAAGGTGGCGACCATCGGATTTAGTATGGGCGGATTGGAATCGCTCAATGCAAATTTGAACGACCCGGAAGCGGTGAGCGCAACCGCGATGATTTACGGGTCCGGCTTTGACAAGATCGATACGAACAGGCTCGAGCGACTCAGGAGTCCCGTTCTGGCGATCACCGGGGACGAAGATACTGGTGCCATGCAGGCAGCCATCAATTTTCTTTCCAGCATGAAAGAGGCAAAACGACCGTACGAGATGCTCATTTATCCCGGTGGGGACCACGGTTACGCGCAACCACTTTTCAATAAAGGAAGGAATTACAACCCGGAGGCCGTCGACACCACCTGGGTGCTCGTCGAAAATTTTCTCGACAGTCATTTGAAGCGCTGATGTTGAGGTAGTTCGGAGAAATTTGCGATGTCATCGCTGGATTGCTCTTCTGCTTTGAGCAAGGGCAACCAGTTCCAGCAGCGATCATGAAGACATCACTTTCCACGCCACGAACAAATCTGCTCCAGCCAAAAGCAAACTCTCCCGTGATCTCGTGATATCCAGTAGGGCAACTTACCTCTCCCAGGCAACCGTTCAACCAAACGGACACATATAGCCAGCTGGGCCGCGTGCAGGAATGCGGCAAACGGCCTTGCTGGATGTGTGTCTCGGACAACCTCAATCGGAACGATCACACAACATTGGAGAATCAATGAGCTTCAAATTTGAGGAACGTTCGCTGGCCTGTAATTTCCGGTGGCCACCGGGCTGCCGCGCCCTGGCCTCTATGCAAACCTTACATCGGGACATTGCGAGTTCAATGTCACAGCGAAGAGGAGATTTGAAATGAAAGCCTCGAAGAATAATGACGGCCCAAGGAGGATTGCCATGAGATTGCGAGTGAGTTTAATAGCAGCCACGTTGACTCTCGGGGTGTGGCTCGCGACGCCCGCGTGGGCGCAGACCTTTTTCTTCAGCACCGGTAACCCGGACGGTCGGCTCGGGGCGCTGTCCCAGCGTCCCAGCCCAGTCGAGACCGAGACGGCCGATGACTTCGCCCTGACACAGACGACATTCATCAGTCGGGCCACCATCACCGGGTTGATTCCCTTGCACGCGCCTCTGACGAATATCAAGAACGTCGAGGTCGAGTTGTACCACGTGTTCCCCGCAGACTCGAACGTGGGCCGCACATCCGGGCCGCCGACCTTCAGCACTGCCCAGGTGCCCACGCGGGTCAACTCGCCCGCGGATGTCGAAATCGCTGCCGCGACA
>Ga0126381_100006412_pt1 | contig 13009 bp, 11 predicted proteins | sample PanSoiMetPlot_28_FD_96465 | JGI IMG/M metagenome (GOLD analysis project Ga0126381, IMG submission 96465) | Tropical forest soil microbial communities from Panama - MetaG Plot_28 | ecosystem: Environmental > Terrestrial > Soil > Tropical forest > Bulk soil | place: Panama | collected 2016-02-17
AACCCCGACTACTACGCCCTCAGCGTCATGAATGAGATCTTCTCCGGAGGCTTCGGCTCGCGCGTCGTCCAGAATGTCCGCACCAAGCTCGGCCTCGCCTACTCGGTCGACGGCAGCTTCGGAGCCTCCTACGACCACCCCGGAATCTTCTACGTCATCGCGGGAACCAAGAGCGCCTCAACCGTAGCCGCAACCAAAGCCATGCTCGAGGAGGTCGACCGTCTCAAGACCGTCCCGCCGACGCCGACCGAACTCGCCAAGGCCAAGGACCAGCTCCTTAACTCCTTCGTCTTCCACTTCGACTCGCCCGAAAAGATCCTGAGCGAGCAGGTCACCCTCGCTTTCTACGGCTACCCGCCCGACTTTCTTGAGAAATATAAGTCGGGCATCGAGAAGGTCACTGCCGCCGACGTCTCCCGCGTAGCGAACAAGTACGTCGATCAATCCAAACTCGGCATCGTCGTCGTGGGCAACCAAGCCGAGATCAATCCCCCACTCTCAACGCTCGGCAAAGTCACCGACCTCGACATCAACATCCCTCCACCACCCGGCAAACCTGCTGAATAGGCATCCCTCGGCGCAGGACCTTTCTGTGGTCTTTTCTTGGCTGCCCCTTCTGCAAGCGCAGTTGAGGAATCATCGTCTTGTTTTACAATCGACGAACGATGGCGAACAGAGGCGAACGACGGCACCGTTCCTACGTTATTGCAAGACGAAGATGGATAATCACGAGAAGAGGGTTGAGCCTTCAATCAACACCAATTCCAATGCGTGAGCCAATCGGCAAATTTCGAAAATTCAACCTCTCCTGCAACTGTTTCATGTGCAGCGAAGGCGATGAATTGCAACGCGTAAAGGCCGAACGCAGAATGCCATTACAGGATAACGAACAGAACTAACGCCATCAGGCGGGTGATTCAAGAATGAGTCAAGACCTTGCCTCTTCCGCCATGACTGCCAGCATCTAAGTTTTCTATAAAGACCGTCCCCGAATTCATCGATAGGCGGCCATTACGATCAAAAAGCCCACCCGCGAATTGGCAATCGCCATTCTTCTCTGCGCCCCTGTCCTGAACGGCCAGGACCAAGGCACCACTTCGCCTCCCACAAGTTCAAATCCGTTGAACAAAGGCATCGACCTTGTATTCAACTACCTCAATATGGCCGGAACCCAAAAGGCGGCCACCTTCAGGCCAATGACCCAGGAGCAGAGGACCCACCTTTACTACAAATCCATGGTGAATCCCATTCTCTACCTGAAGGCAGGGTTCTCAGCCGGCATCAATCAGTGGAACGACAAACCGGAGGAATGGGAGCAGGGCGCATCCGGCTACGGCAAGCGATATGCGGATATCGTGGGCCAGTATTACATCCAGAAGACGGTCACCTTCGGCGCTTCCAGCCTCCTGCATGAAGACAATCGCTACTTCAACTCAGGCAAAAGCGGCTTTTGGCCTCGCGTTGGATACGCCGTCGAAAGCGGCATCCTTGCCCGGCACGACGATGGCAGCCGCCACATCTCCATATCCCAAATTGGAGGGACCGCCGCCGGAGCATTTCTATCGCGACTCTGGCAGCCCCCAAGTCAAAGCTCCGCCGGAGACGGCGCAGTGAGCTTCGGAATCACCATGGCCAGCAACATGGGATTCAGCGTGGTTAAGGAATTCCTCCCTGATGTGGGAAGAGCGATCGCAAAGAAACACCGCAAACCTTCAGACACTCCGTCACCGTCTCATTGATGGGCGGACGAAGTCTCCCGATTACTTTTCCGCCGTGGCAGCCATCTCCTTCAAATACGAAGCCGACAAAGTTCCTTTGCCCTTCGCAACCGGCAGCAGCGTCGGATAGAACTGCACGAACGTCGTATCCACCGCACCATGTTCGCTGTGACAGCTATAACAATTCGCGGTGGTGGGAGTCATCTTCGCGGTCTTGCTTTCGCCAAAACCAAAGAACGCCCAGTTGCCGGCGAAGCGCGAGTCCTTGACGTGCACTTCGAGCCCCATGATCTCCGAGCCTTGAAAGTTCCCCTTCTGATTGATTGATCCTCGTCCCTCCGCACGGCGCGCCTCAAGCACGAACACCGTCTTGTCCGGCCACTTGCCCGTCTCCATAAAGGCCCTGTACGCCTCGGGGTTCACAAAGACGTTGTCGAACATGTGATGATCCATCCCCTGCATCGCGGGGCTGTAGCTCATGTCAAAGCCAGTGCTCAGATATATCCACTCACGGTAGTGTTCAGGCAATTTCATCTGACCATCGCTGGTAAACTCCGGGCCGGCGGTCTCCGCCGCAGGCACAAACTCGCGTAAATAGGCTGGAGACGTTAGAGCAGTCACGCTGAGCAGTACGGAAAGCACTTTGCTGATCATGAGGACAAGATTGCTCTCCATTCCTTCGCTTCGCCAGACCTCTTGCTGCATACCACCGGCAGTTCGCTGCATTTTTCGCCACAAGCCAACCTGGTGGAATACGATTCTCCCTATGGACGCGACCTCCACTCAGAAGGTGCAGTGGCGCTGGATTGCAGCGATCTGGTTCTTCATCGGCCTCTTCGACGCAACTCAGAATGTCTTCGTAATGCGCGCTGAAGGCATGCATCATGCCTGGAACCGCCTCTTCATAACCCTGCTGATCTCATGGCTGCCGTGGGCTCTTGCAACCCCACTGGTCCTTCGACTCGGCCGCCGATATCCGCCAACACAGATACGTCCTCTGTCGACATGGGTTCCGCACCTTGCCGCCTGCATCTGCATCGGCTTCGTCTATTCGATTTGGTGTGCTGGATTGGACTCGCTGCTAAACCCCTACGCTATAATGCCGGGCCCTGAGCCTTTCAGAAAGATCCTCTGGGACAAGTTCTACGGCGGGCTCCTTGCCTGCCTCATCCTCTACAGCACTATCCTCCTGGTCAGCTACCTGATCGAATCCCGGGCACGACTGGCGCGTCAGCAGACCGAGACCGCCCGCCTCAACGAACAGCTCGTCAAGGCCCAGCTCAGCGCCCTCCGCCGGCAGATCGAGCCGCACTTCCTCTACAACACGCTCAACGCCGTTGCCGGCCTCGTTCGCGAAAAGAGAAACGACGACGCCGTCAAGATGATCGTCGAACTCGGAGACTTCATGCGCCGCGTCCTCGAAGACTCCAACCTTCAACAGGTCCCGCTCCGCGAGGAATTGGAGTTCGCACGCAAGTATCTCGACATCCAGAAGGTCCGCTTCGTCGATCGCCTCCAGTGCACAGTCGACGTTCCGAATGATCTCCTTCCAGCCCAGGTCCCTACGCTGATTCTGCAGCCAATCGTCGAAAACGCCATCAAGCACGGTATCGCGAAGCGGGCTCAGGGCGGAGCGATCCGAATCCTCGCATCGCGCTCCAACGGAAGGCTGATACTCAGCGTCTACAACGACGGTCCCGGACTTCCGGAAAACGGCACGGTTCGTTCCGGCATCGGACTCGCAAATATGCGAACCCGCCTGCAGAGCCTCTACGGCGAAGCATTCGAGCTGAACATGCACAATCAGGTTCCGGGCGGAGTCGAAGTATCCGTCTCCGTTCCCTTCAAGGAGTAGGCGTGTCAGCAGAAGAGCGATCCTCGAAGATCACCACGGTTGTTGTGGACGACGAGCCCCTCGCAAGAAGCAACCTCGCCGTGCTCCTCCGCGAAGACCCGCAGATTAAAACCATCACCGAATGCGGCTCAGGAGTGGATGCTCCATCTGTCATCCGCAAAACCAGGCCCGACCTGCTATTCCTCGACGTTCAGATGCCCGAGTGTGATGGCTTCGACGTGCTCGAGCTCCTCGGAAAGGATGTACCTCCTGCTGTCATCTTCGTAACCGCGTACGATCAGTACGCCCTGCGCGCCTTCGAAGCCGGAGCGCTCGACTACCTCCTGAAGCCATTCGACAATACCCGCTTCACTCTGGCGCTCGACCGCGCAAAGCAAAAGATCGCTCTTGGCAAGGATTCTCCTAGAAAACTGGACCGCCTGATGATCAAAAGCGCGGGCCAGGTCTCTTTCGTCAAAGTCTCCGAGATCGATTGGATTGAGGCCGCGGACTACTATGCATGCCTTCACGTCGGTTCCCGTACTCACATGTTGCGCCGCAGCATCTCAGACCTCGAACAGGATCTCGATCCCGCCCTCTTTTGCCGCATCCACCGATCCGCCATCGTCAACTGCGAGCGGATCAGCGGCCTCAAGCTAAACGAAGAGGGCGAGTACGAAGTACATCTCGAAACCGGGTCCCGCCTCAAGCTAAGCCGCAGTTATCGCAAGCAACTGCAAAGCCGCATGGGAATGCATAGCTCCGCCAGTTTCTAGCCGCGTAGAGTTTGTGACCGAGATGCCTTGACAGTGCCAGTATCCTTAAGAAGAAAGATAAGGAGCCCGGCCACCAGCCGGGCTTTCATGTTCTTAAGCTCCCCCCGGGTAGAAGTCCGGATATAAAGTCTATAGTTTGAACACTTTGCATACTTAAGACGGGGAGGGGGGAGCACGCAAAACGACAATGGACTCGGCCAAAAGGACGAGCCGTATCGGCCATGAGAAGATAGCCAAGAATGGACACCAAAGGATTCGCAATCGCCATCATGGCCGCTGGGAAAGGTACGCGGCTCAAGAGTAAGAGGCCAAAGGTACTGCACGAGATCGGAGGACAGGCGCTCCTACTCCACGTCATCGCCGCCGCCAGGACCCTCGTTCCCGCCGACCAGATCTACTGCATCATCGGTCACGAGGCAGACCGTGTACGGGCCGCTGTATCTGCAACCGGGGTCCAATTTGTGCACCAAGCCCAGCAGCTTGGAACCGGCCACGCCCTCCAAATGCTGAAGGCCGACTTCGCCCTCACCGGCGCGCCCGTTCCGAAGAATCTCCTCGTCCTCTCCGGCGACGTACCGCTCATCAAACCAGAGACCCTCGTCTCCATCGCCGAACTGCACCTCGCCGAAAATGCCGCGATGACTATCCTCACCGCGGTCCCCAAGGACCCCACCGGCTACGGCCGAGTCCTCCGCCGCACCCCCACCGGCCCCGAAGTCACCGCCATCGTCGAACAAAAATCGCTCACACCCGAACAACTCTCCGCACCGGAGATCAACTCAGGAATCTACTGCTTCGAGACCGCAGCGCTCTTCGAAAAACTCGACGAACTCGACACCGACAACGCACACGGTGAGTTCTACCTCACCGACGTCGCCGAGATGCTCGTCGCGGACGGCCACCGCGTCGACGCAATCAAGGCCGACAGCGTTGACGAGGTCCTCGGAGCAAACACTATCGCCGAGATGATGCACCTCGACGCCGCCATGCGCCTCGCCACCGCGCAACGCCTCATGGCCTCCGGAGTTACGATCTTCCGCCCCGAGACCTGCGTCATCGACGCCCAGGTCACCGTCGAACCGGACACCGTAATTGAGCCCTACGTCCAGTTGCTCGGCTCAACCCGGGTGGGCTCCGACTGCCGCATCCGCTCCTACTCAGTCATCGAAAACACAACCCTCGGCAACAACGTCACCGTCCTCAACGGCTGCATCTTCGACCGCTCCGAGATCTCGGATGGAGCCATCCTCGGCCCCTACGCCCGCCTCCGCCCCGAAAGCCGCATCGGCGAGAACGCCCACATCGGAAACTTCGTCGAGACGAAAAAGACCACTATCGGCAAGGGCTCGAAGGCCAACCACCTCAGTTACCTCGGCGACGCCATCATCGGCGCAGGAACCAACATCGGCGCAGGAACTATCACCTGCAACTACGACGGCGTCCACAAGCACCGCACCATCATCGGTGACAACGTCTTCGTTGGCTCCGATTCAAACCTGGTAGCCCCCGTCACCATCTCATCCGACTCCTACATAGCCGCGGGTAGTTCAATCACCGAAGACGTCCCGGAGGGCGCCCTCGCCCTGGCCCGGAGCCGCCAGGTCACCAAGACCGGCTGGGTCGCCGCGAGAAAAGCTGCAAGGCAAAAAGCACAATAGAGCTCTTCGAACGAACCCCACTCAAGCCTGTATCTCCTCCGCCGATAAGTTTCAAGTAACACCCGATCTCGCGGAGGAGCCTCAGGTCATGCCACAACAACGAATCCTCGTAGTCGATGATGAGCCTGCCATCCGTAGCATCATCGCTGCGATGCTCACACGCCTCGGCTATTCTCCTACGGTCGCGACGAACGCCGATGATGCCCTTCAGCGGTTGCGTGAAGACGCGGCCTACGACCTCGTTCTCTCCGACATCATGATGCCGGGAATCGACGGCATCGCCTTACTGGATCGCATTACATCGGATCATCCAGACACTCCTGTAGTTCTGATCACCGCCGTGCAAGACGTCCATATCGCAACGAATGCCTTCCGCCACGGAGCCTTCGACTATCTCCTCAAGCCCTTCGAACGAGCCCAGCTTGAGAGGGTTGTGACACGGGCGGTCGAGCACCGCCGCCTCCACCAGCAGAACCTGCTCTACCGCCATAACCTCGAAGGCATGGTCTCAGCGCGCACAGATCAACTGCGGGCCACACTGCAAGAACTCCAGCGCAGTTACGACATCACCATCGAAGCAATGGGAGACGCACTTGACCTTCGCGATCAAGAGACCGAGGGCCACTCCCGGCGCGTCACTGCATACACCGTCGCGCTTGCCCGAGCCCTCGGCGTTGATGCTGATCAACTCCGTATCATCGCCCACGGAGCGTTCCTGCACGACATCGGTAAGATCGCTACCCCAGACAGGATCCTCCTCAAGCCGGGTCGCCTCGAACCAGATGAAATGGCGATCATGCGGAATCACTGCCGTTGCGGCTACGAGATGGTGCGCAAGATCCCCTTCCTCACCGAAGCCGCCGAGATCGTTTATGCACATCAAGAGCGATTCGATGGAACAGGCTATCCACGAGGCCTCCGTGGTGAAGAGATTCCACTCGGAGCTCGCATCTTTGCCATCGCTGACACCCTGGACGCTATGACATCGGACCGTCCCTACCGGAAGGGAACCACGCTAAGCGGCGCACAGCAGGAGATTGCGCGCTGCTCGGGGACACAATTCGACCCCAGGATTGTCGAAGTGTTCCTCTGCATTCCTGCCGATCTCTGGATCAATCTGCGATCTGGGGCCGACCATCTTTCCAACCCCACCGCGCCATCGACTCTCATCGGTCCCGTAGTTGCCTCGTTCAATCCCTCGGGGCTAGCATCACATAGCTGACAACCATCACCGGAGAATGCCATGCCACAGTTATCGAGAACCGAGATCGATCACTTTTTGAAGTCAGAGCCGGAATGGAAGTTCGAAGACGGCAAACTTGTTCGCGATTGGACCTTTAAGAACTTCGTCGAGGCAATGTCCTTTGTGAATCAGGTGGCAGAACAGGCCGAGGCAGCCGGGCATCACCCCGATATCGATATCCGCTATAACAACGTGCGCCTCGCCTTGGTCTCACACGACGCCGGAGGAATTACCGGGAGAGACGTTGCGATGGCCTCGGAGCTGAATAAGAGATTTTCTGCTCCGAGAAAATCCTGATCTTCAAATCCGAATCCAATTTTTCATTCACGCTCATGCGAGGGATTCAAAGGAAACACCACTCGCCAGGCAGACCATCGTCACGTAACTTGTTGAAATTTATAGATATTGCAATATGAACCTGCTGAGTGATTATCAGCCATTCGAAAGCCCTATGACAGAACATATTTCTTTGACTTTCCCTCTCCATATTGTGGTATATTCTCACTACGGGGCATGATGACTGCTGCTCCGGAAGGATTTGTCAGCCGATTAACTATTCGACTGACGCAAGTTGCGTCACTGGCCTCCCGGCACGGACATATTACCGTTCGTGCCGTCTTTTTTGCCTGTTTTCCAGCTAGAGGCTATGCAGACACGATTCTGGCCTGAACTGAGGAGCGCAGTTTAGGATGAAGTCCATGAAGCGAATCTGGGGCTGTTTAGCGTTGGGCCTAGCAACCGTCGTCGCATCGGCGCAATGGAGTAATCCATCGAATGATGTGCCTGCCTATAATGCGGCACCTCCGAAAAAGCCATTGCCTGCGATCCTGAGCGGCGATCAATTGACGGGGATTTACTTCTCGCACAACTATCAGGTCATCGCCTACAAGATGGCGGCCACGATTCCGGCCGTGCTTCACCAGGAACCATGCTATTGCCACTGCGACCGGGCTTTAGGGCATAACAGTCTCCACAGTTGCTTTGAGGCCACGCATGGTGCTGTCTGCTCGACATGCATGCGCGAAGTCGTCTACGCATATCAGCAGACAAAGAAGGGCCAGACGCCAGCCCAGATCCGAGCCGGAATCGAGCGCGGCGAATGGGAGACGGTCGATCTGGAGAGCGCCGCTCTCTGATTCGTTATAACTACCTTGATTTAGCTACTTCCTAAGTCTATCTTCGCTGCCTTCGCAGAAAAGTATGTTGCTACAGGGTCTTTTTGCAGCGCCTTTAGTCCCGCAATTACACACTCTGCGTTGAGTTCCGCTCCAGCCCGGCTCGTATGGGTGTGAGGATCGGCGAACAATGCTTCGACCCTTTCTTCGCCTAACATGTCGTAGCGGCGGGCGATGATCTCATCCAAATCGATGAATGCGACACGCTGTTGTTCAGCAATTTGGCGAGCCCACCCGCCATAGGTATCCGAGTTTCGGACGACCTTTCCGTCCTTCCATATCTTGCGAGGAACTGGCGAGCAGACGATTGGCGTGGCTCCTTTGGCAAGCGTATCAGTTACATACTTGCGCATGTACCAGCCATAACTGTGCACGGTCTCATGCCGCTTTAGGATTGGATTTTCAATCTCGCGGCTGTCATCACCCACCCCTGGCAGCGTGCCGCGTGCCCTTGCCGTGTCATCCAGCGGACCTGAATCGTTGTGTCCGAACTGAAAAAGCACCACGTCGCCCGGCTTCATGAGGGCGAGGGTGTCTTCCCAGTGTCCTTCAGTGATATAGGTGCGGCTGCTGCGGCCACCAATCGCGCGATTCACTACGTTGATCTTTGATGGGTCGAAGTAGTCAGCCAAAGGCTCTCCCCATCCCCATTGACCGTTCGCTCCATCCCCGTGACCGTTTCGGACGGTGGAATCGCCGACCAAAAAGAGAGTAGGGAGATGAGGATTGGAGGGCTTGGGAAGATTGAGTCGATCATGCGCTCCCGGATCCGTTGGTAACTGTGATTGGAGAGACGTCGCCTGCTGTGCAGACCTGGCGTTCGACGTTAACAAGAGAAAAACGACACTTACAAGCGTGGAAAACTTCACTTTCTTCACGGGAACTATTTAACCTCAGAAAGTTGCGACTCTGCCAACTCAATTGACCGAGAGCCAACAGCGTATTCTCAAATCTATGACTTGGGTCTATTGGGCACTGCTCTCCGCTGTATTTGCTGCCGCGACTGCTCTGCTGGCCAAAGTGGGAGTATCTGGCATCGATTCAAATCTCGCAACCGCGATTCGAACATCGGTGATTGTTGTCTTCACATGGGCCATTGCGCTTGGCTTCGAAAAGCACTATGCGCTTTCGGAGATAGGACGTCGGAGTTGGCTGTTTCTTGTGTTGTCCGGGATTTGCACAGGACTTTCGTGGCTATGCTACTTCCGGGCCTTACAATTGGGGCCGGCATCAAGCGTCGCGCCGGTGGACAAATTGAGCGTCGTCTTCGTGATTCTTGGCGCATGGCTCTTTCTTGGCGAGAAGCTGACTCCCATCAAAGTAGGAGGAGCCTCACTTATCGCAATCGGAGCGGCGATTCTGGCATTTGCCTGAAAATACACACCGTTGCGACGTATACTAAAGACAGTTCTTTGTAAGGCCCAATGCAATGTTGGTGCCGGCTCCAGATGGGGGCGTCACGGCTTCGACGGGATTGCTTGCGGCAGAGAGGCATGCCGGGGTGTGGACACCCGTAATCGCTCACAAAACCATAAGTGCCAACAACAATCTGGCTCTTGCTGCTTAATTAACTAAGTAGCCGTCGTCTCAGGCTTCGCCTACGGGCCTGTACACGACGTCGCACAGTAGGCTGGTCTTCCCTGCTCCGTCTGCGCGGGTAAGATGAGATCGATCAGACTGGTCGTCGGCGCATCTTCGTCCGTTCTAAGCGCCGATGACGAGACAAAATGAACTGGAAAAAGCATGAAGGCTCTTTGTTGAAAGCTCTTTCGGACGCGGGTTCAACTCCCGCCGCCTCCACCATCTCCTACCTCGCTTTATCAACACCCAAAAAGAAAAGACTGTTCTCAACCGCAGCGGTGTCAAGAAGCCGCAGGTGAATGTGGGAGCCTGTGCGAAACTAGCGGGGCTTATGAAGAAGCTCATTAACCGTCCCGAAAAAGTCGTAGAAGAAATGCTGCAAGGCCTGTCTGTATTGCAGCCAGGTTCTATCCGTTTATCCGGACACAAAGTGATGATCCGCGCAGAAGCGGAACGGACTCGGGACCAACAAGTCGCAATCATCTCTGGTGGAGGCAGCGGCCATGAACCGGCACACTCCGGCTATATTGGCGCTGGCATGCTCAGCGCTGCTGTGGCTGGAGAGATCTTCACCTCGCCAAGCAGTGACTCCGTCTTAGCTGCCATCAGGGCCGTTGCTGGGAAGCCTGGTGCGCTCCTCGTAGTGAAGAACTACACCGGCGACCGTCTCAACTTTGGTCTTGCCGTAGAGATGGCGCGTGCCGAAGGAATTCCAGCCGAAATGTTTATTGTGGACGATGACGTTTCACTGAAAGCGGCAGAGCACGCGACGGGCGCGCGCGGCCTCGCTGGGACAATCTTCATTCACAAGTTAGTCGGAGCGGCCGCAGCTGAAGGCAAAAGCCTCACCGATGTCACCGCAACAGGTAAAGCAGCAGTTCAGTCGCTGGCCACCATGGGCCTTTCGCTTTCCGCTGGAACTTCACCTTTAGTAGGTAAGCCCAGTTTCGAACTCGGAGAAGATGAGATGGAGCTGGGCCTGGGTATTCACGGAGAGCCCGGTGTAAAGCGGATGCAACTTCGCAGCGCAGACGAATTGACTGAGATATTGTTGACCGAAATTCTGAAGCACGGAAAGTTTGGCAGGGAAAAGCGCGTGGCCGTGATGGTGAACAATCTGGGTGCAACAACGGAGATGGAACTTGCGATAGTGGCCCGCCATGCAACTCCCTTTCTAGAAAGCAAGGGATTCAGCGTGGAGCGGATTTACGCCGGAACGTTCCTCTCATCATTGGACATGGCGGGGATCTCGATTTCTGTTCTTGGTGTCAACGACGAATGGCTACACTGGCTCGACGCAGCAACCTCTGCGCCGGCGTGGCCCAATGTGCCGAAGCAACGTCCTGGGAAACCAGACGCCCGGATCGCGACCGAGATCAGCTTCAAGGCAGGTCCTTCGATCGGGAAGGATACTCATACGGAAACGGGTAAAAGAGTAAGACGGGCGATCGAGTCTGCCTGCAATGCGCTTATCGGAGCAGAAGATGAACTCACAGAGATGGATCGCATTACCGGCGACGGCGATCTCGGTATCAGCATGAGACGCGCCGCCGAGGCCGTGATATCCGCAGTCGATTCCTACCCCCTGAACGACGTTCCCGAGACGCTGAAGGCACTCGGTCATACTTTGCAACGCGAGATGGGTGGATCGTCTGGGCCGCTCTATGGCGTGCTTTTTCTGCGTTGCGGCAACGTTCTAGAGGATTCCAGCACAATCGGGATGACGCAGTGGATTGAAACTCTCGATCAGGGCTGGAGTGCAATCAGCGAATTGGGCGGCGCGAAACCTGGCGATCGGACCATGCTGGATGCCCTTGTTCCATTCGTAGAGTCTCTAAAAACTGCCGGAGAAGAAGTGTCGCGACAGACATTCCTGTCTGCGGTCAAAGCGGCAGAACATGGCGTCGACGCGACCGCCCAAATGAAGCCACGTCTAGGACGATCAAGCTATCTTGGAGAGCGGGTACTCGGCCATCCCGATCCAGGAGCCAAAGCGCTCGCCATTTGGCTTCGTGCAGCTTCCGAAGCGCTTTTCCCACGCGACATAGACTTTTGAAGGAGCATAAGCAATGAAGTCTTATCAACTGTTGCTGAGCCTCACACTTCTCTCTGGCATAGTCTCCGGTCAGGACGTGAAGTGCAACCTCGATGGCTACAAGGCCATTGAAGGAATGAATGTAGAAGCGAAGGCCGGCGCGACCACCATCACATGGCAGGGCGAGGCCGGACAGCAACTGATGGCCCAATTCGCGATCAGGAACGGCCAACCGGTCGTATCGCAACTCGGCGCCCGAACCACCGGTGGCCAGTGGACTGTACTCGGCAAGGACCTCAGCCCAGACTTCGAAGTAACAACCGGGAAGCGCCGAATCTCCACCACCCAAACCAGCACGATGACAAAGCTCGGAATCGATTCGCCCGAGAGAGAAGACGAGAGAAAGTGGGATACCTTCTGGGATGCACCGCTCGTGCTGCCTGGCGGAAACAGCGTGAAGGGTACGCCGCGCGATCCGAATGAGATCCACCGGGCCAAGGTCAGGTACAAGTCAGATGGCTGCAAAGTCGCTATAGACGGCGACCGCATCAGCATCACCTTCAACGGTCTCGCCCTGGGAACCTTCGCCGGCGATCTCCAGTTCACAGCCTACAAGGGCTCAAACCTCCTCCGTGAGGAGGCAATCGCCAAAACAGATCAACCCTCCGTCGCTTACATCTACAAGGCCGGATTGAAAGGCTTCGCGATCGACAAGGACACGAAGCTGGTCTGGCGCGATACAGCGCGGGACTGGCAGAAGTACGAGTTCGGAGGCGCATCAAACAACGAGCCGGTAAATCTCCGGGCACGCAATCGACTTGAAATACTGAGCACGCCGAATGGCTCACTCGCCGTCTTCCCTGCTTCGCACAAATTCTTCTTCGCCCGCGAGAACGAGGTAAACCTCGGTTATGTCTACTACCGGAAAGACGACGCCGGTTCCTTCTCACTCGGGATCATGCAGCCCGAGATCGGCGAAGGCTATGTCC
>Ga0126381_100006414_pt1 | contig 13008 bp, 14 predicted proteins | sample PanSoiMetPlot_28_FD_96465 | JGI IMG/M metagenome (GOLD analysis project Ga0126381, IMG submission 96465) | Tropical forest soil microbial communities from Panama - MetaG Plot_28 | ecosystem: Environmental > Terrestrial > Soil > Tropical forest > Bulk soil | place: Panama | collected 2016-02-17
CGATCTCGATCGAGCCGAGAATCCACTTGAAGAGACGCTTCATGCGGCACTCCGCGCGATTGCGGCGAACCCGTCGACGCCCGCTCGCCAGGCGAGCCAGCCGGCGACGGCGCCGGTCAGCGCGAGCGCGGCCCCGAACTCGCCGATGATCCAGGCCGTCCGGCCCGTGTCGGCGGTGAACGGGTCGAAGACCGTCTGGATCCACAGGTTGTGGCTGGCGTGGAAGATCACGGCCGGCCAGACGCTCCCGGAACGGAGACGGAGCCATGCCAGGACGAAGCTCGCTCCGAGAACGAGAACGGAGAAGCAGAGCAGGCTGTACCAGGAGGGCGTCGCGCCGTGGTAGTCGGCGAAGAGGAGCACGGGCACGTGCCAGGACGCCCAGACGACTCCCGAGACGACCGCCACGCCCGCGAGCGGCATCGCGCGCGCGAGCTCGGGCACGAGAAACCCGCGCCAGCCGATCTCCTCGCCGAGCGCCGTGAGGCACGAGAAGACCATGCCGACGGTGGCCTGCAGCGCGAGATACCCCGCGACGTTCGCTCCGGGGGATGCGAGGTGGAGCTTGCCCGCGATCGCCGCGAGGAACGCCGGATTCGGAACGCGGCCGAGGCCGAGCGCCCAGGTGGCGCCGTAGGCGACAGAGGCGTACGCGAGCGGGATCGCGTACGCGAGTCCGACGTACCGCCAGCTCCAGCGCCAGCCGATTGCGGACAGGCGGCGCTGCGTCAGCATCGACGCGGCGATCGCGGCGGCGGCGGGGCACCACATGAGCGCGGCGACCCAGAGGCCTCCTCCGCCGCGCATCGTCCCGGCGTGGATGATCCGGAAATAGAAGTACGAGGAGAACGCGAACGTCAGGACCAGATAGGTCCCGACCCGGTGGCCGACGGAGGCTCTGTCGGACATGCGCTGGCGGGGAGTCTATAGCGAGGGTCCTTCGATTCTCCTGTCCTCCCGCCGCGGGCAGAGCGACAATCGGCCGTACATGCGGACGCGGACGGCGGCGATCCTCGCGGGCGCGGCGGCCGTCGCCTTCGCGCTGCGTCACCCGGTCGAGCTCCGGCTGCTGCGGCACCGTACGGGTCCGCGGCCGGACGTCCGGCAGGATCCGATCCAGACCCTCGAGCGCCGCGATCCCTTCGAGCACGCCTCCGGGCGGCGACGGTACCGGATCGTGCCGCGCTATCGCTGGGACGAGTCGGCGCGCGTCGTCGGCGAGGAGCCCTATCGTTTTGGCGCGGCCGAGTCTCTCATTCCCGAGGATCTGGCGCTCGCCTGGGGACCGCTGCTGGAGCCGCCCTACGCCGGCAAGGTCTCCTACAGCCAGGGCTCGCGCTTCTTCTTCTGGAGGACGCGCGACGGCTCGCTCGATCGCGGCACGATCGTGTCGCACGCGGCCAACACGCACGTGATTCCGGCGACGTCGCGGCTGGAGCGCGCCGTCTCGGCCGTATCGGTCGGCGACGACGTGCGCCTGGAGGGCTGGCTCGTGGACGTCGAAGGCATCACCGACCCGAGCTTCCGGTGGGGCACGAGCACGTCGCGGACCGACGAGGGCCCCAACTCCTGCGAGACGGTCTACCTCGAGCGGCTGACGATCAACGAGAGGGTGTACGAGTAGGGACGCGCGCGCGCCCTCGCCTCACTCCTCGTGGACGCCGGCGTTCGTGAAGAGGGTGAACGCCTCGGGGAGGCCCGCCTTCTGTGCCGTGGCGAACGACAGAACCGAGCCGTCCCGGAAGTGGATCGAGATGCTCTCTTCGGGCTCGATCGTGACCTTCCCGACGCGCTTCTGCATCTGTGCGAGCAGGGCTCGCGGAAAGTCCGCCTCTCCGGTCTCCGCGGTCGTCCCGTCGACGGTCACGCGCATCGGCGAGTAGACGTTGAGCAGGGGATTCAGGTCGAAGTGGAGCTGCACGTAGTCCGCGAAGAATCCCACCCCGCTCAGGGATTCCTCGAGCAGGTCCGCGAACCAGCCGACGTCCGCCATGTGATTGCCTCTTTTTCGGGGCCCTCGGGGCCCGCGGCGATAGCGTGGCGTTTCGCGGAGCGGAATGGGACTCGCAAAAATACCGGACGCATGTTCATCTTGCGTCAAGAAACCCTCGACCGCGAGAGCACCCATCCGAGTGATCCAAGAGCGGCCGCCGCGAGAAGAAATCCGGTCGAGTCGAGCGTCGGAACGGAGGCGGGAGCCAGGGGGTTAGCCTCGACGAACTGAACGCCTCCGCTTGGGCCGACGGTCGTCGTCCCGTGGGGAGCGACGCTTCGTCCGGACCACTGGGTCGCGATGCCGCCGCCCGCGCACCACCCCCACCCCCCTTCCATTGAGTTCGAGAGGTTGCCGGACGCGACTTCGCTCCACATCGTGGACGCGTCGTGTCCGGTGTAACGGTCGGCCTTGGGGAGCAGGGCGTAGTAGTTGATCGGGGCGCACACGGGCGCGGGAGCGCCGACCTTAGTGCCTGCCCAGCCTCCCGGAGTCCCGTATCGAAGGATCGGCGCCACGTACTGGATCGAGAGGAACATGTCGGCGGCCACGAACGCGTCGAACGCCAGCGGCGCCGAACCGAGGTTCGAGAAGCTCAGCTTTGGCAGGAACTGGGCCGAGCCGGCGACGTGAGTGATCGTTTCGGTCAAGCGCAGGCCGGTCGTTCCGGCGTCCACGACGACGACGACCTGAAACGGGTCCGTCTCGGTACCGGTTCCGGCCACCGGAGAAAGCGAGACCGGCGTCCACGGGGTAAAAACGGTGGAGACGAAGGTGCACGGGTGGGAGGCGAAGTCCGGGCCGTAGACCGTTCCAGACACGGAGACGAGAGTCCCGGCGTCGCCCGTGTTACCCGGCGGGCACCAGTAAGGATTGAAGGCCCCGGCCCCCACGTAGTGACTGTCCTCGACTTGGAGAGACGTATCGCTTCCGATGGAGATGGTCAGGCGGCCGCCGTGAATGACGCTCAGTGCCGGAGCATCGGCACGAATCGCAGGGGTCGTGAGCGACAAAAGGAGCGCCGGAGCGAGCGCGAAGAACCAGCGGAGCGGCTTTCCAGGGGAGGGCTTCATGGGCACCTCCTGCTTCCTGGAACAGGAATATGCTGTTAAAGCATAGGCATGTCAAGCCGCTTCCCATCGCTCGGCGACCCGGCGGGCCACGAGAAAGAAGACGATCGATAGACCGACCAGCACCGCGGCCTGCGGCCAGACCGTCCAGACCGGCTGGTCGCGCCAGAAGATCTTCTGGAATCCGTCGAGGGCCCAGGCGTTCAGGGTCGCGAGACCGACCTTCTGCAGCTTCTCCGACATCAGGAACCGCGGGTAGAGGCTGCCGCCGAGCGCCGACATCAGCAGGATGGCCAGGTTCGAGAGGGCGACGAGCTGCATGCGCGAATGGCACACCGAGGCGAGCATCAGCCCGAAGGCCGAGCAGGCGAGGGCCGTCGCGAGCGTCATCACGACGAAGCCGGGGATGTGCGTCCAGAGCTCCAGGCCGAAGAAAATGGCGCCCCAGACGAACATCAGGGTGAGCTGAACGATGCCGACCCCGGCGAGGTACACGAGCTTTCCGAGGAGCAGGGGCGTCATCGAGACGCGGGTCGCGAGGATCCGGTCGAGCGTGCCGCTCTCGGCTTCCTCGATGAGCGCCCCTCCGGCGCCCGCCGCCGAGAAGAGCAGGAACATCACGCCGAGACCCGCCGCGTAGAAGGTGACGGTCGGGTTCCGCTTCGTCTGGCCGAGGACGTCCCGGGTCTCGACGGCGACGAGGCCGGATCGTCCGGGCCCGCGCGCGGGCGCGGCGTCGGATGCGCCGTGCGGCCGGTCGATCTCGCCGATGGCCGCGTCCATCCGCGCTTTCTGCTCCGCCGACAGGCCGCCGCTCCATTTCTCGAGCTCGGCCATGCCCGACCGGGCCATCGCGCCGGGGAGCGAGGTCATCGCCACCTTCTGCAGGATCCCGTTGAGGACCTGGGGCGCGATCGGGTCCGACGTATCGGCGAGGATCCGGAGGGCGACCGGAGCCTCTCCCGGTCCGAAAGCGATCGGCCGCTCGCCGAATCCTTTTGGAATCACGAGCGCGACCGGAATGTCGCCCCGGCGCACGGCCTGCTCCGCCGTGGCGGCGGTGTAGAACGGGCCTGGCGCGTTCTCGTCGCCGGGCTTGAGCCCCACGGAGAGCCCGGCCTCCGCCTGGAGGCCCGCGACGAGCCGCTTCGAGGAGTCGCTGCCGTCTTCGTCGACGATCGCGACCGGGATCCGGCGCGTCTGCGCCCGACTGGAGCCCGCGAAGATCGCGGCGAAGATCGTGAAGAAGGCCACCGGCAGGACGAACGCCAGGACGAACGCCGCGCGGTCGCGGCGGAGATTCATGAGGCGGTTCTTCGCGACGGCGAGGATCAGGCTCATTCGCGCAGCTCCCGTCCGGTCAGCTGCAGGAAGACCTGCTCGAGCGTCGGAGCCTTGAGGATCAGGTCGCGCACCGGCACGCGCTCGGCGTGGAAGAGCTCGAGGAGCGTGCGGATCTCGTCGGCGGGGTCCGCGACCGAGAGCCGGACCCGGGAACCGTCCACGGCGGCCCCCCGGGCGGACAGCCTCGCGCCGAGCGGTCCCGGGATGGGGCCGTCCGTCTCGACGAGAACGGTCTGCCGCGCGCCGACCGTCGCGCGGACGAGCTCCTCCTTGGTTCCGGAGGCGATGATCTTTCCGTGGTCGATGATCGCGACACGGTCACAGAGCCGCTCGGCCTCCTCCATGTAGTGGGTCGTGTAGACGAGCGAGACCCCGCGCGCCTTGAGCTCCCCGATCATCGCGTAGATCCGCTCCCGCGACTGGGGGTCCACGCCGACCGTGGGCTCGTCGAGGAGGAGCACCTTCGGGCCGTGGATCGTTCCGCCGGCGATGTTGAGCCGCCGCTTCATGCCGCCCGACAGCTTGTCCGTCTTGTCGTTCGCCCGGTCGGCGAGACCGATCCAGTCGAGGCTCGACCGGATGCCGGCATCGAGGGCCGCGCCGGTCAGACCCTGGTAACGGCCGAACGTCCACAGGTTCTCGCGCGGCGAGAGCAGCGGATAGAGCGCGATTTCCTGGGGCACCCACCCCCGCACCGAACGGGCCCGGAAGTCGGAGGCGTCAAACCCGAGGACGCGGACGGTGCCCCGGTCGGGCGTCACGCGTCCGGCGACGCTGCGCACGAGCGTGGTCTTGCCGGCGCCATTGGGTCCGAGGAGGCCGAGGATCTCTCCCGGGGCGAGCGCGAGATCGACGCCGTCGAGCGCGCGGCGGTCGCCGAACGATTTCGAGAGGCCCCGGATCTCGAGCGGGATTGCGCCGTCCGCCATCGCGGGCACATCCTAGCCGATCGGCGCGAACGCTCCGGCGTGCTTGTGAGCGCTCGGGGAACTGGGTTAGTCTGCGCCGTTCGTTCCCCGAGGACATCATGACTTCGATGACGTTCGTGCTGCTCGTCGCGGCGGGAAGTCTCGGCATCCTTCTGTCGTTCGCGCAGGCGCGCTCGCGCGCGGTGCTCGCGGAAGACGGCTTCGAGGAGCCGGGCCGCCGCGCCGTCGCGCTGGGGCTGCTGGGCGGCGTGCTGCTGCTGACGGTGGCGATTCCGTTCGCGGGCGGGCTCGCCGGCGCGCAGCCGGAGACGAAGGAGCTCTCGCTCGTCTCGGTGTTCGCGGTCCACGGCATGCTGTTGTTCTTCCTGGCGTGCTACTACGCGCTCTCCGGCAGGCGATCGGTCACCGACTTTCTGCGCCTGAGGAGCGACCACCCCACGGCCGACCTCGTGCGCGGCGCCTTCATCGGCTTGAGCGGCTGGCTGTTGACGATCGTGACGGCGATGGTCTTGCTCGGTATCTGGTATCTCGTGGCGCACCGCCTCGGCGCGGAATCGGAAAGCAGCGCCATCTCGCCGACGATCGTCTGGCTCGTGTCGCGGCCGCTCGCCGTCAAGCTCCTCATCGTCGCGTCGGCCATGGTCGTCGAGGAGCTCTTCTTCCGCTCCTTCCTGCAGACCCGGGTCGGCCCCGTCGCCGCGACGCTCATGTTCACCGCGGCCCACGGCGCCTATGGCCAGCCGCTGATGCTCGTCGGGATCCTCGTGATCTCGACGGTGCTCTCGGTCACGTTCGCGCGTTACCGGAACGTCCTCCCGTGCATCGCGGCGCACGGCGTCTTCGACGCGATCCAGATGTTCGTCGTGATCCCCTGGTACCTGCACCAGCTCAAGCCCGCCTGACCCGCGGCGAGAGAACCGGCGAACGAGAGGTTAGAGCGCCGGCGGTTTCGCCAGGCCGGCCGAGATGGTGATCTCCCGGCCGCTGCGGCGCACGGTCTCGGGGGATCCGACTGGCTTGACGGCGCGCGCCTTCCGGAACGCGGTCTCGAAGCGCTCGGCCTGCTCGGGTTCCTCGAAGCGAATCCGCCAGTAGTAACCCATGCGCGATCCGCCGTTCAAGAACGCGATGCGGTCCCCGCGCCAGCCCTCGGCGGCGGCGGCCGCCTCCTCCTCCGGGAGCGACCGGCCGAGCAGGAAGCGCAACGTCCATTCGCCGAGGGTGTCGGTATAGGCGATCTTCTGGCCGGGAAAGAGCGCCGCCGGATTCCCGGTTAGCAGGCCCTCGACCGGCGGCGGATAGGGCGATCCGTGAATGATCTCGGCGCTCGACGCCGGGGGGTCCTTCCAGAAGCGGTCGACCTCCGCCCAGCCTCCCTTCTGGAAGGCTTCCCGCACGAACGCGAGTCCTTCGGCGTACGGAAAAAAGAGCTGGTCGACGAAGTACGGGGGAACGTTCGCGGGCACGTTCGCGCGCTCGAGGCTGCCCGCGGTCAGGAGCGGCGCGAGCTCCTCCTCGGCCTTGGCGTCGGCGCCGGGAATCTCTTTCAAGGCGACCTTGATCATGACGAGCGTCGCTTCGCCCTCGAGCAGACACTGGAGCGCGAAACTGCGGTCGCTGTCGTCCTTGAGCGCCTTCGTCCGGGCGTCGAGCTTCAGCGTCTCGTCCTGGAGGGCGTGGGTCAGCTCGTGCGAGTAGATGAGCCCCTGCGCGAGACCGGCCATGTCGGGCGTATCGCCCATCCGGTTTTCGGAACCCTTGACGACGTAGAAGCGCCGCGACTCGGGGTCGTAGAACGCCACGACCTGGGCGACGTAGAAGTCGACGATGTGGTCGAGCAGCCCCGGAGAGTCGTCGATCAGTCCCAGCACGACGAGCGACCGGAGGTAATCGTCGATCGGCGTCGGAAGCCCTTCCGAGATTTTTTCGCGCAGCACGCGGCGCGCCTCGGCGACGTCGATCTCGGAGGCGGGGACGGGGCGCTCAAACTTCCGTCCCCGGACCTGCTCGACCTGCCGGGAGACCTCGGAAACGCGGTCCGGCAGGAGGTCGGTCGCGGCGAAGAGGCCCGAGGCCCCCAGGGCCAGAACGAGCGCGCCGATCGGGCGTTTTGCGGCCATGGCGGAGGGTAGCATGGCGCCGATCGCGCCTTCCTTTCCGGCGGGCCTTTGGACTAAGATCCGCGCGACTCTGAAGTCCGTGAATGAGCGCAGTGCGACCGTCCAGCAAAGCCGGCCCGATTCGGATGTCTCTCTCCAGCCGTTTCGAGAACATCGAAATGGTGCAGCATCTGTGTTCCAAGCTGCTGGAGGGGCGGGACGTTCCGGAGGAGCTGCGCCACTGGATCCTGATGGCTTTGAGGGAAGGACTCGCCAACGCGATCAAGCACGGCAACCAGCAGGATCAATCGAAGCACGTGCACCTCGAGATGGACATCGTGGGCGATACGCTCGCGATCTCGATCCGCGACGAGGGGCCGGGCTTCGACCCGGAGGAAGTCGCCGACCCCCTGGCGCCCGAGAACCGGCTGAAGACCTCGGGCCGCGGCATCTTCTACATGCGCACCTTCATGGATGACGTGCGCTTCCGGCGTCATGCGAGCGGGGGAATGGAAATCGTCTTGAAGAAGAATCTGGGTGCGGTCAACGAGAAGGAGGGGAACCCGGCATGAAGACCAACGTGCGTGATTCCGGCGGCGTGCAAGTCGTCGAGCTCAAAGGGAAGATCACGATCGGCTCCGGCGACGTGCAGCTGCGCGAGACGATCAACAAGCTGGTCGACTCGGGCAAGAAGAACATCCTCGTCGACATGAAGGACGTGACGACGATCGACTCGTCCGGTATCGGCGAGCTCGTCGGCTGCTATACGTCGGTGACGAACAAGGGCGGGAAGCTGAAGCTCCTGCACCTCCCCCCGAAGATCAACGACGTGCTCACCGTGACGCAGCTCATCACCGTCTTCGACGTCTACGAATCCGAGTCGGAGGCGCTGGCGAGCTTCCGCGGCTAGGGCCGGCTCCTGACGGGCTCCTCCGCGGTCGGCGGATTCGACCGGTTCGCGGCGTCGGCCCGCCCGGCCCTCGAGGAGGCCCTGAAGCGGAACCTGCCGCCTCCTTCCCCGCGGGCCGAGGCCCTCGCGAAAGCGATGGCCGACGCGGTTCTTTCCCCGGGTAAGCGACTTCGCCCCCTGGCCGCTCTCGCGGCGGGCGACCTCGCGCGCGCGCGAAGAAGCGCCGCGATGGCGCCGGCCGTGGCGGTCGAGCTCGTTCACGCGGCCTCGCTGGTCCTCGACGATCTTCCGTCCATGGACGACGCGCCGCGGCGGAGAGGCCGCCCCGCGCTCCACCGCGTCCACGGGGTCGCCACGGCGGAGCTCGCCTCGGTGGCCCTGCTCGCGCGCGCCTTCGAGGTCGTCGCCGAGGCGCCGGACACGACGCCGGGCGCCCGCGTGCGCATCGGCCGGGAGCTCGCCGCCGCCGTGGGCGCCTCGGGCTGCTGCTCGGGTCAGGCCGCGGACCTCTCGGCCGATCCCGCCGCCGTGACCCTCGACGACCTCGAGGCGATCCACGCCCGGAAGACCGGCGCCCTCTTCGTGGCTGCGGTGCGCGGGGGCGCGATCGCCGGAGGCGCGGGCGAGCGGCTGCTGACGAGCCTGACGAAGTTCGCCCGCAACCTCGGGCTGGCGTTCCAGATCACCGACGACCTCCTCGATCTGGAGGGGGATCCCCGGACGATGGGGAAGGACGCGGGGCGCGACGCCCACCGCGCCAACTTCGCGACGATCCTCGGCGCGCCGTCCTCGCATCGCCTCGTCGACGAGCTTCTCGAGTCGGCGCTCGCCGCCCTCTCTCCGCTCGGCCGGCGGGCGGCGGTGCTCGCCGACCTCGCCCGGGTCGTCCGCGACCGCCGCTCGTGACGGAACGGCCGACCCTCGACGAGGCCCGCGCCCGGCTGAAGGAGCTCGGTTACCTCGACGCACGCGTCGACCGGCTCCTGTTCCGACCGGTGTTCGCGGGGCGCGGGGGAGCGTTTCTGCCGGCGATCCTGATCGGCGCGTTCGCGGCCGCCCTGGCGGCGGTCGCCGCCGTCGAAGCGTCGGAGACCGGCTTCGCATCGTCGCCGCTCTCGGTCCTGGTTCTCTTCCTTTTCGTCTTCGTCGGCAATCTCGTCCCGGCGGCCCTTCTCGCCGCCGTTCTCGGCGCCGCGGCCGAGCGGTCCCGGCGCCCGGGTCTGGACGCCACGCTCGCGGCCCTCGCCGCCGCCGGCGTGATCTTCGGGCTCTGGATCACCGGTACGTACGGCCTCGCCCGCGAGCTCTCGCTGAGGTCGCTGATCTGGGGGATCCCGGTCGCGGCCTCCGCGCTCTTCCTCGCCGCCGCCGTGCGCCTGGGGTTCCTCGCTCGCGCGCTCGCGGCCTCGGGCTCGCTGCCCGGGCGGCAGGCGCGGCGCGTCTTCGCGGCGGCCGCGGCGGTGGGGCTCCTCGCCGCGATCCTGCTCTTCGCGACACGGCGCGAGCCGCCGGCGGCCGAGGCGCCCCGCGTGTCGCCGCGGAAGGTTCCGACGATCGTCCTCGCGGTCGACGGGCTCGACCTCGACGGGGCCGGGAAGGACGAGGGCGCCGCGCGCCAGCTGTCGGCGGGGGCGATCGGCTGGTGGCCCTCGGCCCCGGCGTCGCCGCCCGAGCTCTGGACGAACCTCGCCACGGGCGCCTCGCCGGCCGCGCACGGGGTGCGGGCGCTGGCACGGGTCCGTCCCGCGGGGTCCCCGCTCGCGCTGCGGCCGCCGTTCGGCACGTCCTGGCTTCTCCGGGGAATCGGTCCGCGGGTCGGCCTCGTCGCGAATGCCCCGGTGTCGGGTGCGGATCGGCGTCGGCCCGACTTCTGGGAGGTCTCGGCCTCGGCCGGAATCCCGAGCCTGTCGGTCGGCTGGTGGGCCGCGGCGCCGTGGCCCGGGGCCACGGTCGTCGAGAACCGCATGATCCTCGCACGGGCGAAGAGCGGCGTCGAAGCGGATCGGATCGCCATCGGCATCTTCGCGGCGGACGTCGGGAACGGTTTCGGCGTCGGGACCGTCTATTTGCCCGGCTGCGACATCGAGCGTGACGACCCGCGCGCGCTCGGCGAGGCGCGGCGCGGGATCGAGACCCTCCTCGCGGAATGGATCGCCCGCGCGCGGAGGTCCGATTGCGTGCTCGTCGTGCTCGCCGCCGACAGCCACCCGCGGACGCCCGGCGCGCTCGGCCGGATTGTCGTCTTCGACGGCGACGCGTCCCCACGCTCGGTGCGCATCCGGCCCGAAGACGCGGCGCCCTCGATCCTGGCGCGCTCGGGCGTTCCGGCAGCCCGCGATCTCGGCGGCGCGCCGGTGGCCGCACTGTTCGCCGCCGGAAGCGTCGAGACGCTGACGGTCGCGAGCTGGGGCCCGCGCGTCGTCCCCGCCGCCGCCGCGCGCCCGGAGAGCGATCGGGAGTACCTGGAGAAGCTAAGATCGCTCGGATACCTGAAATGAAAGCGGTCTTCTTCCAGAAACACGGCGGCAACGAGGTCCTCGAGTACGGCGAGCGCCCGGACCCGGCGCCGGGACCAGGCGTGGTGCGCGTCGCGCTGCGGGCGGCTGCGATGAACCGGCTGGACGTCTTCGTCCGCAACGGCATCCCCGACGTGCCGCTGCCGCAGATTCCCGGAGCCGACGGCGCCGGCGTCGTCGACGCGCTCGGCACAGGGGTCGGCGATCTGGCCGTCGGCGACCGCGTCCTCCTCCAGCCCGGGCTCTATTGCGAGCATTGCGAGTTCTGCCGCTCCGGAGAGCAGAGCCTCTGCGTCACGTTCCGGATCCTCGGCGAGCACGTGCCCGGCACGTTCGCCGAGCTCGTCGCCGTTCCGCGGCGTAACCTGTTCGCGATTCCTCCGGGACTCTCCTTCGTCGAGGCCGCGGCCTTTCCTCTCGGATACCAGACGGCGTGGCGAATGGTCGTCGGGCGAGCGCGCGTTCGGCCGGGGGAAACGGTTCTGGTACACGGCGTCGGTGGCGGCGTCGCGGGAGCGGTGCTCGAGATCGCCCGGCTCTGCGGGGCGCGCGTGATCGCCACGACCTCCGGCGCCGCAAAGACGGCCGCCGCCCGGGAGGCCGGAGCCGAGCTCGTGATCGATTACAAGGCGGAGGACGTCGCCTCCGCGGTCCGCAAGCACACGGCCAAGCGCGGCGTCGACGTCGTCGTCGACATGGTCGGCGAGGCGACGTGGATGACCTCGCTCAAGTGCGCGGCCAAGGGGGGCCGGATCGTCACGTGCGGCGCGACGTCGGGACCCAACCCCAAGGAAGAGATCCGCCTGATCTTCTGGAAGCAGCTCTCGATCCTCGGCTCGACCATGGCCAACGACCATGAGTTTCGCGCCCTGCTCTCCGCCGTCGCGGCCGGACGCCTGCGTCCCCGCATCGACCGCGTCTTTCCGCTGCCCCGTGCTGCCGAGGCGTATCGCCGGATGGAAGCCGGGGAGCAGCACGGCAAGATCGTGCTGGTGCCGGAGGGGATCCAGTCGGAGGGACCAGACGGCGATTAGCCGTCGCCTTCGCTCGCTCGGGATCTGCGCGCCTACCGCGCGCATCGGCGCGCGGCTCGCCGTGCCGACCAGCGAGGCAGGCCCCCAGCAGTAGGCAACGCTGAGCGAAGCGCTGGCCGAAGGCCAGCACTCGCTCGGCGGTAACTGCGGCTCGTCCGCGAGACGCGTGCGCTAGCGCCGGAAGAGCCAGAGGATCAGGGTCAGGAGCAGAGACAGAATCAGGCACGTCACGATCGGGAACGCGAAGGTCCAGTTCTCACGGCGCACCACGACGTCCCCGGGGAGTCTCCCGAAGTAGCGCGACACGATCGGCCACAGAAGACCGAGGACGAGCAGGATCGCTCCCGCGGCCAGAAGCAGCGTCCGGACGGGGCTCTGGAACGGCTCGGGCATCCGTGCGATTATCTCCGCGTCTTCATCGCGACCCGCGGTCGGCGGTTCCCTCCGCCGGCGGAACCCATGACCGAGCCCGCCTACCGCCCCGTCTTCCGCATCTGCGACCTTCCCTCCGATGAACGGCCCCGCGAACGCCTGACGCGCCTGGGCCCCGCGTCTCTCTCGAACGAAGAGCTCGTCGCCCTGCTCCTGCGCACCGGCATCGCCGGCTTGAGCGCGCTCGATCGGGCACGCTCGCTCCTCGCGACGCGCGGCGGCCTCATCGGCCTCGCCGGATCCTCGGCCGCGGAGCTTGCGTCCGAACGAGGCATCGGACCCGCCCGCGCCGCGGCGATCGCGGCGGCGATCGAGATCGCCCGGCGTCTGCCGGCCGAAACCCTCGATGGCCGCGATCTCCTGAACGAACCGCGCCTGGTCAAGGAGTTCCTGCGCCAGTCGCAGGCCGACGACGCGCAGGAGCGGACCGGCGCCCTGTTCCTGAACGCGCGCAATCGGCTCCTGAAGAACGATCCCGACATCTACCGCGGCACGCTCGACCGCGCGGTCGTCGAGCCCCGCGAGATCCTGAGGCGTGCCCTGATCGGTCGCGCGGCGGCCGTGATCCTGTACCACAACCATCCCTCCGGCGACCCGACGCCGTCGCGCGAGGACCGCGAGTTCACGCGGCGCCTGGCCGCGGCGTCGGAATCCGTGGGCGTGCGGCTGCTCGATCACATC
>Ga0126381_100006415_pt1 | contig 13008 bp, 15 predicted proteins | sample PanSoiMetPlot_28_FD_96465 | JGI IMG/M metagenome (GOLD analysis project Ga0126381, IMG submission 96465) | Tropical forest soil microbial communities from Panama - MetaG Plot_28 | ecosystem: Environmental > Terrestrial > Soil > Tropical forest > Bulk soil | place: Panama | collected 2016-02-17
CAACGCTTCGCGACCAGCCTCACGACTGGCCGTGCATGACTCGGGGTCGGCGTGGCTTGCTAGGCCTTCGCCGCAAGGCTCTTTCATCCTCTCCTCCCCGCCGGTTTATCCCGGCGCACCTTACTCTTCCCGCAAAACCTCCACCGGTTGCACTCCCGTCGCCCGCGCCGCCGGAATCAGCGTCGCGCATACCGCCGCCACCGCCAGCGCTCCCACCGCCAGCCCCAAACTCACCGCATCGTTCGCGTTGATCCCGTACAGCATCGCCTGCGCCACTCCGCCCGCGCCCAGCACCAGCACAATTCCAATTGCCAGCCCTACCCCCAGCAACCCCATCGCCTCCCTCAGAATCATCCGCAGAATGCTCGCCTTGTCCGCGCCCATCGCCATGCGAATCCCAATTTCATTCCTCCGCCGGATCACCATGTACGACACAATTCCGTACAGCCCCACCATCGCCAGCACCACCGCCAGCGCCCCATAAAACCCCGAAAGCGTCGCCATCAGCCTCTCCCGAGACAGCCCGCGCAATACCGAAGTCCGCAGCACACCGAAATTTAGCACCATCTCCGGATTCGTTCGCTCGGCCATCTCCTTCACCGAAGCGATTAGCGAAGAAGCGTTTTCACCAGACCGTATCAGCAGCGTCGATTCCGGCTCGGGCTCCGCGTCCTGGCTCTCCGCCAAGAAAATAATCGGCTGAAATTCCGCGCGCACGTCGCGATACTTCGTGTCTCCTACTAGTCCCACAATCTGATAAATCTTGTCTGGCTGCCCGCCCGGCTGCCGCAGGCTGAACGCTCTGCCAATCGGATACGCCCCGCCGAGAACTTCGCGCATGAATTTCTCATTCACAATCGCCACCGCCTGCGAACCCGCGGTGTCGCTCTGCTGAAAATCGCGTCCCGCAAGCAGCGGTATCTCCAACGTCTGAAAAAATCGATTGCTCACTGCATTAAAATCCACCAGCTTTCGACTAATCCCCAGCTCAGGAATATTAATGAACCGGTTCCACCCGTTGCCGCTCATCGGCACGTTTACTGCCTCCGCCGCAAACTCCACCCCGGGAATCGTCCGCACATTCGCGAGCAAGTCGCGCTTGTACTGTGGCCGCGCTGCCACAGGCATCTTCAGCGGCGAGAAATCAAAGTCTGCCACCAGCACGCCGTTCTGCTGCAGCCCCGCCTCCACCAACACCAAATTGCGAAACGAGCGCACGAAAAGCAGCGCGGCCACGAGCAGCACCAGCGAGAGCGCTAGCTGCGAGACAACCAGCCCCCGCCTCAACATCAACCCCTGCCTCCTTGACGTAACTCCTCGTCCACCACCCTTCATCACCGTTCCCGGATCGCAACTCGCGGCTTCGAGCGCGGGCGCAACGCCAAACAACAAACACGTGAACACCGCCAGCCCCATCGTGAAAAACAGCACGCGCCAATCGAGCGATAGCGGCAGAAATAGTGGATCGCCCTCGTTACCGATAAAGCTCACTAAACCTCTTCCTAGCACTTGCGCCAGCGCCGTTCCGCTCGCCGCGCCGATCACCGCCAGCAACAGGCTCTCCACCAGCATCTGCCGCAGCAATCGTCCGCGCGAAGCTCCCAGCGTCACTCGCAGCGCCATTTCGCGTTTTCGCGCGCTCGCTCGCGCCAGCATCAGGTTCGCCAGATTGGCGCACGCGATCAGCAGCACCAGCCCCGAAATCCCCAGCAAAACAAACAGCGGAGCCACAAAGGTCGCCTTCAACTCCGAAACTCCCGTTGCCGCGGGCAAAACGCGGAAGCTAAATTTCAAATACTTTTCGCGTGCCGCCGCGTCGTAGCTCGCGGGCAACGTCGCTGCGAAAATCCCCGGCGCCACTGCGTTCAACTGTGCCGTCGCTCGTTGCATGGTCCATCCCGGCTTCAATCTTCCAATCGCCGCCAGCCACCACGTCGTCACGTCATTCGTCCAAGGCTCCTCTCCGTGCAGCGCCGGCTCGCTGCACAGCGGCAACGCCACGTCAAACATGAATCCCACTTCCAGCCCCGAAAAGCTCGCCGGCGTGACGCCAATAATCTGAAACGGCAGTCCGTCCAGCGAGAGCGTCCTCCCCAAAATGTCCACGCGCCCGCCAAATTCCCGGTGCCAGAACGCATCGCTCAGCACTACGCCCTCGACGCCGCATCCCTTATAGTCATCGCTCTTCGCAAGGAGCCGTCCCAACTCCGGATTCATTTGCAGCACGTGGAAAAAATCGCCGCTAACCCACAGCCCCTTTGCGTATCGCGCTTCACCCCCGCTTCCCAAATTGAATCTTTCCGTGCTCCACGCCGCGATCTCTGAAAATCCCTGCTGTTGCTTCGCAATCTCTCGCCACTGGGCGCTCGAAAATATCTGCTGCCGCGCCACCGAATTCCCGATGCGTCCCTGATGAATCAGCCGCACCTCCGCCAATTGCTCCGGCGCCGCCACCGGAAGGGTCCGCAGCAGCACCGCATCCAGTAACTCAAAAATCGCCGTGTTCGCTCCGATCCCGAGCGCCAGCGACAGAATGGCCACCAGCGCAAACGCGGGATTGGCCCGCAGGAGCCGCACGCCGAGCCGCACATCGCGCTCGACTCCCGCCAAAAGCCGCTCCTGCTTCCCCACACCCGGGATCACCGCCTCGCGCCGTGCTTCCAGCCGCGGCCGCAGCCCCGCCAAAAATCCTGGCTCGCGCAACTCCCCGCGCAGCCGCCGCAGCACCTCGGTCTCCTCCACTCCTTTTCGCACCAAATCCTCATAGCGCTCAGCCAAATCCTGCGCCAGCTCTTCGGCTACCGCTTCCTCGCGCGCCGCATCCGCCTTCAACTTTGCGCACGCCAGCGCTTCCCGTATCTCGCGTTTCCATTCAGGCATGTTCTTCACCTGCAATCCGGTTCACCGCTCCCACGAAATTGGCCCACGCGCTGCGGTGCTCCTTCAACACCGCCCGGCCCTCCGCCGTCAGCCGGTAATACCGCCTTCTGCGCTGCCCCGCCTTTTCCACCCAGCGCCCCTCGATAAATCCCCGCTCTTCCAGCCGGTACAGCAGCGGGTAAAACGACGCCACATTGAACTGCAGCACGCCCTCCGAGCGCTGCTCGATCAGCTTGCTGATCTCATACCCGTGCCGCGCCCGGTGCTCGAGCAGCGACAAAATCAGCAGCTCCGCGCTCCCCTTCTTCAACTCCCGCGCAAACCCTTTTGCTCGCATATATATCACTCCGATATATCCTACCCACACCCCCGCCCATGGTCAAGTGTTCACGGTCCCTAAACTTCGCCAAGAGATCGCGCGACCTCATTCCTCGTATAATGCCAGTGGAATTCCGATGAAGCTTACTCTCCGCGCATCGATAATACTCATGTTGTTTGTCGGCCGCCCCGTATCTGCGCAATGGCTCCAGCCGGGTGAATCTGACTTTACGAAGGCAGAGACCAAGGTTCTTCCGGCAAGAGGCGACATTCATCTTATTCAAATTCGCACGCCGCAAGCCCCGTTTAACACAGTGGTACTCGCGGGTCCTAGCGGTTACTTGCTCGTGGATCACCCGGAGCCCGCAGCAAATCCGGCTATTCAAAAAGCCTTGGACGGTATGGGAAGGCGCCCAGTGAAGTTTCTTCTGAACACGCACTGGCATTACGACCACGTTGGTGGTAACGCGATTTACGGTCCCGCGGCGATTGTTGTTACGCAGGAAAACGTCCGAAAGCGGTTGATAACGCAGCAGATTCCCTTCTGGTCGAGGACGCCGATCGGTCCATATCCCAAGCAAGCTTGGCCAGTTATAACTTTTCGCGACATGCTCACCATTCACTTCGCGGGGGAGGATGTTGAACTCGATCATTACGCGAACGGCCACACCGATGGCGACTCTGTCGTTTACTTTGTGCACGCGAATGTGGTCGCTGTCGGAGACATTTTCCTCGGCAAGGCCAGTGTGATCGGCAGTGCTGACATCGAGGGAATCATCCATTCTCTTTCTGCCGTGCTCGACAGGATCAACGACGATACGGTCATCATCACCGGGCACAGTGCAATGTCGAATCGCCGCGATCTCGCGCAATTTGTCCAGTTCCTGAATGAAACGGTCGCCCTCGTCCGCAGAGAAATTGCCGCCGGCACAAGCGAAAAAGAAGTGGGGGAAGCAGGCTTGCCCGAATTATGGAAGCCATGGTTCGCTCCCGACGCGGTTCCTGCGGAACATGACTTCATGCGGGGGATATATGCGGCCCTGACCCACAAGAACAATCTCAATCAGTAGCGCCGCGCGGTCGAGGCGAAGCAACCGTCCTCGGCGCAACTGATTTGTCGTGTAAAGATGGCATTGTCATAGCGAATATTCGCAGCGTGCCCCAGCATGTCCGCCGCCAAATTTGCCGTATGCCTGCATAGGAATCCGCGATGTGAGAGATCCCGGACGAGTCGTTAGTAACCCTTCCTTAAAGCAAGAGAACTAGAATCTGGTCCGATAATTCAGGCTTGCCTGTCATAGGAGATGAAGCAGTGTTGGCTTCTTCTGGCTCGTGCCAATCGCCCGTAGCTTCGTCTCTCTTAGAGGGCGAAGAAGCGCTAGGAGAATTCAAATTTCCGGGAAATTGCAATGGCCAGCACTACGACTGAGGCTATATCGACCCTGGACCTGAAATGGTAGAGCGCCGAGCAGCGAAAGGCCGTATCTTAGGCGACAGTCGTGAGCACAAGGAGAGAAGGTATGAACTCAACCAAAAAGACAGCAAGGATTGCGGGCCTGCTGTACCTAGTGAACGCGGTGACCGGCTTCTTCGGCATCATCTATGTCCCGAGCAAACTGATCATATCCGGTAACGCGGCAGCAACCGCCAACAACATCGTCGCGTCCGAGAGGCTTTTCCGCCTCGGCATCGTCTCGGAAGTGATTTGCGCGGTCGAATTCGTCTTCGTGGTCTGGGTTCTTTACCGATTACTCGGCGCAGTGAACAAGACGCACGCTTCGCTGATGGTGATCCTGGGCTTGGTCTGCGTTCCCGTGATACTCATGAACACGCTAAACGGGATCGCTGCCCTAATGCTCCTGCGCGGCGCGGATTTCCTGTCGGTATTCGACAGACGTCAGCTGGAGTCCATGGCCATGCTGTTCCTGGATTTGCGTCGCTACGGGTACGTTGTCGGTTGGATCTTGGGCATCTGGTTCATCCCCTTCGGCCTTCTGGTCTATCGATCGGGGTTCCTCCCGCGCATCCTGGGCGTCCTGCTGATCGCGGCATGTTTCGGCTACCTGGCGGATAGCCTTACGCCGTTGCTTTTCCCCGGTTACGCAGGTGTTGTGGGCCGGATCGCAGCCATCCCGTTAACGCTCGGGGAACCCGCGATAATCTTGTGGCTTTTGATTAGGGGAGCAAAGGATCAACCCTTGAAAGCTGCAGCATAGAGTGAGCCGAACTCCTGGAGTTGGGCTTCAGGTTCGACCGATTCCGAGAGAATAGGCCGCTACCTTTCCTTTGTCCGCGGAAGGGTCGCCGATTATCCGGTAACCCGGTCTCAGCTGATCTCAGACCCGTGGCAGCGGGGAAAAATCGGTCAGCGTCAAGAAGGTCGAATCGACTTTCTCCACCAGTTTGCCATTCTCTTCGGACTTGGCTTTCACGGTCTTCCATTCCGGATCGTCCTGGAAGGCCTTCCAGTTCGCGGCCGCCGCCTCGCGGCTCGGATGATCCAAAATGTAAAAGAACGTGCTGCTTTTCACGGGCTCGTCCAGCGCCGTCCAGTAGGCAACACTCTTCATTCCATGTTTCGCAAAGAGCTTATCCGTATAGTCTCGGAAGCGGGCCACGAGGCTGTCCAGCTTCCCGGGGACCACGTGATAAATACGCAATTCATAGACCCTCGCTGATCCTGTCGTGTTACCTTGGCGCGTCTCCTTCGGATTCGGAGTCGCGACTGCAGCCGGTAGAATCACCCGCTCCATTGCCTCCGCGATGCCAGCGGGTAGTAGCACAGACAGGGGTGCAGCCTGCAACCATGTTCGCCTTTTCATGCGGCGCATTTTAGCAAACCTCCCGAAGCGAGACAATTGAGCGGAACCTTGTCGGATTTCATCCGCACTGCATCGTCGCCAAGTGAATCCACGGGGAGGACCACAAGAGCGAATGAGGCGAGGGCGAGAATGGCAGGGCGAACGCGTATCGAGAAACATTGGTCGTCTCTCGTTCCATTCTATCAGTGCTGAAAAATGAAGCGCGAAGCCGCAAAAATACCAAGGCAAGTCAGCAGGAGATGTATACTTTCAACTCTTGAGCCGATGAATCGAAGAATCGCAAGTTCGCTAACTGTCGCCAGTCTGATGTGCATCGCAGGCTACGCCGCGTTGTTTATTGCTCCTGAGGAGCGAACTATGCATGACGCGCAGCGCATTTTCTATTTCCATATGCCAAGTTGGGTCGCCACGTTCCTGGCGTTTTTCGTATCTTTCTTCGGCAACATCGCTTATCTATTTACGCGGAAGCCGCGATACGACTGGCTTGGTGTCGCGGGAGCAGAGGTTGGCTTGGTGTGTTGCACGATTGGGCTGATAACGGGTCCGCTGTGGGGCAAACCCGCGTGGGGAATTTGGTGGACGTGGGATGCTAGGCTCACTACGACTTTTGTTCTTTGGCTGCTATACCTTGCCTATCTTTTGCTGCGCTCGATGGTGGAAGAAACTGACAAGCGCGCGAGAATCTCTGCAGTCTTCGGAATCTTTGCGTTTCTCGACGTGCCGTTGGTATACGTATCAAACCGCTTTTGGCGGACTCAGCATCCTACGCCAGTCTTTTTTGGCGGTCCTAATGCCGGCATTGACCCCACCATGGGAAAAGTACTCTTGTTGTGCTTCGTTGCCATGGTTGCAGTAATGACCGTTCTTCTGCTAGACCGTTACCATCTTGAGCGTTTGCGGGGAGAGGTAAGCCTACTGACCTCTGAAATTGCATCTCGCGATTTGGAACCACGACATCGCATAGCTAGGGAGCACGTATGAGAAACTTCCAGTATCTTGTCGCCGCATGGTTTGCAGTCTGGGTTGTGTTTTTCCTTTACCAGATTTCCTTATCTCGCAGATTCTCCCGATTGCTCGAAGAGGTCAAACGTCTCAAAGAACGACTTCAATGACTCAAGTCCCCGTAAGTACCGGAAAAACTGCGGCTTGACTCGCTTGCCGTCTTGCTCCCGGTACGTGCCGCCATTTTCGTTTGGAGGTCGCACTAAGTTGCAGAATTGACGCTGCCGGCGGTATGAGCGAGATCAATTGGATGACCTTTCTGCAGACGCTACTCGACGACGCTACTAGCATGGTGCTCTCTTGCCTCGTTCCCAGCCATCCACTTTAAGCAGCATACTCCGCCAGCTTTGTCCGCGATGCCGGTTCGGCAGAATCTTCCGCTCCACCGTTTACTTTGGCTTCCCAAAGATGAATGATCGCTGTCCCGCCTGCGGTCTTCTCTTCAACCGCGAGCCAGGATACTTTCTCGGCGCCATGTACATCAGTTACGGTTTGGCCCTCGCCCTCGTCTTCGCTTTCGGGGCAATCCTTTGGGTTCTGACCGGATGGCGTCTGGATAAGGTCGCAATCTGGGCAGCCCTGTTTTTCTTGCCCTTTGCCCCGATGCTAACATTTCTTTCGCGTGTGCTTTGGATTTATTTCGATCAGACGATCGATCCAGAGACCAAGTGACTTAAGCAATCTGGATTTCACACTACGGGTCCTACTCCAGCACCTCGGAATCGAAACCGCGATAAATCCCGAGCTGGTGGGCCGGGTCACGGTCGGCCTGAAGCGCAGCGATCAAAGCGCTCAACCTCGGCGTGAGGACGATCAGATAACGGGCACCCTCTCCGGCGCTGTAAGTGTGGGCGATGCCTGCGGGCACGAATACTGTCGTCCCGGGACCAACAGTTTCGGTTCGGTCTGCATAACGAAAAGTCAGTTGGCCTTCCAGGACGTGCCACGCTTCGTCATCGGAATGGTGGACGTGAAGGATCGCAGGGCCACTCCCGCGCCACTCATGGATGCTAAATGAAGTACCAGTTGCGGAGAAGCTCGCCGATCTCATGCGACCATGCTACTACGAATCGGCAGTACGCAAAGCCGCACTCTTTTCCGACAAACCCCCGCTTACCAGGCAGTCGCCTTGGGAATTGGAGCGACCAACAAGCTTTTAGCACCCGAAGAAATAACGCGACGCGACATATATAACGGCGCCCAAAAATCCCGCTTTCAATCCGATCCTCACTGGCTCACTGCGAAAGAAATCCAAAACGCTCATATACCGCCAGCCTCGCTACAACGATCACTTGTGATGAAATCTACAGCGGATCAGACCGTGCCTCCAAATCACCTTCGCGTCCCGTATTCCAAGAGAATTGAACTCGGCTTCGAATGGCTCAACCCGATGGATCTCCCTCAGAGTCACATGTAACAGGTAAACGCCAAGCGCATGCGGGTCACGTTGGTCTGGAGCGCCAGCTTGCACTCTGGAGGTGGTGCTGGCGGATGGCGTAGTTTCTGTCCGTTTAATTGAGCGTGTGGGCAGGAAACTGAGACAGTGGGCGCGCAGGGCGGTCCCTGTTGCGACGACGTCCTATGGATTAGCTCCTAACTTAGTTTTTGGCTGGTATCCAGCGGTCAGGTACCTGACGAACTCAGGGTTGTCGCGAAATAGAAAAGCAAAGATTCCCTCGGAAAAGTAGATCCAATCATCGACTTCCCACTTGTCGGTGTCACGAATTCCCCGTTCCCACAAGGCGGCGTGAAAGACCTGGCGTTCAAGGGCTTCAACATTCTTGAAGCGGTCGTTGCTCCAGACGATCGAGATCGTTTTTCGCTCATAGTCAATCACACCCTCGCCTTGCGAGTGTCGGTGGGCATGCGTAGCGGGTTGATAGGAGATGAGGTATGTGACGCAGGCATAGTCCTGAACCCCGCATATCACGATAGACCGCGGTGGCAGAGCGAATGAGGCGCTCCTCGCTTGCCGAGGCTGCATAAAGAGCGCCGCGAGCAAAGCACTTGTGAGGGAGGTGGAAACAAGCAGTATTCGCATCAAAGGAACCTCCTGACGCGCAAGCCTCAATTCCTAAAGGTAGGCAGGACGGGAGATCGCGTGGCACTGTCAGAAGTCACAGGTCTCCAGGCCTCATTGCCTCATTGTGGAGGCATAGATTGCGGCTCGTCGCGGCAGGCTCCGGTGAGTCTCGAAGTCGGAACACTTGACAAGAACACTCGGATTCCGATATAACGGAGTCCGACTATGAAGGTCGGGTCGGCGCATAGCTGATTGCTGCCTTCTCGAGAAAGGAGAAATTCTTGTTGAGTCGGCGACTCAAGGTCGTTCTAAAAAGCCTGTCGCTTATTGTTGCGGCGATGCTTGTTTCCGGCATCGTTTATGAGCAATTGAGGCGCAGGCAGGACCTCAGGCGCCTTCCCGAAATCGGAAGGTCCGTGGACATTGGGGGCCGGGCGCTCAACATGTTCTGCTCGGGGACAGGTGCCCCAGCCGTCGTTTTCGAGTCTCCAAGTGGCACCGGCTTGGAATGGGAACCTGTACAGACTGAAGTCGCGAAGTTCACAGAAGCATGCTGGTATGACCGGGCTGGCATGGGCTGGAGCGACCCGGCTCCCTTTCCGAGAACCGCTGAGGCAATTGCGAGGGACCTTCATGAGTTGCTAAGGCGGGCAGGTGTGGCCGTGCCATTCGTACTTGCTGGATTCTCGTTTGGAGGTTTGCCGGTCCGAGAGTACAACGCTCTTTACCGGAACGATGTGGCTGGGATGGTGCTCGTGGACATTGCCGATGAGGAAGAACAAGCACGCGCGCCCAAGTTCTATCTCGGTCATACGGCGCCGCGATTCCTATGGCATCCGCTCTGTCTAGCCTTTGAGACGGCCGCCTTCGTGGGTTTGGTCCGACTCACCCAATCATCTCCTACACAAAGCGGCACTCCATCGGAAATGACGCGCGAGGAGATCATTGCGGCGTTAAGGCGTCAGCCGAAGGCGTTTGTCGCAAGCAACTGCACAGGCATTGTGGAACCTGAAAGCTACGCTGAGGTCAGCGCCACCGGAGGGCTAGGAGATCGCCCGTTGATGGTGTTGACGGCTGGGCAACCGCCCGATTTCGGGAGTCCAGAACTGAACAGGCAGGCTGCGGCTTACCAGCAAATTTGGATTCATGAGATTCAAGCGAAGCTGGCACGGCTTTCCACCCGCGGACGGCAGATAGTTGTCCCGGATAGCACCCACGGTAGTATCCCGCCGAATGTTGTGATTAGCGCAGTTCGCGACGTCGTAGCCCAGGCTCGTAGCGAAAGTGCAAGCCATTAGGCAGCAGTCTTTGTCGCGGGAGACTATGGGAGACCCGGTTTCTGCATAAGATTGTTCAACGAAAGATGAAATCATGATCGAGAAAGTTCTAATGAATCAGACGCGTGGCTTCCGGCGGGAGTGAAACGAAGCTTTTCCGCACTTGAGATTGGTAGGTGTGATAGTTACAAAAAGCCTGAAGCGATAGGATTCTTAGCCGGAACAAGCCGCTGTCGCAGGATTGCAGTCCTGCATGGAAAACCTTGGATTTTTGATCGGGAGAGGCCGGCCCGCATTGCCCTTCCTGCGGCGAGATCCCGAGCCATCTGCTCAGGTCACAGCCTGTTGCCCGTTCCAAACGGTCCACAAGGCTGTCGAACTCTGCGAAGTATCGCTCTCCGACTAAGGTTCCGGGCGGCAGCTGAGCGTTCATCGCACACAGCCCAAGCAGCACCTCGTCAATCTCGCTTTGGATTTCAGACGAAGCCGCGACCATCTCGGGATGGTGTGCAAGAGACACGCTTGACGCTGGGTCTTGCTCCATTTCGGTTTGGGCCGAATCTCCCTGGCAAAAGACAACCGCGCTTGCGCTTTCCTTTATTTGGCCCTGCGCTCCTTGCAATTCTCGTGTGCGTTGCTCGAGGACGGCGACCTTGCTCTGGAGCGCGGCGATTTGTCCCGATGCCTCTCTCCTGCTCCTGCGCAGGCGGAGGAGCAGGGCTAAGCCCAAGGCCAGAATGGCAGGTGCATAGGCCAGAAGCGTGTCTTCCATCGACTCACCGTACCACTGAAGGGCTGCGTCCTTCGAGTTTTTCAGCTTGGCGTACGCAAAGCGCCAATGCGGTCGATCCGGACCGACGATTGGCAGGGATGGCCAAGCGATATAGCCATCGTGCTCGATGACCAGGGTCATGAAGCTCGCGCTCCGCAGACTAACCGGCACGGCACGGTTTTCGGTGTCCTTGCAAGGAGGGTCCGTTAGTCGTAACGGTCCGCATCGCATGCCACCAGTCACCTTGACGCTAGCGAGGCGAAGACTATGCTGGTTCCGCCGGCGCGTGAAACTTCGACGATGGTAATGACCGCGCCGTCGATCTTATTCGACGTGGTTAAGGAGATTTCTCAACTGACAACCGTCTGGCCCGGCGATTCCGTGAGCTCACGGTCCAACTGACAGAGATTAGCGAAGTTGTGGTCCCCTGATTGACCTGACTTGGTCACTACCCGATAAGCCTTCTGCTATGAAAACGAGCCGGCGCACATGTTGAGGACTCATACGCCCCCGAGTGCAACACCGAACATGAGAATAGCTTGGCCGGGTCCTACGTCTTTGATTCTTTACCGGCTCCGGATGTGCTTGGCAGGATTTGCCTCAATGCGTCGTAGCACCCTGTGGCTCAGTTCTCTACTCTCAACGACGAGCTGGCGGGCTGTCCTTATCAGTTCCACCCTCTCGTTGGGGTCGCTTGTGTCTGCTAACCGCCTTGTAAGGACTTTGAATCTATCGACCAAATCGTTGAACCGTTCCACTTCCTCGGAGTATTGCTCGTCTCCTACTGCCAAGGCGTTGAATCCTGCGGGCGAGATCATATTTGTCCACATCCGCGTCACGCCAGCGCCCGTCGGCCGCTAGCGAGTGCGCAGGCTTTGCAAGAAGCGTACTGTCCTGCTTTGTATGCTAGGGTCGCGCGTTGTCCATCGGGTGAACCCCCGAGTTCCTGATCAGGTCGTCACCTTAGTGCCCAGCTCAGACCCCAGGTGGCCCCGTTTCGTTGGCGTGGCGTGCGAGCGACGGAGCCAGCAGCGAACAGTTGCAAGCGCCGCGTTGGTCGCAAGAAAGCTGACATCAATACGCAAGTTCTGGTTTGCCGATCCTCCCCCGCGAGTGCTGTGTTTTGCTCGCGATTAACGCGTCCGTTCATTCGCTCCGGACCGCCGCCTGTCGGGAATTCCTGCCTTTTATCGCCAAATGGATGCGCCCGGCCTTTTGGTACCACACTCTGAGCCAATGGAGGAATCATCAAAATGCGAGTCAGAACCAGGTTAATCATTGTTGGCGTCACTGTCTTTTCTCCGCTCGGCCTGCTGGGCCATTCGCAGACGCAATCGTTATCCCAAGCAACATGGAGCCTGCCGCATGGCCTCGCGGTAAAGGATGCTGGTCCGCGCACGTACAAGTTCACCGTGGACTACAACTCGGCAAACAGCAGAGGCGACATTTTCGCGCGGCAGCGCTTCATAGCGGAATACACTCGGGGGTTGTCGGGCGGGGAGGTCATGTGGAACAACGTAACGCAAGCGACTGCCAGCGGTGCTACGGCCCCGTTCGGTCCCGCCCAGAAGCGCGATTTTATGGAAGGCTTCCGCTATCACAACGACCTGGACAGTATGTTTAGGCCCGATTTCTTTAAGGGGTTCCCGCCCACAGCGGTTATGGAGCGCAACCTGGTTTGGGATACCGCAATGATCGAAATGTTCGGCCAGAATTATTTCGAGTATCTGAAGTTGAATGAACCTTATCATGCGATCTCCAATCGGGACACCGATATTCCCGCCGTAGGCAGGTTTCACAACCGCGACGTTGTGCTCGAGTGGGTGGGGCGTTCCAAGAGAAATGGAGAGGACTGTGCCTTGATTGCATACGAAGCGTTTTTCAATCCTCTCGAGATTGCCGTTGGCGGCATGA
>Ga0126381_100006416_pt1 | contig 13007 bp, 12 predicted proteins | sample PanSoiMetPlot_28_FD_96465 | JGI IMG/M metagenome (GOLD analysis project Ga0126381, IMG submission 96465) | Tropical forest soil microbial communities from Panama - MetaG Plot_28 | ecosystem: Environmental > Terrestrial > Soil > Tropical forest > Bulk soil | place: Panama | collected 2016-02-17
ATCGGGCTCGAAAACTTGTAGCGCCATCGTTTCAACCGAGCTGTCAGACTTGTTCATCGTCTCCTCCAGATGAAATTAAGATCTCTAGGTTGTTCTTGGGTTAAATCCGGAAATTTCGCTGAGTTGCTTCCACAGCTCGCGCTCCTTATCAGTGATCTGGTCTGGGAGCCGAACATTAATTACTACATATAGATCGCCATGCTGTCCCGCTTCGCCGGTCGGCAGACCGTGACGCCGTATACGCAGCTGTTGGCCGTTATCAGATCCCGCCGGAACGGTTACCGAAATTCGTCCGGCCAGCGTCGGCACAATTGCCTTCGTTCCCAGTACCGCCTCCCAGGGAGCAAGATCCAGCGTATAGTATAGATCAGAACCTCGGACCTGAAAATCCGGATGCGCAGCCAGTCGCACACGTAAAAAGAGGTCTCCCGAAGCGGCTCCACCAATTCCGGCGCCACCCATGCCAGCAACCCTGATTGCCTGGCCATCGCGAACACCAGCTGGAATTCGCACTCTCAATGTCTGGGTTGTGCTTTCGCCGGTGCGCGGATCTGTTCTCTGCAGCGAGAGAACCCGCACTCCCCCTTTTAACGCTTCCTCCAGCGTTACCAGAATATCGCTTTCGATATCTTGTCCGCGAATCGCAACACCTCTTTCGGCGCCCGCCTCGGTCCCAGGTCTCTCAAATCCACCGAAGCGTCCGGATCGCCCGAAAAATTGCTCAAAAAAGTCGCTGAACCCGGTCCCGTCGAAATGGAACTCATAACGTTCGCCATCTCCGGAACCGCGCCACGCTCTTCCCGCTGCCCCTTCGGGTGGCGGCTGGAACCTCTGATTCCAATTCGCACCCAGCTCATCGTATTTCTTGCGGTTCTCCGGGTTACCGAGCACCTCGTACGCCTCGTTGATCTCTTTGAATTTTTCTTCTCCGGTTGTCTTATCCTTGGCGACGTCGGGATGGTATTTCCGCGCAAGAGATCGGAACGCTTTCTTGATCTCCTGGTCGGTCGCAGTGCGCGGGACTCCGAGAATTGCGTAGTAGTCTTTGAATTCAACCGGCATGAGGTCGAGCAATCGCTATGGTGACGGGTTCTTTTCGGAAATGTCGGATAGCCAGAGCAAGCGCAGCAAACTCAAATAGCGCCGCAAGAAAGAATGTGGTCCCGACGCGAAAATCGGTCGGCGGATAGTGCGATACCGATGCAAGAATCGGTGTTGCAAAGAGTGGCGCGATCACCCCCATGATGCTGTTAATCGAGTTCAACGACCCGATCGCCAATCCTTGCTTCGCTGGATCGACGGCTTTGGACACTAAGCCCTGTAGCGCCGGCGCGACTACGAAGCCGAGCATGTTCGCGCAAATAACGGCATACATCATCCATCCCTGGGTCGAGAGGCCGTAAAGAATATATGCCAGAAACGACGAGGTAAGACCGACTAAGAGCGTGCGAACGTCACCGAAGTTCTTAAGCATCGTTCGGAGCAAGATCGTCTGACCTAACGCGGACGCGATGCCGACGATAAAAAGCGAGATGCCGTTTTCAGTCGGTCCCCAGCGAAAACGAAAGGTTGTGTAGAGCACCCAGGTTGTTCGCAAAATAAATTCTGGAAGCGCTACTAAAGTAAAGACTGCAACCAGGTTGCCGATACCGTGGATTTGCGCCAGGCCGATCAACGCGGAAAACGGATTCGCTTTTGCAAAAGAAAACCGCGAGCGGGTTTGATTCGATTCCGGCAAAACGAAAAATCCGTACAACCAGTTAAGCAGTGAAAGGCATGCGGCGGCAAAATAAGGAATACGAAGATCGTGTTGCGCCAGGAGCCCGCCGAACATCGGCCCGCATATAAACCCCATGCCGAACACGGCCCCCATTATCCCAAAGGTCTTGGCGCGATCTTCCGGAGCGGTGATATCGGCAAGATAAGCGCCGGCGACCGAATAGCTGGCGCCACACGCGCCTCCGATCAATCGGGCAATTAAGAGGAGCCAGAGCCAGGGCGAAAGTGCGGTCAGCAGAAAGTTCATTCCCAGTCCGAAGATCGCCACCAACAATAGAGGGCGTCTTCCAAACTGATCGCTAAGCGCACCGAGCAACGGTGCCGAGCAGAACAGCATCAGCCCGTATGCTGCCATCAACGCGCCATACCAATATGCCTGTTGATCCGGGCTGGTAGTCATTGTGCCAACCAACGCAGGTAACACTGGGATAACGATACCGATCCCCAAGATGTCCAAAAACACCGTGATGAGAATGAATGGAACGGCCGCTTTGCGTTGATTGAGCACTAACTCTCAGTTCCACGATTTTGCGCGTTGCGCAAAATTGAAGCGATAAAAGTGAGGCGGCCGCCCTCTTGAGAGATTCTGAAGGATTTCGTTCTTCGCGACGATCTCACCGTTTTCCGGACCCCAGCGCGATGCTCACGTTGTGACTCTGTCCATCCGAGTGCCGTCCGATCTCACGCGTTTGCGGCTCCCATCCGGGTCTCGTCTACAAATTTCTCTGTGGAATTGTCAATCTGGCGTCCCGAACGACCGCGCGCAGCATGAATGTACATCGACTGCCGATCGACCCGATCCGAAGGAGCCGGTGGCAACGAGATTTCGTATTGAACCGGCTGCTGGTGGTCAGCGATCTGCAGGTCCGGATTGTAGACGCTATTAAACTTCCAGAGCATCTTGATAAAGTTGGTCTGGCCTCGGATCAATCGGGCAGCCGCTAAGCCAGCGGCTTCCCGCAGCGCCGCGAGCCCAAGGTGCTTCATGCTCAATACCCGCTGCGTCTCAACCAATTCACGATAAAACTCAGGCAAAGGTAACTTGGTTGGTAAAACTGCGTGCTGGATATCAAACAACCGGTAATCACGCGTACTGATCTTACGAGACTCCGTCCGCCAGCTTTCCGTGCCTGGATAAGGAGTGTTGACGCTGATGTTAACAATCTCCGGAATCTCCTTGCACCACTCCCGGATAACTCGGAACCGTTCTCTGTCCCACGAAGGGTCGGCAATGATGTTAATTGCCACTGAGATTCCGAGAGATCGTGCGAACTCAAGCGCTTCGAAATTCTGGGACAGGCTGACTCGTTTTCGAAATTGTCTTAACCCTTCTTCATCGATCGCTTCAATCCCTAGAAACATGTACTCGAGGCCGATCTTGCGCCAAAACTGGAAAACCTCTTTGTTCCGCAGCAGAATATCACCTCGAGTTTCCAGATAATACTGTTTCCTAATTCCATTGCGAGCAATAAGCTCACCGATCTGCATTCCGTGATTGGCTTGGATGAAGGCAACATCATCGAGGAGAAAAATGCCGGGCTCCTTGATAGTAGCGAGTTCTTCCACCACTCGGGCGGGCGACTTTGTGCGATAACTCCGACCGTAAAACGTCCAGGCGCTGCAAAAGACGCAATCCCAAGGGCACCCGCGACTGAACTCGATCGAGGCACAGGGGTCGAGCACACCGATGAAATAGCGTCGCCGATGGCGCAACAAATCTCGATCGGGGATAAGGTCGTCGAGACTTTTTACGAATCCAGGCCGTGGACCCTCGCCTGCCAGCGTAACCACGCCAGGTACTTTGTCTAAGGCGGAACGATCATTCTGAAAAGCCTCAAGAACCGCCGGCATACCCGGTTCACCTTCGCCTCTTAAAACGCAGTTTAGTGCGCCGTCACTGTGTTCCAGCAGTTCCCTGGCCGTAAAAGAAGCGCTGTGCCCACCCACCATAATGAGACTGTCTGGCAGCTTTTTCCGGGTGGCCTTTGCCAGATCGATGATCTCTGGGACATTTGCCAGATAATTGCATGAGAAAGCGACCGCGTCGGGGCGCCAACCATCGATGAGACGGAAATAATCCCGGTGACTCTCTACTTGCAAATCGATAACCCGGACGTCGTAACCTCCTCTGCGGCATGCTGCGGCGACCAGCTCTAAACCAAGCGGTTCGAGCCGGAGATAAATCTTCGAGTACATTAAACAACTCGGATGAACGGCGAGCAGTTTCATATTTCCCAGAAGAGTTGTAACAAGAAGCCCGTGCTTTGCCAACCTTTGCGGACCCCGCAGACAAAACGATCCGACGGTCGCGTTACCCCGGTCAACATTGACGAACAGAGACGTTATGTCCGATGACCAATCTTCACTCTTTCAGTACCTCTCCTTCAACCCGATGCGATCGGCCGCGGAACAGGGCAACGCGTTTTCCGCTCTGGTCAGTAACAACAACGTCATAGATACCAGTCCGGCTTTGAAGCGATTGTTCCATTGCTTCGGCGCACAGCTCGTCGCCCACCCGTGCAGAAGAGAGGAAATCAATACTGCACCCCGCCGCAACTGTCTTCTGATTCCGACTGTTACAAGCAAAAGCGAACGCGCTGTCGGCCAGACTGAAAATGACTCCTCCATGACAAATGCCGTGCCCATTTGTCATGGACGGCCGGACTCGCATCTCTAATTTCGAATATCCGGGACCGACCTCGACGATTTGGATGCCGAGGCCCTGCGACACATAGTCTCTCGTGAACATCCAATTTGTAACAGCTTCCGCGAGAACGGTTTCATTCTCCCGATGTGGCACGTTCAGCGGCGGGTCCATGGGATTCCTTTCTCCAAAGCATACGCCGAATCAACGGAGATATCCGATACCGATCTTCTCCATAATGGAAGGATAAATTCGCAAGAGCTTCATGCACTATCTTGAATCCGATACGGTCAGCCCAGGCAAACGGGCCAAGCGGATAGTTGACTCCTTTCTCCATGGCTAAATCGAGCGCTTCCCGCGTGCAAACGCCTTGGTTTACTGCGTCTGCGGCTTCATTAATAATGCATGCAACGGTGCGCATAACGATCATTCCGGCAACATCGTCGACTCGGGAGACAGCGAGCCCTGCGGCTTGAAAAAGACCAACCACCTCCCGGTACGCCGCTTCAGAACATTGGTCCGCCTTCGCAACCGCGATTCGCTTCGTCAGTTCGTAGTCTAGCGCCAAGTCAACGAGAACGATATTGTCCAGCCCCGTCTCTTGCGCACGCTCTGTCGCAGTCCGGCCGTCTGTGAGCCAGACGGTTGCATTGTCGGTCTCCATCAGAAGACCGAGGTGAGAAGACCTCCACAGGTTGAAGCTGCCGGTCCGCGCAGCCATCGACCGCCTAACGAGCGGCTGAACCAGGGCATCACATTCTACCGGCATAATACGTCTGGGGCCTTCCGCCGGTGGCTCGGTATGTGGCGAAGGTCTATTGGCGTTTTCGCGATACTCATAAAAACCGCGCCCAGTTTTTCGGCCGAGAAAACCGGCACGCACCATTTCCTCCTGGATAAATGAAGGGGTGTACCTTGTGTCATACGAGAAGGCGCGAAAAACGGATCGTGTCACCGCCAGATTTATGTCGAGCCCGATCAGATCCATGAGCTCACACGGCCCCATCCGGAACCCTCCCGTCTCACGCATGACCCCGTCGATGGTTGCTGGATCAGCTGCTCGTTCGTTCAGTAAGCGAAGTGCTTCTCCATAGAATGGTCTGGCTACCCGATTAACGATAAACCCGGGCCTGGACTGGACGCGGACCGGCGTTTTTCCCCAAGCCTTCGCAATAGTACAAACGCTCTCCGCTACGGCGGGATCGGTTGCTAGACCGGAGACGACTTCCACGAGATCCATTCGCTGTGCCGGATTGAAGAAATGCATGCCAACGACTCGCTGAGGCTTCGTGACACCCGCACCTATTGCGGTAATAGAGAGAGACGATGTATTCGTAGCCAGAATCGTCTGATGGCTAACGATTTTTTCGATGGCAGCGAAAAGTTGTTGTTTGCTTTCGAGGTCTTCGCTGATTGCTTCGATGACCAGGGCGACATCCGAGAAAAGACTGAGCTCTTTAACGACACGAAGAGCGTCAATGGCGCGGTTGGCACGATCGGAAGTCAGCCGCTTTTTCTCGACGTGCCTTTGAAGATTTTCTCTGACGGTTCTCGCTGCCTTGTCTGCGGCGATCGCGTTTGAGTCAAAAAGATAGACCGAATAGCCGGCGAGTAAGGCAACCTCAGCGATCCCAGTTCCCATCGTCCCGCTGCCTACGATGCCAACTGTTGTTTCGTTCATTGTACCTGTAGGGCGGCAGGCCCTGCCGCCGGCAGCTTTCGTTGTGCACGCTGGGTCTCGGCAGAACCCGTCCGCCCTACGGCATCTCGTCATTCACCAGTAAATTTCGCCGGACGCTTTTCGAGAAACGCGGATACACCCTCCTGGAAATCTTTGCTTCTGCCCAGCTCGCGATTGAAGTCGCGCTCGATATCGAGCTGGGCGTCGAGCCCGTTCTGTGCCGACATCCGAATCGCGCGTTTTGCATAGGCTAAACCTTTGGTCGGCGCTGCAGCAAGGTGTTGGATCAATGCCTCTACCGTTGGATGAAATTCCGTATCTTCCACGCAACGCCAGATTAAACCCCAATTGGCAGCTTGTTCGGCGGAAAGCTTATCGCCCAGCAAAGCAAGGCCGAGGGCTCGGGCGGTTCCAATCAGGCGCGGCAGCGAATACGTGCCGCCGGTGTCTGGAACCAATCCCAACTTGGCAAACGATTGGATGAAGCTGGCAGACTTTGTTGCGATCACCAGGTCGCACGCCAGGGCTAGATTGGCCCCGGCGCCCGCAGCGACACCGTTCACGGCCGCTACCACTGGTAACGGCAACGAGGCCAGCGTCCGGACCAAAGGCGAGTAATATTTTCCGATTGATAAGCCTAAGTCCGGCGGACCAGATGCCGGAACCGTGGCGCGATCGGCCAGATCTTGTCCCGCACAAAAACCGCGGCCGGCGCCGGTTAAAACCAGGACGCGCGTGTTTGCATTTACCTCGACCTGTTGCAAGGCCTCCTGGACCTCTTCATGCATCTGAACGTTGAAGCTGTTCAGTTTCTCCGGCCGGTTTAATGTCAGCCGCGCAACACCATCGCGAATTTCGAAGAGGATCGTCTGGAAGTTCATCGGTTCTTGAAATTCGGTTTTCGCTTTTCTACGAAGGCTTTCATTCCTTCTTTTTGATCTTCCGTCGCAAAGGTGGAATGGAAAAGGCGCCGCTCAAAACGTATCCCATCGGACAGCGAGGCTTCGTCTACCCGGTTAACGGCTTCCTTGATCATCACGACAGCCGGACGCGACATTGCGGCAATTTTCGTTGCTGTTTTGATCGCTTCATCCCGGAGTTCGTTTAGTGGAACCACGCGGCTAACAAGTCCGGATCGTTCGGCTTCGGTTGCGTCCATAAAGCGGCCCGTCAGGCACATTTCCATCGCTTTTGCTCTGCCTATCAGGCGAGTCAGCCGTTGCGTCCCGCCAGCTCCGGGCATTGTGCCAATGCTAATCTCTGGCTGTCCAAATTTTGCGTTGTCTGCCGCCAGAATGAAATCGCACGCCATGGCTAACTCACAACCGCCTCCTAGGGCGTAACCAGCTACAGCAGCAATAACTGGTATGCGCTGGACAGCGAGCTGGCTCCAGGCCCCCTCCGGTCCATCCGGGAAATCAGCCTGAAAACAATCGACAAAACCTTTGTCTTGCATCTCACGAATATCGGCGCCAGCAGCAAAAGCTTTTTCACTGCCCGTGATCACGATCGCACCGATTGACTCATCTGCTTCGAATGATTGAAGCGCCTTTCGAACTTCGACCAGCAGCGGCGTTGATAAAGCGTTGAGCGCTTCCGGCCGGTTCAGCGTGATAATACCAACGTTGCCGGCCGTTTCGGCCAGGATGTATTTGTAGTTCATGGGAGGAAAAGTCAGGCGTGGCGCCGGTTCTGCACAACGCGGAAACGGTTACTCACAAAAGCACTGTCAGTCAGCGCCGCATTTGCAGCCGGATTGGCGCCAGTGCCGTGAAAATCGCTAAATGCGGCCGACTGGTTGACGTAAACTCCTCCGGTAAGATTACAGGAAACTGACACACCCGCGTCTGCTCCGGCGTCAATCGTTTCGCGCAATACTTCGTCGTTGGTAGAATAAACCGAGAGTGTCAACGCTCCTTGCTCTTTGGCTCCCTCTCTCGACAGTTGGATGCTCTCAGCGGTGTTCTCTGTCTCAATAACAAAAGCTATCGGGCCAAAGAGCTCCTGCATAAACTTGTCCTTGTTTGCGGAAGTAGTCCGGAGAAGTAGCGGAGTGCGGATTGTAGCTTCGGGAAATTGGGGGTGCTGCAAAGGCCGGCTTTCAACTATTGTCTGACCTAGCTTAGGTGCTTCGTTAAGCCGTCGGAGTGTTGCTTCATTTTGCACCGCCCCTAGAATTTCGACTGCACGGGTTGCGTCGCCCAGCAGCTTGGCTAGCCCGTCCGCCAGCGCGGCAGCAATCTGATCGAATGAGAGATGTCCCTCCGACGTTTCGATGCCATTTTGAGGAACATAAATATTCTGCGGCGCTGTACACATCTGCCCCGAATAAAGCGCTAAAGAAAACGCGATGTTTTTGACCATGCCTTTGAGATCAGATGTCGAATCGAGAATGATTTGATTCACCCCGGCTTTCTCCGCATAGACATGAGCCTGTTTCGCGTTCTCTTGTAACCAGTTTCCGTTTTTGGAACTGCCGGTGAAATCGATTAATAAAATCTCCGGGCGCAAAGCCAATTGCTGAGCTGTTTGGTCTCCAGTCTCATGCGCGACAAGCGTAACGATGTTAGGATCAAACCCAGCCTCAGCCAAAACCTCGCGCGCGATCTCGACTGTAATGGCCAGTGGCAAAATTGCGCCGGGATGCGGTTTAACGATCACCGCGTTTCCAGTCGCGAGATCAGCAAACAATCCTGGATAGCTGTTCCAGGTCGGAAAAGTGGAACATCCGATTACCAAACCGATTCCGCGCGGTACGATTCGGTACTGCTTCTCCATTTTCAGGGGATCGTGTTTTCCCTGAGGTTTTTCCCAGTAAGCTTTCTGCGGGATCCGGCTCATTTCCGACCACGCGTACGCGACTGCTTCAAGGCCGCGATCTTGGGCGTGAGGACCGCCGGCCTGGAACGCCATCATAAAGGCTTGCCCGGTGGTGTGCATGACCGAGTACGCAATTTCGAAGCTTCGCCGATTCAATCTCTGCAAAATTTCGAGAGATATTCCCGTCCAGGTCTCCGGTCCCGCGTTTCGCCACTCCTTGGCAGCGGTCTGAATCGCACCAATGAGAACATCCAGATCCGCTCGGGGATATGTAATGCCCAAGTCAAACCCGTATGGTGATTTTTCCGCACCAGTTTGTCCGGTTCTTCCAGGTTGCGTAAGAGAGAAAGACTTGTTCAAACGCGCATCGAACGCAGCTTTTCCGTCGGCATTCGCAGTCTCGCCATACACTTTCGGGCTTGGCATTTCGGAGAACAAGCTCCAATAGCCACGAGTTGCAATCGCTTGAAGCGCCTGATCCAGTGTCGCTTTGTGCTGGGAGAAAAATACTTTGGACATAGGAGGGGTCCGGTTTGCAATTTTCGCTGTTCGGTTCAGGTCTCGCGATCAAAATCGACGAAGATCCGGTCAGTCACCGGATAACTCTGACACGTCAAAATAAAGCCGCGATCAATTTCGTAATCTTCTAAAGCAAAATTCGCGTCCATCTCGACTTCGCCCTCGCGGAGGTGGGCTCGGCAGGTCGAGCAGACTCCGCCACGGCAGCTGTATCGCATCTCAAGACCATGACGGAGCCCGGCTTTAAGGATCGTTTCGCTGGCCTTCTTCATGCTGAAGGCATGTTCGATACCGTCCATGATCAATGTGACGTGGCAATCTGCGTCTTCGGTTGAAGCTGCCGGCCTCGACGTCGATGTCGCGTTCCCAAATAGCTCCATCTTGATCTGCGAATCCGATAGCCCACGAGTTTTTAGCGCATCCAAAACCTGCAGCATCATTCCGTAGGGTCCACAGATAAACGCGGTGTCGAACTTGGCGTGTGGCGCCCATCGGTCTAACAGCTGGACGCATTTCTCTCGCGTAATCCGGCCATTCAAGAGATCGATCTCTTGTTTTTCTCTGCTCAGGATGTGGACCAAGCAAAACCGGTCAAGGTAACGATCTTTGAGGTCAGCAAGCTCTTCCCGGAACATGACCGAACCGGAAGCCCGGTTTCCGTAGAACAACGTGAACTGGCTTTTCGGTTCGGCAAGCAACGTCGTTTTAATGATCGAAAACAACGGGGTGATCCCGCTACCGGCGCCAATCGCCAGATATTGTTTCTCGTTGTCCGGACACAACGGAACATTGAATCTTCCTGCCGGTGGCATGACTTCGATCCGGGATCCACGTTTCAAGTGCTGGTGCGCCCAATTCGAGAAAACACCGCCTGGCGCTTTTTTGATGCCTATCCGCGGTCGAAGGTCCTGGACTGCTGCGCAGATCGAGTACGATCGCCGGAGCTCCTTGCCATCGATCGTGGCGCGCAGGGTGAGATATTGTCCCTGAACAAAGCGAAAAGCCTCTGTGAGATCGGCGGGTATGTCGAATGTGACGACCAGCGAGTCGCGCGTGTCGTGGTGGGCGTCGAAGACGGCGAGGTCGTAGAATCGAGTCTTTGCGGTCTGCGGGGCTTCGGCGAGGCTCATGAATAGGACTTATACGACGTATACGACTTATAGGACCTATGCGACCTATGTACGGTCAATGGCATTTGAAGTAGTCAAATGGTTCTCGGCAGCTGTCGCAGACGTAGATCGCTTTGCAGGGGGTTGAACCGAATTGGCTGACCAGGTGCGTCGAATCCGAGCCGCAATGAGGACACCTGATCGGGCCCGAAGATTTTGGTCGCGGTGGAGCAATTCCGTATTCTCGCAGACGTTCGCGTCCTTTTTGAGAAAGCCAGTCTGTTGTCCAGGCAGGGGATAGCTGTGTCTCAATCCGGACCTTGGTGACTCCTCTTTTTTGCAGAGTCGCCCTGATCTCGTCGTTGATCACGGCCATCGCAGGGCATCCGGAGTAGGTCGGCGTGATGGTGACGACCAGTTCAGTTTCTTCCCAGCGCACATTGCGAACAATGCCGAGGTCGCAAATGGAGAGAACTGGGATTTCCGGATCCATGATCTCTTCTAACCAGCTCCAAACCTCACGTTCGACGTTCGGCGTCCTTACCATTGGGCTCCTGGGTAGGCTCTTTGCAAGAATTGCATCTCGGCGAGGATATAGCCTAGGCGTTCGCTGTGAATTCCGCGTTTGCCGCCGCGCTGCATCCAGCAGTCGGCTGGAACGTTGAGTGTCGCTTCGCTGAGCGTCCTCGATACTTGGTTCAGCCATGGGTCACGAAGCGCGCGCAGATCGCAGCCGATTCCTTGTTCGACCATCTCGGCATCGACTGCATCCATCTCAAACATCTCACCTGTGAATGGCCAGAGCGCGTTGATTGCTCGTTCCATCCGGGTGTGGCTCTCTTCCGTGCCGCCGCCCAGGCGTACCACCCAGCCGGCGCTCCGATCCAGGTGGTAACGAACTTCTTTCAACGATTTCTCGCTGATTTCGCGAATGCTTTGGTTGCCCGACGATTCTAACGCTTCCAGAAGAAGAAAATGCCAGGCATCAAAATAGAACTGGCGCACGATGGTGTGCGCGTAGTCGCCGTTCTCCTGCTCTACCAGGAGGATATTTCGAAATTCGTGCGCATCGCGCAGGAACGCCAATTGATCGGCATCTCGCCCATTATCTTCGACTTTTCCGGCGTACTCGAGCCAGAGCTGGGCTTGGCCCAGGAGATCAAGAGCTACATTCGTTTGCGCGAGATCCTCTTCAAGAATAGGTCCGTGGCCGCACCACTCAGCCAACCGCTGGCTTAAGATCAGATCGTTATCGCCAAACCGCAGCACATAATCTAAAAGCTGTGCAGAATCCGTACTCACAATCAATCGCGGGCGTTGCAAGCAACGCCCCTCCAAGATCAAAGATGTTTCACCTCGTCCGGCACCGGATAGAAGGTCGGATGCCGATAGATTTTTCCTTTAGGCGATTCAAAGAGAGCATCCTTTTGGTCTGGTTCACTGGCCGTGATTTCGGTGGAGCGAACAACCCAGATACTGGTTCCTTCGTTACGCCTGGTATAAACGTCGCGCGCATTCCGGATCGCCATCTCAGCATCAGGCGCATGCAAACTGCCGACATGCTTATGAGCCAGTCCATGCTGGCTCCGAATAAATACCTCCCAAAGCGGCCAGTCACTCATAACTATAACTGATTAACGCCGAGATCGCCGGGAACGCCGGGAACTGATTTTCCGATGCCGGCGTTCTCGGCGTTTCTCTTCTTCTCATCGTAGGCGAGCGCGGCATCCCTTACCCAAACGCCTTCTTCGTGCGCTTTGATCCGAGCCTGAAGACGTTCGCGGTTACAAGGACCGTTCCCTTTGATTACGTCGTAAAATTCTGCCCAATCGATCTGGCCAAAATCATAACTCCCGCGATCCGGGTTCCATTCGAGCTCGGGATCGGGAATTTTCAGTCCGAGATAGTCCGCCTGAGGTGCGGTCTGATCCACAAACCGTTGGCGTAATTCGTCGTTGGTGAACAGCTTGATCCGCCACTGCTTCGATTGAGCGGTGTGCGGAGATTCGGCATCAGGCGGACCAAACATCATCAGGGCCGGCCACCACCATCGATTCAGTGCATCCTGCGCCATCGCTTTTTGCTGCGGCGTTCCTTTCACCAGCCGACACAGGATTTCGAACCCTTGACGTTGATGGAAACTTTCTTCTTTGCAAATCCGCACCATCGCCCGTGCGTAAGGTCCATATGAACTCCGGCAGATCGGGATCTGGTTGATGATGGCCGCTCCGTCGACAAGCCATCCAATGGCGCCTATGTCTGCCCAAGTCAGTGTCGGGTAATTAAAAATGCTCGAGTATTTCGCTTTGCCGGAAAGCAGGTCTGCAATCATTTGCTCTCGCGAAATGCCGAGTGTTTCCGCTGCGCAATAAAGGTAAAGTCCGTGACCTGCTTCGTCTTGAACCTTCGACAGAAGGATCATCTTGCGCTTTAGCGTTGGCGCGCGAGTAATCCA
>Ga0126381_100006417_pt1 | contig 13005 bp, 6 predicted proteins | sample PanSoiMetPlot_28_FD_96465 | JGI IMG/M metagenome (GOLD analysis project Ga0126381, IMG submission 96465) | Tropical forest soil microbial communities from Panama - MetaG Plot_28 | ecosystem: Environmental > Terrestrial > Soil > Tropical forest > Bulk soil | place: Panama | collected 2016-02-17
ATCGGCCGCCGGGAAGTGCGGCGATAATTGCCGGCTCTACCCGCCTGCGATATACTTCACAAATCGATCCCTCCCACTCAAGATGGCGAAGGGGTCCCGCGGGAGTCTTTGACGCAATCTTAAAGAATCCTCAAAAAAATCTCAAAGGCACTATGTCGCAGGCCGGGATCTACCAATTTGGCCCTTATCGGATCAGCGTCGCCGAACGCGTTTTGAGGCGCCACGATCAGCTCGTCTCGCTCACACCCAAGTGCTTCGACACGCTGCTCGTTCTGGCGCAACACGGCGGAGATGTCGTCGACAAAGAGAGCTTAATCCGCGCCGTCTGGCCCGACTCGTTCGTGGAGGAGGGCAGCCTTGCGCAAAATGTGTTCACTCTCCGGAAAGCTCTAGGGGAGACCCCTGACGGCGCGCAGTATATTCAGACGATCCCTAAGCGCGGATACCGTCTGATCATTCCGAAAACGGAATTGATCGCAACGGCTCCTCCGGCCGACGCCAGCGCCCCTCGGCCGAACGCCAGGCCCGGTGGCATCCGTAGGCTCTCCCGCCTGCTGGCGACTGCCGCCGCGATCACTCTTACCCTCATCGGAGCGGGACGGGCGTGGTGGGCGATTGGAAAGCTCCCCGCCGATATCCAAATCAGTCCGCTGCCGGTGGCCAACAGTCTGGCCTACGCAGTCATCTCACCTGATGGGAAGCGCATCGCCTACGTGGGGAAGGAAGCCGACGGTCAAAGCGTATGGATCAGGCAGACAACCGGTCTGGGCGCTGGAAGGAGGCTGGCAGGGCCGCTCGACGGCCATATCTGGGGCATCAGTTATTCACCCAAGGGAGACTATCTGTACTATGTCTTCGAGGACCGAATCCACCCCGTGCTCGGCGTTCTCTACCGCATTCCCAGTCAGGGAGGCGAAGCCCGGAAATTGATGACGCGGATCGCCGGTGCACCTTCGTTCTCGCCGGACGGCAGCCAAATCATCTTCAAGCATTACGAGGCCAACGACCGCGGCTACCTGTTGATGGCCACGGCGATGGGGACAGAGGCAAGAGTCGTGGCGACCAGCCGGGCGTCCTATTCATTCAACAACTATCAATGGGCCGCCGACGCGAAGAGCGTCTATTACGTGGAAGGGAACAGGGACCCGGGCGGCAGCGCCTGGTCGGTCCTCGAACTTCCCGCCACCCAAGGGCCGGCCAGCGTTGTCATGGCGCCCCAGACCAAACCCCTTCGCAGCGTGAACTGGCTGAGCCGATCGGAAATTCTGGCGCTGAGCCCGGACGAAGATTCGGGAATCTCGCAGATCTGGCGTTTTCGCATGGGAAGCCCGGCCCGCAGGCTCACGAACGGCACGACCGATTACTCGGTGTTCAGCGTTACTGCCGATGCGCGGACCATCCTGGCGAACAGCGTGGAGACCCAAGACAGCATTTGGACCGGCCCCGCTCCGGGAGCGAGCCGGGACGAGCCGGTTCGCGTTGCCCTGCCAACCGGCAGCTACAATAGCCCGGTCTGGACTCCCGATGGGCACATCGTCTATGTGGGACAGTCGAACCTATGGGTGGCGACGGCAAACGGTGCGGAACGGAGGCCGTTGCTTCCGCAAAATGCGGCGGTGATGGAACCGGTCGTGTCGGCCGACGGCCGTTTTGTTGTTTTCGTGCTGCGGCGCCAGGGCTCGCAGAACCTGTGGCGCATTAACCTCGACGGTAGCGGCTTCCGGCAGGTCACCACGGGGCGCCTAGATTGGCATCCCGCGCTCTCGCTGGATGGGAAATGGGTCGCTTACGATTCGAATGTTCAGGGCCTGTGGGCTGTTTGGAAGGCGCCGTTGGACGGTTCAGGCCCTGCTGTCAAGCTGTTGGATTCCTGGCTGGAAACGCCGGCCATTTCGCCGGACAGCCAGTTTATGGCGTATCCCACGGCCATTGGACAAATTCAAATCCGGTCGTTCGAGAACGGCTCGCTGGTACGCGAAATGAATGTTCCGGCGGACGCTTCGGATCTTCGATGGAGCGCGGATGGAAAGGCCTTGACCTTCGTTTCCCAGGCGAACCGGACGCTGGAATTCTGGAGCGAACCTGCGGACGGCGGCCGGCCGGCTCGTTCCGGAGTTTCCTTGCCGGCCGACGCGCAACAGGTGAGCTGGTCGCGCGATGGCAAACGCATTGTCTATCTCCGCCGCGAAGTGAAAGTGGACCTGGCGCTGATCACGAACTTCCGATGAGGAATGGCACCGCCGGCATTTGTAGGGATAGTACATCTCATTCCGGGAACTAGTACCTGTTCGCGACTCGGGCCGACATGGAAGCGGCATGTCCGTTCGGCGACTACACTTTTTTGGGCATGCAGGGCTCCAGCACCGCCTCCGCGGGTTTCACCTGCGCATCCGACGATGATCCGCAGTCAACCCTTATTTGACCGGCTCAAGATTACTCGGCCCTGCAAGGGTTGGACCCGTCGCAGGCGCAGCGGCACACCCGAGCCCGCAAGCTGCTCCTTGGTGTTGGCAGCCCTGGGGCTTCTCGCCAGCCGGAAGATCCGCCGGGCGCGTGTCTAGCTCACCTGCCAATACACTACGTACCGCTTGCCAAAGATGCTGTTGAGCGGCAACAGGCTTTGACCGTTCGCCTGAAAGGCGAGCGGTTTGCCCGCCGGTTTGATCCACGAGCTTAGCTCGCCGGAAGGCTTCAGCGTGGGAATCTGAAGCGATCCCGCGGGGCGCGGGGCGCTGCGCCCGATCAGCATCTCTTCGGTGAGGCCTTGGCCGCCCAGATCGCCCGCCAGCACGACCGGGCCGTAGAGGAATGCCTGGTAGTGCGGATCGTCGGGCGTGGCTTCCGCGCTGAGGTGCATCGGCAACTCCATTTCGATGCGGTCGCCGGTCTTCCACGTGCGCGCGAGCGACAGGTAGCTGCCGGGCAGCGCTGTGGCGTCGAGCGGCTTGCCGTTGAGCTTCACGGTGGGGGCGCTGTGCAGCCACGCCGGGATACGCAGGCGCAGCGCAAGCTCGATCGGCCGGTCCGCGGTGATCGTGAGGGCCGTGGCTTGCTCGGTGGGGAATTTGGTTTCCTGCCGCAGTTTGAAACCCTTCTCCCCCCAGTTGAGCTCCGAGGGGATGAAGAGGTTGACGTAAACCCCGTCGCGGTCGCGCCAATAAATGCTGTCGTTGACCTTGGCATATTCCTCCACGCCGGTTCCCGTACAGCACCAGAAGGAATTGTCTTCCGAGCCGAAGCTCTTGTAGGCGCCGGGCACCAGCGAGAGGTAGTACTGCGTGTATCCCCTGTCGGGCAGGATGGTGCCGATGCGGTGGTTGAAAAAGGAGCGCTCATAGTAATCGAAATAGCGCGGGTCGCCCGTCCAGCCGTAGAGGTGGCGTGTGAGCTTGAGCATATTGTAAGCGCAGCAGCATTCCGCGGTCGCAGTGGTGCGGCTCTGCTTCAGGTCGGCCGCCAGGCGGCGCGGCTCCATGTTCCAGCTTTCGCCGTTGCTGGTGCCTTCGGTGACGAAAGAGCGGTCGTTGACCACGGCGTACCAGAAGAAATCGGCCACGTCACGGAAGCGCATGTCGGCGGAGATCTCGTAGCGGCGGGCGGCGCCGATGATCTGCGGGATGTGCGTGTTCACGTGCATCGGGTAGCCGCGATTGCCGCGATCGAGCTCGTCGCGGCGCAGCCCCATCATGTTGAAGAACCATTTCTTGGTGTAGCGGTCGCCGGCCTTGGCCCACTGGTCGTTATGGGTCGCGGCCGAAAGATTGTACAGCACCTCCGCCATGCCGCCGAATTCGTCTTCCAGAATCTGCTGCATGTGCTGTTCGGATTTCGAGGCGGTCCACTTGTCGGCCCAGTCCGCCATCGCGCCCACCACTTCGAGCGCCTGCTTGTTGCCGGTCAGACTATACATGTCGAACAGGCCGGCCATGATTTTGTGGATGGTGTAGAAGGGCGCCCACGGCATGCCCGGCTGGCCGGGCTGCGGCGGGCCGGTGCGCTCGTGGCCCGAAAGCGAGTCGAGCCGGTCGAACAATTCCGTGGGAAAGGCGCTGAGATAGCCGCCGGAGAGCTTCGCTTGGCACTTGGCGAGGCCGTCCACTATCTCCTCGGCCTTCGCCTTGGCTTCCTGGTCGCCGGTGGAGGCCCAGAGCAGCGCGCTGGCGGAGAGGAAGTGGCCGGTGAAGTGGCCGCGCAGCTCGGTGCCGCGCGTGCCGTCGGCGGCGCGCTCCCAACTGGGGCCGTGCGCCACGCCCAGCGGCTTGGCATCGCCTACCGGCAGTCCTGCGTTGGAGCGGAAGTTGTAGAGCAGCCGATCGGCGCCGAGGCGTCCCATATAGCCGCGGTTCCACTCCTGGGCGTCCTTGGCGGGACCGCCGGTGACCCGCACCTGCGCCATGGGGAAGGGCTCGATCTTCGCGGGTTGATCCTGGCGCGTGAATTCGATCGGTTCCGCGAACGGGGCGACTTCGGGCCGCGGTTCGCGACGCCGCTGCTGCTGTTGCTGGACGGCCGTATTGGGCGTAGGCGCCGTCGTGGTCTGTGGCTGCGCCGCGGCAACGCCGCTAGCCGCGAGAATGGCGCCGAACCCGCGCCGGCTGATGGAGCGATCCTGGCTCATGAGGCCCCCTCGGAAGGATTTCTTGGAACCGCTTACATTATGGCACGCGGCGGAAGGGGCGAGATTTTACAGAATTTCGCTGCAACCTTTCGTCCTGTCGTAAGTATTTGCCTGCATGGGCGATTTCTGGCGCGACGTGGTTTACGCCGCACGTGTGCTGCGGCAGGCTCCGGGATTTACGGGGATTGCGGTCGTGGTGGCGGCCCTCGGGATCGGCGCGAATGCCGCCATTTTTACTCTGGTGGACGCGGTGCTTCTGCGGCCGCTGCCGTTCGGGCATCCGGCCGAGTTGGTGGAGTTGTGGGAGAAGCCGCCCGAGCATAATCGCAACGCCGTATCGCCGCTCAACTTTCTCGACTGGACCGAGCGGAATCATGTGTTCGCGTCGATGGCCGGTATATCGGGCAGCTCGCGCACGATGATCACCGGCGGTGTGCCGGAGCGGATTCACGGCCAGACGGTCACGCTCCGGTTCTTCGACATGCTGGCCGTGACGCCTATGCTGGGCAGGACGTTCAGCGCGCCGGATGCCGCGCCCGGAAACAGAATGATCGTGCTCGCCGAAAATCTGTGGCGCACGCATTTCGGCGCCGATCCGAAGCTGGTGGGCTCCACGATCGTGCTGGACGGCGAAGGCTGGACCGTCATCGGCGTGATGCCCGCGAAATTCCAGATTTGGCAGCAGGCCGACTACTGGATGCTGTTCAACATAGCGCGCCGCCCCGAAATGCGGGCGCCGCACTATCTGCGGGTTTTCGGCCGGCTCAAGCCGGGAGCGACCATCCCGCAGGCGGGCGCCGATATGAACGTGATCGCCCAGAATCTGGCGCGCGACTATCCGGCGACCAACAAAGGCTGGGGCGTCACGATGCTGCCTTTGCACGAGGCGACGGTGGGCGACAACCTGCGCACCACGTCGCTGGTGCTGGCGTGCGTGGTCGGGCTGGTGCTCCTGATGGCGTGCGCCAATGTGGCAAGCTTGCTGCTGGCGCGCGGCACGGCGCGGTCGAGGGAGATTGCGGTGCGCGCGGCGATCGGCGGGTCGGCAGGCCGCATTCTGCGCCAGCTGCTGACCGAAAGTCTGCTGCTGGCGTGGTTGGGAGGCGCCGTGGGAATTGCGCTGGCGTGGGCCGTGGTGGATGCGGCCCCGCGGTTTCTTCCCGCTGCTACGCTGCCGGCCGCAGTGACGTTGACTCCGGACAGCCGCATGCTGGTGTTTTCCACCGGCCTCATCTTACTTACCGGGCTGCTGTTCGGCCTGGCTCCGGCATGGCAGGCGGCGCGCACGCCGCTGACCGATGCGTTGCGCTCCGGCGGGCGCACCGTAACCGAAGGCATGGGAGGCTTTCGATCGGTGCTCGCCGCGGGCGAAATTGCGGTGGCCGTGGCGCTCGCCGCGGGCGCCGGACTGCTTCTGCGCACGCTCGTATCGCTCAACCAGGTGGAGACCGGCATCCGTGCCGGCCATGTCCTGACGGCGCAGTTCAGTTTGACAAGCGTCCGATACAAGAAAGGCGCCCAGACGCTGCCGTTTTATCAGGCGATGGAGCGCGAAGCGACGGCTCTGCCGGGCGTGCGGTCAGCCGCGTGGAGCACGACTCTCCCCACGCAAGGATGGGATATCGGGATGCCGGCCGAGCTGGTCGACCGTCCCGTAACCGATCCCGCCATGCGCCATGCGGTGCACTATCAACTCATCTCGCCGCGGTATTTCGAGACCCTGGGGATTGCTTTGCTCAAAGGGCGTGCGTTCACTCCTCAGGACGCGGCGGCGTCGGCTCCGGTTTGCATCGTGAACCAGGAGTTCGTGCACGAATTCCTGGAGGGGCGCGAGCCATTGGGGATGCGCGTCCGGCTCGATGCCATGGGCGACACCGGTCCCGTAGCCGTGGTGCGGGAGATCGTGGGTGTGAGCCGCCAGGTGGAAGTGGACGGGCCGGAAGAGCGCAGAAAGAGCCCCGAGGCCTACGTTCCACTGGCGCAGAATCCCTGGTTCTGGGGCGTGCTGTCGGTCCGCACGGCGGGCGACCCGGCCGCCATGACGAGCGCCATCCGCGAAGCTGTCGCGCGTGTGGATCGGGCGCAGCCGATCGCCAAGATCGCGACCATGGAGGAGCTGGTCAGCGAAACCAAGGAGCAGCCGCGCTTCCGCGCGGCGCTGGTAGGCGCTTGCGCGGCACTCGCGATCTGCCTGGCAGCGGTCGGCGTGTTCGGCGTGATTGCATTCTCGGTCAGTCAGCGGATGCGCGAGTTCGGTATTCGATCGGCGCTAGGCGCACAGGCGGCGGACATCGTGCGGCTGGTGGTCGGCGCCGGGTTCCGCATCACGGCGATCGGCATCGTGGCCGGTGTGGCGGCAGCGGCGGCCCTCGCCCGATCGCTTGAGTCTCTGCTGTTTGGAGTCCCTGCGAGGGACCCCGCGACCTTTGTGGCGGCAGTGGCGATCCCGGCGGTCGTAGCGCTGGCCGCCTGTGTCGCACCGGCGGTGCGGGCTGCGACGGTCGACCCGTCGGTGGCGCTGCGGCAGGAGTAGGATGGCTGGTCGCGGGGCGGAGGGTCGTAGCGTGCAGTCTGCCCTGGCGCGCTGATGGCAGACGGCAAAAGGCGATCGTCTGTCCCACCTCTAGCAGGCCGGTCGCACGCGACAGGCAGGCCGATTGCCAATCGGCCGCAGCTTGCCAAGCTGCCCCGCAAAGGCCTCTACTCCCACCGCAACGCCACCGAAGGATCGATCCTCGTCGCTCTTCGTGCGGGCAGCCAGCCGGCGAGGAGGGCGACTGCGACCATCGCGAGGATTGCCAGGGCGAACGGCAGCAGGTTGCCGGCGTGGACACCGAACAGGAGCTTCTCGATCAGGCGTGCGGCCTCGTAGGCGAGTACGAGCCCGATGGCGATGCCGGCGCCGGCGAGGATGAGCGTCTCGCGCAGCACTACCCAAACGACGTCGCGGCGTTTCGCGCCGAGCGCCATGCGGATGCCGAATTCGTTCGTCCGGCGGGCGATGCCGTAGGACATCACGCCGTACATGCCGATCGAGGCGAGCAGCGCGGCGAGGATTCCAAAGAACGTCGAGAGCTGGGCCACCACGCGCCGGTTCACGGTGAAATCGTCCACCATCTGTGCCAGCGTCCTGATGTCGCTCACAGGCAGATGGGGATCGACGCCGGCGATGGTCTTGCGAATGGCGGGAATCAGCGACTCCGGGTCACCGTCGGATCGCACCACGAAGCTGAAGATGAAGTGCTGCGGGTGCTGCGCGTAGGGGAAAATCGCCGCGGGCATCTGCTCTTCTTCCAGTTCCATGTACTTGGCGTCTTGCATGACGCCGACCACCTCGACGTCTTGTGCCTCTCTGTCATCGCCCACCGAGAACGTGCGGCCGATGGGCCACGCGCCGCCGAAGTGCGTGCGCACCATGGTCTGGTTGATGACGGCGACCTTGCGCGATGTCGCGGTGTCCGGCGCGGCGAGGCCGCGGCCGAACAAGATGGGCAGCTTCATTACGTCCAGGTAGTGCGGGTCTACCACGTTGAGATCCGTACGCGGGTGCGGCGCGGAGTCGGGCAGGCCTGGAACGCGGACGTCCGTCGTGGACGAGCCGCCGCCATCAAACACGTCCTGCGCGAACGCTGCGGAGCGGACTCCGGGAAGCGCACTGACGGCATTCACAATCCGCTCGGTTGTCGCCACCAGTCGGGCATCGGGATGGTAGCCGGCGGCTCGGGGGTCGATGTACATGCGCACTACGTTCTGGCGGTCGAAGCCGACATCGACGTGGATCAGGTTGCGCAAACTGCGCAGGAAAAGGCCCGCGCCGGCGAGCAGCAACAGCGACACGGCTACTTGTCCCACCACCAAACCGCGGGCCAACCGATTCCGTCCCGAACCAGAAACGACAGCGCGCGTCTTCAGCGACGTAGACAGGTCGAGCCCGGTGGCACGTAGCGCGGGAGCGGCGCCGAAGAGCAGCACCGTTATTGCCGTCACCGCGATGGTGAAAGCGAGGACGCGCGCGTCGGGCGTCACCTGAATGGGAAGCGCCTCCGAGCCGGAGACCATCGCCAGCAGCAACCGGCTGGCCGCAAAGGCAAAGGCGACACCGAAGGCAGCGCCGAGGGTCCCCAGCAGCACGCTCTCTGACAGCAGTTGCCGCATCACCCGCCCGCGCTGCGCCCCCAGCGACATCCGCACAGCCATTTCGCGCTGCCGCGCCGAGGCGCGCGCCAATAGCAAGTTCGCCACATTGGCGGAAGCGATCAGCAGCACCAGCACCACCACCACCATCAAAACCGCCAGCGGCGCCGAGTATTCCTGGCGCAAGCGCGAGCGCCCCGTGGCAGCCGGCTTCAAGTCGATGCGGGCGTGCTGGATGTTGGCGAGCTGATTTTCAGTGGGTTTCGGCCCTACGAATCCGCGCAGTATCTGGCGGAATACCAGGTTGGTGTTGGCTTGCGCCTGCGCGCGTCCGACGCCTGGTCTCAACCGGCCGATCATGTGCAGGCAGCGGAACATGTTTTTCTCGAGCCCGTTCCGGTCTGGCCAGACTTCCGCTTGCATGGAGAGCGGGATCCACAGATCGGGTTGCCGGCCCACCGTCAAACCGGAAAACGCCGGCGGCGCAATGCCCACAATCGTGTAGACAGTCGATCCGATGGTGAGGTTCTTGCCGCTGAACGAGGGATCGGTGGGGAAGCGTTCGCGCCACCAGCCGTAGCGCGCCACGGCGATCGGATGGGCGCCCGGGCCATCGTCGTCGGCATCGGTGAACGCGCGGCCGGCCATCGGATTCACGCCCAGTGTGCGGAAGTAAGATCCGGAAACCAGCTCGAGGCTGACTTTTTCCATGGCGGTGTTGCCCGCCACGCGCCCCCATGCGAACACGAGAAAGCTTTGGATCGCCGCCACGTCCGAAAACCCTTGGTTGTCGCGCTGGAATGCACGGAAGAACGGATAGGAGAAGACCGCGGTGGGACCCTCCGGGAGAAAGCTCGTATCGCCCTCGGCCTTCGGCTCGCCCAAAAACACCAGTTGCGCGGCTTCATGCACAGGCAGGCTCCGCAAAAGGATGGCGTTCAGCAGGCTGAAAATGGCGGTGTTGGCGCCGACTCCCAACGCGAGCATCACTACAGCAACGGTGGTGAATCCCGGGCCCTTACGCAACTGGCGCGCTGCGTAAGCGAGATCGCGCCGCCATTCTCCGGTAAGACGGGCGAACATGGTTTCCTCCTGGTCGGGCTCGGGGGTTTGAACTTGGGGCTCCGCCAGTGCCGAGCGCAATTCGTCGGTCACTTCGCGCCAGTCGCCGGCGGCGCCGCGCACCTCGGCCCACGCCTGTTCCTCGTCGAGGCCGCCACGAAGCGCGCGCTGATAGCGCTCTTCGAGCTCGAGTGCGAGCTCCTCCACAACCTCCCCTTCGCGCGCGCCGGAAAGGCCGAGCGGCGGCAGACGGCGGCGGACGTAGTCGCGAAAGTCAGGCATGTTCCAGGCCGGCGGCCCGCTCGAGGGCCAACAGAAAACTGCTCCAGCTGCGGCGCTGCTCGGCCAGCACTTTGCGGCCGGCGGGCGTCAGCTTGTAAAAGCGGCGGCGGCGCTGCCCGGCGGCTTCCACCCACTGGCCGGCAATCAGCCCCTTGCGCTCCAGCCGGTACAGCACCGGGTAAAGCGAGGCGATCTGAAACGACACCTCGCCCGCCGACCGCCGCTCAATTTCCACGCCGATTTCGTAGCCGTGGCGCGGGCGCGCCTCGAGCTGGGCCAGCACCAGCAGCTCGGCGCTGCCTTTCTTGCGGGCGTTCGCATCCGGGTCTATGACTGGCATATAGCGCAATCATATATATTTCGCCACGCCATGTCAAGGGACGGAGCGGCCCGGTGGGGAAGTCGATTTATCGGTACTAGGTCGAGTGACGGCCGCGATCAGCGCCAGCCACGCCACGGCCGCCAGGTAGCCGCCCAGCACGTCAGTGGGATAGTGTACGCCCAGGTAGATGCGCGACAGACCGATCGAACCAATGAGCGCACCAGCGCCCGCCCAGATGGCGCGCCGCCGTGCGTGCGAGCGGGAGCGCTCCGCGGCGATCAGCGCCAGCGATCCGTAAAAACAGGCCGCCGCCATGGAGTGGCCGCTGGGAAAGCTGTAGTTATCCGGCGCCAGGCCGAAGAAAGCTTCGGGACGTTCGCGGTGGAACAGCAGCTTCAATCCCTGGTCCCAAGCTTCGCCACCCAGCGCAGCCACCGCCAACAGGACGACCGCTGCGCGCCTCCCGCGGGCGAGCAGCCTCCACGCCAGCACGATTCCAAGCGGCACCAGAATGGCGGACGAGCCCAGCAGTGTGACGCCGCGCATCGCGTACGTCAATGGTGGCGATGCCCATGAGTGGACGGTATCGCGCACTGCCAGGTCGAACCGGCCCGCGGGACCGTGCGCCACCGCCGTTGCGAGATACACGAAAAGAATGGCTGCGACGGCAGCGATGGCGGCGGCGCCGGGGCGTTCCAAACGTTTCATCGCTCATTACTCTTATGCCACAATGGAGCTTCCTTTTATGAAAACGGCCCCGATTTTGTTGCTCACCCTGACACTGCTGTTACGTGCGCAAACGCCTCTGGGAACCGTCACCGGCCTCGCTACAGATCCTTCCGGAGCTCTCATACCCGGCGCTTCCGTCGCCCTCACCGATCAACAGACGGACATCCGCCGTTCGGTTTCCACCAATGCTTCCGGTGTCTATGTGTTTCCCGATCTGCCGCCGGGTACGTATCGGTTGAGCGCCGAGGCGCGCCACTTCCGTCCCGTCGAAACCCGTGCCTTCCCCGTGGAACCGTACCGGACCGTACGGCAGGATTTGCACCTGGAACTTGCCGCGTCGTCGTCGTCGGTGGTGGTGACCGAGGCGGCTTCGCCGGTGGTGGACGTGGACACGCCTGCTTTGGGTTCGTCGATGGACTCGCGCGAGATTATCGAGCTGCCCACCAATCTGCGCAGCGTCGCCAAGAACTCGGGAGACTCCGGGCTGATTTCGGAGATCCTGCCGGAGACCGTGCCGGGAGTGGTACAGGTAGGCAACGGTGCGAAGTGGCTCACGCCGGGAGCGGGCGCCAGCAGTGTGAAAGTGAAGGTGGACGGCATCGAGACCACATTCGGCAATTTCGGCTCGCCCGACAATGTTTCGCAGCCATCGATGGAAGCGATCCAGGAGTTTACCGCGGTGACTTTGACCGGACGGGCGGAGTTCGGCGGCATGGGCACGGTTACGGTGGCAACGCGATCCGGAAGCAACGAATTTCATGGCGGCGTGTGGTGGTACATGCACAACAGCGCCACCGACGCGCGCAACACCTTCGCCACGTCGCTGCCGTTCGTGAACCTGCACAATTACGGCGGCAGGCTCGGTGGCCCGGTGCAGAAGGGGCGCACCTTCTTCTTCGCCGATTTCGACGGCGCACGTGGAGTCTCGGCTTACCTGTTTTCCGCGAATGTGCCCACGCTCGCCATGCGGCAGGGCGATTTCACGGGATTTACGCTGCACAATCCGCTCACCGGCGCCTCGTTCCCAAGTCCGGTGCTGCCTTCCACTCTTGTGAGCCCGCAGGCGCTAGCCGCGCAGAACCTGTTCTTCCCGTTGCCGAATTACGGACCGCCCACCCTCACCGCCGGTAACTACCGCGCCGCGTTCGACGGGCCCGAAGTGCATCGCACCGAAGAGGTCCGCATCGACCACCAGCTCACGAGGCGGCAGAACGCGTTTCTGCGCTACGAAAACCGCAAGGACGACTACCAGATCCCGGGCGCGCGCTCGGCGCTTCCCCCCACTACCGTCGGGACCTCGGACAACATCCGCCGCGTGAATTTCTGGACCTTAGGCGACGTAGACGCCATCCGGCCTAACCTGCTCAACGAAATCCGCGTAGGCGCAGTGATCCTCGTCTCGGCATCGAACGCCAATTTTACCGGCCAGAGCGACATGCAGCAGATCGGCATCAGCGGTCTGCCCAATCGCGGGCCCATCAACAGCCTGCCCTTCTTTTCGATCTCCGGTTTCAGCAATAACAACATCAACCTGCTGAGCCCCGTCAACGACGGCCACGCGCAGTTCGCTGACAACCTCACCTGGATCCGCGGCCGCCACACCATCAAGTTTGGCGCGGAAGAGACGCAGTGGTTCATCAACCGGTACATGCCCAACAATTCCGGCAATCCGATCTTCGGGAGCTACAGCTTCACAGGCACCTTCAGCGGCAACGCCTACGCCGACTTTCTGCTCGGACTGCCGGCGACGGTCACGCGCCAGGAACCCTATGCGCCCGAATACAACCGCGCGCGCGACTGGGCCGGCTATGCGCAGGACGATTTCAAAGCGACTCCGCGCCTGACCCTGATGTACGGC
>Ga0126381_100006418_pt1 | contig 13002 bp, 9 predicted proteins | sample PanSoiMetPlot_28_FD_96465 | JGI IMG/M metagenome (GOLD analysis project Ga0126381, IMG submission 96465) | Tropical forest soil microbial communities from Panama - MetaG Plot_28 | ecosystem: Environmental > Terrestrial > Soil > Tropical forest > Bulk soil | place: Panama | collected 2016-02-17
GTTTTGGGGAGCGTCAGTGCGGCAATTTACTATTGTTTGCCGCGCGGCAATGTCGAGCACAGATCCGCCGCAGCGCCGCTGAATGTCTCTCGCGGCGTTGTCTACAAGCTCGCCGCTTTATTTAGCGTCGATGCATTTGCCGGCGGATTTGTCGTCCAATCGCTGCTTGCGGTCTGGTTATTCAAGCGATTCGATATGTCGCTCGCGGCCGCCAGCCTATTCTTTTTCTGGTCAGGTGTGCTTAGCGCCTTCTCTTATCCGCTGGCGGCGATAATCGCGCGGCGAATTGGACTAGTGAACACCATGGTGTTCACCCATATCCCGTCGAGCCTCTTTCTTATCCTCGCGGCTCTGTCGCCAAACCTAACCGTGGCACTCGGCTTTTTGTTGCTGCGATCGGCGTTGTCGCAAATGGACGTGCCGACGCGGAGCTCATACGTCATGGCGGTTGTGACCCCGGCGGAGCGACCAGCCGCGGCCAGTGTCACAGCCGTGCCGCGGAGCCTTGCATCGTCCCTGAGCCCGGCTCTTGCCGGCGTTTTGCTCGGCGGCCCGTTTGTCGGTGCCCCATTGGTCATCTGCGGCGCCCTCAAAATTCTTTACGACGCGGCATTGCTGTTCTCGTTCCGCCATATCAAGCCGCCGGAGGAAATCCCGGTCTAGCGGCTCCAGGCCCCAGCCAAGGCTCGCCCGCCTCAATTATGCGCGGAAACTCTCGACCTTTCGCCCATTGTCGATTCTAGTGGTAGCAGTGCGAATCAGCGGCTGGGCGAAGCTAGCGAGGCGGAGCTATGGCCAGGCACGTCGCCGTTCTGATGGGGGGGTGGTCCGCCGAGCGCGAGGTGTCGCTGCGCTCCGGCAAGGCTTGCGCCGAGGCGCTGGCGCGGCGCGGCTATCGCGTCACCTTGCTTGACGTGACGCCCGAGATCGCAACCGCGGTGGCCGCCGCCAAGCCGGACGTTGCTCTCAATCTCCTCCACGGCCGTCCTGGCGAGGATGGCACGCTGCAGGGCCTGTTGGAAATTCTCGGCATTCCCTACAGCCATTCCGGCGTGCTGGCGTCTGCCCTCGCCATGCACAAGAGCTACGCCAAGGCGCTGTTTAGGGCCGCCGGCGTTCCGGTTGCGGAAGATCGCGTGGTGTCACGCTTCGAGGCGGCCAAAGGCCACGTGATATCCCCGCCATATGTGGTGAAGCCGATCGCCGAAGGCTCGAGCGTGGGCGTCTTCATCGTCACCGAACAACACCCGCACCCGCCGCAGGAGCTCTACCGCGATGATTGGCCGTTTGGCGACACGGTCATGGTCGAGCGCTACATCCCCGGCAAGGAGCTGACCTGTGCGGTGCTCGGTGATCGCGCGCTTGATGTCATCGAAATCGTTCCGGCGACGCGGTTTTACGATTACGAGGCCAAATATGCCGCCGGCGGGTCCCAGCACCTCTTACCGGCACCAATTTTACCAAATGTTTACCAGGAGGTCCGAAGACTGGCTTTGGCTGCGCATAACGCGCTTGGCTGCCGTGGGGTCAGCCGCGCGGACTTTCGCTACGACGATCGGGGGACGGGAAAGCTGGTCTGCCTTGAGGTCAATACCCAACCCGGCATGACCGAGACCTCGCTCGTGCCAGAACTGGCTGCCTATGCGGGCATCACGTTCGATGAGCTGGTGCAATGGATGGTGGAGGACGCCTCGACCAATCGCTGAAGCGGTCGAGGCCATCAGCGACAAGATGGTTCGGCGCGCCGGTTGACGAGCCGGATCGCGCGCGTGCCTATGGTGATCAGGACTCCGCAAAGGCCAGTTTTAGGCTTTTCTTCGGTGGCCGCCGGGCCCGCCGTTTGGCCGCCCGACTAGCCCAAATTCCCCAAGGCGCCGGCGTCGCCGGATCGCTGCTGCTGCTCGGCGCGACGCTCTCTTATGGCGCTATCGCCGGCGGACATCTGGCCGCCGTGAGCGATTGGTTCAAAAGTGCACGCGACAACGCCGCCAATGCGCTCGGCTTTGGCATTGCCGCGATCTCGGTGAGCGGCGGCAGTCAGGTCACACGCGATCGGGCGCTCGCGCTCGCCGGCGTGACCAGCCGGTCGTCGCTATTGTTCTTCGATGCCGAAGCTGCGCGCGCCCGGTTGTTGGCAAACCCTTGGATCGCGGATGCCGCCATCCTCAAACTCTACCCGGATCGCCTACTGATCACGATTGCCGAACGCAGGGCTTTTGCGCTGTGGCAGCGCAACGGCCAAGTCAGCGTCATCGCCGACGACGGCACGGTGCTCCAGCCTTTTGTCGGGGACCGCTATCGCGGGCTGCCGCTTGTCGTCGGCAGCGGCGCCGAGCGCCGCGCCAAGGACTTTATCGGTCTGCTTGATCGTTATCCGGAAATTCGCTCTACGCTTCGCGCTTCGGTGCTGGTTGCCGAGCGGCGCTGGAATTTGCGACTGACGAACGGCCTGGATGTTCGTCTTCCGGACGGCGATCTACGAGCCGCGCTCGATCGACTGGTCAAACTCGAGCACGACAAAAGGCTGCTGTCGCGCGACATCACGAGCATCGATCTGCGGCTGCCCGACCGAGTAACAGTGCGCCTGTCGGATGCAGCGACGCCGGCGCGCGACGATGCGCCCAAAGCCAATGCAAAAAAGAAAAAGGGCGGCGACGCATGAACTCGCTCGGTCACGGCGTGGCACCGAAGATGAAGCCGATCCCGGCCCGCCGAAGCGCCGTGGTCGCCGCGCTCGATGTCGGTTCGAGCAAAGTCGTTTGTTTGATCGGCCGGCTTCGTCCGCATGGCCCGCAGCAAGTTCTAACCCGCCGCAGCCATTCCATCGAGGTAATCGGTTTTGGCCACACTGTTGCGCACGGGACCAAGGCCGGCACCGTCGTCAACTTGGTACAAGCGGAGGACGCGATCCGGCGCGCCGTGGATGCCGCAGAACGAATGGCGGCGGTCGAGATCGAATCCGTGGTGCTGTCGATATCGTCCGGGCGGCCTACGAGCGAACTATTCGCGGCAGAAATTGAGATCCTTGGCTCCGCGGTATCGGAGAACGACATTGCGCGGGTCTTGGCGGCCGGCTGCCGGCATTCGCTCCGCGACGGCCGTGCCGTGCTGCATTCGCTTCCAGTCGGCTATTCAATCGATGGCGTAAATGGCATCCGCGACCCGCGCGGAATGCTCGGCACCCGCTTCGGGGTCGACATGCATGTGGCGACCACCGATGTCGCCGCCGCCCGTAATCTGATGCTTGCCGTCGAGCGATGTCATCTCGATGTAGAGGCGATGGCCGCTTCGCCCTATGTCGCGGGGCTTGCGGTTCTTGCCGACGATGAAGCCGATTTGGGCGCGGCCGTGGTCGACATGGGCGCTGGCACCACCACGATTGCTGCATTCCAAGCCGGGCGACTCATTCACATCGATGGCTTCGCCCTCGGCGGCCACCACGTCACCATGGATCTGGCGCGCGGATTGAACGCCGGGATTGCTCACGCCGAGCGAATCAAAACGCTTTATGGCACTGTGCTCAGCGGAGGATCGGACGAACGTGACATGATCACGGTCCCGCCGCTGGACGAGCACGAGCGCGAGCAGGCGCAGTTTGTATCGCGCGCGTCGCTGGTGAGCATCATCAAACCGCGCGTTGAGGAAATTCTCGAAATGGTGCGTGACCGCTTGGCTGCATGTCCGATGGCGGCCGATCGGCGGGGGCATGTGGTCCTGACCGGGGGCGCCAGCCAGCTCAACGGCCTGCCGGAATTGGCGGCCCGGATGATTGGACGTCCGGTGCGGCTCGGACGTCCACTCGGCATTGCCGGCGCGCCGCATGCGGCTCGGGGCCCGGCCTTTGCGGTCGCAGCGGGCCTCCTCGTCTACCCGCAAGCGGCGCATCTCGAACATTTCGAAGCGCGGCGTAAGCCGCAACTCATGACCGGCACGGGCGGGTATTTCGCTCGCGTCGGACGATGGCTTCGCGAGAGTTTCTGATGGCCCTCAGAAGCGAAGCTCGAAAATCTCAGCGACCGGTGGCGGACCGGATGGGCCCGGGCGTGGAGCACGCCCGCGCGAGACAAAAGAGGCAATCATGACCATCAATCTGAACATCCCGGATATTCGCGAGCTTAAACCCCGCATCACCGTATTCGGAGTCGGCGGCGCGGGTGGAAACGCGGTGAACAACATGATCACCGCTGGTCTGCAGGGCGTCGATTTTGTCGTCGCCAATACCGACGCGCAGGCGCTCACGATGTCAAAGGCCGAACGGGTCATTCAGATGGGCGTCCAAGTGACCGAAGGCTTGGGCGCCGGCTCGCAGCCCGACGTGGGGCGCGTCGCGGCGGAAGAGGTTATCGACGAGATTCGCGATCACTTGTCCGGGGCGCACATGGTGTTCGTCACGGCCGGAATGGGCGGCGGCACCGGCACCGGCGCCGCTCCCATCATCGCCAAGACCGCGCGCGAGCTTGGCATTCTCACCGTCGGCGTCGTGACCAAGCCATTCCATTTCGAGGGCCAGCGGCGGATGAGGACCGCCGATGGCGGCATCGCCGAGCTGCAGAAATGCGTCGACACCTTGCTCATCATTCCGAATCAGAATCTGTTCCGCGTCGCCAATGAGAAGACAACATTCGCCGACGCTTTCGCGCTCGCCGATCAGGTTCTTTATTCCGGGGTGGCCTGCATTACCGACCTGATGGTCAAGGAAGGGCTGATCAATCTCGACTTTGCCGACGTTCGCGCCGTCATGCGCGAGATGGGCAAGGCCATGATGGGGACCGGTGAGGCTGAAGGCGACAAGCGCGCCTTGACCGCGGCCGAGGCGGCAATTTCGAATCCACTGATCGACGACGCGTCCATGAAAGGCGCCAGGGGGCTTCTGATTTCCATCACCGGCGGCCGCGACCTGACGCTCTATGAAGTCGACGAAGCCGCCACTCGGATTCGCGAAGAGGTGGATCACGACGCCAATATCATCGTCGGCGCTACTTTCGACGAAAGCCTCGATGGCATGATCCGGGTCTCGGTCGTGGCCACGGGCATCGACCAGGCGTCGGCGCAACGCCCGATCCTTTCCAGCCTGAACGACTCTCGGCTGGCCGATATCGGACCACGCCTGCGCGCTGAAAAGGAGCGTGCCGAGCGGCTCGAGGGGTTCAAACCAGCTGCCGCCAGTCCGGCCAATGCCGCAGCCGGCAGCATCAATGCCTCGATCGAATCCGCCGCCAAGGCGGCGATCGCGGCGGCCGTCGAGGACGTCACTATCCGTCCACTCGCGCCCAAGCCGTCGCTGTTCATCGATCCGGCGGCGGGTGAGCCCGAATTCGAGGAGGAGACGGCGTTCATTCCACCGCAACCCGAGCGGATGCCCATGCGGGCGCCGAGGATGCCCCGAATCGATGAGCTGCCGCTGCCAGCGCAAAATGAGATTCGCGCCAAGCGTGGCGAACTGGCCAACGATCATCACCCTGAAAAAAGGCACCGGTCCCTGCTGCAACGCCTGGCGTCGGTTGGTCTCGGCCGCCGCGAGGACGCCGCCAAATCGCCGCCGCCGCCGGCGCCGCGCGCCGCCGCGGTGGCGCCTGCTCCACCGGCTGACCGTTTGCCAGGCCGGCCGATGCCGCGGCCGAGTGAGCCTCGTCCCGAACCGGTCTCCCAGTATGCCAAGCGGACGATGCCACAGGGGCTTGACCACCATAGCCGGACCAGCGCTGTGCATAACTCGGTCGAATCGGATCAACTCGACATTCCAGCCTTCCTGCGCCGGCAAGCGAACTGACGATACGGCCGCGCCCCACGCTCGCGAATGAGCGGGGGGCCGCCGCACCCTCGGCCGACCCTCGATTCAATTCGTTGTTTTTCCGTGATTTTTCCGCCGAAACTGGCCCTGTCCACGGCGTCCGGTTGGCGGTGCCTGCTTTACTTTGAGGGGTGGGGCGTGAAGGTTCGCGAGTCCAATTTTGGGCAAGGGCCGGACCGGAGTGCGGCCGGAAAAAGGTAACAGTCGGTAAGAAAGCGTGAATTGGCCTGGTGGCGATGCAGCATTAGGCTTTGTGGGTCGAGGGGATGTTTCGGGGGATTCGAGTTCGGTGGGCCGCTAAGGCCATCCCCAAATCCGTAATCTGAACGCGTCCCCTCCCGTTGGGGTGGTCGTATTCGCGATGTGGTTTCGCTCGCGGAGCGGCCGTGAGGTGTGGGGCGGAAGCATGACGTGGGGCGTGCCTTGGGGCGTGCCGGCCGGCAGGCAGACGACGCTACGGAATGATGTGACCATGGCCGGTGTCGGGGTCCATTCCGGTTTAACCGCCAGCGTCACGCTGCATCCGGCCGAGGCCGACACTGGCATCCTGTTCGTGCGCTGCGGGGCCGATGGTCAGCCTGATCGCGAACTGCGGGCTCATTTCCGCTCGGTCACCGCGACCGAATTCGCAACCGTCCTCGGCGATAACGACGGGCCGGCCATATCGACAACCGAACACGTCCTTGCAGCGTTGCACGCCCTTGGCGTCGACAATGCCGTTATCGAGGTCGACGGTCCGGAAATTCCGATCATGGATGGCAGCGCCGCGCCCTTCGTCGCGGCAATCGATCAGGTCGGCATTACAGCGCTTGCGCCGTCGCGCCGTTACATCCAAGTGCTCAAGCCGGTGCGCGTGGCCAAAGGCGAGAGCTACGGCGAATTGCGGCCCTATTTGCGCGGTCTGCGAATCGAAACGGAAATCCAGTTTGATCATCCGCTGATTGGTCGTCAGTCGCTTGCGGTTGACCTTGAGCCGAATTTATTCCGTCGCGACTTGGCGCGGGCGCGCACCTTCGGCTTCACACGCGATGTGGCCAAGCTGTGGAGTGCCGGTTACGCGCTCGGCGCCTCGTTCGAGAACACGGTGGTGGTCGCGGAGGATCGAGTTCTAAATCCCGAAGGTGTGCGCTACGCCGACGAGTTCGTCCGGCACAAGGTGGTGGATGCGATTGGCGATTTAGCCCTGTCCGGCGCACCATTGATTGGCGCTTATCGGACCGTGCGCGGCGGCCATAAGCTCAATCATGCGGTGCTGACCGCCTTGATGGCCGATCGCAGCGCTTGGACCTATGTGGAAATGCCCGAGACGCGGCGTCCGCGCGGCCATGCCGATCTTGGCATCGGTTTCGCGCTTCCCGCTTACGGGCCTAACGTCACCTAAAAGGCTTAATTTTCGCGCCTTAATCCGGGCCGATTGTCGGCCATAATTGCTGTATTCTCATGGGGCTGCGGGCGTCGATCCGGCGGGGCGCGGCTGTCAGACGGGGCTCAATTACGCTGATGACGGCGCGGTTACGAGGATCGTCATCCGGACACCGAATGCGCGCGCGGACCCCTTGGGTCGCGGCGGCGTTGATTTGCGTTCCGCTGGTTTTGCCGCTGATGGGTTGCAGTCTCTTTAATAAAGACGACGATTACGTTCCCGAGACCCCTGCCGACTCGCTTTACAATCAGGGCCTCTATCTCCTGAACACCAAGCAAGATTACAAGGAAGCGGCCAAGAAATTCGACGAGGTGGATCGGGAAAATCCATACTCGGAATGGGCGCGCAAGGCACTGTTGATGTCGGCTTACGCGTATTACCAGGCGGAAATGTACGATGACTGCGTCAATTCGGCCAAACGCTACGTGGCGCTGCATCCCGGCAGCCCCGACGCCGCTTACGCACAATACCTGATCGGCTCCTCGTATTACGATCAGATCGTCGATGTATCGCGCGACCAGGCACGCGCCCAAAAAGCCATCGACGCACTGCAGCAAGTAGCGCGCAAATATCCGAACAGCGAATATGCGGTCAGCGCGCAGAAGAAAATCGGCATGGCGCGCGATCAGCTCGCTGGCAAGGAAATGGATGTCGGGCGCTTTTACCTCAACAAGCGCGACTTCATCGGGGCTATTAACCGCTTCAAGGTTGTGGTGACGCAGTATCAGACCACGCGGCACGTCGAAGAGGCGTTGATGCGGTTGAGCGAATGCTATGTCGCGCTCGGCATCATCGACGAAGCGCAGACCGCCGCCGCGGTCCTCGGGCACAATTTCCCTGATAGCGCCTGGTACAAGGATGCTTATCGACTGGTGAAGACGGCGGGCGGCGAACCCACCACCGAGAACAAGGGCTCATGGATCAGCCGCGCTTTCCAGAAAATGGGGCTGGCGACTTCACAAAACGGATGACGTACAGATGTCGGAGATCGGATGTCAGAGCACAGAATCGCTAATATCATCTGACCTCCGATATTTGACCTCTGATCTCTGACGTCCGAAATCCGAATGCTCGCCCGGCTCTCCATCCGCGACATCGTCCTTATCGATTGGCTGGACATCGATTTTGGCTCCGGTCTTGCCGTGCTGACCGGAGAAACTGGCGCCGGCAAATCGATCCTGCTTGATGCATTCGCGCTTGCCCTAGGCGGGCGCGGCGAAGCGGCGCTGGTGCGCGAAGGCGCCGAGCAAGGTCAGGTGATCGCCGCTTTTGAAATCGGGCACGACCATCCGGCGCGCACGCTTCTTGCCGACAACGGCCTTTCCGGCGAGGACGCGCTCATTCTGCGCCGGGTGCAATTTGCCGACGGCCGCAGCCGCGCCTTTGTCAACGATCAACCGGTCAGCGCGCAGGTATTGCGCATGCTTGGCAGCGCGCTCGTTGAAATCCATGGTCAGCACGATGAGCGCGCCTTCGTCGAAGCAGCCACACATCGCCGCCTGCTTGACGCCTATGGCGGCATCGAGGGGGATGCCGCCGCCGTCGCACAGCTGTGGGCGCAATGGCGCGAGCGCGAAACGGCGGTGCAAAGCCATCGTGCCGACGTTGAGCGCGCCGGTCGCGAGGCCGAGTGGCTGCGCCATGCCGTCGAAGAGCTCGGCCGCCTGGCGCCGCAGCTCGGTGAGGAATCCAAGCTTGCGGAACGCCGCACGGTGATGATGCAGGCGGAAAAGGTCGCCGACGATCTGCGCTCGACTCACGACGGCCTTGCCGGCCCGAACTCGCCGGTATCGCCGCTTGCCAGCGCCGTGCGGCGTCTCGAACGGCGGGCCGCGCAAGCGCCGAGCCTGGTCGAACCGGTGATAAAAGCCATTGATGCGGCGCTCGCCGCATTGGACGAGGTTCGCTTGCAGCTCGAACACGCGTTGCAACTCGCTGATTACGACCCGCAGGAACTGGAAAAGATCGAGGAGCGTTTGTTTGCGCTGCGCGCCGGCGGCCGAAAATACAATGCGCCGGTCGATGAACTCGCCGCGCTGGCGCGCCGCTACGAAAGCGATCTGGGATTGATCGACGCCGGGGCCGAGAAGCTCGCCGCTCTGGAGCGCGAGGCACGCGGGGCCGCGGCGCAGTATCGGACGGCCGCCGAAAAGCTCTCGGCCGCGCGTCGCCGCGCGGCGCATGCCCTCGACAAAATGGTGAATGCCGAGCTCAAGCCGCTGAGGCTGGAACGCGCTGAGTTTTCGACGGAGATCAGCGGCGAAAGCGAGGGCCCGAACGGCATCGATCGGGTCGAGTTTTGGGTTCGCACCAATCCCGGGACGCGACCCGGTTCCTTGATGAAGGTGGCCTCCGGCGGCGAACTGGCGCGCTTTCTCCTGGCGCTCAAAGTAGTGCTAGCCGACCGTGGTTCGGCGCCGACTTTGGTATTCGACGAGATCGATACCGGCGTCGGCGGTGCGGTGGCCGATTCGATCGGCGTGCGGCTCGCCCGCCTGGCCGCCGGCGTTCAGGTAATTGCGGTGACCCACGCGCCGCAGGTGGCGGCGCGGGCCGAGCGGCATTACCTCATCACCAAGGACGCTTTCGCCCGCGGCAAGCGGGTTGCCACCCGGATCGCCGAACTGAAAGGCGAGCGCCGCCGCGAGGAGATCGCGCGCATGCTTGCCGGCGCGGAAATTACCGCCGAGGCCCGCGCCGCCGCCGAACGCCTGATCCGCGCCGCGGGGTAGTACACAATTCCGGCACGCGTGGTTATCAATTCTGGGCTGCCGGCGCGGCGGCCAAACCCGGAATCACGGATTTCGCCAGAATGGCACGAAAAGACGCTTCCAAGCTCGCGGTGGATGAGCTCACCACCGCACAAGCCAAGGCCGAGCACGCGCGGCTAGAAGCCGAAATTGCCGCGCATGACCGGCGCTATTACCAGGAAGACGCGCCAAGCGTCAGCGACGCCGAATATGACCGGCTCCGGCAACGCTATAGCGCGGTCGAAGCCCGTTTCCCGCAACTGCGCACCGCGACGAGCCTGACGCAGCGCGTCGGCGCCGCGCCGTCGACGCGGTTTGCCAAGGTGCGCCATGCGTTGCCGATGCTCTCGCTCGACAACGCCTTCGGTGAAGATGACGTGCGCGACTTCGTCGGCCGCATTCGCCGGTTCTTGCGGTTATCCGACGACGAGGAGATCGCATTTTCCGCCGAGCCGAAGATCGACGGCCTGTCGATGTCATTGCGCTACGAGCGCGGCCTGCTGGTCACTGGCGCGACGCGCGGCGATGGCAATGAAGGCGAAGACGTCACCGCCAATATCAGAACCCTCGCCGCCGACGTTCCGCAGCGGCTAAAGGGTGCCAGCGTTCCACCGATTTGCGAGGTGCGCGGCGAGGTCTACATGACAAAGCACGCCTTTCTGACGCTGAACAAGCGGCAGGCCGAAACCGGCGGCCAGATCTTTGCCAATCCGCGCAATTCCGCGGCCGGCTCGCTGCGCCAGAAAGACCCGTCGATCACCGCGTCGCGCCCGCTCGGCTTTTTCGCCTATTCCTGGGGCCAGATGAGCGAAATGCCGGCTGATACGCAGTCCGGCATGATCAAATGGTTCGAGCGCTGCGGTTTTAAGACCAATCCACTGACCAAGTTGTGCCGCGGACTCGACGCCTTATTGAAGTTTCATCACGAGATCGAGGCGCAACGCGGGACGCTGGATTACGATATCGATGGCGTCGTCTACAAAGTCGACCGGCTCGATTGGCAGGAGCGCCTTGGCTTCGTGTCGCGCTCGCCACGTTGGGCGACGGCGCACAAATTTCCCGCCGAGCGCGCCATCACCTTGCTCAAGGACATCGAGATCCAAATTGGCCGTACCGGCGCGCTCACGCCGGTCGCCAAGCTCGAGCCGGTCACCGTTGGCGGCGTGGTCGTGCAGAACGCGACGCTGCATAATGCCGACGAAATCGCGCGGCTCGACGTGCGGATCGGCGATACCGTGCAAATTCAGCGCGCCGGCGACGTCATTCCGCAGGTGCTCGGCGTCATCGCGGAGAAACGCCCGCGCGGCGCCAAAGCTTACGAGTTTCCGAAGCGTTGCCCGTGCCCGCTGCACACCGAAGTGGTTCGCGATCAAACCGCGACCGGCGAGGAAGGCGCGATCGCCCGCTGCACCGGTGAATTCGCCTGTCCCTATCAGGCGGTCGAGCATCTCAAGCATTTCGTGTCGCGCGGCGCCTTCGACATTGACGGGCTCGGCGACAAGCAGATCGAACTGTTCTACGAGCGCGGCTGGGTCAAGGAGCCGGCCGATATTTTCACGCTGGAAGAACGCAACAGCAAATTTCACCTCCAAGAGGTTGAGGGCTTCGGCGAAACCTCGGTCCGCAATTTATTCGCGGCGATTGCGGCGCGGCGCGAGATGGCGCTGGAGCGTTTTATCTACGCGCTTGGCATCCGCCATGTCGGCGAGACCACGGCGGTGGCCTTGGCCCGCGGCTATGGCACGTGGCAAGGCTTCCACGACGCCTGCTTAAAGCTTGCGAAAGGCGATGACGACGTAAGGCACGAATTGGATGCGCTCGATCAGATCGGCGACACCGTCATCGACAGCCTGCGCGATTATTTTGCCGAAGCGCACAATCGCCGTCGCGTCGAACGGCTTGCCGGCGAGGTGAAGATTCGCGAGGCGGCAAAGCCACGCGCCGATTCCGCGGTTGCCGGCAAGACCGTGGTGTTTACCGGCACGCTGGAGACAATGACCCGCGACGAGGCCAAGGCCTCGGCCGAGCGGCTCGGCGCCAAAGTATCCGGCTCGGTATCGAAGAAGACCGATTACGTCGTCGCCGGCCCGGGCGCCGGCTCAAAACTCACCGACGCCAAGAAGCTCGGCGTGACGGTCCTGACGGAAGACGAATGGACGAAGCTCGTTCGCTGAGCTGCCCCGCGAGCACCAGAGCACATAAACAAACAGCGTCGGCTCAGATCCGTCCCATCAACGCCAGGATGATCACGATCACCAACAACAGCCCGACGCCGCCACCTGGGTAATAGCCCCAGCCGGAGCTGTAGGGCCAAGTCGGCAGGGCGCCGAGCAACAACAGGATCAGAATGATAATCAGAATGGTCGATAACATGATGTTGCCTCGCGAGTTCCCTTCGGAAAGGCGCACGCAAACAAACGTCTGCTCGGCGCAAAGGTTCCCAGTCCGACATGTGAAAGCGGCAACCGTCGCGCGACGGCTTCAAGTTTTGGTTAGCGGCGCGCAGGCGTGGCGCAGCCAGCCGCGCGTCGGCTCCTCCACCAGCGGCATCAGTAAATCGCGCACGCGGACATGGTAATCGTCGAGCCAGGCAATCTCCTCTGTCGTCATCAAGGATGACTCGACCAGCTGACGGTCGATCGGCGCCAGCGTCAGCGTCTCGAAAGCGTTGAGCAGCTTTTCCGCATCCGCAACTGGTGTCGCTTCGGTCACAAGCACGAGATTTTCAATGCGAATGCCATAGGCGCCGGCGCGGTAATAGCCGGGCTCATTGGACAAGATCATGCCGCGTTTGAGCGGCGCAGTGCCCAATTTTGAAATCCGCGCCGGTCCTTCGTGCACCGACAAATAGCTGCCGACGCCGTGGCCGGTACCATGATCGAAATCCAATCCGTCCCGCCACAGAAATTGCCGCGCCAGCGGGTCGAGCTGCGCACCGGTGGTGCTGTAGGGAAATACCGCGCGCGCGATCGCGATATGGCCTTTGAGTACCAGCGTGAAATTCTTGCGCATAGCCGGGTTCGGCGCGCCGATCGCGA
>Ga0126381_100006419_pt1 | contig 13001 bp, 11 predicted proteins | sample PanSoiMetPlot_28_FD_96465 | JGI IMG/M metagenome (GOLD analysis project Ga0126381, IMG submission 96465) | Tropical forest soil microbial communities from Panama - MetaG Plot_28 | ecosystem: Environmental > Terrestrial > Soil > Tropical forest > Bulk soil | place: Panama | collected 2016-02-17
ATAGGCAAGAATTGGCGGCGAATCTGAGTTGAAATGCCCTAGAATGACAATCGTCTGACATAACCAGAGCGCCCACTGCCTAGAATTCGTCCCTCGAGCTTCTTCGTTCTTTAGACATTCGTCATTCCCCGTGCCGTCTCAAATCCGCAAATTCGCGCTGAATGTCTTGCGACGGTGGCCGCGGGCCTATCTGCGGACAAGGCGGGGCTATGCGCGGCTTTCTTATCATCTGCGAGTTCCTCATGAGGCCGAATATAAGCTCTTCGCTGCGCTCGAAGGGACTGAAGGACTGTTTATCGACGTCGGGGCGAACACAGGGCAGTCGGCTCGCTCGCTAAGGATCTATAACCGCAGCCTTGATGTCATCTCGTTCGAACCCAATCCGCTGCTTGAGCCGGACCTTGCCTTCACCAAGCGTCTGCTCGGCGAGCGATTCGAATATCGGATCGTCGGCCTCGGCAGCACGACGGGGCGGGCGACGCTCGCCATCCCCGTGCTCCGCGGAATGCCGCAGACCGCTTGGGCCACCGCCGATCGGGCAGCGCTCGAAGCGAGCCGCGCGCGATTCCAGGAATGGATCGGCGGGCATTTCGAGATTGCGGAGGCACCGATCGAAATCGCGCGCTTCGACAGCCTCGACCTGCACCCGATCGCCGTGAAAATCGACGTCGAGGGTTGCGAATCCGAGGTGCTCAAAGGAATGGAAGAAACGGTCCATTCGGACGAGCCGCTGCTGATGCTCGAACATAGCGAAGGGGCCGACGAGATTATCGCGTCGCTCTGCCAGCGCGGCTATGAGATTTACCTTTATCACCGCGCAGATAACCGTCTCCGCCCCGGACGCCCGCGGAAGACGACCAATTACTTCGCCTGCACCCCCGGCTGGCTGCACCGCTATCCTGCGGTGGCCGCGCTCATCGACCACACGGCGACACCAGCGGAACCCGCCGCCGCTCGCGGCTAACGTCGGCCGCTGTGGCTCGTTTAAGCTCACTTCCTCGGCCCATCCGGCTGAAAGAACGCGGTCACTTTCACGATCGCGTCGGCGATGTGCCACATGGCTGAATAGTGCCCGGCGTCGTACCAGTGGATCTCTGGGCGGCCGAACGCTTGCCAGAGAGCCTCGGTGCATTTCTTGGGGATGACTTCATCGTGGCTGGCGTTGAGCATCATGATCGTTCGCCCACGGACGCAATCGCCGTAGCAGGCCGGATCGACTGTCTTAAGCAGCGTGACGAGCGAGTCGCGCGTGCCTCCTGCGGCGAGCCAGCGGCGGCGGGCATCGACGGCGTGTGGCTCCTTCGATTCCCAAATCACTGCGTCGATTCCCCCGCCGGCGAGCACGGGACAGATCTTGTTAAACCGTGGTTCCGCGGCTCCGGCCAGCGCTGCAGTGATCCCACCCAGACTGATCCCGAAGATCCCAAGCTGACCGCGATCCACTTCCGGCTGCTCGGCGAGCCACGCCGCCGCGTAGCGAATGTCTTTGACGGCCTGCGTCATTCCGGCCACGGTCTGCTTGGGATCGGCCGAGACCATCCGCACATTCACGTCTGTCGGCCGCCGCGGGCCATAGTAGGGCATAATCACAAACAGCGCCGCCACGCCGCGATGAGCTAGCGCCGTGGCAAACGTTCGCGAAAGCGGAAAATCGCCCCCGAGAATATGGAGCACGATGCAGGCCGGATGCTTGCCTGGCGTCGCCGGGCAATAGTATTCGCAATGGACTGTATTGTTCGCCTCGTATTTCGTCTTCACCGGCGAAGGAAACGTAATGAGCGATAGAGCCACGTCGTCGGAGATTGAAGGCTGTGGCGTCTGCTCGAACGCGAATGTGGCTCGCTCCAGCCGAAATGGCTCAGGCACGGTGGTTTGCTCTTGTGAGTTCGGCTCGAAGTGAATCTCGCCGCGGCGAATGGCGTTATCCGCGGCGCGAGCTGCTAACGGCGCCGAAAGGGCAATCCAAGAAATCGCGATCGCATACGGTGCACTGCCGGCGAACCGATTTTTCGCCATCTTCTCTCCCTTGCCGAATTAGGTGTCTCTCGCCGCCATGAGTAAGCGACTGGCATTGTCGCTCCGGGGCGCTATCAGTATATACCGGCTTGGAAAAAGTTGGTTGCGTGCTATCGCCTTGGGGCTGTCCAAAGCCGCTCGAACGGTTTCGGAAGACTGTCCCACGCCCATGACCGGGCCGCCCTGCAACCGCAACGCTCCGACCTCCTCTCCCATCAGCGTCCATCTCCGTTCATCTGCGGCTCCTGTCCTCGTCCGATTTCCGCCCATGATCGACGTTGCTCAAATCTCGGCCTTGCATCGCCAAATGGTCGAGTTGTGGCATGCGCAGCCGGTGTTCAACCCGTGCCGGGACTTACAGTACTTGATTTGCGAGCAGCACAAGTTCAACTTCCTCCTTTGGCACGAGGAGGATATCGCCCGCAGCCCGCACGTGGGCGATGCTCGCATCGCGGCGGTTAAGAGGGCGATCGATCGCTTCAACCAGCAGCGCAATGACGCGACCGAACGAATCGACGATTTTCTAAAGCGCGAGATTGAAGACCGCAAGATGATCGTGCTGCCTGAGGCCCGCTGGAATAGTGAGACGCCGGGAAGCGTGATCGACCGGCTTTCGATCCTCGGGCTGCGGATTTATCACATGCAGGAGCAGGTCGAGCGGCCCGACGCCTCGGCCGACCACGTCGAGCGATCGCGCGAGAAACTCGCGGTGCTTGAAGTGCAACGGGAGGATCTTTCTGTCGCCCTGGCTGAGCTGATGGCCGACATCTTCGCCGGCCGCAAGCGACTCAAGGTCTATCGGCAGTATAAGATGTACAACGATCCGGCGCTGAATCCTTATCTTTATACGCCTCGGAAGGCCGGATAATTCATCCGCGTCGCCACGCGATTTTAGAACTCTCTATTGCGACGGCTTTCCAGCCTCCGCACTAGCGCTTCGGGCTCGTGTTTTGGGGGACGGATCTTGGAGCGAGAGTGACGAGCGGCTTGCCGTTGGCGGATTGAATCGATTCTGCCGGACAGGTCGAGCAGGCGCCGCAGCCACGTCTACGGCCGGCGATCGCCGTCCAACCGCGCCGGCCGAGATAGCCGGCCGCCGCGGCGACGAGCACGATCGCGATCAAGTTTTGCCAGTCGAAGAGCATTCAAGTCGTAGAACGGAATTCATTCCGTAAAAAAAGTAGAACCGGATTCATTCCGTTGGTGATCCATTGGAGCCTACATAATAACGTGGCGATGGGCACTTCCGGCGTTCGCAAGACCAAACGGATCGAATTCTGTTTGACCGTGAAACGGAATCAATTCCGTTCTACGTTGAGCCGCTAATCCACATGCCAATTTGATAGGTCGCCAACGCACCGAAATACGCCAAAACTGTCATGTACGTGAACGTGAATGCCGGCCATCGCCAACTGTTAGTTTCGCGGCGGATCACGGCCAGCGTCGCCGCGCATTGGGCGCAAAGCGCAAAAAAGACCATGATCGATAGCGCGACGGGCACATTGAAGACCGGCCGATCGGTGCCGTCCCAAGTCGCTCGGTGCAATTCGGCCTGCAATTGTGTTTGCCCTTCGCTTTCGTGAATATCAATGTCCTCTCCCAGATTATAGATGACGCCCAGCGTGCCGAGCACGACTTCACGGGCAGGAAACGAAGCGATGGCCGCACATCCGATCCGCCAATCCCAGCCCAGTGGCCGAACCGCCGGCTCGATCGTCCGCCCCATTCGGGCTAGCAAGCTCTGCCGTTGAAAAGCACCGGCCTCGAGCTTCTTTTGCTCGTCAGGATTGTGAAAGCGATCTAACTCGTGCTCAAGCGTCTTGCGGCGTTCGGCCGATCCCGCGCCGGGCGGCAAGGCCGCGATTTGCTGCCGGATCTGGTTTTCTTGGTCTCGCAGATCATTGGCGATGGTCGCCGGATTGTGCGGGTAATAGAGTAACGCCCAAACGACAACCGCCACGGCCACGATGAGCGTCCCCGCTCGTCGGACAAACGACCAGCCACGTTCGAATACTCGGTGCAGCACGATCGCGACCGATGGGATCTTGTACGGCGGTAGCTCCATGACAAACGGCGGCGTTTGGCCGCGAAGGACCGTGCGCTTCAAAAGAAGCGCGACGATCACCGCCGCCACGATGCCAACAAGGTACATCGCGAACAGTGTCAGCCCTTGCAGCCCGAGCCAGCCGCCAAGGATTGCGCGACTCGGGATAAACGCACCGATTAGCAGTGTGTAAACGGGGAGCCGTGCCGAGCAGCTCATGAGCGGAGCGACAATGATCGTCGTCAGCCGATCGCGTCGGTTCTCGATCACCCGCGTGGCCATTACGCCCGGAATCGCGCAGGCGAACGACGAAAGCAGCGGGATGAACGACTTGCCGCTCAGCCCCACGCGAACCATCAGCCGGTCCATCAAATAAGCGGCCCGGGCCATATAGCCGCAATCTTCGAGAATCCCGATGAAGCCGAACAAGATGAGAATCTGCGGCAGAAAGACAATCACGCTCCCGGCCCCGCCAATCACCCCTTTTGAAACCAACGACTGAACGGCGCCTTCCGGAACGGCCGATTCCACTCGATCGGCGAGCCATTTCATGCCGCCATCGATCACCTCCATGATCGGCCGAGCGGCGATGAAGATCGACGAAAACACGGCCAGCATGACGAGGGCAAAGACAAGGGTGCCCCAGATGCGGTGAGTCAAAATGTGATCAAGCCGGTCGCTCGCCGTTTGCGATCGCCCCACCGGGCGCTCGACAACGCCCGCCAGCATCCGGCCGACCCACTCATAGCGAGACAACGCCTCTACGGCCGGAACGGGATGCCCCACAGTGGCGAGTCGCACACGAGCCGCTTCTAGCTGCTGACGAAGTTTGCCATCGCCGGTGGCTGCCAGATCGTCCAGATAGCCGCTCGTATCAAGTAGAACCCGGGCGACGAGCCACCGCGGCCAACTTGGTTTTCGCGTTGCGCTTCGATCGCCACTTTCGTCGCCGATGTTCGTCTCAAGCCGCGTGACTTCTTCACAGAACGCCGCCGGCAGCGGACAGTCCCCCTTGCGCGGCGGCCGACGAACTGCATCGGCCAGCGCCGTCTTAAGCTTGTCAATCCCGCGACGGCGATTCGCCTGCACCTCGACCACCGGGATGCCGAGCCGATCGCCAAGTTTCTCCGAGTCGATCTTCATTCGGCGATCGGCAGCGATGTCGATCATGTTGAGGGCGACGACGGTCGGCAGCCCTAACTCGAGCACTTGGCTCACGAGATACAGATTTCGCTCCAGATTGCTAGCATCGACGATGCAGAGTAGGGCATCCGGCGCCGCCACGTCGCTCCGCCGACCTAGCAACACATCGACCGCCAGCATCTCGTCGGGCGATCGCGGAGCGAGACTATACGTGCCCGGCAGATCGACCAAGGCGAAGCGGCGGCCGGCGATCTCCGTTTGGCCGATTTTCTTTTCGACGGTCACGCCCGGATAATTCCCGACTCGCTGTCGCACACCGGCGAGCGCCGAGAAGAGAGTCGATTTTCCCGTGTTCGGGTTGCCGATCAGCGCTACCGTCACCGATTTCTGCCGGGAGGTGACGGTGGCCATGAGAAAGTGCCCGTGGAGTTATTGAACGTCGATCTCAACGCGGGCGGCCTCCGATTTCCGAACGCTGAGCCGATAGCCGCGCACCTCCAACTCGATCGGGTCGCCCAACGGCGCCGCGCCAAGAACGGCAACGCTTGCGCCCGGCGTCAGCCCCATTTCCAAGAGCCGAGTTCCGATCTCGTCCGCGCCCGCCACGCCCGTCACTCGGGCTCTTCCTCCGACCGCCAATTCATTAAGCCGCATGGCGATGGCCCTCAGCGGACCATGACGAGATCGTACATTGTGGGGCAGGACGGGGTGACGATGAGTTGTCCGCCGAAAACCAGTCGCCGGCCTCAAGCCACGGCCGCAGGGCGAACGAGCACGTTCAGAAACTCACTAGCCCGGAAGCAGAGCGTTTGACCGGCCAGACGGAGAATGCAAGGTTTGCCGGGCCGCACGACTGCGACTTCGACCCCACCGCGAAGCCCAAGTTCCTTGATGCGTTGGACTTGCTCCGGTCGGCCGACAACCTCGACAACTTCGGCAACTTCCCCGGCTTGCAAACAATCCAGCGGAATAAGCTCGTTCATCTCATGTACCTGGCCAAAATCGGCGCTTGTAGGAATTGAGACTCATTCTCATTATTCGACTGATTCTATTGCACTCGATCACCGATTGCAAGCGGGGGCATAAAGATTCTCTTCAAAGCCGCTGGCGGTCTGGGCGTGCTAGCGGATTACGCCGCGACCTTGCTGTTCCCAGCCACTTTCGCCATTAAGTCGTGATTTCGCGGCTGCGATTCACTTGGGCGCTGCGACCACGACATCCGAGAAGATCACGGTCTCTGCGGCGCCGTCGTAACCTGGCAGATTCTTTGCCGGATCGTTGACCACCGCGCCGAGCAGCAGTACATCGGTTCCTTCGGCGGCCAATGGCTTCCGCGGTGTCACGAGAACGAGCGGCGCCATAGCGCCCGGCAGCTCCAATTGCGATTCGAAGAATCTGCCGTGCGGCTCGGTCTTCTTGAGCGTTCCGGCCATAAACAGCCCGCTCTCCTTGCGGGCCTTTGAGCTGACGCCGACGCGGGCATAACCGCCGACGATTTCCCGCTCTTCGGCGCTCGCCGCAGCCGACGACGCGAGCGACGCCGCCATCTGGCTCTTGATCGCGGCTAGCTGATCGGCTTCTTTGGCGTCCGCAGGTTTGGCGAATGTGACTGCGGAGGCCAAGTGGCTCATCGCCCTAAAGTTGGCAACGCGAGCCGTTTTCAGTTTGCTGTCGTCATTCGCCTTTATCGCTTCCGCGAGATCTGCACTCGATTGTTCGACGGCTGTCATAGCCGCGGCGACGTCTTTTATGGAGAACGAAACGTCGGACTTGGGCGCGATCGACTCAGCCGGCTGTTCGTTGGCTGCGGCCGCGGGGTGTTGATCCGGTTTTCCGGCAGACGTCTTATCGCCCGGAGAGTTATCGGATCGTGGATTATTCGTCGTCGCATCCGGTTTTTTGCCAGATCCTTTTAAGTCGGGCAAATCAAAACTTGGCGCCTTTGCAGCGCCTGCCAACGGGTCAAGCTTCGAGGAGTCGTCCTTGACTGCATCGGAATCGCTCGGTTTCGGATTCTCAAATGGGTTCGTCGTCGGATCGGCCTTTCCTGGAGGAGTCGTGTCGGCGACGTTGGGCTTCGTCGCACCCTTGTCGCTATCGGCCGGGCCTGGCGCAGCGTTGTCGTTGGCCGGCTGTTTGTCGGCCGGCTTGCCGTTCGTTTTTTCATCTGTTTTGTCGCCGGCGGGTTGAGCGTTCTTCGATTCGGCCGACGCGTCCGCAACAGTCGGATTACTCTCGTTTGCGCTCGAGATATTCGAGCTTTGGGCGGTCGTTGTCGATTGCGAAGCGATCTGCGGCCTTTGGCTGTTCTTGCCAGGCGTTCGCTGTTGCATCAGCGATTTGGCGACGAGCGCATTAGGAAACAACCCTCTCGCAAACTCCGGGACATCCGCGACGCCGAAATACAGAAACGCCGCAGCGACGATATAGCATCCCACGGCGCCGATTCCAAAAAAGATGCCAATCCCGATCAACCGCACGGCGAGAGGCACCTTTCGCTTCCGTTTGGGCGGTTTCGCCGCCATCGTGGCGATGGCGCCCATTGCGTGCGACTCGTCGGCCCCGGGTTCGCGAGGTGACTCGTGGGCTGCGCCAAAATGCACGCCTTCCATTTCCTGCCCCGCCGGCTCTTCGTCGGCAAAATGGAAGTCGTCTTCGCCGAAATGGTCATGAGAAGCGTCGGTTTCTTCGGCTAAGAATGCATTGTCGCTGGGGTCGTGTCTAATCGTTTCGTGGTCGGCGCCGGCATGTTCCTCGGTCGTATGACTTACGACCTCGAGGCCATCCGATTCCGCAACGAATGGAACATCGTCGTCAGGAATATGAAGGTCGCCTGCAGAGTGAGGTTCAGCACTTGGCTGATGTTCGTCAGCGTGAAGATCGGCCGGTGCGGCGTGATGTTCGTCTTCGAGCGCAATGGCCGAAGCAAAAACTTCACCCGAAGGTTCAGCCGCCGCGGAAGATGCGACATTGCGAACCGCGGCCCCCATTCCTCCGGGCACGGTCGGTTCCGCCGCAGCCAATGGCTCCGCCTGCGATGGGAATCCAAGCTCCCCGGCATGCTCATGCGGCGATAACCCGACCGCTTGACTCTCATCGTCGGCCGTTCCTAAAGCAGGCGGCGGCACAAGTTCAAGCGTCGGCGGCACGTAATCCAGCGCTGCCTGCAACGGATACTGAGATCCGCACAACGGGCAGCGGACCCACGCCGAAGAATCATCGCCGGGCGGCAGAGAGACCTGGCGAGCACACCTCGGGCACGACGCAACGCGAGACATTGTTCACACTCCCGTGATTCTTGGGCGAATTTCGGATCCGCCGCCGCAGATTCGCCGCACAAATGATCGCGTCAAAAAAGCGGCAAAACGGGCAAATCGTTCAGCCTGGGCAGACCTTGAGCACCATCCCCAGTTTTTAGTCTAACATCGCAACTCAGGCGGCTGCTAGTAGATGGCGGCCTAAGAATCAGCCGGGCGGAAAGCGATTTGCGCTTGGCGAAATCTCGTCAGAAGTGGCAGGAGAAGACCCGTCGCCCGAGTGATGAGCCGCGGTCAGCGGGACCGGCCGGAAGCAGCGGTCTAGCGGAGCCCTTAAAGATAATGCGATCGCACAGCGCTCGCTGTCGCTCGGCAACAGCGCTTGCGGCGCAGCGGCACTGGCTCAAGCACTCTCATTGCGAATCTGTTCGAGCGATTTGCCAAGCCGCTTGCGGCTGGGAGGAGCGGGGATTGTGGCAGTCGCGTGTTTTGATGCCGGCTCGACGGCCAGCCGCTCGCGCAGACTATTGGCGAGCTGCTCGCCGAGATCTTCGCCGTCATTTCGCTCGCCGATTTCGGCGATCGCGTCGGAGAATCCCAAGACCACAGCGCGGCGAACTCCCTCGCGAATCCAAACAAACAGTCCCATGTCGCTCCTCCCTGACCGGCGTTTGTGACACAGCCGCCTCGGCTGCATGACGCAGTCGAGACGCCTGCGCCACAATCGAATCGACAACCAAAAACTCGCGACCCTTCCAAGCCCCACCTGCATGGCGCGGAATGGTACTCCGATCTCCCAAGGCGATAAAGAGCAACTTGAGCGAGACTCAGTGCCGTCATCATGCTCCGTCGTAATGACGAGAAGCGCCGGCAGAGACTCCATCATCTCTGGCGCTGCCCCTCACGATGGAGCGTGAGGGCTGCACTAAGTCGTCGCCACGCGAAGGTCTTCAGGCCGCAGCGCCGCGCCGTTGCCGGCGTGGCGGGGTTCCGGGGCGGCGGCGGGGTGGATCGCCAGCAGGCGCTCTTGGCAGCGGTAGGCCACGCCCCCTTCCGGCGTACGGATGCGGACGTACGTGCCGTCGGGTTGAAGCAACCTTGCTTTGACGTTGTCCATCAAGTAGGCCGGCACGATCTCGTGCAAGATTCGCTCGCGAAGCTCTGTGGCTTCAATCGGGAACATCACCTCGACCCGGCGGTAGAAGTTGCGCGGCATCCAGTCGGCGCTGCCGAGATAGATTTCGCAATCGTTGTCGGGACCGAACACATAAATGCGGCTGTGCTCCAAGAAGCGATCCACGATGCTGCGAACGCGAATGTTTTCTGAAACGCCCGGCAGCCCGGGCCGCAAACAGCAGATGCCCCGATCGACAATATCGATCGGCACGCCCGCTTGGCTCGCGCGATAAAGTGCCTCGATCACGCGATGGTCCACCAGCGCATTCGTCTTGGCGAAGATTCGCGACGGTTGTCCTTCGCGGGCGCGTTGCGCCTGATCGTCGATAAGCTGGATTGTGCGGCGCTGCATTTCGGTCGGCGCGACAATCAGCTTGCGATATTGATGGCCTTGCGAATAACCGGTGAGCAAGTTGAACAGAGCCGAGGCATCCGCTCCGATCTCCTCGCTGGCGGTGAACAGGCCGAGATCGGTGTACACGAGGGCTGTCGTCGGGTTGTAGTTGCCGGTCCCCAGATGAACGTATCGCTTGAGATTGGCTCCTTCCTGCCGTACGACGAGCGACAGCTTGCAATGTGTCTTGAGGTCGAGGAAGCCAAAGACGACGTGCACCCCCGCTCGTTCGAGCTGCCGCGCCCAGCTCACGTTGTTCGCCTCGTCGAAGCGGGCCTTTAGCTCGACGAGAGCCGTCACGTGTTTGCCGCTTTCGGCCGCTTGGATCAGAGCGCGAGTGACCGGCGAATCGCCGCTCGTGCGATAAAGCGTCTGCTTGATGGCCAGCACCCGCGGGTCGTTTGCCGCTCGGTTGATGAAATCAACGACCGGGTCGAACGAGTCGTACGGATGGTGCAGCAGGATGTCTTGCCGCGAGATGATGGAGAACAGGTCGTCGCTCCGGCGGCGAATCCCGCGCGGCAACTGCGGGGAAAACGGCGGATCGCGAAGACTATCGCGGTCGGGAATCTTCGTCAGTTCCATCAGCGCCGTCAAATCGAGCGGCCCGGGAATTCGGTACACCTCGCTATAGCCTTCGGGCGTGCCGTCGCGAATCGCTTCGTCGTCGATGATCATTCGCGACAGCTCCTGGCTGCCGCTGGCCGACACTTCCAGCCGCACAGCGTCGCCCCGCTGACGGGCCTTGAGGCGGTCTTCGATCAGCCGCAGCATGTCGTCCGACTCTTGCTCGAGCAATTCGATGTCGCTGTCGCGCGTGATGCGGAATGTCGTCCACGAAAGAATCTCGAAGCCGCCGAACAATTCGGGCAGCCACGCTGAGACCGCGTCTTCGAGCAGAATGAACTGTTGACTGTCGGCTGGTCCCAACGGTACGAGCCGCGGCAAGACTTGTGGTACCTGCACGACCGCGAATAATTGCTTCGGCCCTAAGCCCCGGCGGCGCTCCAGCATCGCGGCCAAATAGAGCCCCCGATTGTGATAGCGCGGGCTGGGGTGAGCCGGATCAACGGCCATCGGCGTCAGAATCGGAAACGCCCGGCGGCGAAAAAAGTCGTCGAGGGCTTCATGTTGCGCGCGGCTAAGTTCGTGAATCTTGAGAAGCCGAATCCCCTCGGCGGCGAGTTGCGGCAGGACGGATTCGTTCCAGCAGCGATATTGGGCAGCAACCAACTCTTGCGTGCGTTTCGTAATCCGCTGCAACTGCGTGATCGGCCGCATGCCATCGGGGGCGAAATCCTGTGGCGCACCGTCGCCGAAGGCCTGCTCGCGAAGCCCCGCGACGCGGACCATGAAGAACTCATCGAGATTCGAGCTGAAGATCGCTAGGAACTTGACCCGTTCGAGTAGCGGGTTAGTCGGGTCTTCGGCCTCCTCGAGCACGCGGGCGTTGAACTCTAACCAGCTCAACTCGCGGTTGATGAAGTGCTCGGCTTGGAAGGTTTGCTCGATCATCCAGGAGGTCGAAGTGATAGGTCAGGATTTCAAGCCCGACAGATTTGCCGCACGACTAAGCAGCTATTGATGGCCGTCTGGCTGGAAAGCCTACCTACGGAGGACATCACGCCACTCAACCATAAATCATAAATGGCGTGGATTCGACCGAAAACCCCGACTACGGTTAAACTTTTGTTTGGAAATCGCACCGTCTGTCGCGATTTATTGGCGTTTTGGCCACATTTCCACGGGGCACTGGATTGCTGATGTCCGGTTGATGTCCCCGCGGGTAGAATTCACGTAACATCCACAGGAAACGGCTGTCGGCTGATCGAGATTAACGACAAGCGATCCAGGAGAGCGCCATGCGACAACTGCTTGGAGTCGCTCGCCGTTTCTACCGCGGCTATGTCAGGGGCGCGACGTACTTCGGCGACCTTCTGCTTCTTGTCGTACGGCTTTATTGGGGCTCCCAGCTTGTGATCAGTGGCGGGAGAAAATTTGTCAATCTCAATGCGACGGCACAATGGTTTGCGGGCTTGGATTTTCCGTGGCCGTTGGATCACGTTTCGCCGACGGTCAATGCAATCGCGTCGGGCTGCGTGGAGTTCGGCTTCGGGCTGCTTCTTGTGATCGGTCTGGCAGCGCGGATCGCTGCAGTCCCGCTAGCCGTCAATATGCTCGTAGCATTTGCTGCGAATAATCGCGATCGGTTCCTGACGTTCTTCTCCTCGCCCAATGATTTTGTCACGGCGCCGGAGTTCCTCTATCTTCTCGCCTGTCTCCTGGTGCTGGCGTTCGGGCCAGGCGCGGTGTCGGTTGATTCGCTGGCGTGCATTTTGCTAGGCCGGTTGCCGGCCGAAGGAGGCGCGGCACGAGAAATCTTGCGAACAAAGAAGTCGAGCGAGATTTCCGCGGCGGTCAGCCGCGGGCGGCGCGAGTTTGCAAAGCTCGTTGCCGCGGCGGCTGCCGGTTTATGTGCTGGTTTGCTGCTTCGTTCCGGCGGCGGCGGACACGCGAAAGATCACACTGCTCGAGCGCCGGACGGTGCAGCGGGCGGAAAGCCGAATGTGCCGACCACAGCGAATGCCGCTCTTCCAGCGGCGCCGCCGGGCACAGACCTCGCGCTATTGATGAAAGGTGACCCGCACGTTTGCCGCGGGCTGAATACATGTAAAGGCAAGGCAAAAGACCATAAGAACTCTTGCGCCGGCCAAGGCGCCTGCGCCACCGCCGAGAGCCACGCTTGCAACGGACTCAACGATTGCAAAGGCCAAGGAGGCTGCGACGGGACGGCGGGAATCAATCAGTGCAAAGGCAAGGGGGCCTGTGCCGTTCCGCTCAAGGAGGAGACATGGAAGCTTGCCCGTGCCCGCTTCGAACAACTCGCCGCCAAGCAAAGTCTCAAAATCGGTGCCGCTCCTGCCGCAGAGAAGAGCGACTGATCCCGTAGCCGAATTCGTGACGATTCGGA
>Ga0126381_100006420_pt1 | contig 13001 bp, 8 predicted proteins | sample PanSoiMetPlot_28_FD_96465 | JGI IMG/M metagenome (GOLD analysis project Ga0126381, IMG submission 96465) | Tropical forest soil microbial communities from Panama - MetaG Plot_28 | ecosystem: Environmental > Terrestrial > Soil > Tropical forest > Bulk soil | place: Panama | collected 2016-02-17
CGGCCGCCACGGCCAGCCCGCCAGCCCACGCCCACCGCGCACGCCGCCGCCGCCCGGCCTCTTGCCCGCTCATCTCCCCGGCGGGAGCGCCGGCCGCCTCATCCCCGACGGAACCCCCGCCCGAAGCGCCGGCCAAACCTCTAACCACGCCCAGACGTTAGCAGAAGCACACGCCCCCTCCGCCCGAAGTGCGCATGGCGGACCCCGCCTCGTACGCTGGTCGCGCCGGGATAGCACAGCGCTGAGTGATACTGAGTGATAACGTCTAGCGGGATCTGGGCGGAGCGATCACTGGAGGTAGGGGGAAGTTACCGCCATGAACGCTGCGTCGGGTAGAAACAAGATGACAATCCCCACGGACGGAGTTGTGCAGCAAGTTACCGGAGAGCACCAGACGCTCCCTCGCGACCCTGAATCCGCCGGAGAATCCGCCGGGGTGAGTACGGGCGGCATCGGCGGTCGTCTGGAGCGGGTAAGCCCGTCGCTGGCCGCGTTGATCACCTGGATCATCTGCCTGCCGGTGGCTTTCGTCGCGGCCACGCTGGGTACGGCCGATCCGTTCCGGCTACGCGTGGCGATGGTCCCCGTCGTGGTGCTTGTCGTCGGCGTGATCGTCGCCGGCCTCGCCTCGCGGCGGCTCCCGGCCGACCTGGCCAGCGGCATCGGGGCCGGGCTGTTCGGCGGGTGGGTGGCGTTCACGCTACGGGCGGCGCTGCACGGCACCCCATTCGGGTTCGGCGGGCTCGACAGCGACGCCGGCCGGCTGGCGGCCATGGCCAACACCTACTCCCACACGTGGCATAGCGCCGACGGGATCGTGCCGTCGGTGCCGTCGAACTACCCGCCGCTGTTCCCGTGGCTGGTCGGCCGCACGTCCGCGCTGATCAACACGCCGGCCTGGCGGCTGCTCGGCCCGGCCGAGGCCATCACCGTGTCGTTCGCCGTGGTGGCCGGCTATCTGCTGTGGCGGTACCTGACACCCGGCCCGATAGCCCTGGCGCTGACGCTGCCGGTGCTGCTGTGCTTCTCGCTGCCGGAGAAGTCGTATGAGATCCTGGCCCTGGAGATCTTCATCCCCTGGGCGATAGCCACGTTCGGCGACCCGCCGCGCGGTCGGCTGCACTGGCTGCCGGCCGGCCTCATCGGTGGCCTGAGCATCCTGCTGTACTGGGCGTTCATCGTGTTCGCCGCGCTGGGCGTCCTGGCGCTCGCGGTGCTCACCTGGCGGGCAAGCGCGTACCGGGCGCGGTATGTCCGGCACGTCGCGCTGACGATCGTCGTCGCTCTGGTCGTCGCCTCCTGGTACCTGATCCCCTATCTGGGCTGGGGATTCCTGCACGGTTCCAACCAGGTCGAATACCAGTACCAGGGCGGCGGGATCCAGGACAGCCCGCTCTCGTTCCTGTCCCCCACACCGCTCGGCGCCCTGCAGTTGATCGGCGTCATCGGACTGCTGTGGTGGCGGGGCCGGGTGTGGTGGGGAAAACCGCTGCTGCTGCTGACCGGCGGCATCTATGCCTACTGGCTGCTCGGCCTCGCCGCCTTTGTCCTGGCCGGCCATCACATGCTGCTGCAGGACACCCCCCGGCTGAACACCCTGGTGCTGGCCGCGGCCGGCGTGCTGACCATCGCGCACACCGCCCCCAGTCTGGCGCGCCGGATCTCCGCCGACATCATCCCGGCCGGGCTGCCGGCACTGGCCCTGTGCGTCCTGACCACCTTTATCGCCATCAGCGCGTGGCAGGCATGGATGCCAGGCGGCCCGACCGCGGCGATCGGGCTGTACCAGCCCCCGGTGACCAATCTGCCCAATGACACGACCCGCGCGTTCATCACCGCGCTGCCAGACGGAACCTACTCCCCTGCCACGCCGAACCGGATACGCGGCGGATGGTTCCCCACCGATCCCATCGAGGATGACGTGGCGTCCGTGCTCGGCGCGAACGCCGCACCGGTCACCCTGTCCATCACAGAGCAGCTGTTCGCCTATGTGAAATGGCCCGGCTATATCGCCGTCACCAGGAGCGCGGCGGGCATCGACACCGACTGGCCGGCCCGGTACGCCGCGCTGCGCAAGCTTTCCCGCGTCACCGACCCGGCCGCGTTCGCCGCCGACTCCGCGCACACCAGGTTCGGCAGCATCGACGTGTTCATCCTCAAGCGCAGCCGCCCGACCCGCTGGACCTGGCGGGCCTTCGACACCGTGGATCCAGTCATCACCTTCACGCGAGCCCAGTTCAGCCCGGACGTCTTCACTGTCTTCACCGACCTGCCGGGCGGCTACGTGCTGGTGGTCCGGCAGCCGCAGAGAAACAGCTAACCGGGAGCCGCATATGCCGAGCAACAGGCTTGACGGCCCCTCGACGGATGGAAATATGCAGAAAGTCACCGGAGAATACCAGGCGCTCCCCCGCGACCCTGAATCCGCCGGAGAATCCGGCGGGGAGAGCACCGGCGGCGCAGGCGGACTTCTCGCGAGGGTGAACCCGTCGCTGGCGGCGCTGATCACCTGGATCATCTGCCTGCCGGTGGCTTTCGTGGCGGCCGCGCTGGGTACGGCCGACCCGTTCCGGCTGCGGGTGGCGATGGTCCCGATCGTGGTGGTGATCGCCGGCGTGATCGTCGTCGGCCTCGCCTCGCGGTGGCTGCCGGCCGATCTGGCCAGCGGCATCGGGGCCGGGCTGTTCGGCGGGTGGGTGGCGTACACGCTGCGGGTGGCGCTGCACGGCACCCCGTTCGGATTTGACGGCATGAGCGGCGACGCGGGCCGGATGGCGGCCATGGCCAACAGGTACGCGAGCACCTGGCACAGCGCCGACGGGATCGTGCCGTCGGTGCCCTCGCACTACCCGCCGCTGTTCCCGTGGCTGGTCGGCCGCGCGTCCGCGCTGAGCCACGTGCCTGCCTGGCGATTGCTCGGCCCGGCCGAGGCCATCACGCTGTCCTTCGCCGTGGTCGCCGGTTACCTGCTGTGGCGGCTGCTGCTGCCCGGCCCGCTTGCCCTGGCGGTCAGCCTGCCGGTGCTGCTGTGCTTCGCGCTGCCGGAAAAGGCGTACGAGATCCTGGCCCTGGAGATCTTCATCCCGTGGGCGATAGCCACGTTCGGCGATCCGCCGCGGGGCCGACGGCTGCACTGGCTGCCGGCCGGCCTCATCGGCGGCTTGAGCGTCACGCTGAACTGGGCGTACATCATCTACGGCGCGCTGGGCATCCTGGCGCTCGCCGTGCTCACCTGGCGGGCCAGCGAAGAACGGGCGCGGTATGTGCGGCACGTGGTGCTGACGATCGTCGTCGCCGCGGTCGTCGCCTCCTGGTACCTGGTCCCCTATGCGGGCTGGGGATTCCTGCATAGCTCCAAACAGGTTGATGACCTGTTCCAGGGCGGCGGGATCCAGAACGGCCCGCTGCCGTTCCTCGAGCCCTCGCCGCTTGGCGCCCTGGAACTGATCGGGGTCATCGGGCTCCTGTGGCTGTGGGGCCGGGTGTGGTGGGCGAAACCGCTGCTGCTGCTGGCCGCGAGCACCTACGCCTACTGGCTGCTTGGCCTCGCATCCTTCAGCCTGAGCGGCCACACCCTGCTGCTGCAGGACACTCCCCGGCTGATCGGCCCCATGCTTTCTGCGGCCGGGGTGCTGACCATCGCGCACGCCGCCCCCCGCATGCTGCGCCGGATGACCGTCCGCGCCGTCCCGGCCGGGCTGTCGGCGGTGGCGCTGTGCCTGCTGGCAATCTGGACCGCCTTCAACGCGTGGTACGGATGGATGCCGGGCGGCCCCACCGCGCCCAGCGGTCTTTATCAGCCCGCGGTGAGCACCGTATGGAACGAGACGACCTCGGCGTTCGCCACCGCGCTGCCCGACGGAAGCTACTCCCCTGCCGCGCCCGTCAAGATACACAATCCCTGGTTCCCCACCGATCTCATCAAGAACGACGTGACAGCCGTTCTCGGCGCGAACGCCACTCCGGTCACGCTGTCCTACATGGAGCAGTTGTTCGCCTACGTGAACTGGCCCGGCTATATCCCGGTCTCGATGGGCGCGGCAGGCACCAACACCAACTGGCCGGCCAGATTCGGCGCACTGCACCAGCTTTCCGGTGTCACCGACCCGGCCGCGTTCGCGACCGCCTCCGCGCACACCGCGTTCGGCCCCATCGACGTGTTTGTCTTCAAGCGCACCGGCCCGACGCAGTGGACCTGGCGTCCGATTGACGCCAACTACCGAACCCTCACCTTCACGCCCGCCCAGTTCAGCCCGGACGCCTTCACCGTCTTTCCCGGCCTGCCGGGCGGCTACGTGCTGGTCGTCCGGCAGCCGCAGCCGCAGGCGAACGGCTAACGGGAGGCGCGCATGTCGACTCACAGGCTTGACGGTCCTCCCACGGATGGAACCATGCAGCAAGTTACCGGAGAGCACCAGCCGCTCCCCCCCGACCCTGAATCCGCCGGAGATGCCGGAGAATCCGCCGGGGAGGGCGCCGACGGCACCGGCGGACTTCTGGCGAGGGTGAACCCGTCGCTGGCGGCGCTGATCACCTGGATCATCTGCCTGCCGGTGGCCTTCGCGGCGGCCACGCTGGGTACGGCCGACCCGTTCCGGCTGCGCGTGGCGATGGTCCCGATCGTGGTCCTGGTCGCCGCCGCGATCGTCGTCGGCCTCGCCTCGCGGCGGCTCCCGGCCGACCTGGCCAGCGGCATCGGTGCCGGGCTGTTCGGCGGGTGGGTGGCGTTCACGCTGCGGGTGGCGCTGCACGGCACCCCGTTCGCGTTCGGCGGACTGGGCGCCGACGCCGGCCGGATGGCGGCCATGGCCAACAGGTACGCGAGCACCTGGCACAGCGCCGACGGGATCGTGCCGTCGGTGCCATCGAACTACCCGCCGCTGTTCCCGTGGCTGGTCGGCCGCACGTCCGCGGTGATCCACACGCCGGCCTGGCGGCTGCTCGGCCCGGCCGAGGCCATCGCGCTGTCCTTCGCCGTGGTGGCCGGCTACATGCTGTGGCGGCGACTGCTGTCCGGCCCGCTTGCCCTGGCGGTGACCCTGCCGGTGCTGCTGTGCTTCTCGCTGCCGGAGAAGGCATACGAGATCCTGGCCCTGGCGGTGGTCATCCCGTGGGCGATAGCCACGTTCGGCGATCCGCCGCGGGGCCGGCTGCACTGGCTGCCGGCCGGGATCATCGGCGGCCTGAGCATCCTGCTGTACTGGGCGTTCATCATGTTCGCCGCGGTCGGCATCCTGGCGCTCGCCGTGCTCACCTGGCGGGCGAGCGCGGACCGGGCGCGGTATGTCCGGCATGTCGTCCTGACCGTAATCGTCGCGCTGGTCGTCGCCTCCTGGTATTTGATCCCGTATCTGGGCTGGGGATTCCTGCATGGTTCCAGCCAGGTTGAGTACCAGTACCAGGGCGGCGGGATCCAGGACAGCCCGCTGCTGTTCCTGTCCCCCACGCCGCTCGGCGTCCTGAACCTGATCGGCGTCATCGGGCTCGTGTGGTGGCGGGGCCGGGTGTGGTGGGGGAAACCGCTGCTGCTGCTGACCGGCGGCATCTACGCCTACTGGCTGATTGGCCTCGCCGCGTTCATCGTGGCCAACCATCATCTGCTGCTGCAGGACACCCCCCGGCTAACCAGCCTGGTGCTGGCCGCGGCCGGGGTGCTGACCATCGCGCACGCCACCCCCGGCCTCGCGCGCCGGTTCTCCGACGCCGCGATCCCGGCCAGGCTGCCGGTCGTGGCCCTGAGCGTGCTGGCCGTCTGGATCGCCTTCACCGCGTGGCAGGCGTGGATGCCTGGCGGGCCCGCATCGTCGGGCGGGCTGTTTCAGCCCGCAGTGACCCCCGACCGCAATGACACGACCGCCGCGTTCATTACCGCGCTGCCCGACGGAAGCTACCCGCCTGCCGGGCCCCGCAGCATACGCAGTCCCTGGTTCCCCACTGATCCCGTTGAGAAAGACGTGGCGTCGGTGCTCGGCGCGAACGCCGAACCGGTCACCCTGTCCGCCACCGAGCAGCTGTTCGCCTACGTCAACTGGCCCGGCTATATCGGCGTCACCTGGGGCGCGGCGGGCATCGACACCAACTGGCCGGCCAGGTACGCCGCCCTGCGCAAGCTTTCCGGCATCACCGACCCGGCCGCGTTCGCGACCGCCTCCAAGCACACCAAGTTCGGCCGCGTCGACGTGTTCATCCTCCAGATCCTCCAGGCCCCCGGCCCGGAACGGTGGATCTGGGCGCCCGCCGGCTCCCCGGACCCCCCCATCCCCTTCACGCCCGCCCAGTTCAGCCCGAACGCGTTCACCGTCTTTACCAACCTGCACGGCGGCTACGTGCTGGTCGTCCGGCAGCCGCACGGAAGTGGTTAGCGCAGCGGGCGCCGGGCAGCAGGGTATGATTCGCGACACCGATCAAGGCCCGTGAGGGGGCAGTGTGGACACCGGGTTGACCGATCAGGCGACCGGCCAGCACGCTAGCGCGGGACGGTCGCCGTTTCGGGAGCGTCACGGCAGGCTCCTGTGGGTGACGGCCGCGGTGATCGCCTGCCTGGTGCTGTTCTGGTGCTACCTGCGGCAAGCCCAGACGTATCAACTCAACGCGGACCCGGCGGGACAGGCGCTGCAGGCGTGGGACATGCTGCATGGCAACCCACTGCTTCGCGGCTGGTGGCTTGGAGACGTCTCCTTCTACACCGTCGAACTCCCGCTGAACATGATCATCGAGTCGATCATCGGGCTGCGGCCGGTCGAGATACACGTCCTCGCGGCGCTGATCTACACGGCGGTGGTGCTGCTGACCGCGCTGCTGGCCAAGGGCGGCGCACGCGGCGGCGAAGGCGTCGTGCGGGCGTTGCTCGGCGCTGGCATCCTGCTCGCGCCCTCGCTGGTGCTCGGGACCCGGGTGCTGATGCAGGGGCCGGACCACCTGGGCACCGTGGTTCCCATCCTGGTGATGCTGCTCGTGCTCGACCGGGCGCCGGAGCGCTGGTGGGTGCCGGTTTTGGTGGGTGTGCTGCTGACCCTGGCGCAGGTCAGCGACGTGCTCGCCACGTACGCCGCGGCCGCGGCGGTGGCGGTGGCCTGCGGCGTGCGGGTCTGCCTGGCGATCGTCCGCAGCCAGCGCCCGCGCAAACTCCCGTGGTGCGACGGCTGGCTCGCCGCGGCCGCCGTCATCTCCATCGGGCTGACGCACCTGATCTTGTCGGGGATCCACGCGGCGGGCGGCTTCTACATGCCCCCGCCGAAAAATGGCACCGGCTTCGCCCCGCTCGCCGCGTTGCCGACCCACGCCTGGGACACGGGCTACAACCTGCTGATCCTGTTCGGCGCCGATTTCTTCGGGCAGAGCGGTACCGTCGGCGTGATCCTGGCGCTGCTCCACCTGGCCGGGGTCGCTCTCGCCCTGTGCGGGCTTGTGATCGGCCTGCTCGGCTTCTTCGGCCGCGCCGCGGACCGGGTCACCCAGGTGCTCGTGGCCGGCACCGTCATCATCGTGGTGGCGGGAATGTTCGGCAACTACATGTCCAAGGTCGTGGGCGCGCACGAGATCGTCACCGTGCTGCCGTTCTGCGCGGTGCTCGCGGGCCGGCTCCTCGGCGGCCCGCTGGTCAGGGCGAGGCTGGCGCCGCTGCTGAAGACAGCGCTCGCCGTCGGGCTCGCCGCCTATCTCGGCGCGCTCGCCTACAACGACACCCAGCCGATCCAGGCTCCGCTGCACGTGGATCTCGCGGACTGGCTGCAAGCTCACCATCTGACGAGTGGCCTGGCGCCGTACTGGGAATCGAACATCACCTCGCTCGACAGCGGCGGCCAGGTCAGGCTCGCGCCGCTGAAGCCGGGGGGCGCCTCAGCCAATCCGTACGAGTCCGAATGGGCGTGGTTCAACCCCGCCGTGTCGCGGGCGAACTTCGTCGTCACGGTGTCCTCGCCGCCATGGGATGCCTCCCTCGTCACGACGGATGAGGTGCATGCCCAGTTCGGCCCGCCGGCCCGGACGTACCACTTCAAGGAGTACACCGTCATGGTGTACGACTACAACCTGCTGACCCGGCTGCACATACCGTCCCTAGGGGGGTTCGCGGCCGGTGGTTAGGGGATTCGCGGACGCGCCCAGCGAAAGCTCCCCGCAGGACGCGAGTGTCGGCGCTCATGAACGAGCGGGGCACGGAAAAGCCGGCCAGGGCAGCCGCTCGCCGCGCTGGGCATGGCTCGCGGCGCTCGCGGTAGCCGGCACTATCCTGTTCCTGGCTTATCTTCGGCTCTCCTGGACCTATCCCGCCGACACCGACGGCTCTGACCAGGCGCTGCAGGCATGGGACATGCTGCACGGCAACCTGCTGCTGCACGGCTGGACCATCGCGGACGTGACGTACTACACGACCGAAGTCCCGCAGTACGCGCTCGTCGAGATGTTCCGGGGGCTGGGCGCCGATGTGATCCACATCGCGGCCGCTATCACCTACACGCTGGTGGTGCTGACGGCCGGCCTGCTGGCCAGGGGACGTGCGACCGGGCGGGAAGGGCTGATCCGCCTGCTGGTCGCGGCCGGGATCATGCTCGCTCCCCAGTTCGGCAACGCCACGCACCTGCTGCTGTCCCAGCCAGACCACCTGGGCACCCAGTTGCCGCTGCTGCTCCTGTTCCTGCTGCTGGATCGCGCGCCGCGGCGCTGGTATATCCCCGTCGCGGCGGGCGCGGTGCTGACCTGGGTGGTGATCGCCGACCAGGTGGCGCTGCTTGACGCGGCCGTGCCGCTCGCCCTGGTCTGCGGCGCCCGCGTCCTGCTGGCCGTGCTGCGTCACCGCAAGTCCCTGGCCTCCCAGTGGTACGAACTGTCCCTCGTGGCCGCGAGCGCGGCGTCGTTCGTCGCGGCCTCGCTCGCCGTGCGGCTGATCAGCGGCCTGCATGGGTACCAGGTCTTGCCGCTGGCGGCGAAAAGCACCCCGATCGACAGGATTCCGCAACACGTCGTGCTGACGCTTGAGGGCATCCTCAACGTCTACGGCGCCGACTTCTTCCACCTTTCGAACGGCTCCATGCTCGGTCCCGGCCTGGGCGGCCTGCCGATGGCCGCCGGGATCGCTCTGGCCGCGGTGCACCTGGCCGGCGTGGCCCTGGCGGTGTGGGGCTTCTTCCGCGCGTTCCGGCATTTCTTCGACCCCGGCGACCTGATCTCGCCCGTCCTGGCCACGGCGATCGCCGTCAACGTCGCGGCCTACGTGTTCAGCGTCATCCCCGTCGGGGTGTTCGACACCCGGGAGATCGTGGCCGTGCTGCCCTTCGGCGCCGCGCTGGCGGGGCGCATGGTCCCTGGCAGGCTGGCCGGGGTGCCGCGGCGGGCCAGGCCGGTGCTGGCGTGCGCCGCGGCGGGTGTGCTGGCCTGCTACGTAGCCGCGCTCGGCTACGGCGCCACGCGGCCCCCGGTGGCGGACAGCGAGCAGGCGATCGTTCCATGGCTTGAGGCGCACCACCTCACCGGCGGGCTCGGCACTTACAACGAGGCGAACCTCATCACGCTCGACAGCGGAGGCCGTGTCACGGTCAGGACCGTGTCGTGGCAGTTCACCCGGGACGTCCCGCGCCGTTTCGAGGCCAACACGGACTGGTTTGACCCGCGGCACAACTACGCCAACTTCATCGTCACGAACACCGCCGACACCACCCCGAACCGCGACGGGAGCCTGCGCCGGAGTTCCATGATCCCCCTGCCCGCCATCGCGGCGCTGCACGCGGGTCCGCCCGCGCACGTCTACCACTACAAGACGTTCACCATCATGGTCTGGGATCACAATCTCCTCGACGACCTCGGCAGTGGTTCGTCAACCTTGCCGGGCGAGATCCCCTGTTCCGTTAAGTGCGTGTAAGCGGGTAGTCGGAGACTCCTGTGGAGAACGAGTTTCACGGGGTCCGATTTGCGTAGGCTTGCGCGATGGAAAATTTCGCGGTGGCCGAGCGCCCACCGCGCGACGAGGCCGCTCATGGCGCGCCGGGGGGACCGGATATCCGCGGCGTGCTCGGCGGCCTGTTCCCCGACGTGGCGGTACCGGCGCCGCGGGCGCCGGGCCGGCGCGCACTTATCGGCGCGGCGCAGGTCGCGGCCGTCGGCGTCGGGGTAGTGCTGCTGCTGATGCGCGTCCCAGGGCGTCCGTCCTGGGACGGCATCTACGGCGAGGACTTCTGGATGTTCCTGCCGCAGGCGCTGCAGCGGCCCTGGCAGCTGTTCAGCACGTACGCCGGATACGAGCAGCTGCTGCCGCGGCTGATCGCGCAGTTCGCGACCTACTTCCCGTTGCCGCGGGCGGCGCTGGTGTTCGCGGTGTCCGGGGCCCTCGTCGGGGCCGGATGCGGCCTGTTCGTCTTCCACGCGAGCGCCGGGCATGTCCGCTCCACGCCGCTGCGGGCGGTGCTCGGCGCCGCGTTGGTGCTGATGCCCGTCGCGCTCATGGAGGTCGTCGACAGCGGGGTCGGCACGCCGTGGTACCTGCTGTCGGCGACGTTCTGGGCGCTGCTGTGGCGCCCGCGGACGCGTTCGGGGATGGCCGTGGCGGCGCTGATGGCGTTCACCACGGCCACCAGCATGGTCCTCGCGGTCCTGTTCCTGCCGCTGGTGGCGGCCCGCCTTATAGTGCTGCGCCAGCTTCGTGAGCACGCGGTGACCGCGGGCTGGCTGGCGGGCTGCCTGGTGCAGGTGCCCATGGTCTTGTCGGGCTACCTGTCCGGCCAGTCCCGGCTGAACCAGCAGCCGGGGTCGCTCGGCCACTCGCTCGCCTTCTACGCCCACGACGTACTCCTGCCGTCCTTCGGCTGGCACCTGGCGCTGCGGCTGCAGTCGGCCGCCGGGAGAACCCTGGCCACGGCGGGAGTGGCGATCGCGCTGGCGGCCATGGTCGGCGCGATCTTGCGCACCCAGCCAGCGAACCGGCCCTTCGTGGTGACCGCCGTGCTGGCCGGCTTCGTCCTTTCAGTGTCAAGCACGACCCTGACGCCGAACGTCGCCACCCATCCGGTGGTGCTGTACCTGCCTGGCCTGGAGTCCGGCTCCCGGTACACCGTGGCGCCCATATTCCTGCTCGAGGCGGTCGCGGTGGTGGGAGTCGACCACCTGCTGCGCCGGCGGGCCGACGGCAACCGCCGGCGGGTCGCGCGGCTTCGCCCAGCGATGGCCGTCTCCGCGCTGGTGCTCGTCCTGGCGTCGAGCTGGATCGCGGACTTCAGGTACGCGGCTTTCCGCAGCGAGCGGAACTGGAACTGGGCGGTGATAGCGACCAGGTGGCGGCTCGAGTGCGGCCGTCCGCATACGCACGAGATCGTGGTACACACCGCCGTCATCGCGCAGACCTTGCGCTGCGATCGCCTGCGTTAGCCGGCCGGACACAGCTTTCCGGGACCTCGTCCCAGGTCTCGTCTCGGTAACTACTTTCCTAGAGAATACTCTTGGAGTATTCTCTCGGTTATGAGTGTTCCGCTGACACTGCTTGGCTTGCTTGAGCGGGGGCCAAGCCACGGGTACGACCTGAAACGGGACTACGACGCGTACTTCGGCCGGGGCAGGCCGCTGCGCTACAGCCAGGTCTACGCGACCCTGTTCCGGCTGGCCAGGGACGGCAAGGCGGTCGCCGGACCCGTCGAGCAGGAGGCCGGGCCCGAACGCCGACGGTACGTCATCACCGAGGCCGGCGTCGCCGACGTGGAGCGGTGGCTGGCCGAGCCGGTCGCGCCGGAGCCGGACCTGCAGAGCGAACTGTTCGCCAAGGTGGTGCTCGCCCTGATGCTCGGCAGGCCCGCCGACGGCTACCTGGACGCGCAGCGGGCGGCGCACCTGCAGCGGATGCGCGAGCTCACCGAGCTCAAGCAAGATTCTGACCCGCTCGGCGTCCTTCTCGCCGATCACGCGCTCTACCGATTGGAGGCTGACCTTCGATGGATCGATCACACCGCGGCCCGGCTGGACCTGATCGCGGGACAGGTACACCGGTGACCGCGGACCACGCCGCCGTCATCGCGGCTACCGGAACGAAGACGATCGTCGAGGCGCGGAACCTGGAGAAGTCGTTCGGCGAAACGCCGGCGCTGCGCGGCGCCTCGCTGACCGTCAGGCAGGGCGAGATCGTCGCGGTCATGGGGCCGAGCGGATCGGGCAAGTCCACCCTGCTGCACTGCCTGGCGGGCATCCTGGTCCCCGAGGCGGGCGAGGTCTGGTTCGGCGGGCAGCGGCTCGACTCGCAAAGCGACGACCGGCGCAGCACGCTGCGCCGGGACCGGTTCGGCTTCGTGTTCCAGTCCGGCCAGCTTGTCCCCGAGCTGACCGCGGAAGAGAACGTCGCCCTGCCGCTGCTGCTGTCCGGCACCCGCCGCGGCCCGGCGATGATTGCGGCCAGGAAGTGGTTCGGCACGCTCGGCCTTGACGGGCTTGAGCGGCGCAGGTCCGGGGAACTGTCCGGCGGACAGGCACAGCGCGTCGCGCTGGCCCGCGGCCTGGTCGCCGAGCCAGAGGTGCTGTTCGCCGACGAGCCAACCGGCTCCCTGGACTCGATGTCAGGGGAACTGGTGATGAACCTGCTCTCCGCCGCCGTCCGCGAGCACGGCACCACCGTCGTCCTGGTCACCCACGACGCCCGGGTCGCCGCCTACGCCGACCGCGAGGTCATCGTCAGGGACGGCAAGGTCAGCACGCTCACCGGAGCCCAGCCATGATCGGGCTCGGGCTGCGGCTGGTACTCAACGGCGGCCGCGAGGCGATCACCCGGCTGGTCATCCTGACCATCGCGGTCGGCCTCGGCGTTGGCCTGCTGCTGACCGCCGTGGCCGGGACCAACGCGGTCAACGCCTGGAACGACAGCCACGCCTGGATGTGGACCGGCACCTCATCCGTACCCGCGAGCCCGACGACGGCGGGCATCGCCCCCCTATGTTGGCACCCGTCCAATGACACCTTCAACGGCCAGACGATCGAGCGCTTCGACGTGGCCGCCACCGGCGCCTCGTCGCCGGTGCCGCCGGGCCTGTCCC
>Ga0126381_100006421_pt1 | contig 13001 bp, 9 predicted proteins | sample PanSoiMetPlot_28_FD_96465 | JGI IMG/M metagenome (GOLD analysis project Ga0126381, IMG submission 96465) | Tropical forest soil microbial communities from Panama - MetaG Plot_28 | ecosystem: Environmental > Terrestrial > Soil > Tropical forest > Bulk soil | place: Panama | collected 2016-02-17
GAGCGAACGCGGGAGCGGAGTGAGTTTCAATCGAGGAAAGGGATTTCCGAGATAGAAGGTAAAGCTGTGAGGGTAGCAGCGAGCGAACGCGGGAGCGGAGTGAGTTTCAATCCAGGAAAGGGATTTCCGAGATAGAAGGCAAAGCTGCGACGGAACTCGGGCAGCGATGGAGTTTCAAACCAGGAGGATATCAGGAACTTCTTGGCCTCCTGGCTTCCAGATTTGAATTTTATTCCTGCGTTCCTGCGTTCCTGATTTCATGGCTCCCAGATTAAATCTGAGGTAACGACTTGGCCACGCGTCGCAAATCGTCGAGCAGAATCTCCATGTCCCGCGATGTCGTCCGGTAATTCAAAACGCAACCGCGCAAGGCGAACCGGCCGCCAAGCGTGGTATTGGAAAGATATGAACTGCCGTCTCGCTGCAGAGCGACTAGCAGGCGTTCATTGAAAGCGTCGATCGCTTCAGACGATTGGTTCTTGAGCTGCGCCGGCAGGTGACGAAAACAGAAGATCGACAGATCGACCGGCGCGGCCATCTCAAAGTCATCGCTCGCTTGCACCATCGACTCGAGATGACGCGCACACGCAAGATTGCTTTCGATGGTCTCGCTCAACCCATCGAGGCCCACGCCTTTCAATAGCATCCACACTTTCAGTGCCCGAAAACGCCGAGATAATTCGGGTCCGTAATCCCAGCATACAAACGCTTCGTCTGCTTCTTCACCAAACATCCGGGTATATTCGGCCTCATGAGCAAAAGCAGCCCGCGCAGCGTCAGGATCTCGGTAGATCACACAGCCAACGTCTACCGGTAGATAAAGCCATTTGTGAGGATCCAACGCGATCGAATCCGCCTGCTCCATACCCGCGAACAATTTCCTCGCCGAGTCCGCCAGAATAGCGAATGCACCATAACTACCATCTACATGCATCCAGAGCTGGAACCGGTTCGCAACCTTTCGAATTTCGCCTAACGAGTCGACCGCGCCCGTATCCACGGTTCCGGCGTTACCCACAACGCAAAATGGAATGTACCCGGCTTCCAGATCAGAAGTGATTTTTGCGACGAGATCGTCTACCCGCATTCCGAAGCGTTCGTCGACCGCGACCTGCCGCAAGTTTTCCCGGGCGATTCCCAGGAGCGCCGCTGCCTTGGTGATGGAGAAATGCGTCGCGCTCGATGCATACATGCGCAACCGACCTAACGAGTCGTGTTTTGTCTGCCGCGCTGCGGCGAGCGCAGCAAGATTGGCCATCGATCCGCCGCTGACAAAGAGTCCGCCGGCTTCAGCGGGGAATCCGAGAATTTGGCGTATCCAATCGATCGTCACACGCTCGAGTTCGACCGGCGCCGGCGCGGAACGCCAGATCGTAAGATTGGCGTTCAAAGTCGAAGCGAGCAGATCGGCGAATGCGCCGATTGGCGTCCCAGGCGATTGCACGTAGCCAAACATCCGGGGATGCGCATTCTGACGGCTAAATGGAACGATCGCGCTGCGAAAAACTTTCAGCAGTTCATCAAAATCGGTTCCTGTGATCGGAAGCTTCGAGTCCAGCCCGCGTCGAATCTCGCGTGAAGACGTTTGCCGATACGCCGGGCGATCGCGGAGCCCGCCGAAATATTCAATTATGAATGCAGTGACCGAATCGCCCCAGTCACGTATCTCATCGGCAGACGGTTCAAGCATGTCCACGTATTACACGCGCAAGAATCGCGCATGCAAATTGCGGCTCCGGATATCTGGGGAGCGCACGCGCTCTCGCGTGCTGTTTTCGGCGCCTCGCCGAACAACTATTACGTATCTACTTCCAGGCGGTCTCGCTCTTCTCTTCGTAATGTTTGAACGCTGTGTCCAGGCCGCTAATCACTTCCGCAGTAGTTTCGAAGAGCGCCTGCGCTTTGGGCTCATCGATCTTGTTCATGTCGCCGCGCAGATGATCGATCAATTGGCGGAACTCTTTCCGAACATTCGCGGTATGCGCGCGCGGATCTTTTGATGCAATCGTTTCCATACAATGGGTTCGTCGGTCGAAGCACGTTCAGACGCATCCGAGTCCGTCGGTCTGGTGGTAGTTATTCGGATGGGGGTCGAAATTTTCTGAAAGATTTCGACTGGCCGTTACGAACTACTCTTGATGCTCCGCCGCTGTTGGCAGTGTTTTTGGCTGTTGATTCGTAATCTTTACTCTTTTCTTCTCGTGTGACGAGCGAATCAACGGCATCGCCTCAAAGTAATCTCGATCCGCGGTTTCGGGACCGAAAGCGGCAGCCCGGGCTCGATCTTCTTCGGGCCCTGGCAATTATCATCGTCGTCATTTACCACGCCGGTATCATGGGTTTTCCATTGCCGAATCGCGTCCATCGCTGGGGTTGGATCGGCGTAGACCTTTTTTTTGTTCTTAGCGGCTATCTGATAGGCGGCCAACTCCTGGCAGAGCTCGCGCGCAATGAACACGTGAATCTGGGCCGATTTTACGTGCGGCGCGCCCTGCGGATCATGCCGGCCTATTTCGTGATTCTCGGGATCTACTTTTTGCTTCCCGCATGGCGCGAGTATCCGGACATGGCTCAGCCGCTCTGGAAATTTTTGTTCTCCGTTCAAAACATAGCGCTGCACGGTGGCACCGCGTTCTCGCATGCGTGGTCACTCGCGGTTGAGGATCAATTTTATCTCGCGCTTCCGTTTCTTCTGCTGGTTCTCTTCTGGCGGCCTCGTGCTGCCATTATGCTTTCGTGTGTGATTCTTCTCGGTGGCATCCTGCTCCGCGCTTTCCTGGCTGCACAGAATCCGTCAATTGATGGCGGCGTTTCGTTCCGCGGGTTTCAGGCATGGATTTATTATCCAACCTGGACGCGGCTCGATCCGCTCGTCTTGGGAGTGTTGATTGCAGCGATCGAAAAATTTCGGCCTCAATTCTGGCAGCGGCTGACAAACTCGGCGATCTGGCTTTGGCTGCCTGCTCTCGTGCTGATTGTGTATGCACTCTGGCTCGGCGAAACGAAACACATCAATTTCAACGCCTGTGTCTGGCAGTTTCCACTCGTTGCGGCAGGCATGGCCGCGCTGTTGATCTGTGCCCTGAGTCCGCGTCTGCCGCTAAGGCGATTTGCGATTCCCGGAGCCGCGTTCATCGCCAGCATCGCTTATAGCGCCTATCTCGTGCAAAAACTCGCCATCCACGGCACAGCCGAACTCTGCCAAGCGTACGGTGTTGATACTCAATCCGTGCCCGCACTCATCGGCGTGGAACTTTCCGTTTATGCCACTGCGACGATTCTCTTTTTCACGGTGGAGCGACCCTTTCTACAGTTGCGCCGCCGTATCGCGCCGCGAAGGATCGCAAAACCTAATGCCCGGCGTATTGCGGTTCCGGAAGATAGAAAAACAGAATCCCAAGAATTACGTACACCGAGAGGAGTTGGACCCCTTCAATCCAGTTCGTCTCGCCGTCTTCGCTGATCTGAAACAGGACGTAAACGGAGACCACGACCGCGACGACTTCCGGCATCGTGAATTCCAGATCCATCGGTCGCCCGAAAAGGTAAGAGAGAAAAATCAGCACTGGCGCTACGAAAAGCGCGATTTGCATACTGGAGCCGATGGCGATGTTGACGGTCAGGTCCATCTTGTTCTTCATCGCCATCAGGATGGCGGTCGAGTGCTCGGCTGCGTTGCCCACAATCGCCACCACGATGACACCGACAAACACTTCGGTAAGCCCGACTGAGTCCCTGACGCTTTCGATCGTGCCGACCAGAAATTCTGACAGCACGGCGACGAAGGCAGTAGCGATGAGCAGGATGGCAATCGCCTTGCCGCGTGACCATTGCTGGACATTTTCTTCGGCGTGTTGGTGAGCGCCTTGGAAGAAATGTTTGTGGGTCCAGAGCGAGAAACCGAGCATAAAGAAATAGGTAAGGAATAAAACAACGGCGATGGCCAGAGAGAGCTTCTGCTCAATCAGGGCGCTCCAGCCGCCGGCGGTGCGGTCGGCGGCGCGATGAAAAACTGTCGGGATCACAAGACCAATCGCAGCGAGTGAGAGCGAGGTTACGGATGTCGTCACTGCGGTGCGATTGAAACGCTGTTCTTTATATTTTGTGCCGCCGAACAGAATCGAGAGGCCGAGCACTAGCAGCACGTTACCGATGATCGATCCGGTAATGGAGGCTTTCACCACATTGGTCAGACCTTTGGACAGGGCGATGCCGCCGATGATCAGCTCCGCGGCGTTTCCGAAAGTGGCGTTGAGCAATCCCCCCAGGCCTTCCCCTACACGCGCGGCCAGTGCTTCGGTGGCGCGTCCGATCCAGCCCGCAACCGGAATAATTCCCAGAGCGGAGAAAACGAACAGTGCAGTCGGACTGATGCCTCCGGGCCAGAAGCGCAGAAGGATCGCGAGCGGAACGAAAATAAGTAGCCAGTCGAGCGAGGGTTTGAGTTTCAGAGGTTTGAGAATCTCGCGACTTGCCTCACCTAATCAACCCGTCCCGCCAATTGAAATCAGCCTCAGTTTGAAGCGTGTAAGAAAATCAATATCGAATGTCACGCCTTGATTCTTCCTTCTTGATTCCTCTTTCTTAATTTTCCTGTTATACAAAAAGCGTCGTCTGCTTTGTTGCTGCAGCGCCGTGGTGTGTGCCGTATTTGGCGCAATCGCAAAGCGCTCTGTCGTAAAAAATTCATATAGAGCGCTTTGGTGGAACCGCCTAAGTTCATGCCCCGATGGCGGACGAACAGAAATCGAGACTCCGATTGGAGATTGCCCACGTTCTTTTCATCGACATCGTCGGCTATTCCAAATTGCGCATAAACGAGCAGAGCGCTCAGATTGAAAAGTTGCGCGAAATCGTGCGCGGGACTGAGCAATTCCGTGCCGCTGAAGCGGAAGGAAAGTTGCTGCGGTTGCCGACCGGTGACGGCGGCGCGCTTGCTTTCCGCAACAACCCGGAAGCACCGGTACTTTGCGCCGAGGAAATTGCCAAAGCGTTAAAGAGTCATCCCGAGATTCGGGTTCGCATGGGCATCCACAGTGGCCCGGTCAATGAAGTTACCGACTTGAACGAGCAGGCGAACATTGCCGGCGCCGGTATTAACATCGCCCAACGCATCATGGATTGCGGTGACGCCGGTCACATTCTGGTGTCGAAGCACGCCGCAGAAGACCTCGAGCAGTACGACCAATGGCAACCGTATCTGCATGATCTCGGCGAATGTGAAGTGAAACACGGCGAACGCCTGCACGTGGTAAATCTTTACACCAATGAAATCGGCAACTCCGCTGTTCCGGAAAAATTCGCGAGGAACCCAATTGCTGGACCAGTGCCATCTGCACTCAAGAAACGCCCCCCCTATTCGATCGTGGCGATGGCGATTGGTGCTCTGATCGTCGTAGGCGCCACCGGCCTGTTTTTGGCAACGAGAACCGCTTTCCAAAAAATGACCGGACGCGCGGGACCTGCGTCGCCGGTCTCGGAAAAAAGCATCGCCGTCTTACCGTTTCAGAACCTGAGCGATGATAAATCGAACGCGTATTTTACCGACGGCATCCAGGACGAAATTTTGACCCGGCTTTCCAAGATTGCCGCGCTCAAAGTCATTTCGCGCACCTCCACCCAAAAATACACGAGTACGCCCGACAATTTGCGTGAGATCGGCCACCAGTTGGGTGTGGCGAATCTTCTCGAGGGCAGTGTCCAAAAAATCGCTAATGCCGTGCACGTAAATGTCCAGTTGATCCGCGCTGCAACTGACGAGCATTTATGGGCGGAAAGCTACAACCGCACACTCGACGACGTCTTTGGAGTGGAAGGTGAGGTGGCCAACGCCATCGCCGACCAGCTCAACGCCAAGCTCACCGGCGCTGAGCAAAAGGCCGTTGCGGAAAAGCCCACCCAGAATGCGGCGGCGTATGACTCTTACTTGCGCGGGGTCGCAATCGACGATGCGCACACTCTTGAAACGACAGAACGTGTCGCTGCCCTTTATGCGGAGGCTGTTCAGCTTGATCCTCAATTCGCTCTGGCCTGGGCTCGCCTCGCCGTGGCGCGCAGCCAACTCTATTTCAATGGCCTTCATTTGCAGACGAACAGTGCTGCCGCGGTGAAAGATTCCGCGGACCGAGCAATGTCGCTCCAGCCGGAGCTCGGGGAAGCATGGCTCGCGCAGGGTGTTTATCGCTACCGTGTATTGCGCGATTTCCAAGGCGCGCTCCAATCGTACCAAGAAGCGCTCAGGCGTCTGCCGAACAATGCGTTTGTTCTTGAGCAGATGGCTCATCTGGAACGACGGCTCGGGCAAGCTGACGTTGCGCAAAAACATTATCAGACCGCCGCGCAATTGGATCCGCGTAACATCGGCATCCTTTTGACCTTGGCCGACACATTCCAGACGGTTCGTCGTTACGACGAGGCGCGGAGGATTCTTGATCGCGCTCTGGAGATCTCGCCCGGGAACGAGGCCGCACTCGCATTGAAGGCAGTCAGTTTCCAGGCACAGGGCCGGCTCAAGGAAGCTGCTGAGATTTTGGCGAAAGCTCCAGCAAATTCCCAGGACGAGGTCATTACCTTCGCGAGAGCGCAACAGCTGATCTTCGAGAGACGCTTCGATGAAGCGGTTGCGTATCTTCAGCAGCACACGCCCGCGGCATTTGCGAATGATCCGCGGACCTTAATGTTACTCGGCCAATGCCAGCAACTCGCCGGCAAAAATGACGAAGCTGAGGCCAGCTTCACGCGTGCGGTCGCTGCGATGAAGCCGACGTCTGACTCGGTTGTTGCCGTCGATGCGCGGCAGCTGCCAATTTATCTCGCCTGGGCCTACGTTGGTCTCGGCGAAAAGGAGAAGGCCCTGGAGCAGGCGCGCCATGCCATCTCTGATTACGACAGCGACGCTCTAGTTAAACCTTTCGCTGAACAATCTCTTGCCATTGTCCAGGCACAAACTGGCGAAATCGATTCGGCCATTGCCGCATTGCCGCATCTGCTTGAAGTGCCCAATGGCGTTACGGTCGGCAATCTTCGGATCGATCCACTCTGGGACCCGCTGCGCAAAGATCCTCGCTTCCAAAAGCTCGTTACGGAGCCACAGCATTAGTTAGGCATGACGCCCCAAAATCATTCAGAGCTGAAGTTTGAGATCGGTCATGTCCTCTTCATCGACATCGTCCGGTTTTCAACTTTGCTGATTAATCAGCAAAGTGAGCAACTCGAGACATTGAAAAGGATTGTGCGCGGGACGGAACAACTCCGCGCCGCCGAAGCCGCGGGACAGCTGCTTCGATTACCCACCGGCGATGGCGGCGCATTGGTGTTTCGTAACAGCCCCGAAGCACCGGTCCTCTGCGCTCTCGAAATCGCCAAAGCGTTAAAGAACCACCCCGAACTGCATGTCCGCATGGGAATTCACAGCGGTCCCGTCAATGAAATCGCTGACCTTAACGAGCAGGCCAACATCGCCGGCGCCGGGATCAACATCGCGCAGCGCGTAATGGATTGTGGCGACGCCGGCCACATTCTGCTTTCAAGGCACGTTGCCGAGGACTTCGAACATTATCCCCGCTGGCAGCCGTATTTGCATCCGTTAGGTGATTTCAAAGTGAAGCATGGCCAGGTCGTCTCGGTAGTAAACTTCTACAATCACGACATCGGAAATCCCGCCGTCCCGGAAAAATTGACCATGGGCGTGATTGCTGAAACAACGCCGTCTGCAATTAAGAAACGGCCTCCTTATTTGATCGCGGCAATTATCATGGCCGCATTAATCGTCCTCTGCGCGGGCGGCCTCTTTTTCACCAGAAGAACCATCCACATAACGGGAGGAAGCGGACCTGCGTCATTGATCCCGGAAAAAAGCATTGCAGTCCTTCCGTTTGAGAATCTGAGCGATGATAAATCGAACGCGTATTTTACCGATGGCATCCAGGATGAAATCCTGACCCGGCTCTCCAAGATTGCCGCGCTCAAAGTGATCTCGCGCACGTCGACGCAGAAGTATAAGAGCGCGCCCGATAATTTGCGTGAGGTCGGGCAACAATTGGGTGTGGCAAATCTTCTCGAGGGCAGTGTGCAAAAAATCGCAAACGCGGTGCATGTCAATGTTCAGCTGATTCGCGCCGCAACGGACGAGCATCTTTGGGCAGAAAGCTACAACCGTAAACTCGACGATGTATTCGGAGTGGAAGGAGAAGTGGCCAGTGCCATCGCTGATCAATTACAAGCTAAACTTTCCGGCGCTGAACAGAAGGCCGTCGCCGAAAAGCCAACACAAAACGCTGCCGCCTACGACGCTTATCTCCGCGGCCTCACGATTGAGCATAACAATTACAACTACGACGCGTACGTGCAGGCCGATCGCAATTATCAGCGTGCCGTGGAACTGGATCCAAATTTCGCGCTCGCCTGGGCCCGAATGGCGATCTTGCGAAGCTTTCTCAATTTCAATGCCATCGACCTGAACACGTATACGGCCGATTCGGTGAAGCAGGCAGCCGATCGCGCCATGGCTCTTGCCCCCGATGCCGGTGAATCGTGGATCGCACTGGGTTCGTATCGCTATCGCATTTTACGCGACTTCAACAGCGCGCTCGCCGCTTACGATGAAGCGCGAAAACGACTGCCGAACAGCGCGCTGGTATGCCAGTATCGCGGATTCATTCTGCGGCGACTTAATCGATGGCAGGAAGCCGAAACCAGCTTCAAAAAAGCAATCGAACTTGATCCGCTCGACGTCCAGTTACTGACCGCGGTCGGGAACGAGTTTTATCTGTATTTGCGGCGGTTCGACGACGCGGTGGCCAGTATTGATCGTGCTTTGGAAGTCTCACCCGAGGCCGCGGGTGAGCACGCTAACAAAGCGCGGGTGTTGCTAGCGGCAGGCCGGATTGATGAAGCGCGCCAGGAGCTTGCGCTAGTCCCGGATGGCGTGCTGGATGACTGGGTTGTCGCGTCCCGCATCACTCAGGCCATGTATGAACGGCGTTTCAATGATGCGATTGATATCGTGGAGCGAAAGATAAACTCGCTCGCGCCGAATCAACCTCTCGATTCGTTCGCAAAAGTATTCCTCGTGCAAAAGGGCCAGTGCCAGGAGTGGTTAGGCCAGCATGACGCGGCGCGACAGACGCTCGAACGCGCAGTGCGCGAGATCAAACCTACACCGGATAGTGTTGTGAGGGCCGACGCAAACAACACACCGATCACGCTCGCTCTCGCGTACGCCGGTCTTGGAGACAAAGAGAAAGCTTTGCAGCAGGCGGCGCAGGCGGTGAAAGATTATGACGGCGACGCAGTCAATCAGCCACAAAATGAAGTAGTGCTTGCGCAGATCCAGGCGCGCTTTGGCGATATCGACTCGGCCATCGCCGCGTTCCCTCATCTCCTTGAAATTCCGGCCGGAATCACGGTCGCGGATCTGAAATTGAATCCGCTCTGGGATCCGTTGCGCAAGGACCCGCGGTTCGAAAAGCTCTGCCAAAGCCCTGACAAATGAACGAAGTTGGATGCTAGAAGGTTCGCTAGTCGCTGCCTGTCGCGTTTGTAAGTCGCTATCTAACAACAAACCCTGCGTCCCAGGCGGGATTTACCGGCGTCGCTTGAGAAGCAACGACCCGCCAACTTCCATCACCTTTCAACCACAGTTCTTTCCAACGAAGACTGAATCGGTAACGCTTGCCCTGCCGGCGTTCCGTTATCTTTGATAGCCCCGATGTTAACGCGCAATTTTCAAACACGCTGACTTTAAGATCAGCGAGGTCGAAAGATTCGATATCCGCAATGTCGCTAGATCGGTCCGCGAAATACTCATCGCGATTTTTTACGGTCCCGTCAGGTTCGATAAACGCAAAATTCGGCGCCACAATCGCATCCAGGAGCTGCCTGTCTTTCGTCTTCAAAGCCCGTGCCCAATCATCTTCCATCTTCAAGATTTGCTGCTCATCCGATAATGGCTGTTGGGTATAGCCAGACGAAGCCATGAACATGAGAACTAGCAGCGGGGCGATCTTCATAAATTTCCTACTGTTGGGATGTTCGTCTCTAAACGAAACAGAGTTGCAAGCGCCGGCAAAGTTCGTTCTGTCAAAGTCCTAACAAATGAACCAAATTCTTGTCCCATGTCTGTCGCGCTACTCTATGAACCCTGCGATTGCCGCTTTTGCATCTGCTCGAAATAATGAATGAAGCTGACGGGATCAGCAACATAGATGGTGAAGCCGCGATGGGTAGCGGCGAGTGAGTTGGGAAACAAATGAGTTTCAAAACCGCCGCCTTGTTTGGTGTTGCAGCGCTATGCTGTGTTCCGTGTTTCGCAAAAGAGCAAAGCACTGATGAGCAGCTCCGAGCCATCTATACGGAGGAATGGAAATGGCGACTGGAGCAATTTCCCGGGCTCGAAGGAGTCGAAAAACCGGTTGCCGATCGTCTGCCGAAAGTCGATCCGGCGACACAGGAGATGCGGCTACGTTACTGGCAGGATGCGCTGCACAAGCTCGATGGGATCCCGCGCGATCAGCTGTCCCCGGAGCAGCAGATCAACTACGATGTTTATCGGCCGGAAATCGAGAATTTCGTTGCCGATCAGAAATTCCGCGACTTTGAAATGCCGGCCAACTCGGATTCTGCTTTCTGGAGCGATTTAGGCGAAACGGCGCGGCGACCTTTCAAGACGTTGACGGATTACAAGAACTGGATCGCCCAGATGCGCGCCATCCCGCGTTATTTCCGCGAACAAACGGCGAACATGCGGGCGGGGCTTGCGCGCGGCCTCACGCCGCCACGTCCCACTTTGCAGGGACGCGAAAAATCCATTGCCACGGTTGCAGAGGGCAAACCCGAAGAGAGTCTGCTCTACACACCATTTCGGGAACCGATGGTGGGAGTTCAGTCGGCCGATCAGGAGAAGCTCAAGTCGGAAGCCGCAAAGGTGATTCGTGACGTCGTGCAGCCTGCCTACGCGGACCTCCTCAAATTCTTCCGCGACGAATATGTGCCGAAAACTCGCACGACGCTTGCGGCGGAAGAGCTGCCGGACGGGAAAAATTACTATCGCCAGAAAATTCGCGAGTTTACCACGCTCGATAAATCACCCGACGAAATTCACCAGATCGGTCTCGCGGAGGTTGCCAAATTACATCAGCAGATGATCGACGCGATGCACGAAGCCGGGTTCAAAGGCGATTTTCCGGCATTCCTGAAATTTCTTCGTGACGATCCGCAGTTTTACGCCAAAACGCCGCAGGAACTACTCAATCGCGCCGCGTGGATTGCGAAAGTATTCGACGGCAAAACGTCGCAATACTTTGGGTATCTGCCGCGCATGCGTTTCACCATTAAACCGGTCCCAGCCGATCTGGCGCCTTTCTATACTTCCGGCCGTGGCGGCCCGGGCGTTTATCTCCTGAACACATACGACCTGCCTCATCGCCCGCTCTACAATTTGCCTGCGCTGACCCTGCACGAATCCGCGCCAGGACACGCATTCCAGATCCCGATCGCGCTCGAGCACAAGAACCAGCCGGACTTTCGGCGATTCGATTACATTTCCGCGTACGGCGAAGGTTGGGCCCTTTATTGTGAAAAGCTGGGCCAGGAAATGGGAATGTACGAAACGCCATACGAGCGTTTTGGGATGCTCGGTTATCAGATCTGGCGCGCTGCGCGGCTGGTGGTAGACACTGGCATTCATTCGAAGGGCTGGACGCGCGAGCAGGCGCTCAAGTATATGCACGATTACACCGCGCTACCCGAGCATGAGATTGAAACCGAGGTGGACCGTTACATCGCCTGGCCTGGACAAGCCCTTTCTTATTACATGGGTGAGCTCGCGATCGTGAGTGCTCGCGAAAAGGCGGAAAAAGCGCTTGGGGAAAAATTCAACATTCGTGCGTTCCACGACGCCGTGCTCGAGCTCGGCTCGGTTCCGTTGCCCGTTGTAACAGCGCGCATCGACCGTTTCATCGCTGAAAGCGGCAAGGGTCCGTACCCTGATATGGAGTGAGCGGCGCTGCTCTGGCCTAACGACCGTCTGACTTGAGCTTGATCGGCATTTGTTGAGACCGCGGACCGGATAGAATCTCACCGCCCCCGGAGATCGATTTGCATCACGACGGCCGCCTTGCCGAAGTAGTTGGTCCGTTCGACGACTTGCCAGCCAAGTTTGTCATAGAGCCGCTCGGCTGAATGGGTCCAGAGATAGAGTTGCGGCACATCCAATCGCCGAGCTTCTTCGGTGGCGCGCTGCATCAGCATCGTTCCGACACCGTGGTTTCTCCATTTCGGGAGCACCAAAAGTCCGCCCAACCAGGGGTCCAGATCCGGCCGGGTATCCATATCGTGAAACTTTAGCGACACCATGCCGACGAGTTCACGGGAGTCTACCGCCAGTCCGGTCAAAGACTGGCCGTGGCGAGCTCGGACCGCGACGAGCGCCAACGGCAGTCCATCGGTGTTCATTCGGTCCCGATAATTCTTCACTGAGTGCTCCAAAGTTTGTTTGCGCTGCTCATAAACTTCTGGCCACTCTTTCCACGACAATCGCGCCAGCTCGTTGACGAGTTCCGGACAATTGGCGAGATAATCAATGGCGATATTCGCTCCAGTCATCACCGAATCTGTTTCGGTGTCGCAGAGGCTGCAAATGTCGCGGCTGAGATTGAAACCGAGGCCGACCGTTAGGAGTGAGCACGCAGCTGTAGCCGGCGGCGGTGACGCCGGCTTTTATTATCCGTACGGGATCACCAACCCCAAGGGCCCCAGCCCCACCACGGGTTCCACCACCAAGGGCCCCAGCCCCACCACCATGGAAAGCCGGAGTCGCCGATAAAGACGACGTTGTTGAAGTTGTTGAATCGGTTGAAGCGATTGAAGCGATTGAAGCGATTGAAGCGATTGAATCGGTTGAATCGGTTGAAGTGGTTAAATCGGTTGAAGCGGTTGAATCGAGGATTCCGAACGAAACGGCCATCATTGAAACGGTTGAACTGACCAAACCGATTAACTCC
>Ga0126381_100006422_pt1 | contig 13000 bp, 11 predicted proteins | sample PanSoiMetPlot_28_FD_96465 | JGI IMG/M metagenome (GOLD analysis project Ga0126381, IMG submission 96465) | Tropical forest soil microbial communities from Panama - MetaG Plot_28 | ecosystem: Environmental > Terrestrial > Soil > Tropical forest > Bulk soil | place: Panama | collected 2016-02-17
CACGGGGATATAATGCTCTTCGGCGGCGGCGCGCGATCGCTGGCCGCAGCCGAGCCGCGGTATCAGGCGCGCGAAACCTGACCCTGACGCATGTGAATCTCGGTGATCGCCTGGCGCGCTTCGGCACGCGGATCCACCGCCAGTTCGCATTGATCGTTGAAGATCATCACCGCACGGTCCCCCGCCGAGTAAGGCCGCCAATGTGGCAAGCCAGAGACATTGGGGTCGCCGGTTCGGGCGAAATGCGTCCAGGCGCGACTCATCTTGTCGGCCAAGGGGTAGCGGTCCCTGCCTGTGCCCGTGATCACATCGTCGGTGGCTCCGTCGAGATTGTCGAACACATACGAGACTTCCAGCGTATGCGGCACGCCCAGCTTGCCGTCACGCACCGGCGTGGGTTTCTCGAAGTGATAGACGTAGGCAGGTGCGCCTCGCAGCGCGGCCTTGCGCTCGGCGGTGAGCGCCACATTGGCAGTGAGCCAATTGTCGCTGGCGATGATTTGATAAAGGCGCACATTCGAGGTGCCGGCAAAATCGCGTTTGTAGAGCGCAATCAAATTTTCCACTTCACTGTCTTCTACCCTCAGCGTGCGTTTGAGGTCGGTGCGCAATGTTGCGTCATCGATGGCGTCCAGCGGTGTGGTGTTGAGAAAGGTGATTTCGGTCAGGGTCGAGCCCAGGATCATTGGTACATCCGCCGACAAGGAAGGCGCCAGGGGATCGAAGGGACCATTGCCGGAAACCAGGCTGCGGTGGTCCAGAACCGGTCCAAAGCGCCCGGCGGGGCCCATTGGTCCGAGCGCGGCGACTATCTCGCCAAATGGAATCTGCTGCAACCGATCCACATTGCTGACGCCAAGCTGGGCCATCAGGCGAGACGCGATGTCCGTCGCCTCGTCGGGCGGAATCGCTTTCAACGCCACGCCGCTCTCAGCGATCACGCGATGAAACCGTCCCGCCGCCTGTGGCATCGCCATCGCTGTGGTGACTTTGCTGCCGCCACCCGACTGCCCGAATATGGTGACATTGCCAGGATCGCCGCCGAATTCCGCGATATTGTTCCTCACCCATTCCAGCGCCGCCACAATGTCGAGCATGCCTACATTTCCGCTGTCGGCATATTTTTCACCCCCCAACTTGCCCAGATAGAGAAAGCCAAAGGCATTGAGGCGGTGATTAAGCGTCACCAGCACCACATCGTGCCGCTTCGCCAGATTGGCGCCGTCATAGCGGATGTTGCCGCCCGAACCGCCGGTGAAGCCGCCGCCATGGCACCACACCATCACCGGGCGTTTCATCCTGTCCCCAAGGGCCGGCGTCCAAATATTCAGACAGAGGCAATCTTCGCCTTGCGGGGTGCGGTCGAGCGCCACCACTTCTTCTTCCATGAAGCCGGTGGCATCGGTCTGTGGTGCGCGATGGCCTAGCGCGAGTGCGTCGCGCACATCGCTCCAGGGCGCGGGCGGCGTGGGCGGCAGGAAACGATTCGGGCCCGAGGTTGGCGCGCCATAGGGGACGCCCTTGAAAATATGAACCGATCCGTCGCTGACCCCTCGAATTTTTCCATATCGAGTGATGGCAATTGATGGGGCAGCCCAGGCGCGGCCTGTGCTCAACAATGCCCCCGTGGCTGCCGCGCCCGCCAGCACACCGCGGCGATTAGGTCCCTGATTGATTTTCTCGCTCATGGCGTTCCCCTTTCGAAAGTATAGGGACCGGGCGAGCTCCCCTGTAAAGCGAAGATCATGGCGGCGCTCAAGGCGCTACCTGGCCCCGAACAGATCGAGTTCGTCCGCTTGCGCAAGATCGTGGACGCTGCCAATTCGGGCGCGCGCATTCAGACGCTGGAGCAGGCCGGCTACATGGAAGCCCGCGCGCTTCCGGTTTCGCACGTTCTGCCGATCAAAAATGGGATGTGGCCTGGCGCGCCCGGAGAGATTCGAACTCCCGGCCCTCAGATTCGTAGTCTGATGCTCTATCCAGCTGAGCTACGGGCGCTTTGGCCAATGCCGAAGGCCGCGAACCTATTGATGCGCCTTCCCAAAGGCAAGCAAATCCGCCGGGCCTGCCGGAGCGGCGCGCCGCTCTATTGGCGAATCGCTTCCCTCACGCGGCGTATTGCCGCCAAGTCCTCACGTCGATTGTGTAAAACGGCAAAATCCATTCGTCGATACTTGTCCGATTCTATAGGCCCCGTTAAGACTCAGGCCGGTAAGACTCAATGAGTGCATCTTGGCCTTCGGCCAAGCGGGTTGGGGTAGCGTGCCGCCCTCCTTTGTCAGGGGCAGGGGCGCCGGCAGCGGAGAGCAAAATGAGCGGACATCTAGCCAACCAGAGGCTCAAATCGGGCCTTTTCTTGGCCTGCATGCTGACAGCGAGCCTAGGGCTGACCGCCTGTTCCGATATCGATGAAATGTTCGGCACCAGCGGCACCGAGATGGCCGCAACAGCTCCGCAGGCGCCCGGCGCGCAGGGAACTGCAGCAGCTGGTGCCGCGACGGCTCCGCCCACAGCCGAAGCGCCTGCAGCCGCCAACAACGCTCTGGTCGCCACCATCACCCCCGTCACCATCGAGCAGGGCCCCGATACAGGCACCGCCGTCAACAAAACAATCCAGAGCCTCAGAGGCCAGATGACGGGTATTGAGGGCAAACTTGCCGCCAATGCGCAGCGCCTGGCCGATCTCAGGAATGGGGGAGCGGGTGCCGCAGGCGCCTATCAGGATGCCAAGGCCCGCATCACGACCAGGCTCCAGGTAGGTACCACCAAGGGCAATCCCGAATTGGTGAGCGAATGGAATAGCGCCCAGACCTCGCTGGACAGCCTCTCTGCCAACATCAATCAGTTGAGCGCGCTAGGCACAGATGTGGCGTCAGACTCTTCCACCGCGCATTTCGTGCTGGACCAGATCTCGGCCACATTCAACGTGTCGGGCGCCGTGGATGAAGACCATCGCCAGCTTTCGCTCCTGGAAGACGAAACCAATCAGACCATCGTTCTGATCGACCGGCTGCTTGGCGAAGTATCGAGCGACGTACAGCGCCAGACCGCCTATGTCGCCAATGAGCGGACCAACCTTACCGTGCTGGCCAGCGCCATCAAGAATGGCGAACTCTATGGCGGCACTCCTGGCCTTCCCGCTGCTGTCGCCAATGGCACGCTCCAGCTTTCATCTGCCGGCACGCCGCTGGTCGTGGTCCGCTTCGACCGGCCGAATGTGGATTATCAGCAGATTCTCTACGCCTCCTTGAACCAGGCGTTGCAGGCCCGGCCCAACGCGAGTTTCCAAGTGGTGGCGGTTTCGCCGACTCGCGGCAATGCCGCTTCGGTGCAGATCGCCCAGACTACGGCCCGCCGCCATGCCCAGGAGGTGGTGCGCTCGATGACCGATATGGGCGTGCCGGCCTCGAGGGTGACTGTGGCGTCTTCGACCGACCCCGCAGCGGCCGCCAGCGAAGTCCGCGTCTTCGTACGGTGAGGAGCGATCGCTGAAATGCGGGCGAAACGGTTCGGTGAGCCGTTTCGCGCGACTAACCAGCTTAGGCGAGCGGCAGTGGATATTTATTTTTCAGCGACCACGAACAAACGCTCGAAGGGAAAAAGCGTGCTGCCATCGGCGCGGCGTGGATAGGCTTGATTTAATTTCGCCTTGTAGAGCGCGATAAACGCGTCACGTTGTTCGCCCACAAGCGCATCCAGGAACGGTCGAAGGCCCGTGCCGGAGACCCAGCGATAGACCGCATCTTCGCCTTCCATCACCTGCAGATATTTGGTTTGCCATATGTCGAGAGAGGGAGCGTGCGGCTTGAGGAGGGCGTAATAATCCTTCGCCCTGCCACGTTCGATCTCGCGCACGGTGGAAAGTCTTTCGCGCCAGCGCGGATCCTGCGCGGTTTCTCGCATCAGGCGATGGGACGGCGCGTCGAAATTGACCGGCACCTGAAAGGCGAACGTGCCGCCTGCTTTCACGAAGCTGATCAGGCGCGGCAACAGCCTGTCCTGCCCTGGGAGCCATTGCAGCGTGGCGTTGGAAAAAATCACATCATAAGGCTGAGCGGGGGCCCATTCCGCCAGATCGGCCTCCACCCAAGTAGCGGTGACGCCGCTGGCGCTGGCCTCGGCCAGCATGGCCGGCGAATTGTCCAAACCTTCCAAATAGGTTTTGGGCCAGCGGGCAGCCAGAAGGGCAGTGGAGTTGCCTGGGCCGCAGCCCAGATCGATCACCCGCGCCGGATTCTCGGCCCGGATCCTGGACAGAAGTTCGGCCGCCGGCCTGGTCCGCTGTTCGGCAAAAGTTAGGTAGGTCGAAGGGTTCCACGACATGGATGGGTTCTTGTAAGCTAAATACGAACTTTTGAGCTTGTAATTTTATTGCGCAGACGCATCTGACGGTGGTTGACAGGGCTGGCCTGGAGCCATAGAACCCGCGCTCTTTTCGCCAAGGAACGCCCCATGAAGCGCACCTATCAGCCGAGCAAAATCGTGCGCAAGCGCCGTCACGGCTTCCGCTCGCGAATGGCCACAGCCGGCGGCCGTAGGGTCCTGGCCCGCCGCCGCGGCCATGGCCGCAAGAAACTTTCGGCCTGAGGTCAAAGGACTGCGCATCGCCCGCTTGAGGAAGCGCGCCGATTTTCTAGCGGCTTCACGTTGCTTGCGCCGGGTTTCCGGCGTGGTGACGCTGGAAATTGCGCCCACGCCCGACCTGGCCCGCGAACCGGAGACGCTTAGACTGGGTTTCACGGCCAGCAAAAAGATTGGGAATGCGGTCGCCCGCAACCGTGCGAAAAGGCGGCTTCGGGCCGCGGCATATGCGCTACTTCCCCTTTCAGGGCGGCCTGGCCATGACTATGTTCTGGTCGCCCGCGCGGGCATTCTGACCCGTGATTTCGCGGCCCTGAAAGGTGACATCGCCGAGGCGGCACGAGCGGCGCACCGTAAGCTGGATGCACCGGCTCTTTGATGATGAGTCCGTTTGAGACCATGAGAACAGTCCTGACGCGCTTCGTGACCGGCCTGTTATGCGCGCCGATCCATTTTTATCGCCACTTCATCTCGCCACTGGCCCCGCCCTCGTGCCGGTTCCAACCCAGCTGCTCGGCCAATGCGCTGGAGGCGATCAAGGTCCACGGCCCCGCCCGAGGCCTTTTTCTGGCAGCACGGCGGCTCTCGCGCTGCCATCCCGTTTCCTGGCTCGGCGGTTCGTCGGGCCTCGATCCCGTTCCTCTTTGCAAGCATCCCAGGCCATGAACAACAATCGCAACAACATGTTTCTCGCCATCGCGCTTTCGGCGCTGGTGATCTTCGCCTGGCAATTTTTTGTGGTTCGTCCCGAGATGAAGGCCCAGCAGGCGCATCAGGCGGCTCTGGCCCATCAGCCGAAAACACAGCCGCAACCAGGGGAGCCGGCGGCCAATGTGCCGGGGATGGCCGTTTCGTCCACCCATATGAGCCGCGACGCAGCTCTCAAAGCGGCGGGCCCCCGCGTGGCGATCGACAGCCCCTTGCTGGACGGCTCGATAGCGCTCAAGGGCGCCAAGTTCGACGATCTGAGACTTAAGAAATACCGCGAGACCACCGATCCCAAGAGCCCGGAGATCGTGCTCTTGGCGCCCAAGAGCACCGATTATCCTTATTATGCGGAGTTCGGCTGGGTTGGTGGCGCCGATATGCCGTCCGACCAGAGCCTATGGAAGCAGGAAGGAAGCGGCGCGCTCTCGCCTGGCCATCCGGTGACGCTGACCTGGGACAATGGTCATGGCCTCGTCTTCACGCGCGTCATTTCGGTCGACGACCAATATATGTTCACTGTCACCGACAGCGTGACCAACGATGCCGGCAGCGCACAGACGCTTTATCCCTTCGCCTATGTCGCGCGCGAGGGTGTGCCCAAGGAGCAGACCAGTTGGGTATTGCATCAGGGCTTTGTCGGCGTCGCTAACGGCAGCGAGAGCGACGCTGATTACAGCGATTTCAAGGACGAAGGGACACCGCCCAAGACCTTCTCCTCCACCGGAGGTTGGGTTGGCGTCACCGATAAATATTGGATGGCGGCGGTCATCCCACCCCAGAATGAGGTCTTCAACGCCGCCTATCTGGGTTCGACCACGCCCGGCGACGTCAAGGCTTATCAGGCCAACTACCGTTTGCCCGCGCTCACAATCGCGCCCGGTGGCAAGGCGGAAGTCACCCATCGCCTTTTCGCGGGAGCCAAGGTGGTGGACATTTTGCGCGGCTATGAGACGTCGCAAGGCATCGCCCGGTTCGACAATGCGGTCGATTGGGGCTGGTTCTGGTTCCTGACCCAGCCTTTATTCTGGCTGCTCGATCTTTTCTATAAATTCATCGGCAATTTCGGCCTCGCCATTCTGATGCTCACGGTCGTGGTGAAGACCCTGTTCTTCCCGCTCGCCAATGCTTCGTTCAAATCAATGAGCAAGATGAAGAAGGTGCAACCGCTGATGGAAGAGATCCGCAAGCGGCACAAGGAGGATCCGCAGCGCCAGCAGCAGGAGATGATGGAGTTGTATAAGCGCGAGAAGGTCAATCCGCTTGCCGGATGCCTCCCGATGCTGATCCAGATTCCGGTGTTCTTCTCGCTTTACAAGGTGCTCTATGTCACCATCGAGATGCGCCAGGCGCCGTTCTTGGGCTGGATTCACGACTTGTCGGCGCCGGATCCCACCTCGATCCTCAATCTGTTCGGGCTATTGCCTTATCACATTCCGGCTTTCATGCCGGTCTATCTGTCCATCGGCATCTGGCCGATCCTGATGGGCATCACCCAATTCATTCAGACTAAGCTCAACCCCGCACCGACCGATCCGGTGCAGGCCAAGATGTTCACTTTCATGCCCATCATCTTCACTTTCATGTTCGCCACCTTCCCGGCGGGACTGGTGATCTATTACACTTGGAACAATCTTCTTTCGGTGACGCAGCAATATGTGATCATGCGGCGCGAAGGCGTGAAGGTGCATCTGTTCGAGAATTTGAATTTGAGCCGGGCGGATTGAGTTGGCGGGGGCGGATATGATGGGCGCGGATGAGGAATTCGCGCGCAAATTGTTCGCCGGGTCCTGCGATTTCTTCTGGGGCACAGGCAATATCAGGACCCTGCCGCCGGAAAGCCTGCCAGAATTGGCCTTCGTAGGCCGCTCCAATGTCGGCAAGTCGAGCCTTATCAACGCGCTCACGGGCAGGAAAACATTGGCCCGCGTTAGCCAGACGCCCGGCCGCACCCGCGAGATCAATTTCTTTAATCTTGGGAAGAAGCTGATCCTGGTGGACCTGCCCGGCTATGGTTACGCCAAAGCTTCCAAGCAATTGGCGGCCGAATGGCAGAGCCTGATATTTGCCTATCTTAGCGGCCGCGCCTCCCTCAAGCGGGTACTGCTTCTGATCGACGCCAGGCGCGGGGTGATGGAAAGCGATCAGGCCGTAATGGAATTGCTGGACGGCGCCGCCGTCTCTTACGGTCTGGTCCTGACCAAGGGCGATGAGCTTAGGCCTCTGGAGGGCCAAACCACATTGGTCGAAACGGCGAAGGAGGCCGCCAGACACACCGCCGCCTTGCAAGAGATTCATCTGACGTCGGCCCAATCGGGCAGCGGGCTGAACGAATTGCGCCAGAGTATCGTGAAACTCGTTTAGCGTATTGGTTCAGGCTTTCTTACCCGCACGGCGAATGATGTCATCCTGCGGACTTGCCCACGCCGGTGGACAGATAGGGCAAAAAATAGCGCGCCAGCTGCCAACTATTGGCGACTGGCGCGCTCCCGCGTATAAGGCCCCGATTTCCCGGGCTTATGCTGAGATGGCGGACGAAGGCGAAGAAAAAAATCTGCGGCTGATGGCGCGCTGGCGCCAGACCGGCCGCGTGCTTGTCGAAGCCCTGCCATTCATTCTCAAATACGACCAAAAGACCATCGTGGTGAAGTATGGCGGCAACGCCATGACCGGCACAGGCACCGACGATTTCAGCCAGGACATCGTGCTGATGAAACAGACCGGAATCGATCCGGTGGTGGTTCATGGCGGCGGCCCTCAGATCGGCGCGATGTTGAAAAAACTCGATATCCACTCGAGTTTCGTTGATGGACTGAGGGTCACCGATCAAGCGGCGGTGGATGTGGTCGAAATGGTGCTGACAGGCTCGATCAATAAGCAAATCGTTACGTCGATCAACGCCGCAGGCGGGCGGGCGGTAGGACTCTCCGGCAAGGACGGAAATCTGGTGATAGCCCGGAAGCTGGAACTGGCCAAGATAGATGCCGTCACCGGCGAGGCTATTATTCAGGATCTGGGCTTTGTCGGTGAACCGCAAAGCATCAATCCCGAAGTGCTCTACACCATGATGAAGTCGGAGATCATTCCGGTGATCGCACCGATCGGGGTTGGGCCCAAGGGCGAGACCTACAACATCAACGCCGACACGGTGGCTGGCGCCGTAGCAGGAGCCGTGAGGGCGGAACGCTTGATCCTGCTCACCGATGTAGAAGGCGTACTCGACCAGGACAAGAAGCTGATCGCGCGGCTTACCGCCTCGGAGGCGCGAGCCCTGATCGACAATGGCACTATTTCCGGCGGCATGATTCCCAAAATCCGCACTGCCATCGAGGCGGTCGAAGCCGGCGTGAACGCGGCGGTGATCCTGGACGGGCGCATTCCCCATGTGCTCTTGCTCGAACTATTCACCGAGCACGGCGCTGGAACGCTGATCACCGCCGGATGATGCGCGACGCCGCATGGGTTCTGGTGATGGCGTGTCTTGCATGCAACTCGCCGGCCCAAGCCGCGCTCAATCTCTGCAACCGCACTAGCTATATTCTCTATGCCGCGACTTCCTCGATGGGTTCCGGCTCGGCCACCCATGGCTGGATCCGCATCGCGCCGGGCGATTGCCAGCTTGCACTTCCGGAAAAGCTCACCGCGCAGAGCTATTTGGTCTATGCGCGCTCTTCATTGGCCTATTCGGGACCGCAGCGTGCCTGGGGCGGCAATTTTCCTTCCTGCGTCACCGAAGGCGATTTTACCCTGCACCAGAGTGTCCCCGCTCCTTATTGCGCTGGCGGCCAGGCTTACTCGGTGCCGTTCGCAGTGGTCGACACCCATAAGCGGGCGGACTGGACCATGACTTTCGACGACCAGCCCGCCTATCCTACCCTCGAGGCGGCGCAATTGGCCGGAGTGAAGCGCTTGCTCAAGGATAATGGCTACAAAATTGTCGCGATCGACGGCAAGCCGAGCAAGTCAACCGAAATCGCGCTCAACGACTTTCGCAAGGCGATGCATTTCTCTACCCAAGCGGGAAATGTGGAATTATTCGCAGCACTAGAGAACCAGGCCCGCAAGCGCGGTCAAGCGCCTCAAGGCTATACCGTCTGCAATGACGACAAGAATGATATGGCGGCGGCCGTCGCACAATTGGAGCACGGCACAATGGTGAGCCGCGGCTGGTGGCGGGTGGCGGGTGGCGCTTGCGCCCGTCTCATCACCGCGCCATTGGACCAAGCCGCTATTTGGCTCTTGGTCGAACGGCCAGGTGGCGCCGCCTTGGTAACAGGGCCCGATCAATTCTGCGTCAATACCGAGAAATTCGAGATCAAGGGACGGGATCAATGCCATAAGCGCGGTCTCGCACAGGCCGGTTTCGCCCGCACACCGACCGCAGGTGTGAATGGGCGCATCGTCCATGTAGATGCGACTGGGATATTGCCTCAGGGTGCGATGCCAAAATAGGAGAGATGCCAGCGCATCTCTTCCTTGCTCAACGGGAAATTGACCCCGCCGCGGGCCGGCAGCAACTCATGGCCCGGTAGTTTCATGATCGAGGTTTGAATCCGAAATGCAGTGCGCATGCTGAGATGAGCATGCCAGCATAGCGCCAACAGCGGCTTGGCGCTGTGCTGATCGAGAAGCTTGCGCACGGTGGACTCCGACACGCGTGCCAAGTCCGCCAGAGCCAATATCACCTCATCGCGCCGGCCCGCCAGCGCCGCATTCTCGACAAAGCCGTCGTCAAGGGCTCGCGCCTCTTTGGCCCTGGCCACCGTCTGGGCGGCGACGCTTTCGGCCTGGGAGAAAGAGGGCTCTTCCTGTTCGAGCCGCGCCCTGAGCCGGCGGGCGAGATGGCTTTTTGTCTCCTCGCTGAGTTCCTGCCGCTTGGTCAGCAATTCGATCATGGCGGCCCCGACGAAATTGGCGATGCGCCGGACGGCGCGGGCCGAAAGATCGGCGCGCATGACGAGCGGCTGATGCCAGCTCTCGAATTCTTCGGCCTGTTCTACGATGCGGTCCATCGTCTCCTTGCGGATTTTCGCATCTTCGTTGACGAGCAGAGCCGCCACCGCTGACACATCCAGGGACTGCACCAGCGCGTCGCTGACTTCGTCGCTCAGTGGCTTTCTGCGAGCGATGATGGAGAGCGCCTTCTGGACCTTGCCGGCGGCAATGACCTCCATCAGATCCACGTCAGACAGAAGCGGCGAATATTCCAGGATCGGCGCCGCGACGGCCTCTTCCAGGTCATGCGCGAGCCTGAGCGCAATGTCATGAGGGATGCACTCCATATGCTTGATTTCTTCCGCCAGGATAGAGCGCACCCTGACCGCTGAGTCTGTGGCCAGGAGCTCGAGCGTTGCGATCGTGAGCGCCACTGTTTCCTCGCTCTCGCGCGCTTCGAGTCCGGGCATCAGCCGGGCGATCTTGAACGCCAATTCGGCGCGAACTTCCTCGACGGCGTCGCCGGCCAGGATGAAGTTGATGCTGGCGGGCGCCGTGGGATTGGCGGCTACCGCCTGACGGGTTGCTGGTGAGCCATGCTCTGCGAGATATTCGCATAGCGCCGCACCCAGATCGGCGTTGCGGATGGCGTGATCGTCATGCCCGCGGGCCTGATCCTCCAGGATCTTCAGGGCCGCGCGCGGATCGAGGCGTTCACCCTCTTTCCTGTGCGGGGCGGCATTGTTTGAAAATTTCGGCATTCTTCTCTCTCCCTCGCCAATTGTGAGGGTCGGAGCTTTAAGGACCGCTAATAGCAATGGTTAACGCGGCTTGCGTGAACGGGAGGCAAGCGCCATGGTTCAATCATGACCCAATTCATCCCACCCGCCGCGCCAGTGGAATCATCGCCGCCGGGACCCGATTTCGCGCATGTGCGGGACTGGATCTTCGACCTGGATAATACGCTTTACCTCGCTGACAATGGCATCTTCGCCCAGATCGACGGCCGGATGACGTCTTATGTCGCCGCGCTACTGTCGCTTGACCGGGATAGCGCACGAACTGTGCAGAAAAGGCTGTATCGCGATCATGGCACCACCTTGGCGGGACTCATCAACGTGTACCGCATCGATCCCGAACCCTATCTCACATTCGTGCATGATCTGGACTTGTCCGGACTTGAACCGGACCCGGACTTGGGCGAGGCCCTGGCACGGCTCAAGGGGCGGCGCTTCATCTTTACCAATGGTTGCCGCAACCACGCCGCCCGCATCCTGGAGAAGCTGGGTTTGGTCCATCTCTTTCATCAAATCTGGGACATTCGCACCATCGGTTTTGTTCCCAAACCAGGCCGCGAGGCCTACCAGGCGGTGGTGGCGGAAGCAGGCCTCGAACCCGCCTCGACCGCAATGTTTGACGACATTGCACGCAATCTAGTTGTGCCACACGAGATGGGCATGACCACTGTATGGCTCAATTGCCAAAGCGACTGGTCGCGGCAGGGACCGGAATTTCCCATTGCGTCACGCGAGCATATCGACCATGAAATCCGTGATTTGAGATATTTCCTCAACAGTATCGGGATTTGAAATGCACACTGAACTGGCGCACGCCATTGAGAGCGCCTGGGATGGACGTGAAAATCTGGGACCCGTCACCAAGGGCGAAGCGCGCGATTCGGTCGAGGCCGCGCTTGAGGGACTGGATGACGGTTCGCTCCGGGTCGCCGAAAAAAAAGACGGCGCGTGGATCGTCCATCAATGGCTTAAAAAAGCCGTGCTGCTGTCCTTCCGCCTCAACGACATGAAGATCATTTCCGGCGCGCCGGGCGGCGCGGTGTGGTGGGATAAGGTCGATTCGAAATTCCTGGGCTGGGACGAAGCGCATTTCCGTACCGCCGGGTTCCGCGCTGTACCGGGTGCGATCGTGCGCCGCTCCGCCTTTATTGCCAAGGGCGTGGTCTTGATGCCCAGCTTTGTCAATGTGGGCGCGCGGGTGGGCGAAAGCACCATGATCGACACCTGGGCGACAGTAGGCTCCTGCGCACAGGTGGGTGCGCATTGCCACATCTCGGGCGGGGCGGGATTGGGTGGCGTGCTGGAACCGCTTCAAGCCACGCCCACCATCATCGAGGACAATTGTTTCATTGGGGCACGCGCCGAAGTGGCAGAAGGAGTGATTGTGGGCGAGGGCAGCGTGCTCTCGATGGGAGTTTATCTTTCCGCATCAACTAAGATCGTGGACCGCACGACGGGCGAGACGTTCCTGGGTCGCGTGCCGCCCTATTCTGTCGTGGTGCCGGGTTCATTACCGGCAGGGACCGGTCCATCATTGTATTGCGCCGTGATCGTCAAGCGGGTGGACGAGAAAACTCGCGCCAAAACGTCCATCAACGAACTCCTGCGCACCTGATGCTGGATCCCGTCGCCCTCGCCCAGGACTTGATCCGTTGTCCCTCGGTGACACCGGCGGATGGGGGAGCGCTGGTCGTGCTGGAGGCAGCGTTGGGGTCCCTGGGCTTCTTATGCCACCGCCTGCGGTTTGAGGAGAGCGGCACGCCGGGGGTGGAAAATCTTTATGCCAGGTTGGGCACCGAAAGCCCGCACTTCTGCTTCGCCGGTCACAGCGACGTGGTGCCGCCCGGCGACGGCTGGGCGCATGATCCCTTCTCTGCCGTGATCATGGACGACATGCTCTACGGGCGCGGCGCGGCGGACATGAAGTCGGCGGTGGCAGCGTTTGTCGCCGCGGTCGAACGTGTATTGGCGAGCGGGCAGCC
>Ga0126381_100006423_pt1 | contig 13000 bp, 8 predicted proteins | sample PanSoiMetPlot_28_FD_96465 | JGI IMG/M metagenome (GOLD analysis project Ga0126381, IMG submission 96465) | Tropical forest soil microbial communities from Panama - MetaG Plot_28 | ecosystem: Environmental > Terrestrial > Soil > Tropical forest > Bulk soil | place: Panama | collected 2016-02-17
CACCCGGTACGCTTACCGGGCGGTCGTGCAGTATGTTGCGCACGAAGTCTCGCATCTCGCCCAGGTATGCGTCGGCAAAGCGCGTGAGGAAATGGTCTCGAAGCGTGCGGTTGCTGCCGTCCGAAGTAAGAGAGACGTATGGGGAATTGTGGAGACTTCCGACGAAAATCGAGCCTCTGGATCCGACGACCTCGGTTCGGACATCGTATCCATAGATTGCCTGCACAAACGACTCGATATTCCCGATTGCCCCGTGCCGGTACTTCAGATTGACGACGCCCGCCACGAGATCACCGTACTTGGCCACCTCGGGACGGATCGCGACTGTTCCGTACGCCTGGACTTCACAGACCTCGTCTCGCACCAACCACCTCGCCAGATCGAAGTCGTGGATCGTATTGTTGAAAAACACCATGCCGTTCAGGCTTGCCTGATAATAGGTGAGGGGGGGAGCATCCTTATCGCGCCCGACCGATTTGAAGATGACAGGGTCGCCAATTTCTCCGCCTTCGATGCGCTGCATGGCGGCCGCATATGCCGGATCGTAACGGCGCATGAACCCGATTTGCAGTTGGACGCCGGCTTTCGAGACGGCCTCCAGAGCGGAGTGACCGTCACCGAGGTTGGTGGCGAGCGGCTTCTCACACAGAATGTTCTTGCCGGCTGCTGCGACGGAACGTATTGCCTGCGCGTGATACTTGTCGGGCGTGGCAACCACTACCGCCTGGATATCTTTTCGCTCCAGCAGCGCTTCCGGGCGATCGAAGGACAAGTCGATTTCAAGGTCGTTGGCCACCCTGGCAGCGCGCCCTCCGTCGACGTCCGCAACCGCCACCAGGCGGGCCTCCGGTACGAGGCGTCGCAGATTCTCCGCGTGGCGTTGTCCCATTTCGCCCACTCCCAGAACTCCCACGCCCAGCTTGGCCACCGGTCACCTCCGGTGAAGCATCTTAGCGGTTTGACGACTAAAGGACAAGCGCACCAGCCATCCCGAATTGGCACCTAATCCAGGAGGCCCCGGGATGGATAGCCCCACCGGTCTGACGCGGGTGAGTGTTACTAAATCGATACAATCGTGGGAAATAACAGATTGCAGAAGCCAGCACAAGACACTGACGGTGAGTAAAGCGTGCTCTCAGTGAACCGCAAAAGAGCTTGACAAAGCTCTGGTCCTACACTATAAGCCGTTCAATCATGATAACCGGTTAGACGTGCCCTGTCGGATACGATTCTTCATTGCCGACCGGAGACGGAATCAAGCAATTTATCCGGGAGCCAACCCCCGGGCCGACTGGGTAGCGCTCTCTTCACTTTGGAGGGGGTATGCACGTGACAGGATGGGTCCGGTATCACTCTCTAGTGTTCACCCTGGTGATGTTCTGTTCTGGATCGCTTTTCGCCGGGGTTACTGCCAGCATTTCGGGAACCGTGAAAGACGGCAGCGGGGCAAGCATTGGCGGCGCCACGGTGACTGCGACCAACACCGGCACCGGGATCGCTCAAACGCGGAATACGAACGCACAAGGTTATTACTCATTCCAGGATCTGCCGATTGGCGCGTACGAAGTCACGGTGCGGCAGGCTGGCTTCAAGACCTATAACCGGACCGGCCTCGTGCTGAACGTAAACGATGCCGAAGTCGTTGATGCCGTGCTCCAGGTCGGTGAAGTCAAGGAAACGGTCACCGTCGAAACTGGCGCGGTGCATGTGGAGATGGCGTCGTCGCAACTGGGTGAGGTCATCGAGTCACACGCGATGACCGCGGTTCCCTTGGTGGCACGCAGCTACACAGACCTGCTGGCTCTGCAGCCTGGCGTTGTGCCAGTGGCTTCCGGCCTGACCGGTGCGTATAGCGGTATTTTTAACTCCGCCGGTTTCGCCGTTCCGCTGCCTTCTGGTGATCTGAATGGCGGGGCGTTGTCCGTGAATGGTCAGCGCGAGGCCGATAACGGCTTTCTTCTGAACGGGGCGACCGTGCAAGAAGGTGGTTACGGAGGCACGACTGCGATTCCCAACCTGGATTCCATCGCGGAATTTCGGATCTTGACCAACAACTACGATGCCGAGTACGGGAACTACAGCGGCGGGCAGATCAACGTCATCACCAAGGCCGGCACCAACCGTTTCCACGGAAACCTGTTCGAATTCCTGCGCAACACCAATCTCAATACCCGGAACTACTTCGATCTGCCCGGTAAGATCGGTGCTTATCATCAGAACCAGTTCGGGGGCACGATTGGCGGACCCATCGTTCATGACCGGATATTCTTCTTCGCCGATTATCAGGGCAACCGCAAAGTCCGCGGCGAGACTTCGCCAATTGTTTCGGTGCCCACGCTCGCAGAAGTAAACAACGGTGACTTCTCCGCGGTCTCCGGCGGTCTGACCGGCGTCGTGACGGGAACTCTCTGGGCCTCCCAGTTGTCCACTGCATTGGGATATCCTGTCACGCAAGGTGAGCACTATTTCACTCCTGCATGCAACCCTTGCGTGTTTCCGGGCGCACAGGTCCCGACGAGCCTGTTTTCGAACATTTCCCTCAACCTGCTGAAATATATCCCCAGCAATCCCAGCGGAACGTTCACTACTGCCAGTGTCCCCGACCGTTTGCGCGACGACAAGACCAGCGGCCGAGTGGACGCCAATACCGGGATCGGCCTGGTTTCGGCGTACTACTTGTTTGATAACTATAGTTTGACGACTCCCTATCCTACGGCGAACGTCCCGGGATTTGAGGCGACCGGCACGGGGCGCACGCAGGTGGTGAATCTCGGGGACACTAAGACCTTTGGCGGCAACGCGGTGAACGAGGCGCGCTTTGAGTACCTTCGCGCCAACAATTCGCTGAACTTGCCAAAGGGGGGGACCAACGTATCACTGTCCAGCCTTGGCTTTACCACAGGAGGCAACGGCATCATTCCGTTGGACCCAAGCATTGAGGGAGTTCCGGAAGTTGACTTCGGTAGCGGACTGATTATCGGCGTGCCCAGCCGCCCCAACCGCCTTATCTATAACACGTTCCAGGTGCTCGACAACTTCAGCAAGGTCATAGGGACGCACAGCCTGAAGTTTGGCGGTAGCTTTCACTACAACCAGCTGGTAGAGCAGCTGCACAATGTGTTGAACGGAAATTTCGTTTTCACCGGATCAGAAACAGGCAGCGACTTCCTCGACTTCTTGTTGGGCGCACCTACCAATTTTGTGCAAGGCCAGGCTGAACCATCCAACGGACGCAGCAAGTATCTGGGCTTGTACGCGCAGGACAGCTGGAGGGTGCGTTCCAACCTCACCCTGAACTATGGGTTGCGCTGGGATGTAAGCACGCCCTGGTACGAGCAGCACAATCAGCTTGAGACCATTGTTCCCGGCTTGCAGTCCATCGTGTTTCCGGGATCGCCGCGAGGCTGGGTATTTCCCGGAGACCCGGGAATCCCCTCCACTCTGGCACCCACCCGGTACAACAATTTTGGACCTCGCATTGGACTGGCATATTCTCCGAAGACGGAAAGCGGGTTTCTGAGAAAGCTGACCGGTGGCTCTGGCCAAACCAGCATTCGCGCTGGATTCGGTGTTTTCTTTACTGCCTTTGAGGGAGCCACAAACTTCAATGAAATCGGCGACGCCCCGTTTGGATTCTTCTGGGTAGGAACCGCTCCGTCTTTCTCTACGCCGTTCATCAACCGAACCGACGGCATGAAGCAGGGCGGAACCGGCCAGAAGTTTCCTGTTGTCTTTCCTCCCCTAAACGTGGGCCCGGGGAATCCAAACAACAGCGTGAACTGGTCCGCGTTGACGCCGATTTCCAGTAGCCCTGGCTTTTATTACCGGAACCGGCTGCCGTATACGGAGCACTATGACCTGTCGGTTCAAAGACAGTTCGGAACAGACACGCTGCTCGAACTGAGTTACGTCGGCACTCAAGGGCATCGGCTTCTGGTCACTGAGGAAGCGAACCCTGCCAGCCCGGCATTATGCCAGGCGCAAAAGGCACAGGGTTGCGGACCCGGCACGGAAGGTAATTTCAGCAATGTTCGCCTGCCGATTTTCGGGCCACTCTTCGGCACAAATGGCTACTTCATCAGCATCGGCCAGTCCAGTTACAACTCGTTTCAAGTCAACCTTCGCCACCGTGCCGGGCGCTTGCAATTCCTGACGGGCTACACCTACAGCAAGTCGCTGGACAATGCCTCGGGATATGGCGAGCAAGTCAACTTCATTCGCCCCAAGGACAGCATCGGGCTTTCGGCTTTCGATGCGACGCACAATTTTGTCACCAGTTATAACTACGACTTGCCCTTCGACAAGTGGAAATCGAACCGCTTCACCAAGGGCTGGGCCATTTCAGGCATCACACGGTTTGTGACAGGACTTCCGGTGACGCTGATCGAAAACGACAACAACTCCTTATTGGGAACGCAGTTTACCGGGCCCATTCCTCTGGGCATCGATGTCCCTAACTACAACGGGGCAGGGATTCACCGCTTGGATCCCCGCACTCACAACGCACAATACTTCGACGTCACTGTATTCAGTCCGGAAGCGACGGGACAATTGGGGAATTCTCGGCGGAGGTTCTTCCACGGCCCAGGTCTGAACCACTGGGACATGGCATTGTTGAAAGATACTGCGATCACCGAGTCCGTGAGCCTTCAATTTCGCGCGGAGTTCTTCAACGTGTTTAACCACGCACAGTTCCAGAACGTCAACGGAAATATCACCTCTCTCCCCCCTAACTTCATGAACGGCCACAATTCTGGTGGCACGTTCGGCTTGGCAACTACGGCTGCTGATCCTCGCATCGGACAGCTGTCCTTGAAGCTGAACTTCTGAATGCGGAAGCTGTCAGCGGCAAACCACAAAAAGACCCCGGGGAGCGCTGCTCCCCCGGTTTCTCGCTAAGGATTGGCTGTCCCCGCCGAAGGAAACGTAAGATCTGAAAGTCATTGTATGACTGCTCCTCACGTGCTCGCGGCAACCTTGGTCGAACCCGGACGGTATGAGTTGCGTGAATACCCGCTTCCCCATCCTCAGCCGGGCTGCCTGCTGGTGAAGATGGAGGTTTCCGGAATTTGCGGCACCGACAAACACACCTATCAGGGATACTGCGGCCAATATGGCGGTAACGGAGCACCTCGTCGCGTTCCTTTCCCGATCATCCAAGGACACGAAAACGTCGGCACCATCGCTGTTATCGGGTCAGGTGTCGACGCCAGCGATTTTGAGGGTGAGCCGCTTCACGTTGGCGACAGGGTAATCGTCGCTCCCAACGTGAGCTGTGGCACCTGCTACTACTGCCGTCATGACTTTCCGTACTACTGCTGCGAAAACACGGTCGACTACGGAAACAACATCAGCGCGAAGGATCCGCCACATTTGTTTGGCGGCTGGTCCCAGTACCTGTATGTAGTGCCCGGCAGCTTCCTCGTGCGGGTACCCGATGAGTTGCCGTCAGAAATCGCGGTGTTAACCGAGATCATGGCGGTTACAGTCGGACTCGATCGCGCGAAGCAAATCTCCGCCTTCCCCAACGAATCGTTTCGCTTTGACGATTCGGTGGTTGTACTTGGAGTGGGACCCTTGGGAATGTGCTTTGTGATGAAAGCTCGAATGCTTGGCGCGGGTACGATCGTCGCCGTGGATCTTTCCGATTTTCGGCTGGACTTCGCCCGCGAGTTGGGAGCCGATCATGCGCTGAACGCACTGCGTACGTCCGCACAAGAGCGTTTTACGATGATTCGTGAGCTGACACATGGGCGCGGCGCCGATGTGGTTGTCGAATGTGCAGGCGTGCCCGAAGCCGTGCGTGAAGGGCTGGACATGTTACGCGTCAGTGGTCTGCTGGTCGAGGCTGGCAACTTCTCCGATATGGGGGAAGTCTGTATCAGCCCGCATCGTCATCTTTGCGCGAAGAATGTCCGCATCCTGGGAGTGGGCGGGGAAGAACCTGCTGCGTACGGACCGAGCATGCGGCAGATGGTGCGCTATATGCGCCACTATCCGCTTGCCAGGTTTGTGACTCACCGGTTTGGGTTGCGGCAGGTGGAGGCTGCAATGAAGAAGTCGTTGTCTGAGGATTCAGTGAAGGTAATCATCGACCCCTGGTCGTAATAAGGTGAGCAAAACCGCATTTAAGGATTTATCCATGAATGATATGAGATCGCGCTTTCACTTTGCTTCCGCTCCTGACAGCTGGGGAGTTTTGGATTATCCCGGTCCCACGTGGAACCAATCGTACGAAACCATGCTCGACGAGATGGTGGCCGCTGGTTATACCGGAACCGAACTCGGCCCGTATGGTTTTTTTCCTACCGACCCAGCGGTTCTCAAGCCGCAATTAGAGGGACGCAAGTTAACGCTGCTTGGGTCGTTCGTGCCCGTCCTGCTTGGTGATACTGCATCTGCCGCGATCGCGGTGGAACAGATCCGAAAGGTCGGAAACCTACTCGCGACATTACAGGCGCCCTTTCTGGTTCTTGCAGATGCTCAATCCGATGGGCGAAACAGTATCTCCGGCCGCGTTCCATCGGATGGAAGCGCGGGTCTGACTCCCGCCCAATGGAAAAATGTAGTGAAGGTGGTAGAGGACGCCTCCAGGGTCACCAAAGAGTTTGGTCTGGACCTCGTTTTCCACCCCCATGTCGCGACCTACGTGGAGACGCCCGAGGAATGCGCGCGATTCTTTGATGCGACCGCACACACCGGAATCGGGCTTTGTCTCGATACGGGCCATTGTGTCTATGGCGGCGGCGATGCAATCGCGGAAGCCGAGAAGTTCCGCAATGTGTTGCGGTTCATCCATATTAAGGACGTAGACGAGAAGGTCCTGGAAGAATCCCGCCGCAAGAAGCTCACCTTCGAACAGGCCATCGAGGACAAGGTATTCACCATCATAGGAAAGGGTTCGATCGACTTTCCGACATTCTTTCGCGTGATCGCGAGGAATGGCTATTCCGGATGGATGGTGGTGGAGCAGGACGTGAAGTTCGGTGCCACGGTAGTGCCGCCGGCCGAAAGTATTGCTGCAAGTTTAAAGTATTTGCGGGGGGTGGTTGACGACCTTGCCAGTGCACCAGCGACCCGCTGAGCAGGTGCAGGAAGGAGTTCGGGACCATGGATGCGAACCAGTACGTGATTCATTCCCACAAATTGTCGGCAGATTCGGGAGAATTGCTTAACTTTTCCCGCGAGGCCGCCCGATGGGAGTGGATGAGTCTAACGGTGAAACGGCTGGCGCCTGGAGAAGTCTGGGACACGTCCTACACTGACGAGGAGGCCGCACAGGTCCTGTTGTCAGGGAAATGCGACGTGGACTGGGGATCGGGGAGCCACTCGATTGGAGCCCGCAAGAACGTCTTCGACGGTTTGCCGTATGCGCTGTACCTTGCTCCGGGAGACAGGGCACGATACGCGGCAAATACAGTTTGCGAGATTGCTGACTGCCGTGTACCTGCGGGAAGGAGGTTTCCGTCACGTTTGGTGACGCCCAGGGAGGTTACTACCTCGTTGCGCGGGGGAGGGAACGCGTCGCGCCAGATCGTGGATGTGATGCCGGTTAATTTTCCCGCAGAGCGTCTGATCGTAGTCGAGGTCTACACCCCTGGGGGAAACTGGTCCAGCTATCCCCCCCACAAACACGATGTCTCGAATCCACCTCGAGAGGAAGATCTGGACGAGATCTACTACTACCGAACCAATCACCCGGCAGCCTTCGCACACCAGCGGTTGTATAAGACCGACGGCACTCGCGACATGGTTGTGACCGCCATAGACGGCGATGTGGTGCTGATCCGCGACGGCTATCATCCGGTGGTCGCCGGACCAGGCTACGACATCTATTACTTGAATTTCATTGCCGGGAAGGTACGCAGCCTTTCCAACACGGAAGATCCACAACACGACTGGATTCGCGCGCAGTGGAAGGAAGTGGACGGTCGCTTGCCCCTGATTCGCTCCGTAGGGTCCGGCGACTGAACTTCGTTACCGGGAACTGGTTTCCAAAACAGACTCTTTGCGGGCGCTCAACATAAAGCCGCAAGACTCGCGTACGCGCAGTTGTGGCTGCAGTGTGACATTTCTGGTCCGGCCTTCGCTTCGTTCGATGCGTTCCAGCAGCAGGCGTACGGCTACATCCCCCAGCTGATATTTCGGAAGCTCAATCGTCGTGAGCCGGGGACGAAAGCAGCCCAGCCAGGGATAGTCGTCGAAGCTGACCAGGGCATAATCTTCCGGGCAACGCATCCTGATTTCGTCAGCCGAGCTCATGAAGCCAACTGTCATGAGATAGTTGGTGACCAGAATCGCGTCCGGCCGCTTCGGCAACAATGCCAGACCGGCCCGGTGCCCGGAATCGATACGATAGTCGCCGGTGAACACCAGGGTGGGATCAAAAGAAAGCCCAGCTTCTTCCAGAGCTTTCAAGTAACCGCGACGGCGCGCACGCGCATTGCTCACCTGTTCGGGGCCGGCGACCAGCGCAATTCGCTTGTGTCCGATCCGCCCCAGGTGTGCTACCGCCTCGTACGCGCCTCGTTCGTCATCCGTTTGTACCAGGTCTGCCTTGAGTCCGGGACAGGTCCGCATCAGCAGTACTGTCGGAATGCCGGCATCGGCGAACATCTTGCGTTGTGCCGACGAGAGTGCACCCGGAGTCTTGTTCAATATGATCCCATCCACCCGCCTCGACAACAGTAATTCGAGATACGTTGCCTCCTTATCCTGCTTATCGTCACTATTGCAGAGCAGTATGCTGTAGCCGGCCTTCTGGGCGCTGTCCTCAGCGGCTCGTACGATTGCCGGAAAGAACGGGTTAGCGATATCCGTGACCACCATGCCGATGGTATGGGTCTGCTGACGGGCAAGGCTGCGGGCCAGGAGATTAGGACGGTAGTCCAGCTTGCGAATAGCCGCCTCCACCCGGCGGCTCAGAGTCGCGCTGACGCGTCCCTTCCGGTTAATCACCGCGGAGACGGTAAATACTGACACCCGGGCCTCGCGGGCAACGTCATAAATGCTGGGGGCTCTTGATCCGTCAAGGCGGGCCCGGCTGCTCTTTTTTCGCATTCCAACTCCCCCCGCCTTCTGCGACAGGGTCTCCTCAAAAGTACGACGTGGTTGGGGAAAAGTCAAAGCGGTTATCTAGATGAGCGTCTGCAGTCATTGTCCGCAGTTTACTTCGTTTCTGCGTGACTGTTAAGACTAGTCCCAGGCGCCTGTCAGGTCAGCATGGCAGTTAATGCGGCTAAGCGGTTTGGACGTATTAATTGCTGGAGATCAGGAGCAAGTTCAAGTATTCTGGCTGCCGACTTTCTGGAAGGTTCTGGCTTGGGCCTGGATAACGGAACAACCGTGTCTGCTCGTCACAGCCGCCTGCCGCGGCGGCTGGGGTTGCTCAACGCAATCTCCATCAACATGTCGAACATGGTCGGGACGGGCCCATTCATTACCGTCCCTGCGATTCTCGCGACCATGGGAGGGCCGCAATCGCTGATCGCGTGGGGTGTGGGGGCGCTTCTGGCGATCGCCGACGGCCTGGTTTTCGCAGAACTCGGATCTTCTATTCCTGGATCCGGGGGGTCGTATATTTTTCTTCGCGAGTGTTTGGGAAGGCAGCGATGGGGCCACATGATGGCCTGGATCTTCGTCTGGCAATTCCTGTTCAGCGGCACTTTGGAGATCGCCACCAGCAGTATTGGCATGGCCGAATACACGGGCTTTCTATGGCCCCAATTGCTCACCTACCGCTGGGGAGTCAAATTGCTTGCCGCGATCGTAACCGCGATTGCCATGTTGGCGCTGTATCGCAAGATTCAGGATGTTGCCCGCCTCATGCTTGTCCTGTGGATCGGCATGCTTGTGACAGCCGCCTGGGTTATCTTTACCGGAATCACTCACGTGAATCCTCGGCTCCTCCTGGATTTTCCCCCGGGAGCTTGGCGGATTGGTTTGCCGTTCATGCTCGGCCTGGGGAACGGGACCATGCTGGTGATGTTCAACTTTCTCGGCTATTACCAGATCTGCTACCTGGGCGATGAAGTGAAAAAACCAGAGCGCGTTATCCCGGGCGGTGTGATTATTTCCATCCTGGTGGTCGCGGCGATCGATTTTCTGATCTGCGCCAGCTTCACTGGTGTCGTGCCCTGGCGGGAAATGATTACCCCCGGATCAGCGGCCTTCAACGCAATCGGGTCCGTTTACATGGAAAGGGCAAGGGGGCACGGAGCCTCGGTGCTGATGACACTGATGGTGGAAATCACGGCCTTTGCCGCAACCTACGCCATGATGCTCGGCTATTCCCGCATCCCCTACGCCGCGGCCCTTGATGGCGCGTTCTTTCGCTGGTTTGGAGAACTGCATCCGGCGAAGCAATTTCCCCATCGTTCGCTGCTACTGATTGGTTTTCTCTGCATTGTCGCCTGCTTCTTCGACCTGGTCGAGATCATCACGGCACTGATGCTGGCGCGGATCTTGTCGATGTTTGTCGCGCAGATTATTGGACTGCTCCTCTACCGGAAATATCGGCCCGACGCCCCGCGACCATTCCGAATGTGGCTCTATCCAATTCCGGCGCTCTTTGCCTTGTGCGGATGGCTGGGTGTTTTTGTCACTCCCGCATTGCAGCCCGGGGGATGGAAATACATGGCGTATGCCTTCGGCACCATCGGGCTGGGCTTTGCAGCATACCTGACATTAGCCTGGCGCAAGAACGATTGGCCATTCGGCCCCGCTGCCGCCGACGTGCCGCCCGAAACGCCAGGAACTGCGTTTGAGCCCGAAGGAACTCTCTAAGCGTCCTCTTGCTCAACCTGTTCGGAGGCTTGAAAGTGACATATAAACTCACTACCGCACAAGCTATCGTCCGTTTTCTGAAGGCGCAGTACCTTGAGCGTGATGGCAAGGGGCAGGCTTTCTTTGCCGGCTGTTTTGGAATTTTTGGTCACGGAAACGTCGCCGGAATCGGTCAGGCTCTCCAGGAGAACTTAGATTTTCCCTACTATCTTTGCCGTAACGAACAGGCGATGGTGCACACCGCGGCTGCCTTCGCGAAGATGAGCAATCGCCTGCGCGGGTTGGTCTGTACCAGTTCCATCGGTCCGGGAGCGACGAACATGGTCACAGGAGCGGCAGGCGCAACCATCAACCGCTTGCCGGTGCTGCTCCTGCCTGGCGATGTCTTTGCACGCCGTAACGTTGCACCCGTGTTACAGCAGCTGGAATCACAGTCGACCCAGGACATTTCCGTGAATGACTGCTTCCGCCCGGTCTCGCGTTACTGGGATCGCATCCAGCGACCGGAACAAATACTGACTGCGCTGCCGGAGGCCCTGCGGGTGCTCACCTCTCCCGCCGAAACCGGTGCTGTGACCATCGCTTTGCCACAGGATGTGCAGGCGGAAGCGTTTGATTTTCCCGTCGAGTTCTTCCAGCAGCGAACCTGGGTGATTCACCGGCTCCGGGCAGACGCCGCTATGGTGGCCCTGGCCGCACGGTGGATTCAGTCCGCCAAACACCCTCTCATCATCGCAGGTGGTGGAGTCATCTACTCGGGCGCGACTCGGCAGCTGGCAAGCTTCGCGACTCAGACGGGAATTCCGGTTTCGGAAACTCAGGCGGGAAAGGGTTCCCTGGCTTTCGATCACCCGCAATGTGTCGGCGCCATAGGAGTAACAGGGACAGCGGCGGCCAACAGGATTGCCCGCGAGGCGGACCTGGTGCTTGGCATAGGGACCCGCTACAGTGACTTTACGACCGCATCAGTAACGGCGTTTCAGAATCCAGGCGTACGCTTTATCAACATCAATGTAGCCGAGTTCGATGCATACAAACACGCATCCTTGCCCCTGGTAGGCGACGCCGCTGTTACGATTGAAGAACTGGACAAACTGCTGGGCGCTCATCGTGTCGATGAATTCTACAGACAGGAGATTGCGCGGCTTCGCGCGGAATGGGATTCCGAAGTTGATCGGATTTACAATCGGCGGGTGGGACCACCTTTGAGTCAGGGTGAAGTGATCGGAGTCCTCAACGCTGCACTCGAGCCGAAGGATGTTGTTGTGTGTGCCGCAGGCAGTCTTCCCGGGGACTTGCACAAGCTTTGGCGGAGTCGCGATCCGAAGGGATACCACCTTGACTATGGATATTCCTGCATGGGATATGAAATCGCCGGCGGCCTCGGTGTCAAAATGGCTGATCCCAGCCGGGAAGTGTATGTGCTGGTCGGGGACGGTTCGTACCTGATGATGGCACAGGAGATTGTCACCGCGCTGCAAGAGCACGTGAAACTCAACATCATACTTTTGGACAATCATGGCTTCTCGAGCATCGGCGGTCTGAGCCGTGCCTGCGGAAGTGGCGGGTTTGGGACGGAGTACCGTTTCCGCGATGGCGGTCTTACCGGCGCTCCTATCCCTGTCGACTTCGCCGCGAACGCGGCCAGTCTCGGTGCTCAAGTTGTCCGTGCGAAGACGCGGGAAGAGTTGGCGGGGGCGGTCTCTAATTTAAAGGCTGGAAACCGTACCTCCGTCATCGTGGTCGAGACCGACTATAACGAACGAATTCCCGGCTACGACTCATGGTGGGACGTCCCCATTGCCGAGGTCTCAGCGATGGAATCAGTACAGCAGGCGCGGCAAAGGTACGCCGAAGCTCGAAAGCGGGAGCAGTTCTACTGGCCCTCACGACAATGAAGGCTCGACCAAACAACTGCTTGTCGGCGACCACGGCGTACAAAACCATCGGCCACGCCATCTCGTTTGTACTCAAAACGCGTGGATGGAGTCTTTATTTCCGCCTTCCACTCTATATAACGAAAAGTGAGACAATCGCGAACCAAATGATCGAGTATGTGCCGTAAAGCGCGGGCATTCCCCGACCAAGCCCACAGCATCGGTCACCAGGAAATCCGGAGAAGTAAGTCCTTTAGAATCTTTGGCTGCCCCCCAGGGATTCGAACCCCGATATGCTGATCCAGAGTCAGCTGTCCTGCCGTTGAACGAGGGGGCAG